>Ga0206106_100210_pt1 | contig 85683 bp, 78 predicted proteins | sample 1B1ome_FD_148677 | JGI IMG/M metagenome (GOLD analysis project Ga0206106, IMG submission 148677) | Enriched microbial communities from leaf-cutter ant dump, University of Wisconsin, Madison, United States - 1B110A | ecosystem: Environmental > Terrestrial > Nest > Insects nest > Nest dump | place...
TCAAACTGAGCAGTTGTTTTCAGATCCCAGCTGGAAATCATTCTTCCCTGGTTATCTATTAAAACAGCTGTTTCATAATTCTCAACATTTCCTTTCAAATAAACAACGGAAGAAGTTGGATTAGGGAAAATGGACAATTCATTTTTCACCAGATCTGTCATTCCAAGACATTGGCTCACTTCAATTATGGCAGAAGCGGAGCTTGAGCAACCGTTATCTGTAACCGTATAGGTAATCGTATGGTTTCCGATTCCCGCTGCTACAGGATTAAACAGGTTATTCGAAATTCCGGTTCCCGAGAATGTACCTCCAAAAGGAGTTACCTCATTGATGGAATAAGGAGAATCATAAATGCACGCTATTTGAGGAATACCAAAATAAACTTCCGGGCGTTTTTTCACTGTCAGTACTGCTGAATTTGTGTAAGTAAATCCTCCGCATGCTCCGGTAATTGAACAGCGGTACTTCGTACTATTAAGGTTCATCTGTACGTTCGAAATCGTCAAATCCGGTGTATTTACGCCTGAATAAGTAGCGCTGTTATTCAAATCATACCAAGTATTTCCATCAAAGCTGATCTGCCAGTTGTAAGCTACGGCTAAGTCTGCCTGAACGCTGAATGTATGCGTCACCGATTCACAAACAACTTCACTTTCAGGCTGAGAAGTAACCAGCGCAATCTCACTGATCGTCAATGTTGCACTGTTAGTTGCCGTATTTCCGCAAGGGCCTGCCACCTGGCATCTGTAAAGCGAACCTGAGGAGGACATTCCTAACCCGGAGATTGTCAGCTGATTTGTTGTTGCTCCGGCATAATTTGTATTATTTGTCACGTTTGCCCAGGTTGTTCCGCCATCTGTTGAAACTTCCCACTGATAAGCTGTAGCGCCGACAGCCGTTACCTGAAGAAAAGTGCTTCCGTTCGTACACATACCTGTATTCTGAGGTTGCGCTGTAATATTTACCACTCCGGATGCCGGAACAGATAATGTCGCAACTGCACTGTTAATATTTCCACAGATCGTCATTAACACGCATCTGTATTTCGTATTGTTCATAATTGTCGTAACTGACGCGATATTCAGCGTTGCTGTCGTGGAACCTGAGACCGGAGCGATATCATCTGCGTCATTCCATGTAGAGCCATTATCCGTTGAAACCTGCCACTGGTATCCTGTAATTCCTGTTCCGATAACTCCAAAAGATGCGCCTGAATTAGGACAAGCTGAAAGATCCTGTGGCTGGCTGGTGATCTGAAATCCGCTACTTACGGCAGAAACAGTTGTTCCTGTACCATTTGTTGCAGTACATCCGTTATCATCCGTTACCGTTACAGTGTAAGTTCCCGCAGCCACAGCCGTTAAATTCTGTGTCGTTGAGCCATCTGACCACAAATAAGTATAAGGTGCGGTTCCACCGGAAACAGAAATATTAATGCTCCCGTTATTGGTCCCACATGACGCATCGGTTACCGTTCCCACAGTTAAAGATGGACCTGAGATGTTGGTGACAGTTGTGGCTCCGTTGGTCGCAGTACATCCGTTATCGTCTGTTACCGTTACAGTGTAAGTTCCTGCGGCAATACCCGTTAAATTCTGTGCGGCAGAGCCATTTGACCACAAATAAGTATAAGGTGTCGTTCCGCCAGAAATAGAGATATTGATACCTCCGTTACTGTTTCCACAGGTGGCATCTGTTACCGTTCCGACAGTTAAAGATGGTCCTGAGATGTTGGTGACAGTTGTGCCAGCTCCGTTGGTCGCGGTACATCCGTTATCGTCTGTTACTGTTACGGTATAAGTTCCTGCGGCAATACCCGTTAAATTCTGTGCGGCAGAGCCATTTGACCAGGAATAAGTATAAGGTGTCGTTCCGCCCGAAACAGAAATATCGATACCTCCGTTGCTGTTTCCACAGGTGGCATCTGTTACCGTTCCAACGGTTAAAGATGGTCCTGAGATGTTGGTGATAGCTGTTCCTGCTCCGTTGGTCGCGGTACATCCGTTATCATCTGTTACTGTTACAGTATAAGTCCCTGCGGCCACACCGGTTAAATTCTGCGCTGTGGACCCGTCTGACCACAAATAAGTATAAGGTACGGTTCCACCGGAAACAGAGATATTGACACCTCCATTACTGTTTCCACAAGTGGCATCTGTTACCGTTCCAACGGTTAAAGATGGTCCTGAGATGTTGGTGACAGTTGTTCCGGCTCCGTTAGTCGTGGTACAGCCGTTATCATCTGTTATCGTTACAGTGTAAGTTCCTGCGGCAACACCCGTTAAATTCTGTGATGCGGAGCCGTCTGACCATAAATAAGTATAAGGTGTCGTTCCGCCTGAAACAGAGATATCGATGCTTCCGTTACTGTTTCCACAGGTGGCATCTGTTACCGTTCCGACGGTGATCGCCGGAGATGACAATTGATCTTCATTGCTAAAAGAAGCACTTGCATTTGAAGGGCATGACCCGCTTGAGGCAGTCACCGTATAATTGGTCCCTGTAATCATATTGCTTATGCTTCCGCCGGTCCCGACGGTTGGTCCGGCCGGTGTAAACGTATAGTTATAAGCGGCATTATAGTTTGAGATTGTACTTGTTTCCGCTGCCGAACAAGATGCAGGAGTTGAAGTAATCGTTGGGGCTGCAGGTTGTGCAGTCACTGTCACAGCTACTGAAGTACTGCTGCTTTCGCATCCACCGGTTGTCTGTGATACGTAATAAGTTCCTGTTGCCAATGCTGTTGATCCGGCTAGCGGTGTCCCACCTGACACGGATGAGTACCAGTTGATACCCGTTCCGGAAGGGGCAAGGTTTGCAACGGTTGCTGACCCGCAGAAATTTTGTGGTGTAGCTGCCGGAGCTGAAGGAAGCGCATTTATGGTCAGATTCGCTCCGTTGTCTGTTCCGTTTACAGCAGGATCACTGCTTATGACTCGAATACGATATCCCGTTCCGGAAGCTGTTCCTGCCGGAATCGTTGCTGATATGGTTCCTGCTACTGTACCGGAAAGAGTGCCTATATTTACCGGAGAAGCAAAACTGCCTGATGCGTCTGAGAGCTGTGCGGTAAAAACATTTCCGCTGTTGAATGTTCCTGAAATAGTAAAAGGGACAGACACTGTTGCTCCTGCACAGAAAGGAGAGCCTGAAACAGATGAAGTTGTGATCGTTGCTGATGCTGCTGAAACGGTGTAAGTGATTCTTACATAACCTTGTGCGCCGTTTCCTCCCTTGGCTGACAAGCTGGATCCTGATCCTTTTCTAGCTCCACCACCACCACCGCCATAAGTAGTGGCATTGCCTCCGGGGTTAGCATAATTTTCATTACCAGAAACACATTTTCCTCCATCCCCACCTTTTCCATTGTTAGGATTTCCAGAACCACCTGCTCCCCCAGTAATAGTATTACCGCAAACAGATATACCTCCTGCTCCATTATTACCAACAACATTATTACCTGCACCGCCACCGCCACCGCCACCGCCATAACCTCCACTACCACCATTACCTCCGCTCTTGGCATCATCACCGATACAACCGGAACTGCTTCCTCCGGGAACTGATCCTGTATTATTATTTCCAGTAGCTACATTTCCTCCGGTACCACCTTTTGCCAATACGACTGTTGAACTTGCATATTGAGCATAACTATCTCCTCCTGCAGGGCCATTTCCTGTTCCTCCTGTTCCTCCTGCTCCCACAGTTACTGCTACAGTTTGATTAGGAGTAACTACCAACGTTTTTACTGCATAAGCACCGCCTCCACCGCCCCGCCCTGTTCTGACTGCTCCGCTAGTACTCGGTACTCCTCCTCCTGCTCCACCTCCGCCCCACGCTTCAATAGTCATTGAAGTCACTCCTGCAGGAACATTGAATGTACAACCTGCAGTGAAATTTACTGTATGTGTACCAGTAGTTGTGGGAATAGTTGGGCATTGTGCCCGTAATGTTTCTACTGGCAGAAATAAAAGAAAAGCAGTTGCCACATAGAAAAATAATGTGATTTTTATATTCAGGTTTTTAAGGTATAAAAAATTGAGTAGTATAAAATTTTTCATAAGTAATTTTATTAAGTATTTTAATATATAAAAATACAATATGTTATTGATTCTCAATAAAAAAGCGAATTAAATTACCGTAGAATACTATTCAATGAATAAACTATAGTTTTTGATGAACATATTTGGAAGATATCCGTAATCGACAATAATAATATCATTTATTTGAATGTAAATCAGACAGATGAGTGTATTTAGCTTCAAAAACATCTGGAGAATTAGCAACCAGAGTACTCCCAAAAATTACCCTTCACGATAAGATAATACAATACTTAAACTTATCTGCCTTTGGACGAAATTTGAACAAGGTAAAAATTAACTTAGCCTAAATATACAGTAGGTTTATAAGAATAATTTCCCATTTGAGAGCATTCGCTTTTTCTATATTCAAGGTTTCTGAAAACAAAATATTGTGAAATCCAGAATAAAATTGAAGATCATTGTTTGTTTATATTCAGAATAATAAAGTTAATGGACTGAACCCGGAGTTAACAAAGGTTATATGGGCAGCTGAAAGTGTATTTTTCACTACTTTTGTCAAAAAGAATCCATGGATTTTCAGTTAACTTCCGATTTCAAACCGACAGGCGACCAACCCGAAGCAATCCGGCAGCTGGTTTCAGGTATCAGAAACAATGATAAATATCAGACACTGTTAGGTGTTACGGGAAGTGGAAAAACATTCACTATGGCAAATGTCATCGCGGAAGTGGGCATGCCTACTCTGATTCTTTCTCACAACAAAACCCTGGCTGCGCAATTGTATGGGGAATTCAAGCAGTTCTTTCCAAATAACCGCGTTGAATACTTTGTATCATATTACGATTACTACCAGCCGGAGGCTTATCTTCCTGTTACAGATACTTATATTGAAAAGGACTTAGCGATCAATGACGAGCTGGAAAAGCTGCGTTTGTCTGCTACTTCCGCCCTGCTTTCGGGAAGAAGGGATGTGATAGTGGTTTCCTCTGTTTCCTGTATTTACGGTATCGGAAATCCTTATGAATTTGAGAAGAGTATTATTCACGTAAAAAAAGGACAGCGGATCGCCCGCAATAAGTTTTTACTGAATCTGGTAGAAAATCTGTATTCACGGACAGTGGATCTTTTCAAACGGGGTACCTTCCGTGTGAAAGGTGATGTGGTGGACTTATTTCTCGCGTATGCAGACTATGCGGTCCGGTTTGAATTCTGGGGAGATGAGATTGAAAAAATATATTCTATTGATCCGGAAACGAATGAAAAACTGGATGTTTTTGACGAGCTGAACATTTACCCCGCAAATATCTTTGTGTCGAGCCAGGAGAATACGCGGAGCGCTATCGGCCAGATTGAGATCGACCTGGGAACGCAGGTAGAAGCATTTAAGAAAGAAGGAAAAACCATGGAAGCACAGCGCCTGAAAGAACGGGTTTCTTTCGACCTGGAAATGATGCGCGAGCTGGGTTATTGCTCGGGTATTGAGAATTATTCCCGTTACTTTGATAAACGGCTTCCGGGACAACGGCCTTTCTGCCTGCTGGATTATTTTCCCAAAGATTACCTGATGATCATTGACGAAAGCCATGTTACCGTGCCACAGATCGGAGCAATGTATGGTGGGGACAGAGCAAGAAAAATCAATTTAGTGGAATACGGTTTCCGGCTTCAGGCGGCTATTGACAATCGTCCGTTAAAGTCCGAAGAATTTGAATCCGTTCAGAATCAGGTAATATATGTTTCTGCAACGCCGGCAGAATATGAACTAAAAAAATCTGAAGGTGTGATTGTCGAACAGGTTATTCGTCCGACAGGTCTGCTTGATCCGATTATTGAGGTACGACCAAGTGCAAATCAGATAGACAATCTCATTGAAGAAATACATTTGAGGATCGAAGCGGACGAACGTGTGCTGGTGACCACATTAACCAAACGAATGGCGGAGGAATTACAAAAATACCTGGAGCGCGTGGGAATCGCCTGCCGTTATATTCACAGTGAAGTGGATACGATCGAACGTGTGGAGATTCTCCGTCAATTGCGATTAGGTGATTTTTCAGTGCTCATTGGTGTGAATCTGCTCCGTGAAGGGCTGGACCTGCCGGAAGTCTCGCTCGTTGCTATTATTGATGCCGACAAGGAAGGTTTTCTCCGGGATGAACGGAGCCTTGTGCAAACCGTAGGAAGAGCAGCCAGGAATGTCAACGGAAGAGTGATTATGTATGCGGATAAAATCACCAAATCGATGGATAAGACCATTAAAGAAACGGAAAGGCGCCGGAAAATACAGATGGAATATAACGAAGCTCACGGAATAATTCCTACGCAAATTGTAAAATCAAAGGAGAAAATAATTAATTCCACAAAAGTTGCCGATGCAGATAAAACTTATGAGATCAGAGAAGAAACAGCAATAGCTGCAGAACCATCTGTTACGTACGAAACCATTGAGGACCTGGAGCGATTAATCAACTCCACTAAAAAGAAAATGGAAAAAGCAGCCAAAGACCTGGATTTTATGGAAGCAGCTCGTTTACGGGACATTTTGTTTTCTTTGCAGGGAAAATTATCAGAGCGTGAAAAAAAATAAATCAATTATCAATTACCTGTTCGTTGCTTATCTGATCGGCGTTTTTATCATTCACATCATTAAAACGGATGGTGTCATTGATCTCGAAAATTATTTCTTAGGTATCCGGAAAGATCACTGGATGCATGCGATACTGTTCTTTCCTCTGGGATTTTTGTCGTTCCCGGCATTGCGGACAAATAAATGGCTGGTATTTCTATTTTGTTATGTAACGTGCTGTCTTTTCGAAACCATTCACTATATTTTGCCGTACAGGTCTTTCGATCTGATGGATATGGCTGCTAATTCTTCCGGTGCAACATTCGGAATGATCTTATATTTTCTGTTTTACAAGCTGTCCGGACGCCATATTTAATGGTTTCGCATCAGTCACAAATTCTTCCTTTAGCGTGACTGTGCTCATATTGAGCGTCTAATTCCTGAATTTCTTTCAATAAAGCTTCAGAAGGTTTCGCGTTCTGGATGGAAGACAAATCCGGCTGACCTGCATTTACCCAGGCTGTGTACCACATCGAACCAACGGCAATAATCGCCTGTCGCATTCTTCGTTCCACCATACCGTTCAGCCGTTTATGATATGCCTGTGAAAAATCATACGAATAGGTCTGAACAACGGCTTTTCCTCTCTGTTCATAAGCATATTTCTTATCTGCCGGAAATTCCGCGGTCAGCTCTTTTTCAAACCGGAATACCGAATCCAGCGAACGATGGGAGTCCTGTACTGTTTCCCACGCGAAATCCAGAGGATCTTTCACATATTTCGCTTTTCCGACAAAATAATCATAATCGTTATAGTTGATCTCCACGAGACGACTTTCCCAAAAACCGTGAATTCCCCGTTGCCCTGTCATGATTCCATTGTAATTTTCCGTAGTATGAAGCGGCACATGGGCATCTCCGACATAGTGCCCCAGATCACCGGCATATTTTAAGATCAGATCGACATTTTTGTTAGCCATTGCCCTCTCTAATTTTTTCAGTACCACCTGAATATGCCATGGGACAATTCCGTAGGCTCTTAATGTATCTTCTGAAAACTTGGTAACTGCATCGTTCCACTTTTTCGGAACTATTCTGAATAAATCCTCTCCCGGACTAACATAATGATCGAGATCAATATAGTGACACTCCGCTTCTCCCGTCACTGCATAGCGCCTTTTATCGGGATCTACCGCATGTTCCGTCAGGTATTCAATGTGCTCCTTAAAGAAGCCAAACATTTCGGGAGGCAGCGTAAACACAGCGACACGGTTGATGCGCATATGTCCTGCAAATCCCCATTTTTTAGAACGGTTAACAAAGCTGTTTTCTGTCAGCGACCAGCTCAGCAGGCAAAAAAGAAAAACGGCAATTATGAAAAAACTACGCTTCAAGCTTTACTAACTTACCGTCTCTAAGAACAGGAATAACTTCTGTCTGGTTTGGTGTCAGACAATATTTGATGTCTTCGTTCAGATTCAGATTCTTCAAACGTCTCCTGTGGGAGCTGGATTTTAAGAATCCCAGGTAATTTTTACTTGCGGACAGGAACAGGTATTTAGCTGCAATAGAAGAGTCTTCATTCGCGGTAAATTTCCCGCTGGAAAGTAAAAAATCTGAAATAGCTCCGGCGCAAATGGTATCTTCCAGGTTGAATTTCCCCTGCCAGCCGGAACATAAACAAAGTACATTCTTATCTTGCTTTAACAGCCACTCTGACAGCGCATCCACATTTAAGAGGGAACCAACGACCACTATTTCAGCATCTTTGGCAACATCCAGAGAACGAGTACCGTTTGTAGTGCTGAGCACTACTTCTTTCCCGACAAAATCAGGATTCATATAGGAAAAAGGAGAATTTCCGAAGTCAAAGCCTTCCACAATCTGACCTTTTCTTTCTGCTCCGGCCAGATAGCCTTTTTGCTTATATTCCATAGCTTCTTCCACTGTCGGAACAGGAATGATCGCCTTAATTCCATTTTCAAAAGCAGCACACATCGCTGAAGTAGCACGAAGCACGTCTATCACCACCACAATTTCAAATTCATCCTTATAATAGGCATATTCATCCGGTGTGAAGCAGACTTCCACTCGCTTTCTTTCATCCATTACCTTACGTACTTTTTAAAGATTTTAGCATCTGCCCACAAGGTACCGAAAGGTAAAACAGCAGATATAATGCTCAGTGTTATTTCTTTTTTAGACCAGTTTGCACTGGCACCTGCAAAGATCACCAATAATGTGAACGTGACAAACAACATTCCATGTGTCATTCCCGTCACCTGCATAAATTTAGGTTCTCCTAATACGCGCTTATAATACATCGCTATAAGAAGCGCTCCCCAGGAAATGGCTTCCAAAATACCGGCAATACGCAATATTTTCAATAGAGTCTGGTTTTCCATAAATCTTACTTTTTACGGCCTAAATATACGGAGAAAATCAAGGTTTGCTGCCTTCAAACAGGAAAACTTTAAATTGAATACGTCCTTTAGCTTCTCAGATCTTTCGAATGAAACTCTTTGGTCAGCTCTATGTATTCGTCGGTATAATTTCCAGCGCTGTCACGAATGGTAAACTGAATTGTTTCAGGATCTATGACTTTTTTATTGGTAAAACAAAAAATACTCCTTACCGGAGTTTCAGGTTTTCCGCGAACAATGATTTCCTGCTGTACAAAAAACTGGTTTTCGGCAGCGAGCTTCCTGATTGTTTCCCGTTCCGGATAAGGAGCGATCAGGTACATCTTCCCGTTTTCATTCAGCAGTACCGCACTTTTAGAGATTAGCACATTAAATGTCAGGTGTTCTTCATTCCTCGCTTTTGACCGGCTTTCTTCATTTCCTGCGGTAAAGGAATTCTTATAAAAAGGCGGATTAGAAATAATTACATCAAATTTCCTGTCCGGAGAAAAGGCATTAAAATCTTCCGGTATAATCTGAAACACTGAATCAAACGGAGATTTCTCAAAATTATATCGCAAATCCTCTAATGCGAAAGCATCAAATTCAACCGCTGTAATATTCAGCTCCTTTGCTTTCTGTGCCAGCATCAGGGACAATACGCCCGTACCTGCTCCGATATCTAAAATGTGATCCTGATTTTCCGCTGAAGCAAACGCTCCCAACAACATCGCATCGGTGCCAATTTTCATGGCTGCGTTTTGTTGTCTTACGGCGAAATATTTAAATTGAAAAAAAGACAATTATTATTCCAGGTAAATCTCAATCAGACCTTGTGGGACATCCAAATGAAGCTCCTTGTTCTCTCTGTCGATTTTAGTAATGAAATCTTTCCTTAACGGGATCAGCACTTCGCTTCCACTTTGATGAATTATCTGAAACAATGGATTTACCGGCAGGTCGATCACCTGTTCCATCACGCCTACTTCACCAAAGTGCACATCAATCACTTTGAAGCCGATAATTTCGTGATCGTAAAAATCGGTTCCGGACAATTCAGGTAACGTGGAAACAGGAAGATACAGCTGTTTCTTAACAAGGAAGGATGCTTCGTCCTCGCTGTTGATCCCATCAAATTTCACCAATGCAAAATTCTTGGATGTCAGCTGGATCTTTTCAATTATAAAAGGTGTCAGGTTCCCGTTCAGCTCAATAAAAAGCATGTCCAGCTTCCTGTATTCTGACGGATCGGTAACGTCTAAAAAAAGCGAAACTTCACCTTTAAATCCGTGAAGTTTCGACACATATCCTAAATGATAGCAATCTGCTTTGTTCATTTAAAACGAATTAGATTAAGCTTCTGGTGTTTCCTCAGCATTATCTTCTGCAGCTGGTTCTTCAGTTGCAACTTCTTCTGTTGCTGCTTCCACTTCTTCAGCAGGAGCTTCCTCAACAGCAGGAGTGTTTTTAGCTTCGATAGCAGCAGCTTTCGCTTCTTTAACAGCTGTTTCAGCAGCTAAAGCAGCAGCTTTTGCATCTACCTTAGATTTAGAAAGACCTGATTTTTTAGATTCAATCTTACCTTCTTTCTCATCTAACCATGCCTGAAATTTCGCTTCTGCCTGCTCAGCAGTCAAAGCGCCTTTTTTTACACCATTCAACAGGTGATTTTTGTGAAGAACTCCTTTGTAAGACAAAATAGCTCTTGCCGTATCTGTCAGCTCAGCACCAACCTGTACCCATTTTAATGCTACTTCGAAGTTAATATCGATTGTTGCTGGGTTAGTGTTTGGATTGTAAATACCAATTTTCTGGATGAATTTACCATCTCTTTTTGCTCTGCTGTCCGCAGCTACGATGTGGTAAACAGGTTTCCCTTTTTTACCGTGTCTTTGCAATCTGACTCTTGTTGCCATTCTTTTGAAATTATTGATTGGAGTACGAAACTCCGGTTAATAAAAAATTTAACGGTGCAAATATACAACTATTTTCTAAAACACAAAGGATTATGTTTTTTCGATAACTTACGTAAAATAGCTGTTGTTGGGGAACAGGGTAAAGTAATTAACCATTTTCTTCGTTCGGAAAAACATATTTATTCTGTTTTTTGCTCAAATTACAACTGTTTGTAACTATTTAAGCTGGAAATTATACTAACGATAATCAGGTCGAATCTCGGTCTTCTGTAATATTTTTCCTGTTGTGCTAATTGTAGCCGTGGCAAACTGCTGTTAGCGGCAGTTTTTTAATTTCCTGTCAAACCAATCTATCAGAATTGAATCCAGTTCTGATTTTTTGTCAGAGAAGAAATGGTCGGTTTCAATCTTTTTTAATTCAAAATCATAATCAATTTTTCTTAATTCTTCCTCAATCTTATCCGCCTGATTTGAATTTACAAATTTATCATTCGTTCCTGAGAGTATAAGCAAACTACTGTTTTTATTCAATTTGTCAGGCCAAAATATAACTGACCGATCTCTAAGTGCTGTTTCTTTATTCAGCCAATAATCCGGAATACATTCGGCAAAAACCTTCGACTCCATATCAGGGCGTTCTTCAATAACATCAAACAGATTGGTAGGCCCGTTTCCAACAACAGCCGTTTTTATTTTATTTGTTTTTTTTAATGCTATATATGTCATCATTCCTCCTCTCGACCAACCTAACATTCCCAATTTCCTGTAATCTGCTTTACTTATATCCTTAACCGTTTCAATAAGATTCAAAACATCATCTACGTCCTTTCCTCCAAATTCGTCTTGTTTTCTATAATTACTGCCAATAATGACATATCCCCGGGAAGCAAGCTTTGAAGTGTAATTGATTAAAGTGCCGATTGATAAATCCGAAAAATCTCTGTTTCCACCACGATTGAAAATGATAACAGGATATTTGCCATCAGCTTTAGGCTCAATCATAAATCCCTTCACCTCAATAGAATCACTTTGATATGCTATTTCAAAGAAATCTAAATCAGATAAGTATTCATATTTTAATTTGATCGTGTCATTTTCCGAGATTCCTTCCCAAAAAAACTCTTGCTTCAGGTCAATATTTTTCCTGGATAAGATCTTTCCATTTTGAGAGAAACCACAATCAAGTTGAGTTATTAATAAAAAAGTTAAGAGTACTTTCATTTTTAGCTTAAATCACTGATAATAAAAAAACAAGCGGTTAACCTGCCATTTTATTAATACCCAGTTACCAGTTTTTGTGATTTCAATATAGCTGTAATAATTTTGTATTACGATTTCCAAAACTATTGCTCTCAATCGAATTAAAAATACGTTTTATTTCAATTACTAAAAAAATAAAAAATTCTTCCTTCCTTAAGAATATTAAGTGATTGAAATTAATACTACATAAAAAATTCAACTCCGAACCGGAGCGACGAAGCTTCTAGCTATTTTTAAAAAATTCAGATTCTTTACTACAAATTAAATTTCCTCTGCACTCAAAACTTTCCCCTGAAAGAAAAGAACGATACACTGCAAATTTCAGTGTGAGTGAGATGTGGGAAAGAAGAAAACAAAAGAAAAGAGCGACACTAATGTATCGCTCTTTTCTTTTTGTGACCTCATGCGGTAGCTCTTCTAACTATTTAATGGAAGATTTGGAACTTGTTTTACAGTTTATATCAACTAATATCTAATGCAAAGAGGAAATTTTGCTTTGTGCACGAGTAGCCTAAAGCTCGGCGAAACCCCGCCTTTTGGGTAGGTGCTGTTGTATGCGTTTTTCTTTTCATAGTGTATCCAAAAGGTCTAATATTTTATTCGTGTCACTTTCAACAATACAATTATAGTTGGTGTCAAGTTTTCTCTGACAAATAATTGTCCTTAGTTCTTTCTCTGTGAAGAAAAAGTCAAAATATGGAAGTGCAGATGTTGCATGTAAAAAATCAATTGTGTCATTTCCGTCAACATATTTCCTTGATTGATTCCACCTAACAGAAGCACTTAGTTCAGGTAAAATACTAAAGGTTGGAAACTCTGTTTTGACTTTGTTAAGTCTAAACAGATTATACATCATATTTTTTAAACCATTTTGGTCAATTGTGGATTTCTCCGTATCTGTTATGTGCTTTCCATGTTCCCAAAAATACATTTGCTCCATTGTCTGGTTCAAGCTCTCTTTAAAGCAGTCTATGTAACCACCAAGCTCCGACAAAAAAAGTTGCTTAAAGGATTTATTTTCATTCTTGTATTTCTCTTTTGCTTCATTTAAAAAGTCAACATTGTCTTTGAAATAGAAAGGCTTGAAAATTTTCTTTTCCTCCATTATCGTCACCATGTCAAAAAAGGTGATTGATTCAAGAAACTCAATGAACTTTATTTTTAAATCATATTGCTCTGGCTGTGGCAAATTATTGTAAAGCATATTCATTGACAGTTTTGTCCAAACCAATTCAATAGATTCATAGGTTGATTTTTTTTGTGCTTTTCTCAAAAAAATCATAAACTCTAATTGTCTCCGTTCCTCATCTGTAATCAATGAAATTCCATTTGAAAATTCGTCAATAAGAGTTGCGGAATCCTTTAATGTTTTAAAGTCGCTTTGTTTTAAAATTTCCCAAAAGGTTATTTCGCTTATTGGCAAAATGCAATTCTTATGTTTTACAAGTTCTTTTAGTTTATCGAGGAGTTTTTTGTCAGTTTGATTACCATTCTTTTCTGCATCCCTCAGTTTTATCCAATAGTTTGTGTCAAGGTATATTTTCTTAGTTGTCTTGATAGAATTGTAAATATCAAGACGTTTCTGCTTAATATAATTTTCTGTTTCGGTCATCTGGATTATTATATTCCGCTTTTTCTTCGGTTGTCATCCTTGCACAACATTTGGCAATTGTCGGCAGTCGTTTTGCCGCCTAAATGCCAAGGTGTAATATGGTCGGCTTCCATTCCTTCAAGTTGATATTCTTCTGTGCATACTGGACAAATTCCTTTCTGTCTTTCGTATGCTTCTCGTTTTTGATTGTCTGTAAACGCACGGATTTGTAAAAACCTTTCTTTGCGTGTTAAAATGTATTCGTAAATCCCTTTTTTGTTGGTTACGTCTTCGTCTTGCATTAGTTTGGTGATTTCTTCTTCAAGTTTTTTGTGGTCAAATTTCTTGTCCTTAAACTCGTTGTAAAGAAAACCCCATTGTATGCCTTTCATTTCTTTGCGATACTTTGGAAAAACAACCTTAACCCAATTTATTACACTTTGGAAATACAACCACAAATCGTTAGCATTTGGCTCGTGTTGTTGTTTAGCCATATAATGCTCAATGTCGTCCTTGCTTATCCATTTGATGGTTGTTTCTAAATAGTCTTGTCTTATTGGTGTTCCGTTTAGATAGTCGCCCCCCAAACCGTATGCAGCACAACCATTTTTACTGAAATATCTTTTTGCGTCAGATACCCACGACCCTGAATAAACAGCGTTCCTTAATTCTTGGTCGGTTAGTTTTTCCCCTGCAATGTTGATTGTCTTAAACCACTCTAACTTTTCGCTGTCCGTTCCGCTACACAGATAAACCATTATTTGATAGTTTAAAATCTGTTCTTGTTCGTCTTTTTGCAGGTTGTGAAAATATCTGCTTTTAAAAGCAAAATCTCCTTCAACGTATTGGCTAATTGAAATTGTTCGTTGCTGTCCGTCTATTACTTCAAAGTTTCCATCTTCACGAACTGCCCAATACATTACGTTCAAAGGATAGTCTTTTGTAATCGTGTCTATTACAGCTTCACGTTGTTTGTCTTTGTAAATAAATTCACGTTGGTAGGGTGGGCGAATGTCTAATTTGCCATCGCAACCAATAACTCCGTTTTCTTGGTTGTCTTCGTAACCGCTTGTAAGGTCTCGGACTGTTATTTCTTTAAGTTCTATTTTCATTTTGCACTTTCTTATTCTTGATTATTATTCGTGAATACGGAACAGTTACAACTTCGTCAACCATCATATATAAATCACCGTCAACCGCACCACGTTTCTGAACTTCCTTTCTGTATTTTTTATGTTCAGGCTTATAAGGTTGTATGCCCATTTCAAGACCTAAGTTTGCAATACCTACTCCGATAATCTCGAATTGGTCGGGATTGTATTTGTCCATAAAAGTTATGGGAACGCCCATAAAGCCTTCATAATCCATTGGAATGTCCTTTGTAACATCAACATTTATTGCATCAAAATTTTCAAATTTCGGATATTCTTCTGGGGTGTATTTTTTATAAAGGATTAAATCTTCGTGTCGTTTGTTAATTTCAAGATTGGTAAACCAATGAACTCCTGAAACTCTTATCATTCCTTCCTTTCGGTCCGTTGCAGTTGCGTAATCTTCGTAATGTTCATTTATAAAATGTCCTGCACCTCCTTTAAAACCGTAGCCTAACCAAAGTTTGTTGTCTCTGATTAATGGAAATATTTCTTTGTATTTTATTGCGTTTTGATGTCCGACAATTATAAATTTCTTGTCATACTCAATGAGTTGAGAAACGTATTCTCGGAATAGCGAAAAAGGTGGATTAGTAACAACAATGTCTGATTGTTTTAAAAGCTCAATACATTCTTTGCTTCTAAAATCTCCGTCACCTTTTAGTTTCTTAATACCAATTTCTTTTGGGTCAGGTATATTGTTTCCGTTTTTGTCGCCCGTGTATTCTAAATAAATTGCCTGTTCAGAGTTGTTTTGGCTGAACAAGTCCATATCTTGATTTTTGTAGCAAGTCGCAATAAGTTTTTTAAGTCCGAGTTTCTCAAAGTTGTATGAGAAGAAATGAAAGAAGTTACTAACTCGTGGGTCGTCACAGTTGCAGTAAACAACTTTGTCCTTAAAGTGTTTTTTGTAATACTTTAACTCTCTTTCAATGTCGGAAAGCTGTGTATAAAACTCGTCCTTTTTATTAGTCTTGGCTTCTTGTAAGTTTTTATTTTTTGCTTTCTCAGTCATTATGTCGTTTGCTTTATTCTGTTGCTTTCAAAGTTAATATTTTGTTCTTTTGTCTGTCGGTTTATCTTGGTTCTACTGGTCGTCCTAAAATGGCATATAACTTATTTATTGACGAATATAACCAGTTTTATTGATTTCTAAAGACTTCTTTCAAAAGAAAAGGATTTCAATACATTAAGGTTAAATTATTATACGTATTTTCAATTTTATAACATAACTTTTATTACGTGGTATATGACAGCAGTCTGGTTCAATCAATTTTCATTTAAAGAATGTGTGGATAATCAATAAGCCTTTAAGTGCAGAATTCCTGCACACATCATAGTGCTTTCATTACCTTAACCGAACAAGTTCTAACTAAAAAGCCAAAAAGTTCTAACTCGCCAGGCTATAAGACAGTCTAATAAAGACTGACATTGGGCAACAAAAAAGCCAACCCTAAACGGATTGGCTTTCCTTTCGTGACCTCGTCAGGATTCTAACCTGAAACCTTCAGAGCCGTAATCTGATGCTCTATACAGTTGAGCTACGAGGCCTTTTGCGAGTGCAAATATAAGTAGTTTTTTCGCTTCTGCAAGCGTTTTAAATATTTTATTCGATTTCCGCGGTGATTCCACGATCCAGTAAAGCAGTGCACATAGGCTCCAAATCCTTGTACTCGCCTCTTTTCACCTGGCATTTTCCTTTATAATGGATGAGATAAGTACACTGTGTGGCCTGCTCCACCTCATGTTTACATACTTTTATCAGTGATTCAATGACAAAATCAAACGTATTGAAATCATCATTGTAAACGATTAAATCCCGCTGCTCAACGATTTTTTCTAATAATTGCCCGTCAAATGCTCCAAGTGTCTGCATAATTTACAATTTCTTATTTTGCAAATATAAGCCATTTTCCTGTCAGGAAAAAATCATTTTTTAATCTGAACATTTTCAAATCCGAGAGATTCCAGCTCAGAAATCATCGCTTCTCTCTCATCTTCATCACAAAACACGTGTATCATTATTCCATCCGCTGTTCTCTGCAGGAAGTAACTCTCAAAATGCTCAATAACCCACCAGTAAAACGGTAACTCCAGCTCTTCTGAAGCCAGATGTATCTCCATTCCTGACTGACCTTCTCCCTCCGGTAACACAAGCATTTCCTGATTCTTTACAACCGTTGAGTGCTGAATTTCCTCTTTCAGTACCTGGATATAATTTACTTCCTGAACAGACGACTGCTTTTCACCGGACGATTGCCCTTGTTCTGTAATTTCAGAAAGCCGGACTAATTCAGCTTTATTCTGCTGCAATAAAAGATTCGCTTCCTGAACGGTAATCCGCTTTCCTTTGTAATAAGCAACGATAAACGCGTCTGCAAAACCTTTCTGTATTGCTTCCAGCCGCTGTTCCTTAGCCTTGTTCAGATCATCAAAAATACCAACTGAGAAACGAATGACTTTAGGAGCTACCTCATCCGTATTTACAGGTTTCAGGCCTTTCAGATATTCTTCTTCCACATAGCGGTTAAAAACTCCTATCTGAACAGTAAAATACAAACCTTCAATACTTTGTACATCCACTGTATAACCGGATTTCATTTGTAATGCCGTTTTCTGCTCTATCTTAACCGGCAGCTTGTCCGTAACAGCAGTTCCTGCAGGAGACGGAGAATTCAGCTGAGTGATCAGTTCCTGTTTTGTCGGATCGATATGGAACAGTAATTCCCGGGTTGAAACCGGAAGACAAAGTCCTTCTCTCAGCAGTCTTCTGGCCTCAAAGACCGGGATTCTTTTGCCGTCGCAATAGGCAACAATAAAGGCATCCGTGAATCCCAGCTTACGGATCTGATCGCGGGCAGTCGCTGCGACATTTTCCTCCGTGAAGTAACCGGCCATGTATTTGATCAGCCCTTTGTTAAGATTTTCCATTGTAACCGGGCTGAAGTCCTTATAAACATTTTCGTTAATCGGTTTGGCAAACGCCCCAACCTGAATACGATAAAACAAGCCTTTCGGATAGTTTTCCGATTCCAGAATAGTCTTGATCTGGTCAGCTGTAACAGCTTGTTGCGGCTGCAATGTAAAAGCCATTTCAGCAACTTTTTTCTGAATCACAGCCGTGTTTTCAGAGGAAGACTGATATGTCGGCGTCGGGTTATTTATTTCCTTTTTCAGCAGCTGAAGATTAGATGCGATCAGTGCTTCCAGCTGTTTTCTTAAAGTTCTGTTTTGAGCCAATGCAACTACAAGATTATTTATTTTATCTTCCTCTTTTTCTGATACTGTTACCTGCAGCTGCTTTTTGAGCTGCTGCTCATTCTCACGAAGCTGCTGTAAATTTTTAAATTCTTTCTGAAGCAGCTGATACAGGACAACCTGTTCTGCGTTTGCCTTTTTCATCTTTACAAGAATTGCTTCCAGCTCTTCATATTCTTCTAAGAGTTCCTGCAGCCGCTGTTCTGACAGCTTGTCTTCCTGAAGTTGTTCTTCCGTAGCTACTATTTCCTTTTTCAGATATGCGGCTTTCTCATTTAACAGCTGCACCGTTCTTTGCTGCTCTTCCCGTTCTTTCTTTCCCGAAAGCAATTGCAGCTCTTCCAGAAGCTTTTTATCATTATTTGCCTGCTGCAGTTGATTTTCCAGCAGCATTAACCGCTGATTCAGCTGATCGGAAGAAAATATACTTTTTTCAGTGTTTTCTGATAATTGTGATTTTTGCTGCTGTAATGCAAGCTCATTCTGAACGAAAGCAACTTCTTTTTCTGTTATTTTCTTAACTAAATTGCTGTTCGAGGTGTTCAGCGATTTCATATATTCCAATGCTTCCGTCACATATTGACGGGTGGATACATCCTCAAAACCGGTAGTATTTATTTGTTTCTCCAGCTCATTTAGTAAGGTGTTCACAACCGGAAGCTGTTCCGGCGTAGTATATTCTTCCGGTAACTTCGTATTCCGGACATTGAGCTGTTGGATCTGTGTAATCACTTTTTCATCTTCAGAAATGTTCTTTGCAACTTCATCATTTTGAACAGCATTTAACAGCTGCTTACTCTTAACAGCATTTTCATTATTCAGATTTATTGTAAGCTGTTCCTGTGAATTCGCAGAAGTAACGGTTTTTGAAACAGCAGACGAAGTTTCCTGTGCCAAATTGGTAGGAATTCCGTTCGGATTATCCGGATTGGTAATATTTTCCTCAGAAGTGGTTGTCTGCGATTCAGTTGAAGAAGCTGCTGAACTATTATTCTCTGAATTATTGGTTGATGAAGTAACATTTGAAACAGCAGACGAAGTTTCTTCCGACTGGTGAGCAGCAGTAGTTCCGTTTGAATTATCCGGATTGGTCACATTCTCCTCAGAAGTGATTGTCTGCGATTCAGACGAAGATGCCGAACTATTATTCTCTGAATTGGTTGATGAAGTGATATTTGAAGCAGCAGATGAAGTTTCTTCTGACTGATTAACAGCACTTATATTGGAATTATCCGGGTTAGTGACATTTTGTTCAGAAGTGGTTGTCTGAGATTCGGATGAGGAAACTGCTGAACTATTATTTTCTAAATTAGTTGATGAAGTGACTTGTGAAGTAGCCGATGAAGTTCCTTCCGACTGATTAGCAGTGCTCATATTAGAATCATCCGGGTTGGTGATATTTTCCTCAGAAGTGGTTGTCTGCGATTCAGGTGAAGAAACTGCTGAACTAGTATTCTCTGAATTATTGGTTGATGAATTAACATTTGAAACAGCAGACGAAGTTTCTTCCGACTGGTGAGCAGCAGTAGTTCCGTTTGAATTATCCGGATTGGTCACATTCTCCTCAGAAGTGGTTATCTGCGATTCAGATGAAGAAGCTGTTGAACTATTATTCTCCGAAGTTGTCGCGGCAATACTATTCAATTGTTCATATTCACTTTGCTTGGATTCCAGCAATAATAAGGTTTCTTCAAGGGATTCAATTGCTTTATCAACTACATTTACAGTTACCTTTTCCGGAAGAACTTTAGTTTTCAGCTCTTTAAGATCAGCGATCTCTTTTTCAATTACTTTTTGAAGATCCGCCGCCTGTTCTTCGAAAACTGATTTTTCTAATTTAAAATCCAGCTGTTTAATAGCTTTCTGGACAGAAACAGAAGTGTTCAGCGATTTTTCAGCTTCTTTATCAATAACGTATTGAAGGCGTTGTTTTAGCTGATTAACGGAACTTTCCACTTCCTGTAAAAGTTCATCCAATCCGGAGCTTTTTACTCCGTTCTGCTTGTTTTTAATTTTTACAAGCAACGCTTCTTCTTTATTTTTCAGCGCAATAACCTTATCCCAGTCATTTTCATATTCCTGCTCATTAATCCGGTCTAATTCCTGGTTGTATTCCGGATCAATTTCATCAATCCAGCGGTCTTTAGAAATATTATCCGTTTGTTGCTCCGTTTGCGCTTTTAATCCCGCCAGCTTCCAGTCCGATTTGGCTTTCAGCAGTTCTGATTTCAGCTGTGAAAGCTGGTTCTGCTCTTCCTGCAGTTCTTTACTTTTCGGATTAGCAGCGATTATCTTTTGCTGTACCTTCTCCTGCTGTTCTATTTTAGAAAGCAATTTATCAAATGCCTCTTCAACCGCTACTTCGCTTTCTCCCGACAGCTTCTGATTCAGGTCAGATCTCAATTGTGGATACAATTCACTCACAAACTGTTTTGTGGTATAACTTTCACCGGACGGCTCATTACTCTGCGTTGCTTCCGTAAAGCTTTCTTTGAGATGCTGTACCTGCACCAGCTCTGTTTTCAATTTATTCAGATAGCGCTGCTCTTCTGTCGTTTTTGTTGATTTTGAAGAAATACGCTCTGCCTCCGCCTGTAGCTCCTTTTCGTAATTAGCTATAACTTCCTGCTGTTCGCTTGTAATATCCGTGCCTTTGATGTTTTGATACTGGCTCCACGCCTGCTCCAGCTTTCCGTTCTGAATATCGTTTAAAGTAAGCTGTTCCACTTTTCCCGGATCCAGCAAACGATCATAAGCTTCTTCCAAAAGATTCCGGATCGATTTAAAATTCTTACTTTCCAGCTTGTTCAGCTCCTCCGTTATTTCTTCATTGCTTAATTGTCTTGTGCTGCTTACCTGAGAAACTGACATCAGCAGGTCCTTGCGTTCCTCTATGGTTTTCCGTTCTTTCTGCAATGCATCAATTTTCTTGTCCAGGTACTGAATTTCTCCTGTGATCTGCTCTGACTGCTGCTTTTTAGAAGCTATCTGCTCTTCAATGGAAGCCTTTTCTTTTCCTTTTACCTCATTCAGCTTGTTATTAAGGGAAATAAGCTCTGCCTGGATTTCTTTTAATTTTGCTTCTAAATCCCGTTTCGCATCCACATTCGCAGTGAGCTGCTTTTTCAACGTTTCGTACTTTTCGAATGAATCGTTTTCTTTTTCTGCAGTTATTGTCTCCAACAACCTGAAGCTTCCTTCATTTTCCTGTTTAAAAGAACCCAAAGATGCTTCATCTGCCCCCGACAGGATTTGCAGCTTCCTGTCCAGGTTTTTCACGATCTCCAAACGGATTTTTACCGATTCATTTGCTAAAGACAAAGAGTCCGTAAGTGCTTTAAGCAATTTATTTTCCTGTTCCAGTGCATCAATCCGGGCCAGCTTTTGCTTCGCTTCCTTCAACTGCTGAGCAGTTAAAGACGACGCGTCTTCTTTAGCTACAAGGTTTTTTAATTCATATTGCAACAGGCTTATAGTCTGAATATTATTATAAATTTTCTGATTGGCTTTTGTTTCCATTTCAAGCTTTCCTTCCAAAAGCTCCGTGCCTTTCTGAATGGAGCTCTGCAGAGAATAAAATGTTTTTGACGAAGCATCCTGCTGAGTCGTATTTCCGTCGGATACGTCCAGAGTAGACATTTCCCTGATAAATTCCAGCAGCTGCTCATCATCCGGCCGGATCTCACTTTCAGGAAGGAACAACAATTCGACATAATCAACGCCGTCCACACGCTTATGAATGATCTTTTGTCCGTATTGTGTCAGATTAGCCAATTTGGGAATTGTGAACTTCAGCGGAAAGACTTTATTTACTCCATAGATCGACAGCTGGTACTCGTAATCTCCCGAAAAGTATAAAGGAATTGAATAAACTCCTTTATCATCAGTATGATAAGTCCCGATTTTACGGTTGGTTCTTTTATTGGTCAATTCAAGCGTAATCCGTTTATTATCCTTAAATGCAGTGGATTCAAAGATTCCTTTAATGAACGCGATCGTTGCCGGGTAACGTTCCACCGCCACTTTATAGATCGTCATTTTCCCGGGCTTGCTCTCTCGTGCTGAAGCAAACCATGCAGCTGTATTATCTGCTCCGGGAACATAAAATAAATCATCATCTGTTGATGAAATTGCAAAATCGAGGTTCCGGACATTTTTAAATGATTCCGTATTCGGATCGTATTGTGCGGAAAAGATATCATATCCGCCCATGCTGTTATGTCCTTTCGAGCTGAAATAAAGGATCTTTCTATTTGCATCATAATACGGAAAATCTTCGTCATATTCCGTATTTACCTCTCCTGAAACCGGTTGCGGGGCACTCCAACCGGAAGCTGTACGGCGCTTGAAATAAATATTTTTCTGGCCGGTATCTTTTTCCCCGTAGCTGGAGAAGAAAATCAGATCAGGCTGATTCGGGTAAAATATAACCGGAACGTGGTTATTCCTTTTATCCGTCTTTGTTTGGTCCATATTGGAGATCAGAATAGAACCGTTCAGGCTTTTTTCATCATACAAACGGTAAAATTCAGATGCGCTGTAATCCCGCTTTTCCTCTACAACAAGATCAGAAATATCTTTTAGTAGTTTCATACCATTCTGGCACATTTCCAGTTCGCGGTCCACGTCAAATTCTGAGTTTTTTCCCTGGCTTCCTTTTTTCGTCTTAAAGATCTGATAGTAAGTGATGGCTTTTTTAAACTGATAATCAAGGTGACAGGCTTTTCCTAAATAGAAAAATGCTTCCACCGGGACATTGTCAGAAGCCGCGGCAAATTCCAGATGTTTGATCGCATCTTTTTTAATCGCAGCCGTCTTTAACAGGCAGACTCCGTAATGGTAATTATAGTCGGTACTTCGCGGTTGTATGGAAACAAGCTTCATATAATCTCTGACTGCTTCCTCATAATTCCTGCTTTGAAATGCTTTCAATGCTTTAGAGGCCAGCTCGGGTTCCGACTGGGAAAAAGCGGTTAAATTCGCAGCAAAAAATAATACAATCAGAAAATAACGCATTCAATCAATTCGACTTGGCTTTTTCATCAGCTAATTTACGACGATTTCCGGAAAAGGTTCATTTTATTTTCGTTACCTGCCAAAAGCCGTCTGATATTCAGCTTATGCTTATAGATAACAAGGGCAGCCAACACCCAGGAAAAAGCTTTTAACCAGAAAGAGGATTCGAATACAAAATTAACCATCAGCGGAAAAATAAACGCAGCTACAATTGCTCCTAATGAAACATAGTGAGAAGCAATGAACACGACAAGAAAAACGACAACGCACACTCCTGCCGCAGCGGGATATAATCCTAAAATGACACCAAGAGAAGTTGCCACACCTTTTCCTCCTTTAAATTGAGCAAAAACGGGAAACATATGACCGACAACGGCTGCAATGGCTGCCGCGATCTGAAAGTAGGATTGCTCATCTTCTCCCAGGTGCTGTGTATTCCAGGTCATAATGCTCACCGCTAAAAAGCCTTTAATGACATCAATAGCCAAAACGAAAATTCCCGGTTTTTTACCTAAAACTCTGAAAGTGTTCGTCGCGCCGGCATTTTTACTGCCATGCTCCCGGACATCCAGACCGTAAAAGCGTTTTCCCACCCAGACCGCTGTAGGCAGTGATCCCAGCAGATAAGCAAGCACAACGTATATCAAATTAAAAACTTCCATTATTGAAAAATGCGCATAAAGTTAGTCATTAAACCACTGTTCTCTGAAATTTTGTACAAGTAGTTTTTAACTTTTCTCTTGTCTTCTTTGATAGCATTAATTGCATCCTGCAGATCCGAATCGGTAGTATATATCTGTAATGTCCCGTCTTTTTTCTCCAGTCCATAATCAAAATAATAGTCTCCTACTCCCGGAATATCCATGTCAAACTGGAATTTATCTCCGGAAACATTTCCTGAATATACCTGCTTGAAGAAGGCTTTGAACGGCACTTGCTTAAATACTACTTTGTTGTAAATGTTCACGATAGAAGCATAGTTGACCGATGTTTTCAATCCGTTATTCAATCCGTCATAATGAGATTTCAGCTTGATTCCCGTAATCACGATCCCGTCTTCAAACTCTTTCGTCATATTTTTAACGGCTCCTTTCTGGATAAATTCATTTTTAACCGCATCTGCCGTTTTCTTGTCTTTCAGCTCAAAAATAGTCTGTTCAAGCGTGGAAGTATTAAAATCCAACGGGCGCAGCGATTCGTTAATGCTAATGCGGTCCGCCAGCTTTTCAAAAGCGTTTTTATCCAGCGCCGGGAAATTGAACTTAGCTGTAATATTCATCGTCGTTTCCTGCGTTTTGTTGTCGTAGTTCACAATACCGTAAGTAATTACTTCAACATCTCCGTAGTTCATTCCCAGATCAATTTTCCCGTCACCATTTAAGGAGCACGTTTCTGTATGCAATGACAGGTAATTTCCTTTTTCACCTCTGTTGGCAAGCTTTTCAGGAGTTGAAATCTGGAATTCTTTAGAGGCCGGGTTGTATTGTAATACGCCGGAAGCGTTAATTATGACTTTGTCATTCAGATCCTGCAGCTTGGATAAGAAGGCCGGATAAATACGCACGCTGTCAGGATTTCGCGAATCTCTCCATACAAGTCCGGCTGTTACTGATTCTCCTTCCAGCGTTTTCATGGTAGTGGCAACGGGAATCTGTATATTCTTCGGATCTATCGGGGCGGAGAATGCCATCCAGCTTTTCGCGAATGTGTTGCAGTTATGATTGATACGTGTCGCTCCTGAGAAAGAGATCAGCGGATTTGCAGCGCTGATTCTTACTTTTCCGTAATAATCAAACTGATTGCTCAGCTTAAAGTTTTCTTCCGCCTTCACTTCACCATCGGCGACCGTCTGAAAGGAAGAATCAACATAAATACGCCCGAAATCAATCAATGTTACCTGTCCGTCAGCATCTTTATACGGATATTTTGCTTTAGCTTCATACTTTCTTCTCGCCAGGATTTTTGTTGTGGCTTTCTCAAAAGTATGGTATTTCGTCACGTAGTTGGCAACAATTTTTGAGTTTACCAGCTCGTCTATATTCGCTTTTTTACGAATGTTCACTTTTTCATCCGCCGGGAAAATACGGGCATCCGCGATATCCACATATTCCACTTTATCACAGTAAATCGTTTTCTCCTTCAAAGAGAAGCTCGCTTTAGGCGCTCGCAGGCTTAAAGAGTCCTGCTGCGGGTTGATTGAAAAGAAGTTGGAAGTTGCCAGGCCTAATCCCGCGTCAATATTGATGTTTTTCTCTTCTTTTTCCATGGAGATGCTTTCTTCATCCATGAACCAGGTATATTTATCCATGATACAATAAAAATCGTTCAATGGAAATTGCGTTTTGGTGGTTCCTTTGTTTGAAGTAAAGTTTCCTTTCCGTTCTTTAAAATCAAGACTTCCTTTTACGTTGTCCGTCTTAAAGGAAAGTGCCCCTTCTCCTGCTTCCGCGTATTTATTTTTCAGGTTGAAATCAGAAGTATCCGCATCGGCGATCCAGCGTTTAAATTTGAATCCTTTGGACTTCAGGTTCGCATCTGACATCATTATGACTCCGTTTCCGGTCATTCCTTCTGCCTTTACCGTCAATTTCCCGGTGTACTTAATATCTTTGAAAATCAATATCGGATCTTCCAGTGAATAAACATTCAGATATTGTTTCCGTGGATTGTACGAAATCTCTACTTTCTGCCCAAGGGCATCCGGAAATTCAACACCTGCTTCAGACGGCATATTGGTAAATTTCGCCAATCCGATCGTTGAATCAGGAAGGAATGTAAATTGTGCTGATTCCGTCAGCGATTTAACAAATTCAATTTTACCGCTTCCCTGAAGTCCGTTATTGGAAAGCATGATCTTGTTGTCGTATTTTGCTTTTGTCTCATAGAACGGATAACCACCCTGTGGCGAATTGGTCACAAAACCAAGCGAATAATCCGGCATCACTTTCAGCTTCTCTCTGAATTTAGGAAAAATTCCCGCAGAAACCAGCTCACCGTCAAACCGCATATTAACATCGTCAAAATTATCCAGACTGTCGATCAGAACAGGATCCAGAGCAAAGTAAAAACGAGTGGAATCGTACGCTCCTTTGTGGATCAGCGGATCGTTATAATATACTTTTGTCTTGTTTTTAATATCCAGCTTCGGATAATCCGGGATTTCTTTTTTGTTTCCGGATCTGTTTTCAGGATTATCCACATACAAGACGCCTGTAACTCCGTGTATAAAGCTGTTTAAGAAAACAAATTTATTTCCTTCTTCCTGTGATTTTTTATTCATTACACTCAACAACGTCTTATCCGTTTTTCGCAGATTAACTGCATTTTTTGAGTAGTCATAATCACCTTCTTCCACTTTGATCTCAATTTTACCGGACCGCAGCCATCCTTTGAAATCAAAATTCCTGTTCTTTTGAATTGAAATTTTCTCATCATCAGGGATAACAAACGTATATTGCATTTCCGACAATTCCACTCTTTCAACAGCATTCATCTGCATCTTTAAAGTCACTAAATCCAGAGTTCCGAAATCTTTGATCGTTCGGCGCTTACTGTTTTTCATCCTTATCAGGGAATCCAGCTGCTGCAAACGGGAATTTCTGCTGATTTCTTCTGCCGTATATTGTGCGGGCATCCGTGCCTGCCGCAGATCGGATTTGAAAACGATATAATCATAATCCACTTTCTTGTTGTTGGCATCAATGAATTTCTTCGTTTTGTCTGTTACGATGATCTTTTTCGTGTTCGGGTTATGAATAATAAATCCTTTACTGTTCATCTGAATCAGCAGGTCACGGCACTGATCAGCAGTACGGTTCATTGCAGCGGCAAATTTCGCTTCATCAATTACAAATTCATCGTATTTGTAACAATAGTTGTAAAGCGCAACCAGCGGGTGTTGGGTCGCCATTCCCTGCATTTCGCTGAATTGCTTTAACGAAAAATAATCTCTTGATTCAAGAGTAGCGACTTTCAGCTCTTCTGAAAGTTCTTTTCCATAGGTCAGCAAAATGACTTCCGCGTCTTTTTCCCAGATCAGCTTGGGAATGTACATATCCAGCTGATGATAGCTGCTAATGAAAGGAGCCGCGCTCATTCCCGATGCTCCGCGTGTAAATTCAAATGTGCCGGTTTCTTTAAAGTAGTCAAAGAACAGGCTCGGATGTACGATAGAATCAAATGTTCCCAATTGGATGACTGCTCTCGCATTCTCGGCAAAAATCTTCTTGTTGTTATTAATGATCAGGTCGGCGTACACTTTGGCAAACACTTCTTTTTTCTTATTGTAAATGGTAAGCTTTGCAGGGAAATTTCCCACTCCCGATCCGATGAACTCCGCACCTTCATATTTAAAGCCGCCTTCAAAATCAACTCCCGGAGCGAAATCTTTCAGCTTCAGATTTTTTTCGAACGAACGGAACTGCGGATTGTTCTTATCCGCATCCCGGTTGATGTTATATGCTTTATCAGCAAGCGCACCTTTGACTTTTACAGAAAACTGAGGTGTGGTTAAATTTACCGTATCCACACGCAGGTTCGCCAGCTTGGTATTTACAAGATAAGGTGTCAACAGCTCGGCATACACTTTATTCGGATCCAGCCCGACCTTTTCCCAGGTAATGACTCCTCCTTTACCTTTGAACTCATTTTTCATAGGAAAATAAGTTCCTTCTGTCTTTTTAATAACAACAGAATCTATCAGCTTAAAGTTCGCTCCTTTGGCTCTGTTATCCAGATAACATACCAGCTTCCCTCCTTTCAGCTCCAGGGTCGGCTCTTTGTCATTTTTAAAGGTAAAAGTACCTCCGATGTATTTCCATGAAAAATTGGATTGGCTGGTAATGGTGTAATCATCAAAAAATGCTGCAGAAAATTCAATGAAATCTTTTGCTTTAGTAGTTGTTTTTCCCTCTAAAAATGCTGCTAACGCCTTATGCCAATTGTCATAGTTTTCCTTTGACTGCTTGTTTTTACAAAAGGAATAAGTGGCATAAACGTATTGGTAGATCTCCGGGTAAAAACGGAGCTTTTTATCATTCATGAGATTAGTCGTATTGACCATCTGCTCAAAAATCTCTTTAGACATATTCGCTTCGGACAGAAGGAACGGAGTAAGCTGCTTCTTCATGAACTCCTGATCTTCTATTGTCGCTGATTGTGCCGTAACAGCGATCAGCTGTTTTGTAAATTTATCCCTGTCCATCGGAAACATTTGTCCGAATAAGTCCAGACAGGAAAAGACAATTACTAAAATCAATCCTACTTTTTTCATAAGGCTTCGTTTTTGTTGCAGATAATTAACCTGAACTAAGTATTATATTTTTTGCAGGCAGACAGCCGCCCAGTTCTCTTTATTTATATGAAAATCATAGCTGAATCCGTAATCTGCTGCATAACTGACCAGTTCATCCACATCGGTTTCAAAGAAACCACTCAGCAACAATTTTCCTCCGGAAACCAACGCTTCCGAATAATGCGGGATCTGTGCCTTTAAAATATTCTTGTTGATATTCGCCAGAATCATATTAAAGGTTTTTCCTTTTATTAAATCAATGTCTCCGCACAGAAAAGTAGTTTCTGTTGAATCGTTAAATTCTGTATTTTCAATACATGATTCCACGGACCATGGTTCTATATCAATTCCGAGAATATTTTTAGCACCTAGCTTTTCCGCCAGGAATGCCAGAATTCCCGTACCGGTTCCCATATCCAATATCCCGTCCGGAAGCTGTTTCATATCCAGCAATAATTTTGACATCATCCATGTAGTCTGATGATGTCCTGTCCCGAACGACATTTTCGGCTGAATGATGATCTTCATTCCTTTGGCAGCTTCTGCGTCGTGAAACGGAGCCAGTATCGTTAAACGATCTTCCACTTCTACCGGCTGAAAATCAGATTCCCAGACTTCATTCCAGTTCTGATGCGGAATAATTTCTTCTTCAACGGTCAGCTGCACTTCCTCTGCTTCACCGTTCAGCAGTGTTTCAGCATACGCTTTTTCCAAAGCGATCGCTTCTGCAGCTCCGTAAGCGATGATCCCGTTTTCCGTTTCTTCAAAGCTGTCAAATCCGTATTCCGCCAGCTGGGCAATTAAAATTTCTCCCCAGGGTGTAACAGGATTCAACTGTACTTTCAGTGCCAGGTATTCCATCAGAAGGAATTTATTATTTGTATAAAATCAGCTGCTTTTAAAGACGCTCCGCCGATTAATCCGCCGTCAATATTCGGTTTGGCAAACAGTTCTTTTGCATTGCCGGCATTGCAGCTTCCTCCGTAAAGTACCGGTGTCTGTTCCGCCAGGTAATTTGAATATTGCTGAGCTACTGCCAGACGGATCTGCTCATGCATTTCTTCTGCCTGCTCCGGTGTCGCTGTTTTTCCAGTACCTATTGCCCAAATCGGCTCGTACGCGATGATGATCTGTTCAAATACTTCTTCGGGAAGCTGAAAAATATTGTTCTTCAGCTGGCTTACAACAAATGAAATATGTGTCCCTGCTTCACGGATTTCCAAGGGCTCCCCGCAACAAAAAATCACTTTCAATCCCGCACTAATTGCCGCATTTACTTTTGCTTTTACCAGCTCATCATCTTCCTTGAAAATCACTCTTCGTTCAGAATGCCCCACCAAAACATATTGGATTCCCAGATCTTTCAGCTGGCTGAAAGAAACTTCTCCGGTAAATGCCCCGGCAGCTTCGCTGTAAAAATTCTGTGCTCCGATCTTAATCAAACCGGATTCATTTTGTTTTAAGGCATCCAGAAATAACAGGGGTGCGAAGATCATTTTCTCCACATCTACTGCCAGGTTTTCTGCACTTTTGATATCATTATATAAAGACAAAGCCTCACTTTTGGTGAGGTTCATCTTCCAGTTTCCTGCTACAATCTTTATTCTCATTTAATCTCTTTGTAAAAAACATGTTTTTGAATCCAGTCATACGAAGGAATGGAACGGCTGGCATATTTACCTTTTACCACTCCATCCATTACAATCATTAAGCTCGGATTTGAACGGCAAACTACTTTTATTTCAATGAAATCCATAATAAATACCGGTACGTTGAAATTGTATTTCTTCCTGAAATTATCAATCACTTTCTGAGAAGAAGATGTCACTAAAATAAATGGGATTGAATCTTTTTTCGCTTTTTCAAACGTCTGCTTCAGCTTGTCAATATTGTCCCAGTTCGCTTCTTTCAGGTTTTTAGAAAATAATACAATGGAAGCCGGAGATTTAACAATCATATCTCTGACTGAAACCTCGGTCAGCTCCGGATTGACCATTCCAATCTCCCGGATGACTTCGTAATTTACAGAGTCGTAAATAGAAGGATCATATTCTTCTTTCAGCACTTCTGTTTCTTTCTTATTGTTTTTATTTAAAAGCAATACACCATCCACTAAGTTATGCTCCAGTAATGAGCTGACATACGGAAGTGATTTTTCTGCTGCTGTTAAATTGGAAACAGCAATTGTAGGATTGAATTGCGCAGAATCAATAGACGGTAATTTGCCTTTTTTTACCTCAACTGATTCCATGCTGATAAACTTAATGGTCGTGTCTTCCCAGATTTTCTTTTGGGGATCCATGTATTCTTCCTGCGTCAGCATCAGCTCTTTCCCGGTTTTTAAATCTTTCATTTTAAAAACACTTTGAAATTCCCCTATGATTCCGTCATTCATTTTTTCAATCAGGTTGTTTCCGACCGCATAAGGCCTGTAATCTTTCATCGGTTCATATAGCAGCACATAAGCTGTCATCAACCCACATAAAAGAATGATAAATACGCTTGCCCCGAAATAATTTCCGAGAATCATTCCGCCGGACTGCCGGATCCAAAGCGCCCCAAGAATAGCTATCAATGCGAAAATCACAGGAAAGTACCATCCGAAAATAAAGGAGAAAAACAAAACAAGCACCAATGAAATTGGTATCACTACCGTGTTTTCTTTCCCGGTATTTGGTCTTGTTCTCCATTGAGTCGCAAAAATCCAAATGATAAAATAGAACAGTACCAGGTCTTTCCATAAGCTTTCTTTAGGTGTCAGCGATCTGCCTATGGAGCCTTTCATCGCATCACCAAAGCAACCACAGTCCAATACACATTGAGTACTTTTTAGTTCGTCCACCACTACATTTCCATTGGCTTTTGAAACGATCTTAATATCCGGGTTGGTTTTTGCTTCGTTGATTTTTATCTGTCCGAGAGAAGAGTTTATCGCGTAAGTATCTCTATCTACAAATTTCTTATTGGGATCACAGGAAGCCGTATGCCAGGTCAAAAATGTAAAAAAGGTGATGGTCAGCAGCAACAGCCAGGAAGTCAGCTTAATTTTCCCACCGATCAGCACCAAAACACCAAGAACTATTTCCACAATGCAAATGATAACACTTAATGTCAGTGCATAGGGAATAAAAAATTCCAGTGAAAAATCAGGAGCAGAAAACCAGTCTTTTATCCGAAAGGCAAGTGCTCCATCCTCAAAATATTCTTCCAGCTTATAGCTAAAACCCAGAGGATCATTTGCTTTGATCAGCCCGGAAACAATAAATAAACTTCCTACCAGCAGGCGGGAAACAAAAGACATCATCACTCCGCCTTTCAAAACAATCAGTCCCACCAGGCTCAGCAGGATCAATAAAGTCCCTAATCCTGCGTAGAACCATTTCCCGTCTGCAAAAGATTCATGAAACCCCATGGTTACCAATGTAACTCCGGCTAAATTACAAGCGACAAGCAGGCTGTTAAACAATAATGAATGTCCTGCCACGGTGTATTTAATTTTATCCTTCATTGTTTTATGCTGTTAAGTGAATTAATGCAAATACAGAATAATTTAACATATCAATATAGTTAGCGTCGATTCCTTCGCTGATAATCGTTTTCCCCTGGTTATCCTCGATCTGCTTAACACGCAGGACCTTCATCAGGATCAAATCCGTCAGGGAACTGACACGCATGTCTCTCCAGGCTTCACCGTAATCATGATTCTTACGCAGCATCAGATCATGTGTTTCCTTTGTCACCTTATCATACAAACGTACCGCTTCTTCTTCCGGAAGCTCCAACGGCAGCTTATCACCGTATTCCAGCTGGATCACAGCCATTACACAGTAATTAATGATAGCCTTAAATTCATCTTCGATGCTCTCTCCTACTTTATTTTCTCCTGTTTCCTGGATAGTGCGGATCCGCTGCGCCTTGATAAAAATCTGATCGGTAAGGGAACCTGGCCGTAAAATCCTCCACGCCGTTCCGTAGTCTCTGGTTTTCTTTTGAAAAATATCCCTGCAATCCGCGATCACTTTTGTATATTGCGCCGATGTTTCTGACATAACAAAAAAGCTTGTTTTGAAATAAAGGTTAAAGATAGTTGAAACAAACGGAATGGAATTAAAATTTGCTAATAAAATTACCACTTTTGCTCATCCGATCGTGATGGGAATCATCAATTGTACTCCTGATTCTTTCTTTGAGGGTAGCCGGAAACAGTTCCGGAACGAAGTGCTGCAACTGGCAGAAAAACACCTGAAAGAAGGCGCTTCCATTTTGGATTTAGGAGCATTTTCAACACGCCCGGGAATTGATCTTATTTCTGAAAATGAAGAGCTGGAAAGAATTAAGGAACCACTGAAATGGATTTCTTCCGAGTTTCCGGAGGCATGGGTTTCCGTTGATACTTTCAGGGCTTCCGTCGCTGATTTTTGTCTTCAGAACGGAGCGCATATCATCAACGATATCAGCGGAGGACAATTTGATGAAAAGATATTAGATGTTGTTTCCCGTTATCAGTGTCCTTATATCGCGATGCATCTTCATGGAACTCCGGAAACAATGCATCACGATTATGTTTACGGGAATATTTCACAAGATGTGGTGCATTATTTTGAAAAACGGATCGCGCACTATCGCTCAAAAGGTATTCAGCAGCTCATTCTTGACCCCGGTTTCGGCTTTTCAAAATCCATGAATGACAATTTCCGTTTACTGGAGCAACTTGATGATCTGAAAACACTTTCATTTCCTGTTCTGGTTGGTATTTCCAGGAAAAGAATGATCTGGAAAACACTCGGCTCATCACCACAAGAAGCATTAAACGGCACAACGGCACTGAACACAATTGCACTGCTCAAAGGTGCATCTATTCTACGTGTTCATGATGTCCGGGAAGCAGTGGAAGCGATTCGTTTGGTACAACGGACAATTAATTATTGAATACTGAATGATGAATATTGAATGGTAATACTCAAAGAGGAAAAAGAGCATCCTTAGTCTTGCATCTTTATGTCTTATATCATCTCTTTCGTCCTGTCATCTTAATGTCCTGACATCCTGAAACATAATATCCAAAAAATCATCTTAATACTTCCAGCTGTTGCTTCATGACACGCAATTCCTCCTGCAGCTGGTCTATCTTTTGTAAAAGATTCAGAACCACGTCGATTCCTTCCGTATTCAATTTTAATTCTGTCCGTATTCTCAGGATTTTTTCTATTTCCGAGATGCGATCTTCTTCCACACAATATTGATGTTCGATTTGTTTCATTTCAATCAGTCCGAATTCCTGCAGTTCTTCGAAAAATGAATGTTCCACTTCATAAACGGAACATAATTTTGTAATCAATATATAATTTGCACTCATGGCTTTCTCAGATTTTTAAGTTCCGTAAACAATTCCCGTTCTTTCTCCGTCAATTCCTGAGGAATAACTACCCTAAACGTTATGTATAAATCCCCGAAGACTCCTTCCTGCTTGTATTTCGGGAATCCTTTTCCTTTCAGTTTGACTTTCGCTCCGTTTTGAGTTCCGGGCTTCAGATTCACTTTTGCCTTTCCGTCAAACGTATCCACTACTAATTCTCCACCAAGGACGGCTGTGTATAAATCGACATCAGCCGTTAAATACAAATTGCCGTTTTCAATTTTAAAGGGCGTGTTGTTAACAATGCGGAACGTAATGTACAAATCACCTTTCGGCCCGCCATTCACTCCTTCTCCTCCGTATCCGGAAATACGAATGGTCTGGCCGTCTTCCACTCCTGCCGGAATGGTTATCCGTATATTTTTTCCATTAACAGCAAGTGTCTGCTGGTGTTTCTGATAAACATCCTTTAAGTTCAGCTGCAGCTCCGCATTAAAATCCTGTCCTTTAAAACGTACGTTTTGCCCTCTGAAACCTTCTGTTCTTCCCGAAGAACGTCCTCCGAACATCGATTCAAAAAAATCAGAAAAATCTCCTTCATCACCTCCAAAGCCTCCGCCGGAATAATATTGCTGCTGATTTCCGCCTGTCGAATAACTTTTCTGCTGCTGGCGTGCCCTTTCATATTCTTCCGCATGTTTCCAATGTTCTCCGTACTGGTCGTATTTCTTACGGTTTTCCGCATTTCCCAATACTTCGTTCGCTTCGTTTATTTCCTTGAACTTACGTTCTGCTTCCTTATCATTGGGATTTACGTCCGGATGGTATTTTCTGGCAAGCTTCCGGTAGGCTTTTTTGATATCTGCTTCTGTTGCGCTTTTATCCACTCCCAGAATTTTGTAATAATCTATATACGCCATAAATAACCGTTTTTAGTTCGCTGTAATTTGTTTTACTAAGTTACTAAAAACAGCAAATTTCAAATACTCCAACTAAATATTTTTGCCTTTTGCAACTGAGTCCGCAAGGCAAAATCTGAAAAACGGCTCCGTTCGCTCAACAATTTTGCTAAAAATTGACTTTTATCAACATTAATTTTAATTTTGGTGACTTTTTAAAAACTTTCTATGAAAGCGTTGTATTTAAAAGAAATCAGAAGCTTTTTAAGTTCTATTATCGGATATGTTTTTATTATCATATTTTTAGTGACTTCCGGTATTTTTCACTGGGTCATTTCATTTGATACGAATCTTCTGGAAGGAACAGAGGCCGATTTGATTCCTTTTTTCAACCTGTCTCCTGTTATCTTTCTGATATTGATACCGGCGATCACCATGCGCTCTTTTGCGGAAGAACGCAGAACGGGAACTATTGAATTATTGTTTACGCGTCCTATTTCCGACTTTCAGATCGTCATGGCAAAATTCCTTGCAGGTGTAACTTTGGTGCTCATATCACTTTTACCGACATGTGTTTACTTTTTCACGATGTATTATCTGGGTGAGCCGGTCGGCATCATTGACGAAGGCGCCACCATCGTTTCTTATTTCGGTTTACTGATGCTCGGGTCAGCTTTTGTTTCCATCGGGATCTTTTCCTCTGCGGTTACTTCCAGCCAGATCGTAGCGTTCATCCTGTCAATGTTCCTTTGCTGGTTCTTCTATGACGGCCTGGAGATGATCGGTTCGTTCGGAACAGTTGGTGCGCTGGATAAATTTTTTAAATATTGCAGCATCAATTATCATTTTGACTCTATCAAACGAGGTGTTATCGACACCAGCGACCTGCTTTATTTCCTGGGAATTATCGCATTATTCTCCGTCGCTTCATTAACAGTTATCAAATCACTTAAAAAATAAGTTCATGGGTTCTAAAGTGGTGAAAAAATTCTATAACTGGACGTTTCTGTTGGTTACGATTGCCATTATCATTGTCGTCAATGTCATCGGTATCTTCCTGAACAAACGCTTTGACGTTACGCAGGACCGCCGTTATTCACTGCACAACAGCACAGTCGAATATCTGAGCAACGAATCAAATTTCGATGACCGCATCCTGTTCAAAATTTATCTTGGCGGCGATCTTCCGGCAGAAGTTCAGCGTTTGCGGAGTGCACTGGAAGACAAGCTGAAAGAATTCAAGCAATACGCGGGAAAGCGTGTGGAATATCTCATATTGAATCCTTACGAAGGGACGGAAGAAGAGCAAAACTTCCTGTTTGAAGACCTTTATAATAAGGGAAAAGGAATTATTCCGACTGGTATCACCTACTCGAAAGACGGGAAAAGCTCCGCTATCCAGGTGTGGGCAGGAGCATTAATTGAATACGGCGGCTCAACCGTCAATCACATTCAGTTTTTACCGGGAACTCCTCAGGGACAATTTTACAGCTTGGATGCCGGCTTCAACCAGCAGGTACAGAATTCCATCAATAACATGGAATATATGCTTGTGAGCGCCATTCGTCGCGCTACGGCAAGACAGAAAGACCGGATCGTATTTTTACAGGGACACGGCGAGCTGAACAAATATGAGACAATGAGAGTGCGAAGCCTGATTGCTCCTTACTATCGGATAGAAGATATTACACTGAACGATTCCATCGACGCACTGAAAGATGTGAAAGGCCTGGTTATCGCCCGTCCGACAAAACCGTTCACGGAAAAAGACAAATATCTGATCGACCAGTTCCTGATGAATGGCGGGCGACTAATGTGCTTCATGGATAAGCTGTGGTTCAATGAAGATACTTTAAACAGGACAGGCGTTACACATTCAGAACGCACCAATCTCGACCTGGATAAAATGCTCTTTGATTATGGTTTGAAAGTGAATGACAATTATGTCCTGGACATCAAATCATCACCGAAGTATTTTCCACCTTCTCAGACAGGAGTGATTCCATGGTATCTGAATGTTATCGCAACACCAACTGCACATCCGATTTCCAGAAATGTCGGCGGTGTTCTTATGAAATATGCTTCGGAAGTACAGTTTGTCGGAGAATCGGATAAGATCGTCCATACACCTGTCCTGACCTCTTCAACGAATTCAGGGATCACAGGACTTGCTCCCGTAATCAGTCTGACCATGCCGCTGGCGTATGGAAATGACCCGAAATTCAATGAAGACCCGACCAACGAGGCCAATAAGATTTGTCTGGCAGGACTTGCGGAAGGAACCTTCACTTCTCACTTTAAAAACCGAATCGTGGATGCTTTCATCAAGAGCAAAGAGATCAATTATCACGAACAAGGTGTGAAAGAAGGAAAAGTGCTGGTGATCGGAAACGGTTCCTTCATCAGGAATATGTATGATTCCGTTCCGAACCAGGCAGGCGGATATACTTACACGCCATCCGCGTTCAATAACCTGAAATTTGACGAGATTAACCTGCGATTAAAAGGCTTCGGCTACCTGACTTACGGAAATCAGGAGTTTTTCCAGAACATGGTCGATTATATGATGGGAGACAATTCCGTTCTGGACATCCGCAGCAAGCAGATCGAAATACATGCGATCGACAAAGGGAAAGTAGAAAAATACGCTTCTACACTCCGGATCATTAATATGGTGATCCCATCCTTACTGATATTGATTTTAGGATTGATTTTAAATACTGTCCGTAAACGTAAATACACGAAAAAATAGCATGAAAAAGAAAGGAATTATATTGACAATATTAATTATCGGGCTTGGCGCATTGGCAATGTTTGCTCTAAACCTGATTAGAAACAGCGGAAAATCCGATACGGAGCTGCTGGAATTTGCAATTGCAGATACCGCTGCTATCGATAAGATCGTTATTCACGATTCTTACGCGAATACCTTTGAGCTGAAACGTAATAAAGGTGACCGCTGGACAGATAAGGACGGTGGATGTATCGTCCAGGAACCGGCAAATACCATTCTCGAAACAGTCAAAAACATCGAGTTTAAAGGATATGTCCCACAGGCTGCCCGTGAAAATGTCAAAAAAAGAATGGCAGCTTCTCACGTCAAAGTGGACATCTTCAAAAACGGGAAGCTGGAAAAGACATGGTACGTAGGATTTTCTACACAAGATCACTATGGAACGTATATGCTGCTGGAAACACCTTCTGAAAAAAGTGATTTACCGGTTATCATGAAAGTCCGGGGATTGAATGGAATTATTGAGCCACGCTTTTTTGCAGATCCGCGAAGATGGAGCTGTACGGAAGTTTTTCTCTTACAGAAAGATGAGATCAAAGAAGTGGAAGTGAAACATTTTGACGTACCGGAAAGAAGCTTTACTGTAAAAAACTTCGGAAACGGGTACGAAGTTTCCAACAACGGAAAAATCCTTGACAAGGTGGATACGGCAATGATTGTTCGTTATCTTAATAATTACCGTAAAATCCACTATGAATTTGACAATTTCGAATTAGACGAAAAGCAGATTGACAGCCTGAAAAAAGCACAGCCTTTCTGTACATTAAAAGTAACGGAAAAAAGCGGAAAATCTTCCTTACTGAAAATGTATCGTCTGAAAGGAAACGGTGAAATTAAAGATGATGATTTCGGAGATGAATCTGATTATGACGTGAATCGTTTCTGGTGCATACTTCCTTCCGGAAAAGTTGTAAAATGCCAGTATTTCGTATTTAATCCGCTGATTAACGGCCGTATTTACTTTGGCATCGAAAAAGAGCGCGCCACTAAGGAAGAATAACAGTTATACCCTGATAATGACAAAGCCATGGCATTCCATGGCTTTTTTATTTCCTCTTCTTTTCAGGATTTTTCTTTTTAAACATCGAAAAAAGCAATCCGCCTATTAACATTCCGTACAGTATACTGTTCAACGGTTTTGAAGTAATTGCACATGCTCCGGAGCTGCAACCGACAAATTTCCAGTACAAATAACCACCTGCAGCTCCGGCGGCAACTCCGATCAATATTAAAATGTTGTTTTTTAAAATATCCTTCATTTTATCTTTATTTGATTTCCTCGAAAACAATATCCGTGTCCGTTTTTTCCGGCTTTCTGTTATCCTGCGGCACACCGCAATTACCCGCCAGGCAACAACCGATATTCAGCAAAGGCATTAAAGAAAACAATGCGCCTGCCACCACAAAGAGCCATTGTCTGGTGTAAATCCCGTCAATCAGAATATATATTCCCAACACCAGCCGCATAACACGCATTAAATTCCAGTTTTTCATACTTCATATTTTACATTCAGGGCATAGGTCACCTGCTACTCTGCTTTTGCAGGGATCTCCTGTTTTATTACAAAATTCTGAAAGTTATTTTCTATGTACAGTGACTTTTGTTACACATCCTGCGATCATTTCAAAACTAATTATAAACGATCGATTATTTACACAATAAAAAGTACCGGTCACTATTTTTTTAAAAGGCTTCCCGGATTTATTACCTCTTTTTTCCTATATTTAGGAAAATGACTTCCAGACAACGTCACGGTTTATTGTTTATCAACTGCTAAATATTCTACTTATGAAGACACATGCACTTATTATCATCCTTTGCTTAACGCACAGCGCTATATTCGGACAACAACGTATAGAAGCAGAAAAATATGTCGCAGAGGGAATCGCCCATCATGATAAAGGAGATTATGAAGGAGCCATTATCCGGTATGACAAGGCGTTAGAGCTGGATAAGGATAATTTCCTCGCACTTTCAGAAAAAGCAATGACCTTAACTGCATTAGGCAGGTTCAACGAAGCAATCATCTGCTGTAAGAAGGTGATCGAAAAACATCCGGATGAAAAAGAGCTTTCAGCTGTTTATGTCACTTACGGAAATGCAACTGATGGTTTGAAAAAACCCGAAAAAGCACTGGGAATATATGATGAAGGAATAAAGCTTTTTCCGGATAAATATCAGCTTCATTTTAATAAAGGAATTACACTTGTCGGTCTTCAGGAATACGACGAAGCACTTTTATGCTTTGAAAAAGCAATCAGACTAAATCCTTCTCATCCGGGATCTCACAATGCTATCGGGCATATCTTAAACTATAAAAAGAAACGAATTGCGTCTATACTGGTATATAGCCGTTTTCTGATGGTAGAACCGGAAAGTAACCGGTCAAAGATTAACCTGGATATTCTCACAGGACTCGTCAAAGGAAATGCTGTACAGAAGAACAACAGCAAAAGCATTACTATCCAGCTGAATCCAAGCTTATTAGGAGATACAACTGAGGACGGGACAAACCGGGAAAATAATTTTTCTGTCACCGAATTGATATTAGACATGACTTCTGCTCTTGATTTCGACAAGAAGTATAAAAAAGAAACCGAGATTGAACGGTTTATCCGGAAATTCGAGCTGATTTGTTCCTCTCTCGCAGAATCCAAAGACAAAAATTCGGGCTTCTACTGGGAATATTATGCACCTTATTTCATTGAAATGAAAGAGAAAAATTTCATTGCCGCTTTCGCTCATGTCGCTTTTATCAGCTCGGGAGACAGGGCTGTTACAAAATGGATCAAAGAACACCGGCAGGAATTATATGATTTTATTCAATGGTCAGATCAGTTCGAATGGCCGGGAGTTGAAAAATAACACCCGACAATATGCCTGTCAGACAAATAATAATCGCAACATTGCTCTGCTTATCTTTTAGCAGCAGCTCCTGGGGACAAGTTACAAAAGATACTCTTTCCTATCCTGCTTTTACAGCACACTATAATAAAGACGGAGCGCTCAGAGATATAAAACAGGGAAAAATATGCCTGCTGCTTCCCGGAGGACTCATAGGTGCCACAATTTCTCAAAAGGATAATGCTTTTGAAACAAAATACAGAATCCGTTTTGTAAGCAGGGGCTGCAACCGGTTTGCAGGAGAAAATGAAGCAGCATATAATCAGGAAATGTTTAAATATCTTGATGCTACATTTGGGAAAGAATGGAGAGATGAAATCCGAAAAGATGTTATCGGTTTAACGCAGTAAAAGATTTTATGAAAAAGAAACTGGGAATTGTATTATTTATCTGCCTGATCTTATTTGCCATTATAATTTGCTTTTGTGTAAGTATTTTAAAATTTGGTTTGATAGTAAGAGGTGATTTCAGCCTTCAGGATGCAGATAATCTTTTTTTCAGCGCATTAAGAATCAATGGAATTACCTCTGTTACTCTGTTCACTTCCGGTTTCTTGGCTTTGTTACTGTCCGGTAAAAATTCCATGAATTTTATTTGGAGCTTCACGATGGCTGTAGCTGTATTTTGCCTGTCATTTCTGTTTACCATTCACGAACGCAATCAATTCCTAGATAATGGGCGAGAAAATGCTATTGATATTCTTGTCGAAAATATTCAGGAAATCAGAATCAAAGATTTAAAATCGGGAGGAATTGAAATTATTGACAAAGCCAGAAGAGGAAATATATGGAAAACAGAATATCTTATAAATCGTCAAGTTATTCAAAAACCAAATTTTGAATTAGAAGTTATTTATAAAAATGGAATGTTGAAACTATATATGGAATCGAAACCGGATTTTTAAATTATAGTTATCTAATTTCAGAACGTTTAAATCTGTATTTCATTTTCCGCATTCCTACTCTCAGCTTCTTATCGGACTTAAAATAAGGCGAAGACAAAATTACCAGCAGCGAAACGCAGGCTGTTGTGCCCAAAGCACCTCCGTAGCCTTCAAAGTACTGGCTTGAATAGAGAAAAATAACACTATAGATCCCTGCCGCAAAAGCAATTCCAAAATAACTGGAAGTCTGCTTCACAGAAACCATTCCTACAAACGTCGAACCAATAAAAACTACCGGAACTGTCTCTGTCAGATAGGAAGACATCAAGGTTGGAAAAATTTTAAAAAACAAGGCGACAATAAAGCTCAGTCCTGCGGAAGAACGTACAGAATTCCAGCCAAAGCGCTTGCTGCAATAAAAAGTTCCGAGTGCACCGGCAAACGAAATGATGATCAACAATATTATATCCATAAATTAAAAAGCCGGTAAAGTAAAGTTGCAAGCACCACCCCGATAAATGCAAGCGTTCCTAATTTGCCTCCTACTCCCTGAAGCAGATTTTTAGAAAGCATCAGGAAAACGGCACAGATCAAACTTGCAAGAAAAATAAAAGTATAATCGTTTGAAACAGCTGGAGAAGTCATTCCCACAAATGCCCCGCAATACAAAACGCTGGGAAGCTGTGATAAATAGAATGATTTCTTATTAATATTTGGAATGAAGGACGCTAAAAATCCTACCAGTGATCCGGCCAATATCGGCCCTAAGCCCAGCTTTTGATTTAAGACAAATGCGCTTAGAGCTCCGGCAGGCACCCATAGTACAATGCTCCACGATTCAAAGTCCATTGAATGATGGTGAAGAAAAGGAGATCTGTAATACGCGTAAAAAATAAAAAACGTGAAAATTCCCACTAAGGAAAGAATAAAAACCGGTGCTTTGTTCTCTACCAGAATGAATATCAGAAAAAGAAAATGAACAAAGAAGAAGCAGATTATCAACCCGTTTCTTAAAAGCTTATTTTTCCCTGCGTCATTCATGCCGCAAATGTATAGAATTATCCATAATAGAAAAAAGAGTTTTTCCGTTAGAAAGCTCCCAGTTCAAAAACTATCGCTAAATTTTCACTGCCATTTTAAATATTATATGAATTATACAGCGGTTACCTCAGAGCACATCGGAGAATTTCAAAAAATGCTTTCTGCTGACAGAGTCCTTACAGACGAAGATAATTTACTGCGCTGCGCATCGGATGAAACGGAAGATCTTGTTTTCAGGCCTCATGTTGTGCTCCAGCCGGTTTCAACAGAAGAAATCAGCAAGATCATGAAATTCTGTTATGAGCAGAATATGACAGTAACGCCGAGAGGCGCAGGAACAGGATTAAGCGGCGGAGCATTACCCGTTTCGGGAGGAATTGTATTGGACATGAAGCGCATGAACAAAATTATCCATATTGATGCTGAAAATTTCCAGGTAACTACCGAACCCGGAATTATTACCGAAGAGCTGATGCAGGCTGTGCGAAAAGAAGGTTTGTTCTATCCGGTGGATCCTTCCAGCAAAGGGAGCTGCTTTATTGGTGGGAACGTTGCTGAAAATTCCGGTGGCGCGAGAGCTGTAAAATACGGTGTCGTTAAAGATTACGTTTTGAACCTGGAAATCGTTCTGCCAAACGGCGAAATCCTCTGGACAGGAGCAAACACTTTAAAAAATTCGACCGGATATAACCTGACGCAGCTGATTGTCGGATCAGAAGGGACACTCGCCATTGTCACTAAAATTGTCCTGAAGCTGCTGCCTCCTCCAACCAGAAATCTGTTAATTTTCGTGCCCTTTCATTCTACAGAGGAAGCATGCAGAGCAGTAAACAAGGTTTTTCTTGCCGGTTATACTCCGTCAGCACTGGAATTCATGGAAAAAGACGCGCTGATCATTGCACAGGATTATCTGGGCGTTCATCCAATCCGGATTACCGGTGATCTGGCCGCTGCATTATTAATTGAAGTAGATGGTAATGACGAAGAACAGCTCATGCGGGAAATGGAAGGTATTGTAAATGTTATGGAACAATTCAATCCCGGAGAAATTCTTTTTGCAGATAATGAGACCAGCAAAGAAGCGCTCTGGAAAGTCCGCCGCGTGATGGGAGAAGCAGCCAAGCACAGCTCTACTTATAAAGAAGAAGACACGGTAGTGCCAAGAGGAAAGCTTCCGGAACTGATGAAAAAAGTCAAAGACCTGGGAAATGAATACGGATTTGAATCCATTTGCTATGGGCATGCAGGCGACGGAAATTTACACATTAATATCCTGAAAAGAGGAATGCCGGATGATGCCTGGAAGAACATTCTTCCCGAAGCTATCCGGAAATTATTCATTTATACCCGTGAACTGGGCGGTACAATCAGCGGCGAGCATGGAATCGGCTACGTCCAGAAAGATTATATGGATATTGCCTTTTCCGAAACGGGAATTTCTTTACAAAAGCAGATCAAGCAATTATTTGATCCGAAAAACATACTCAATCCGGGAAAAATGTTTCCGGGCCATTAACAGCTGGATTTCATTGTATTATTAAGTCCTGAACATACATAAAAGATAGCTTATGTTAAGATTAAAGCCGGCACTTATCGCCGGCTTTCTCAGTGAACAACCCGCAGGTGTGTTACATACAAAAATTCTGAGTAGCAGATCTATTGTAATAACTATTTTTCCTGTTTATGTTACAAAGTTACAGCGTTGAGACAGTGAAGACAATACGCAGCTTGACGTATATGTAGTATTTGAAAAATAAACCTTACGTTTGTGGGAAAAGGGAAAATCGGATGGAAATCATTATAGGTTATATTCTGGCCTTTATTATTGGGATCATTATTAATTTATTAGGTGGAGGCGGATCAATCCTGACCGTGCCGGTATTGGTTTACATCTTAAAAATCAACCCGCATGAAGCTACCTCCTATTCGCTTTTCCTTGTGGGAATATCTTCTCTGATCGCTTCCGTCGATAATGCGCTAAAGAAAACCATATTATACAAACAAGCGCTCATTTTTGCTTTTCCCGCTTTTCTGGTCACGTATGCCATGCGGAAATATGTAATCCCGTTGCTGCCGGATGTCTTAATTGTAAATGATTATTTCGTGCTGAGCAAATCTGCCGGAATCATGCTGTTCTTCTCCGTAGTAATGCTGTTAACCAGCATAACATCCATCCGCGGAAGGCGGGATCCCGGAAATGAGATGCCGGATGATTTTAATTACCCGCTGATTTTCATTCAGGGAATCATTGTAGGGCTCATCACAGGTTTCGTAGGTGCAGGCGGAGGATTTCTGATTATTCCCGCCATGGTATTTTTAGCCAAGATACCTATGAAAAATGCCATCTCCACTTCTCTATTGGTGATTGCCATCAATGCAACCTTTGGTTTCATAGGCGATTTTAACGGCTCACTGATAATTGACTGGGATTTCCTGCTGGCGTATGTAGGCTTTGCTATTGCAGGAGTGTTGTTTTCAGGAATTTTCAAGGATAAAATCAGTAATACCGTACTCCGGAAATCTTTCGGTTACCTGATACTGGTTCTGGCTGTCCTTGTTATTTATATGGAGCTGTTCAGATGAAATCACAAATGGTTAAAATAAATTTAAGCAGAACTATTGGAAATTGAATTTCTTTGATTAAATTTGCAGTCCGATTGTGGAAATGATTGAAGTTTAAGATAATTTAAAGATACAATGAAAAAAGGAATACACCCGGAAGATTACAGATTAGTAGTATTTAAGGACATGACGAATGAATATTCATTCCTGTGTCATTCTTCAGCTGCTTCTAAAGAGACTGTAGTTTGGGAAGACGGTAATGAATATCCGTTAGTAAAACTGGATATCTCTCACAAATCACATCCATTCTTCACAGGAGTGGTTAAATTTGTTGACACTGCTGGTAGAATTGACAAGTTCAACTCTCGTTACGGAAGACACAAAAAGTAATTTAATATACTATTTATGAGAGCTCCTTCGTTTTTACGGGGGAGCTTTTCTCTTTTAATATTAATACATTGAGAAAATGAGAATAATTAAATCATTGATAGTCAATATATTATTTTTAATCATATCAACAGCGTCTTTTGCAGGGCCTATTGATAAAGGATTCGAATCGTTAAAAATTTATAATTACTTTGACGCGAAGCTCAATTTTGAAAAAGGATTAAAAAAAGAGCAGGCCATTGCAAATTACGGTTTAGCGATTATTTTCAGCCGTTCAGACAATCCTTTTCACGATTTTGACAAAGCATATAACGCTATTATTCAATCCGATCAGCTCTATTACCAGTTACCGGATAAAAAGAGAAGTAAATATAAGATCTACAATTTTACAAGAGAGTCCATTGACTCCTTAAAGTTGTTTCTGGCATCCGGTTATTACCGGGATGTGGTGTCCAAAGAAAATACGGAGATCGCCTACCAGCGTTTTATCGTGCTCTATCCCTGGGCAGATGAATATGACAACGCGATTACTAAAAGGGATTCCATTGCTTATGCTGCTGCAGGCTCAAAAGGAACGAGCCACGCCTATCGTTATTTCTTCGAGAAATACCCTGGATCGGAATTAGCTTATCAGGCAAAAGCAAATTACTATCGCTTACAATACGAAGAGCAAACGGTGGCAAAAGATATCAGCTCTTACGTTGCATTTCTGGCAAGCTATCCGGATAATCCATATACAGAAGAAGCCCAGGACAAGATTTACGACCTCTATACCACTGATAACTCAATTGCTTCTTTTTATGATTTCACTAAAAAATTCCCGTCTAACAGAAATGTTGAAAGTGCATGGCGCAAAGTATATCAGATGTTTATGTATGACTATTCGGAAAAGCGCTTTGATGAGTTCATAAAACGTTATCCGGAATGTCCGTTTCTGGAAGAAGTCAAAGAAGACAAACGCCTGGCAGTAATGCAGCTCTATCCGTTTCGTCAGAACGGAAAAATGGGCTGGATGAATATGGAAGGCAAAATAATTTATCCGGCTAAATACGAATCTCTGAATTTCTTCAAAGAAGGACTTGCAATTGCTTCTCTTCGCGGCAAATTCGGCTTTGTTGACAAGCGTAACAACATCGTTATTCCGATTGTTTATTCCGGTGTATATGATTTTGAAAACGGAAGAGCAATTGTAGAATTCAATAATAAGTTTGGTATTATCGACCGCACCGGGCGCCTTGTTTTTGATACCATCTACACGGACATCGGCCAGTTTTCAGATGAGCTGATCTATGCGCAGTACGAAGGAAAATATTACTATTTCGACAAGTACGGGACACAAATATTCAAAGATGGTTTTGACGAAGCATTTCCTTTTGAAGACGGTAAAGCGGAAGTACATATCGAAGATAAGCAGACATTTATAAACAAAAAAGGTCATTTTTTATTACCTCCTGTTTTTGAGGAAGTTCAATTTTTTAATGATTCCCTGTTTATTGTTTCTAACGGTGAATATTACGGTTTGGTAAATAAGGCATGTGATACCATTTTACCGTTAGCATACGACGAAATAAGCCGTTTATCTCAGGGAAGAGCCATTATTGCTCTGGACGACAAATTCGGCTATATCGACGCGTTCGGAAAGATTGTCATTGACATGAAATATGATGTTTATCCCAATTATATAAAGCTGGCACAATTTGCTGACGGAGTCGCAAAAGTAAAACTAAAAGAAAAATTCGGAGCCATTGATCTGAACGGAAAGGTAGTTATACCACTCACATATATTAATCTGGGCGCTGTTAACTCACCTGGTATTGCTTTCACAAAAGGAAAACAATGGGGATTCATAACACCAAAAAATATGGTAACCATTCCACCAGCCTATGATTACGCGGAAAGCTTCAGCAACGGATATGCAGTCGCTGAATTACTGGTACAGCAAGGTGTAATAAACCAAAAACAAGAATGGATCATCCCGAACAAATACAGTGAAGTCCGCCGTTTTGAAAACAATTTCTGGATTGCAGCCGACGGAGCAAGATTATTTCTCTATACCCTGGACGGAAAATTAATTTCAGAAGACCACTATCAGCAGATCCGTAAAATCGATGAAAAAACAATTCTGCTTCAGACTCCTACAGAGCTTCACTATTATCTGATTGCGGATAAGGTGCTGATCAGGCTGAAACATTAACATGTATTTGCCGAATAAAGGAAAGGAGTATTATTTTTGTACTACAAATCAGGAAACATGAGCAATATAATCTGGAAAACGATAAAAGAATATCAGGATATCACCTTTAAACAATCTGACGGCGTTGCGAGAATCGCATTCAATCGTCCGGAAGTACGAAATGCTTTCCGCCCGAAAACAGTTTCCGAATTATTAGACGCTCTGATTATTGCACACGAATCACAGGAAATCGGAGTTGTGCTAATCAGTGGCGAAGGACCGTCACCAAAAGACGGCGGCTGGGCATTCTGTTCCGGCGGAGATCAACGGGTGCGTTCAACTACCGGATACAAAGGAGAAGATGGGGTCAACCGCTTTAATATTCTTGATGTTCAGCGTCAGATCCGTTTCATGAATAAAGTCGTGATCGCGGTTGTTCCGGGCTGGGCTGTAGGAGGAGGACACAGCTTGCATGTGGTGTGTGACCTGACACTTGCAAGTAAGGAACATGCTGTTTTCAAACAGACAGATGTCGATGTGGCAAGTGTGGACGGCGGATTTGGCTCGGCATACCTGGCAAGGCAGGTAGGGCAAAAAAGAGCAAGGGAAATTTTCTTCCTGGGAAAATCTTATACTGCACTGGAAGCTTTTGAAATGGGAATGGTCAATGCCGTTGTACCACACGATGAACTGGAACAGACAGCTTATGAATGGGCGCAGGAAATCCTTACTAAGAGCCCTATAGCAGTTAAAATGGCCAAATTTGCCTTCAATCTTATCGATGACGGCCTGGTCGGACAACAAGTCTACGCGGGAGAAGCTACCCGTCTGATCTATATGACCGAAGAGGCTGTTGAAGGAAGAAATGCTTTCCTGGAAAAAAGAAAGAGAGACTTCAGTAAATTTCCAAAATTTCCATAATCTAAAATACAATAAATTATGCCTGATTTATTAGACTCCACAAAACAGGAATTCAAAGAAACAATCCAAAACTCTGCTCCTGTAAAAGAAATAATGAGTTTGAATTTTGATGAGATTTTCAAAATGCTTGTCAAATTCGGAGGAAATCTATTGGTAGCCACTATTGTTCTGTTTGTAGGTTTCTGGCTCGCAAAATTCGCCTCAAAAGCAATCAGGCGAATCATGGAACGCAGAGAGGCAGACGGAGGTTTAATTTCATTTCTGTCAAGCGGTGCGTCTCTTGCGATAAAAGTACTCGTTATCATCACTGCTGTTAACCAGCTGGGAATCCAGACTACCTCTTTCATTGCTGTGCTCGGAGCAGCGGGGCTTGCGGTCGGTATGGCGCTGCAGGGAACACTTTCAAATCTTGCGGGCGGAGTGCTGATCCTTTCGCTAAAACCGTTCCGGGTAGGTGAAGAAATTCAGGTACAAGGCGTAACAGGTGTTGTCCGTCAGATCCTTATCTTTAACACAATCCTGACCACAGGCGACAACAGGGAAATTACCATCCCGAACAGTAAAATATCCAATGAAAACATCATTAATCTGACGCGTTTAAAAACGAGAAGGATCGAAACGCGCGTAAAGCTGAATTTCGGTGAGAATGTAGATAAATTCACGGACATCGCCCTGAAAATAATGAACGAAGATCCAAGAATCCATCAAACACCTGAGAAACCGTCCGTAATCGTAGAATCGTTAACGGAAGGAGCTTTGATTTTTCGCCTGAGAGCATGGTGTGATACCAGCGTTAATTCGCTTGTTATTGCTGATCTGCACAAACGCCTTTATGAAGAAATAAATAAAGCAGGTATTTATTTCCCTCAGACTGCAATTGATGTGAATTTAAAAAACAATCCAAATCTTTCCGATAATGCATCCAATTAATCATCACCCGGTCATTAAATTCTACAACCAACATAATATTTTCGGACGAACGATAGGAATGTCCTTTGAATTACAGGAACCCGGAAAAGTAATCTACAAAATGAAGGTAGAGCAGGAAGTTCTGGCACAACCGATTGCAGCTCATGGCGGGGCAATCGCGGCTTTAATGGATGCTACACTGGGAGTCGCAGCTTTAAGTGTTGTCTGTGAAGACAATATGATCGTTTCAACGGTTGAATTAAGTACCAATTTTCTGAAGCCCGCTTTGATCGGAGATGAATTAACAGGAGAAGCGGAAATGATCAACAGAGGAAGACGGTTACTCTATTTCGAAGGAAAGATCAGGAATCAGAAAGGAGAAATCATTGCAGCCGGAAAGGGAACATTCAATGCTTATCCGGTAGAAAAAGCAATAGCTTCTCAATCAAAAAGATAATCATTCAGCGAAAGCGAGAAGAAAAAACGGTCTTTTCGCTTTTCTTTTTTATCAAAAACGGGACAGCCATCATTTCCAAGCATTGGATAATGAGGTGTATTTCGTTTGATCTTTCCGGGAAGGAACATCAAATCATGTCCGAAACGATTTTGCACCAGATTACGGATTCCCTCACTATCCACTCCTATTTTCCCCGACACCATCTGATAAAAAGGCAGATGAGCGTGTACACCAAAACTCCATATTCCATGTGACGTTTTTCCATAGGGAAGATCACTGAGCTCCCTGTAGCCGTAAGGAAAATTACCGGACGGTGTCTTTATCCATGTGCTGCCCCGCGTTTCTCCTGTCCAGATATAACATTCCGTAAAGTAGGTAAAAAGGGCGGTACGATAATGGGCATACAGTATTGCCGTACGAAAACGATCACGTGCCTGCCCTCCGAAGACATCATTTTCCATCGCGATAAAAAATTGTTTCAGATACGCTCCGAATGCTCCGGAACGTTGTGAGGTTCCCGCTTCATCAAAATACCACAAATAATTATATGCAAGTCCCCAGTTAAAAGAGGATTGGTGCTGTAATCCTCCGAAAACAGGTGAAATTGTCTGCTGTCTTTTTCCCGCTAACAAAACCCCACCGATATAAGTTCTGTTTTCCCATATTTTTTTCCGGCCGCCGTAAGAGTTGAAATGAAAAGAGATCTGCGTACCGGCATTGAGCTGATAGAAAAAATCGTGATAAAAAACAGCTACGGTTAATCCGATTTTCTGCTGATGCGTCCCTAATGAAAAAACAAGGCCTCCCTGTCCTCCGATCACAGGATTACTCTTGAACTGTGGTCTGCCCAAAAAGGAAATCCAAACGAAAAGTAAGGCGAGAAGAAATTTCATACTATCAAAACTAACTGTTTTTCACGATAAATATCCTTCCATACAAATTTTAGTCCATCTGTCTTTATTCTCACCTGATTTTCCAAAAACAGCTTATTTTTGAACCATGAACGGAACAAAAAAAGTATATTGGTTCGCCCAGATTTCAGGATGGACAACTTATACATTCATCTCTTACCTGGCCAATTACCTTGACAAAGGAGATCTGCTCCATTATTCATTTATGTTAATGGTCGTATCCTTTTCTTTATCCGGGCTGATCCTGACGCACTGGATGCGCCATCTGATGATCCGTTTCCAATGGCTGGAACTTCCTTTCTTAAAGCTGGTTCCGAGATTATCCGCATTGATCCTGATCATTGCCTTTTTACTGGTCAACACAGAAGCTCTGATTGCCTGCCTTTTTGAAAACAGATCGCTTACCTACCTTTACAAACAATTTGCATCTATTCCATTTTACCTGAATATGTTAGGTGCAATATTACTTTTGATCCTTTGGAACGGGATTTATTTTACTTACTATTTCTTTAATAAAGCCTATTTAAAAGAAATTGACAATCTTCGCCTGCAAAGCAGCCAGAATGAAATAGAGCTAAAAAATTTAAAATCACAGCTGAATCCCCATTTTCTGTTCAACTCACTGAATTCCATCAGAGCCCTGATCGAATTCGATCCGGAGCTGGCAAAAAAAACGGTGACGCAATTATCCAATCTGCTTCGTACTTCATTGGTTTCCGGGAAGAAAGATACTATTACCATCGGTGAGGAGCTGGAAATTGTAAAAAATTACCTCGACCTGGAAAAAATCCGTTTTGAAGACCGGTTGAGAGTGACCATGCAGATTCAAGAAGGATTGGAAAAGCTGGAAATTCCTCCGTTCATCATTCAGATGTTGGCGGAAAACGCCGTAAAGCACGGAATTTCAAAAGAGATCAACGGAGGAGAGCTGGAAATTCAGATTTTACAGGATCGGGAAACATTGTATCTGTATGTAAAAAATACCGGGAAATTAAGAAACGAAGCTTCAGATACCGGAATCGGAATTGAAAACACAAAACGCCGCCTCGCCCTGATGTATAAAGAGGATGCATCTTTCCGGCTTTACGAAGAGAATGGAAAAGTCATAAGTGAAATTATTATAAAACATGTGGTATGAGTAAAAAAGTTAATTATCTGATCATTGATGATGAGCGCCTGGCGAGAGAGGAATTGAAATCCTTGTTAAAAAAAGAGCCCGGAATGGAGCTGGCAGGAGAAGCATCCAACGCCATCGAAGCGCTTGAGCTGATCAGGGATTTACAACCGGATTTGATTTTTTTAGACATTCAGATGCCCGGAATGACAGGGCTTGACATGCTGAAAAAGCTGGAAGAAATCCCACAGGTAATTTTCACCACCGCTTATGACGAGTACGCTATCAAAGCATTTGAGGTGGATGCGCTGGATTACTTACTGAAGCCGATCGATCCCACACGTCTTGAAGAAGCTCTGAAAAAGATCTCCATTCAGGATGAATTTGAAACAAAAATGTCCGGTATTGAACGGGTACGTTTAGGCGCTCAGGACAAAGTATTTATCAAAGACGGCGATAAATGCTGGCTTATCGAGATGGAAAAAATCCGTTATTTTGAATCAGAAGGAAACTACGTCAAAGTGCATTTCGATAATTTCAGACCGATGATCTTACGTTCACTGAATGCTTTGGAAGAGAAGCTGGATCCCAATTTGTTTTTCCGCGTGAACAGACGTTTTATTGTAAATCTCAACTATGTCAAAGCAGTTGAAAACTGGTTCAACGGAGGTCTGCAGTTCACGCTCTCAACGGATGAAAAAATAGAGGTTTCCAGAAGGCAATCCATTAAATTTAAGGATCAGTTCGGGTTTTAACTGGAAAATAGAAAACTGGAAGAGATATAAAAGTTCTGTTCTCAATTTTTCAGCAGCCGAATCTCGGTATCCGAAAGAACGATCAGCTTCTGCTTATACAGATTTCCCAAAACCTGCTTGAATGTTTTCTTACTCATCTCAAAAGCCTCTCTGATCTCCTCCGGAGAGGACTTCTCCGTGATATGTGAAATACCATTGTTAGCTTTCAGATATTCAAGGATTCTTTCAGAATGATCACCTACTTTTTGGTATCCCTGGCGCTCCAGCACAACATCAATTTTTCCGTCGGGACGGATAGATTTCACAAAACCTTTTGTTTTTGTTCCCACAGGAAGCCTTTTAATGAGCTGGTTCTTAAAAATCAGGCCTCCGTAAGTATCATTAATGATCACTTTACAACCCAGATCAGTATAGCCAGCGATCAGCAGATCAACTTCCTGGCCATTCTCTATAACAATGTGCTCATTGTCCAGATAGCGCTCGTATTTTGTGCTGCCGTATAACCGCTGCGTTGCGTCATCAATGCCCAGATAAACGATATAAGATTTTCCTTCTTCCAACTTCAGGGCCTGTTCTTTATAAGGTACCAGCAGATCTTTCTCAAGTCCCCAATCCATGAAGGCGCCAATATGGTTAACTTCCTTACATTTTAAATGTGCAAAACAATACAGGTCAATTAACGGCTTTTCCGTTACTGCAACCAGACGGTCTTCAGAATCTTTGTAAATGAATACTTCTATTTCACCCCCTTCTGACAGGTCGTCCGTCAGGTATTTATTGGGTAAAAGAACCTCGTTTCCTTCAGCATCTGCCAAAAAAGCGCCCGGTGCCGTAAATCGTTGAATGATTAAAGTATTGTTCTGGCCTAAGTACATTTAAAAGTATGAATTTGATGTCGATATTGCACTCACTATCAAACAAGGCAATTTTTGCTTGTTAGTGATTAAATTTTGCGCAAAGGTATCAAATTGCGGGAATAATGCGTTGGAGAAATAAGCAATCGCAACCAGATCGCACTCATTTTCTGCCATAAAATGGTTGATTTTTTTCAGTGAAGAACCACTTCCTTTCAGTTCACTAATCTCATAATCAACGCCTTTATTATCGTAAGATTCCCGGACAATCCCCAAACGGATATTCATACGGTTATTTAATGTAAAATCATGAACCGGCTCATAAATCACCGAAAGCTTCGCGTTGAGCATTTTTCCTAAATCCGCTGCAATATTCGTGATCTGAAGGCTTTCACTGCTGATATCTATCGGAACTGCGATATGTTTGATCGCATTGACGGGTGTATCTTCCTGAACAATCAAAAAAGGAACATTTGTACTGTTGATCACCTTGATGGCATGACTACCAAAAAATTTCTGAAAGCCCCTGATCCCATGGGTTCCCATAATAATCAGCTGTGCTTCTGTATCCATCGCTATCTTGTTGATATCCGTAAAAATATTCCCCACACGTACCTCGCTTGTAAACTCGAGATTCGAAGATCCCGGAAGTTGCGCAACAATTTCAGTTAATCTCTGCTGTGCTTCAGGAACAGATTTTTCACTTGCCGCAATGTGAACAATACGAATTTCAGCTTCAACGTATTTCCCTAAATGAACGGCGTAATTCAAAGCTGCCTGGCCAACAGAAGAAAAGTCATGGGGAACAAGATACAGATTAGCTTTCATATGATATTTATTTATTAGTTGGTTAAATATACTAATACAATCCTTTGTAAATCCGGTGAATTAGCAAAAAATGTATAAAAATTATTTAACAGTCAGTTTTTAATAGCAAATATGAAATTGTAAACGCTCTTTTTTTAATTTAAATTGCCTTAATTCAGAATTATTTTTTTTAAATGCAGCGCGCTTCATTGTCACATAACTGTGATCGTCAAAGATATCCACTCCGCAAATGGCATCTCCCGGAATTCCGATCTCTTTGCATAAAAAGCCGATAAAATCGGATTTTCTCATCTTTTGCTTCCGGCCTGCTTTACAGAATAAGGTTACATTATCAGGATAGTGAATAGTTTCATTAGGTTCCAGCAAATCTGCTGGGGGAAGAGAAAGGTGAGAATTAGTATTTGTAAAATACACCACATTCCCATGCTTTCCGTTCCGGCCGGTTCTCCCGTTCCTATGCGTAGTGGTCGCTTCATCTTTTGCAGGCTGATAATGGATCACGATATCCACCTGCGGGAGATCCAATCCCCTGGCTGCTAAATCAGTACAAACAAGCAGGCGTTCCGACTGCCGGTTAAATTTGATAAATGCGCGTTCGCGCTCACTTTGCTTTAATCCTCCGTGATAAATTGCCGAACCGATTCCCGCTTCGCGAAGACGGTCAGAGATACGTTCACAAGCTTCCCGGTGGGAACAAAAAACTAAAATACGCTCGTTTCTGAATTTTATCAGAAAATCAAGCAGCTGCTCCGTTTTTTCGCTATCGTCTTCCACAAACAGCTGGTAAAAGTCAATATCCGGCTGCTGCTCATTGAGCAGATTGATCGTTTTCCAATTGAATGAACGGAATTTCGTATCAAAATCCGGGAGAACAGTGGCGCTGCTCAGCTGAATATTTTGCCAGTCAGAAGCTGCAATAACGGCATCCGTTGATTCACGGAATCCCAGTTCCAGCAATTTATCGTATTCATCAATAATCAGCTGTCTGAATTGCTGCAGGGCAATTGTCCGGCGTTGTACATGGTCTGCCAATCGCCCGGGAGTAGCCACTACGATCTGAGGATTGTTTTTCAGCTGATTTTCTTCGTTTTCAACGGAATGACCTCCGTAACAGGCTGCAACAGTGCGTTCAGGAAGTATTTTCCGGCAATTTTGAACTAATTGTAAAGCCAGCTCTCTTGTCGGGGAAATGATCAGCAAAGGGAAAGTACCCGCTTCTTCTGCTCTGACAAGGAACGCCAGTGTTTTTCCACTCCCGGTCGGAGCGAGCAATATAGAAAAAGCAGATGCTGCTTCCCAATAAAGCTTCTGAATATTATTTGCTTTGGAAAAACCTGCCTGTAAAATAAGCTGCTCTCTATGTTTCATGAGGATAAAGATAGCTATTCAAAACGGATGCGACAGCGGAAAAACAAAAAAGAGAGAACTTAAAAAGTCCTCTCTTTTTGTTTAAACAATTAACTACAAACAAAAAACTCGTTATAATTTAACTTTTTTGCCCTTTGCTATCACAGAATAAGCTGATTCCAACTTATTCTTTCTAACGATTTCACTGGTTTTGACACCATAGGCCTGTGAAATATCAATAACTGTCATCTCTTTTTCCAAGGTCACGCTTTTCAGCTTCCGGGAAGCTGGCCGTTTTGGCTGTAAGTAAACGATATCTCCCTCTGTCAGAATGTCTTTTCCTTTAGGAAAATCATTGTACCGGTGTAACTGTGACAATGTTAATTCAAACTCTTTCGCAATCTTATAAAAGGTATCTCCTTTTTTCGCCACAATGAATTTTACTTTATTAGCCTGAACTTTTACAGAACGATCTGTTTTCTTCAAAGGCGACATAACAGTCGTTGCTTTTTTATTCAATGATGTATTTTCCACCTCAATAATAACTTCTTCTTTTCCACTTGTCATTTTTGTTTTCACAGAAGTCGTCTTGTGCTTGTCAGAAGTCTTTACTGCCGGTGCTTTTACAGGTGCTTTGGAGGAGGAAGCCTCCTCGTTTTTATCCCCTACTTCCGATAAATCAATATTTTTAGAGTTCGTCAGTCCCAGCTTGTCATATTCATACAGCTTTAAATCTTCAATCACCTGTACCAATAAGTCCGGATATTTCGGATTCGTCGCATAGCCCGCTTCTTTCAATCCCTGCGCCCAGGCTTTATAATCCGTGATTTCTAACGTAAATAACTTTGCATACCGGCTTCTGGTTGTCAAAAACTGGCTGTGATCTTCGTAAGATTGCGCCGCTGACGTATATTTACGGAAACATTCGTTTTTCTTATCGTCGTCCTTGTATATGCGCTCTCCTGTCCATTCATGACACTTGATACCGAAATGATTATTGGCGTATTTCGCAAGATCCGAATTTCCGAAAGAGCTTTCCAAAACTCCCTGAGCAAGCGTAATGGAAGCAGGAATTTTATGCGTGATCATCTGCCTTACAGCCGTTGAATACCAATCTTTCACATAATCCTGCTTAGATTTATAGGTAACTTCCGCACCAAAAACCGTTGATGATAATATAATTAAGCTTAATACGATCAATGCCCTCATAACTCCGCTGTATTAAAAGTTTTCAACAATTAATACGCAGGTTATTAACAATGGTTACATTTTTTTAGCAAAAATCTTTGAGTGACTACTTACCGCCTTTACAAATTATAGATAAGATCCGTAGCCATGAATCCGTTTAGTCCAGTAGCTCGAATTGGTGATTTCAGCTATTTCCACTCCTTTTCCGGTCGAAGCATGAATCATATAAATTGATTTTCCGTCAATTAAATAGACGATTCCGACGTGTGTTACTCCTCCTCCGCTTGAAAAAAACACAAGATCGCCCGGCTGAACTGATTTTTCTTTAAGCTTTTTAGAGGAATCAAACTGATCCTGAGATCTTCGGGGCAGGGAAATCTTTTGAGAATTCATGACATATCCGACAAATCCGCTGCAATCAAAACCGGAAGGTGTTGTTCCTCCATACTGATAAGGTGTTCCCAAGAACTTTTTTGCATAGGCCAGCAATTCCTGCCGCTGAGAAGAAATATCTTTATTAAACAGCTCTTCTTTTTCACGGATTTCCTCTTTCTGCACCGGAACGCTCGGTACCTCCCCCACTTTATCAAACAATTTTACGATAACATTCGAAATACTTTGAAATTTCTTTTCATCTCCCTTGAGCTTCACATCTTCCGCCCAGGATCCTAAATCTTTTTTCAGATTCCGGATCTCATCCGCATGTGCTTCAAAAATTTTTATTCCATCAGGTGATGTTTTTACCTTATACAGCATTTCAGCCGCTTCGTCGATACTGTATTTCGCTTTTTTATAATAGTTGTCATTTTGTGCCAGCTGTAAGACAGCCATCGCTTTATAAAACGAGGGGAGCACAGAATAATCATAATCCGGCGTATTCAATAACCTGTTTGCTCTGTTATAAACCAATTTATAATGTCCCTGGCTGTAGTACATTTCCAGTTTGTCAAATGCCTTGTTCTGAGCAAATAACTGAGCAGAAAGAAATAACAAACCTGATAAAGCGACTTTTTTCAGCATGTTTTGTGAATTTGCACTAATTTCTTCAAAATTTTAATGCTCAAAATCCTGTCCGGTCAAAAAACATAAACAATAATTTGTTAGAATTGTATATTAAATAGTGATAAATGACTGACAATATACTGGGTGTGGATGTGGGCGGGACGAATATCAAATTCGGAATTATCAGCACCACAGGCAAGATTATCTACAAAAGCGCATTTAAAACAGCTTCTTTTCCGAATCCTGAAGATTTTGTAGAAGCGCTTTTCATCCATCTTGATGAGCTGGGATATGCCCGCAATATAACAGGAATCGGGGTCGGCGCTCCCAACGGAAACTATTACAAAGGCACAATTGATTTTGCTCCTAATCTTCCCTGGAAAGGAATTATTCCATTAAGCGATATTTTTAAGTTCAGATTTAACACAAAGGCAGTACTGTCAAATGATGCCAACGCAGCCGCAATCGGAGAAAAAATTTTCGGCGCAGGAAAGCACTTTAAAAATTTTGTCAGCATTACGTTGGGAACAGGCCTGGGAAGCGGGATCATCATTGACGATCAGCTATTAATGGGAACTAACGGTTATGCAGGCGAGTTCGGTCATATCCGGATGATAAACAACGGGCGTAAATGTAACTGTGGAAGGTACGGTTGTCTTGAAACTTATGCTTCAGCAACAGGAGTAATGCGGACCTACGAAGAGCTCAAAACTTCCTATATGGACTCGCTACTGTTTTCCCATGAAAATATTACTCCGGAAACTATCTTTCTTGAAGCTAAAAACAACGATGAGCTGGCAAACAGAATCATTGACTATACTGCGGATATCCTGGGAAGCGCACTTGCTGATTTCGCCTGTTTCTCTGATCCGGAAGCATTTATTTTATTCGGCGGGCTTGCCAATTCGGGAGATGAGTTTGCAGAGAAAGTCAAAGTGTCCATGGAAAATAATCTTCTGACTATTTTTAAAGGGAAAATCGCTGTCAGAAGATCCGGTCTGGAAGAAAGTTCCGCCGCATTAATGGGAGCAGCAGCTCTTTATCTTTCTTAATTTTTAACGTTTAAAAAAGACAATTACCCGGTCAGAATAGTTATTTTTCTACAAAAAAATCAATATGAAAAAGCTTATCGTTGCCCTAACCGGCATTATTTACTCGCTCACGTCTTTTTCACAAGCGCCTTATGAACTTCCCAAACTGAATTACGGTTATGACGCATTTGTGAACAATATTGACAAGGAAACGATGCAGATTCACTATGAAAAACATCATGCGGGATATGTTGCCAATTTAAACAAAGCGCTGGAAGGCAAAAAATTCGCTAATCTGCCGCTGGAAGTCATTGTATTGAATGCCACGCATTTTGACAATGCAATCCGGAATAACGCCGGCGGACACTACAATCACACAATGTTCTGGACTATTTTAACTCCGGAAAAAAATCAGAAACCTTCCGAAAAGCTGCTTTCAGCGATCAATAATGATTTCGGGAATTTTGAGACCATGCTCGAAAAATTAAACGATGCCGCATCCAAACGTTTCGGTTCCGGCTGGGCGTGGCTGATCGTTACTCCGGACAAAAAGCTCGCTATCACTTCCACTCCGAATCAGGACAATCCGATCATGGATGTAGAAGGACCAAGAGGACTTCCCATTTTAGGAATTGATGTATGGGAACATGCTTATTATCTGAAATATCAGAATAAAAGAGCTGATTATCTGAAATCAATCGTAGAAATTATCAATTGGGACCAGGTATCCAAAAATTATGAAAATGCTCTTGCGAATCCGTTCCTGAAAGAGATTGAAAAAGATTCATGGAAAGAATTAAATGATTTCCATGAGATCATGGCAATTACTTTCCATAGTGCTGAAAAAGGAAATTTCGAGCCTATCAGAACGCGCCACATGGAATTAGCAGAAAAGGCAACAGCATTAAAACAAGGAACAATCCCTGCTTCTTTCAATAATGAAGTAGTTAAAAACGCTATTGAAAAACTGGAGCAGGAAACACAAAAAATGTGTAAAGTAGCTTCCGGCAAAAAAGTCACTGACAAACAGCTGATGGAACAGCTGGAAATTGTTCATAAAGCATTCCACGATCTTTCAGGAAGCTGCGAACATTAAAAGCAGATGAGACAGGAATAAAAAACGAGAACTTTACGGTTCTCGTTTTTTATTTTATCTTTTTTACTTATTTCTTAGAAGGTATCTCTTTTCTCCAGTCAAACATTTTCTTTTTGTAGGGAAAGAGATCGGCCATTTCACCGGAATAGTAGAATTCATAAGCACACGAACCAAAAGTATATTCCGTATCGTGAATCCTGAATACGGAGCCTCCTACTTTCGGATGCGGGTTTGGTTTTGATTTCTGATACCCTAAATTAAACAGGGATGCCAGGATTTCCGGACGGTCATCAATCGGAAAGCCTGCTTTTTCCCATTGTGTTTTTATCTGTTTTACGTATAAAGCAGCGTATAAATAGGAATAGTAGTGATTATTGAACTGCACCAGCCGTTGCAAACGGACGCTCATCGTATCGTTAATATTATTGCTGTAGCTTTTCAATGTATCATAATCCAGCAAATGCGCGTATTCTCTCCCCAGGTAGAAAACAGAAGTGGAATCTTTCAGATAATTCTCGATCTTCATCGCCGTACTTTCTTTTATACCGGTCACACCGTAAGATAAGTTCGTTTCCAGCGCAAGACTTTTCAGCGGAGCAACGTAATTTTTAAATCGTTCTCTCCTTGAATTGAACAAACGCACCTGCTCTCCTACCAGGCAAGCTACGATAAGCCTTGGTTCCACTCCGGAAACATTCGCTGCGGAATCAATCCACTTTTTATCTTTTGCCACCGCTTCTTTGAAGTACTTCCATTCCTGAACGTTCATCCATTCAAACACGCTCAATCCTGTTACTTTTCTACCCGAATTCAGCTTTTTAACCATGGCTTTCTTATCTTTAAGATATGCCTTATCGTCCTGTAATCTCAGATCAACAATATCCAACATCTGCAAAGCCAGCCGTTCATTCTTCGTTTTCTCATACGTGGACAGGATGTATCCTGCATTCAGGGGATAATATTCATTCAGCAGGAAAACACGGTTCATCAGCTCATGGCGGTGCTTTTCCATAGAAACGCTGTCCACCTTGAAATTCCGGTTGTACTTATCGTGCATTGACTGAAAATAACGGTTGTTGGTATCTACCATTCCGGAATCTTTTGTCCATTGAAATTTCATGGCAAAATACGTCATTGTCAGAAAAAAACCATAAGCGGCAAAGCCATAAAGAAAAACATTGTACGGTATTCTAAACCAATAACTTTTAAAAAGTTTTTTCATTTTTCAATATAAAAACGAGTTCAATATTATACAATATTTTGACACGTTGATTTTGTATACACATAAAATAATTCAAATTGTTATTTCTGATGCACAAAAGCCGCTTCCAGATGAACATTCGCCAGAGATATAAACAAAAAAAGAGCTTCTTTCGAAACTCTTTTCTTAATTATGAATATTTAAAAATCAATTCAGCTTATTACCCAAGGCATTTAGATAGATATCTTTCGCTTCATCACAGAAACCAAAATGTTCGTCATCTACGACAAATTTTCCTTTTGTAACGTGCCCCAGCAATGTAAAGTTCACTCCGGACTGCGCCATGAATTCGATAAATTCATCTTCCTGCTCTTCACTGACAGTTACAATCACTCTTGACTGTGCCTCTCCAAACAGGAATGCGTCCTCTCTTACTTCTGAATCGGTGACGATATCAAATCCTAAACCTCTTGGGAAAGACATTTCTGCAAGTGTTACAAAAAGACCTCCGTCGGAACAATCGTGCGCAGCATTGATCAGACGGTTACTGATCAATCCTTTAACAGCCTGCTGTAAATCAAATTCCTTATCCAGGTCAAAATGCGGAGCCGGTGATGCTTCTACTTTATGGTAAGAGTATAAATATTCAGAAGAGGCAATACAATCCACAGAATCTCCCAAAATGAAAATCAGATCGCCTTTTTGCTTAAAATCAAGCGTCATCAGGTTGTTTTTATCCTGTAGTAATCCAATCATACCGATAGTAGGAGTTGGAAATACCGGCTTTTCCACACCGTTGATCACCGACTGATTGTAAAAAGACACGTTTCCGCCGGTCACCGGGGTTTCAAATTTTCTGCAGGCTGCCGACATTCCTTTGATAGCCCCGACAAACTGCCAATAAGATTCCGGGTTGTATGGATTTCCAAAGTTCAGACAGTTTGTAATTGCTGAAGGTTCTCCTCCTGAGCAGACAATATTTCTTGCTGCCTCAGAAACAGCTATCGCAGTACCGACCTCCGGATCAGCATGGACATAACGTGAATTACAATCCACCGTCATTGCCAGTGCTTTGTCCGTTCCTTTTATATTTACCACTCCGGCATCGGAAGGCTGATTTGTTGTCATTGTTTTGGTTCCGACCATTGAGTCATATTGCTCATACACCCAGCGTTTGGAAGCAATATTCGGATGGCTCAGCAGGAAGTAAGCTACTTCTTTTAAGTTATCCGGCTGCTTAACATCATTAATATCAAACTTTTTATATTCCTGATAGTAAGCAGGCTCTTTATATTCACGCTGATACTGAGGAGCTCCGCCACCTAATACTAAGGATTCTGAAGGAACATCAGATACCAGCTCGCCGTTCATAAAATAACGTGTACGTTTTGTGTCTGTCACTACTCCGATTTCTTCTGCATGAAGATCCCATTTCGTGAAGATATCTTTTACAACCTGTTCTTTTCCTTTCTGAACAACGACCAGCATACGCTCCTGAGATTCAGAAAGTAAAATCTCATACGGCTGCATGTTTTCCTGGCGTGTCGGAACTCTGTCCAGATGGATATCCATACCAACACCTCCGGCAGCGCTCATCTCGTTTGTGGAACAGGTAATTCCTGCCGCACCCATATCCTGCATACCTACAATAGCGTCTGTTTCCGCCAGCTCCATTGTAGCTTCCAGCAACAATTTTTCAAGGAACGGGTCTCCTACCTGAACAGAAGGAAGATCATTTGCAGAATCCTCTGTGATATCTTTTGAAGCGAAAGCTGCTCCTGCGATACCATCTTTTCCTGTTGCGGCACCAACTATATACACCGGGTTTCCGGGACCTTTCGCTTTCGCGGAAATGACTTTTTTAGTGTCTAAAAGCCCGGCAGAAAAAGCATTTACAAGCGGATTCTGGTTATAGGATTTATCAAAAAACACCTCTCCTCCGACGGTCGGAATTCCAAATGCATTTCCGTAATGGGAAATCCCTTTTACCACTCCTTTCACCAACCATTTTGTTTTATCGGAATCCACTTCTCCAAAACGCAGTGAATTCAGCTGAGCGATCGGTCTTGCTCCCATCGTGAAAATATCGCGGTTGATACCTCCAACTCCCGTCGCAGCTCCCTGATAGGGCTCCAGCGCACTTGGATGGTTATGTGATTCGATTTTAAATGCGCAGCCCACTCCGTCTCCCAAATCAACAAGACCGGCATTTTCCTCTCCGGCTTTTACCAGCATGTGAGGACCGTCTTTCGGCAGTTGTTTCAGCCAGAAAATAGAGTTTTTATAAGAACAGTGTTCCGACCACATCACCGAGTAAACACTCGTCTCTGTGAAATTGGGTGTTCTTCCTAAAATTTCTTTAATCATTTCAAACTCTTCCGCCCGCAATCCTAACTCAATTGCCTGCTCTAAAGTCGCTTCTTGTTGGTAATTGGCACTCATTCTTGAAAATTTGTTGCACAAAAATAACAATATCCTGTGTTCTTTCAACGGCAAAAAAGAAACTTATTCAATATTCATTAACAACTCCTGAAAAAATGAGCTGGAATTTCTGGAAATAAACCTTAATTTTGCCTGACAATAATTAAAATATGATTTTACCCATCGTTGCATACGGAGACCCGGTTTTAAAAAGAAAGGCTGATGAAATTGACAGCTCCTATCCTGATTTACAATTGTTAATAGACAATATGTTTGAAACAATGTATCAGGCAGCGGGAGTCGGATTGGCGGCACCACAGATCGGAAAATCCATCCGTCTTTTTGTAATAGACGGTTCACCGTTTGCAGAAAAGGAGGAAGACGAAGAAGACGATCCGCTGGCAGAAGGAATTGACGGTTTTAAGAAAGTGTTTATCAATCCTGTAATTATGACCGAGACAGGGGAAGAATGGGCTTTCAACGAAGGATGTCTGAGTATTCCTAAAATCCGGGAGGACGTTTACCGCAAACCAAAAATCCGGATCCAGTATTTTGACGAAAACTGGCAAAAGCAAGACGAAGTATTTGAAGGTTACAAGGCACGGATCATTCAACACGAATACGATCATATCGAAGGTATTCTCTTTACGGACAAACTTTCTCCGATCAGAAGAAAGCTGATTTCAAAAAAACTGGCAAATATCTCAAAAGGAATTGTTTCCGTTGATTATAAAATGAAGTTTCCCGTTGCGAAAAAAGGACGGTGAGATCAAGATATCAGGATGTTAAGATACCAGGACTTTAAGACGGAGTTTCAATGATTTTTAAATTCAAAGTAATTATGAAGCTATACTTTTGTTTATTCATACTTTCACTAACATTGATTTCCTGCAAAGGAAAATCAGAAAATAATACCGTTACCGCCGAACAGAAAAATGATACTTTAATTGCTTTAAAGGAAATTCAGGAACTGGACAGCTCTTTATTTCTGGCTTACAAAAATATGAGCGACACGGCAAGTATGATTCCCGTGGATTTGATTGAAAAAACGATTCAGGCGCACAAAGATTTTGTGTTTAATTATCCGAAACATGAATTTACTCCTGAAGCGCTGGATAAGATTCACCAGCTATACATGCAATTGGGACAATATCAGTTTTCGGTAGATTACGGCCGGCAAATCATTGATAATTATCCTGACTACAGCAAAATCAACCAGGTTTTATATTCCGTGGCAACGTCTTATGATTTCATGCTGGACAATAAAGAAAAAGCGGTAGAATATTATAAAATATTGATTTCTAAAGAAAAAGTGCCAGACACGATTAAGAATGAAATAAAAGATCGTTTAAAGGTCATCGAAACGAAATAAATATCAGAGCATTTTTGGCAAAGTATTTGTTTGATGTCATAACGTGATTATGAGAAGGCAAGGGGCTGTTAATGTAGTGTTAAAAGAAAAAAAGCTATACATCCTTGAGCTACTTTAGGTAATCGAAATGCTAATTAAAATTAATAGAAAAATGAGAAATTTATTTTTATTCGTAGCTTTTATCGCTACATCGATTTTCTCCGCAAACGCACAAGTAGAAAGTGGTGCTAAGATCGAATTTGACAAAGAAGTTCACGATTACGGAACTGTAAAGTATGGTGACAACGGAACCTGCAAATTCGAGTTCAAAAACACAGGAAATGCTCCTTTGATCATTTCAAAAGCACAAGGTTCTTGTGGTTGTACAGTGCCTGAGTGGCCGAAAGAGCCGATCGCTCCGGGAGCAAAAGGTGTAATAACGGTGAAGTATGATACTAAAAGACCTGGTCCGATCAACAAATCTGTGACTATTACTTCTAACGCTGTCAATGAGCCGAACAAAGTAATCCGTATCAAAGGTACGGTTCTGGAAGCTCCTGAAGGGACATCTCCGGTTAATACATCCGGTGCCCCAACAAACTAATAAAAATACGTAGATGAAGTTTATCTTTATCTCCACAATACTTTTAAATTCCGCAATCTCGCTCGCGCAGTTTGCGGAATTTTCTTTTGATAAAAACGTCAAAAATTACCAGGTGATTACGGAAGGTGACACACTGAAAGGCTACTTTGTCTTTAAGAACAACGGAAAAGAACCGCTAAAAATCACAAAATATACGGTAGAATGCCACTGTACGGAAGTACGCTTTCCTTCCGGTCCAATACCTCCAATGGCAAGCGACACCATCTTTTTCACATTCGACAGCAACGGAAAAAGCTACGCTCAGGACCGTAAGATCCTGCTGTATGCCAATACGAAAAAAGAAACGGAAACTATACGCTTTAAAGTATTTGTCAATCCAAGGGATAATTTCTAATCCAAAGCATCAGATATTGATTTTGTGGTAAAAAATAAGCGGATTGCTCATTATTTTTCAACTCTATATCTTCTGTCTTAACTGCCACATAACACCAAACCACTCCTGATTTATCCATCTTTTTATCATAAGCAGAAACAGTTATTACTTTATTTGTAACTCCCATTAAATTTTTAAACCCGGAATACATTATCTCTTCATTGCCATCTGAGAAGAAAAATAATTCAGTATTTTTATTCAATGTCAAAAAATCAGAATTAAGCAATTGACTTGGTCTTTTTATTGAATTGTCTGATCCAAGTTGCTCCACAAACGAAATAACGCTGAAATCCAAACAAGCATTATCTTCTCCAAAGGAAAAACTACTGTAAATGTGACTAAACGAAGAGCAACAAGGGTAAGAATAACACAACAACTTATTTGTATTCCTATCAAAATCAAGTACTCTTCCATTGTGAAGTATTTCCCGAATATGTTTCCCCTCTTTATTGATATATACTACTACCGATTCGGACTCATATCCAGGACATAATCTTCCGTTGTACAAGATATCCAAATCACTATCACCATCAAGATCGATAAAATGAAAATCCCTGAGATATATCTCAAAGTATTCCGATTCATAACATTGAAAATACACTGTATCACTTAGAATTTTCTTTATTGATTCCCGTTCTCTTTTTGACAACGTATTTTTAGCTATTTTCGACCACTCAATATCATTAGTCGTCATTGACAACACAGTCTCAAAAAACGATTCAAAATTTCTTTGCGACCAGACACAATTAAAGGACAAAAAAAGAATGAGAAGAAAAAATAATCGAACCATACACAGGGTATTTCATTAGCTAAATTTATAAAATATTCTCTTATGTATCCCATAAAGATATTTATCTAATTAAATATCAGTCGTTTTATAACTTTCATTTCTCTTCTTTACAATTTATTCCTCATCTTCATTTCTCTAAAAACCGTATATTCGCAAAAAATAATTGTGATGAATTATATTTCTCCTAAAGACTGGATGGATAAACACATCAAGGATACCCAATATCAGCTGATAGATATCCGGGAAACTTATGAATGCGCAGATTGTAAGGTAAATGCCTTGCATATCCCAATGGCGGAATTAGCCGGGAATCCGGAAAAGCTGGATCAACAGAAAAAAAATGTCATTATGTGCCAAAGCGGACGTAGAGCCGAGGCCTTAGTCAATCTGCTGGAAACAGATTTTCAGATCCACCAGCTGCACATTCTGGAAGGAGGCTATTCCTCATTAATCGAACTCATTTAACATTCCTATGGAACTTTTACATCAATTTTTAGATTTTTTTCTTCATCTCGACGAGCATCTGCATGTAATGATCACTAATTACGGAAACTGGATCTACGCCATTCTGTTCCTGATCATCTTCGTCGAAACGGGATTAGTTATCATGCCGTTCTTACCGGGTGATTCCCTGCTTTTTGCAGCCGGCGCATTTTGTGCGGGAATTACAAATGAAGCAGGTGAGACAGCCAGCCTGAATTTAGGGCTTATCCTTATTCTGCTGCTGATCGCTGCTATTGCAGGAGATGCGTTAAATTACCTCATCGGTAAAAAGCTGGGGCTGAAAATCCTGAAATGGCATATTCGCGGAAAACAGCTTGTAAAACAAAAATACATTGACCAGACGCATGAGTTTTTCGAAAAGCATGGTCCTAAAACCATTATTATAGCACGTTTTGTCCCGATCGTAAGAACCTTTGCACCGTTTGTGGCAGGTATAGGAGAAATGACGTACGGGAAATTCCTGAGATTTAATTTTATCGGTGGCTTCCTTTGGATCATTTCGCTTACCTTATTAGGTTATTTCTTTGGAAACATGGATTTTGTACGTAAGAATTTTGAGATCGTCATTTTTGGAATCATCGGAGTTTCGTTATTGCCAATGATCTTCGAAATCATCAAAGCGAAAAGAACCGCTAAAAAATGAAGCAGCATTTCGGACTCCTCGGAAAATTCCTGAAGCATTCCTTCTCGAAAAGTTTTTTCAGCAATTACTTTTCAGATAAAGGAATAAATGCAGATTACGAAAATATTGAACTTGCTTCCGAGGCAGATCTTGAAGTATTTTTAAAAAAAGATGCTTATAAATTCAAAGGGTTAAATGTAACAATTCCCTACAAAGAGGCAGTAATTCCTCTTTTACATAAGCTGACACCGGAAGCACAGAAAATCGGTGCAGTAAATACCATAAAAATTGAGAATAATATGCTGATCGGCCACAACACTGATGCTTATGGCTTTCATCAATCTATCAAGCCGTTTCTGACGAACCAGCATGAAAAAGCGCTGATCTTAGGAACGGGAGGTGCATCCAAAGCAATAGCTTTTGTACTGAAAAATATAGGAATAGATATTTTTTATATCAGTCATTCCAAAACAGGCGACCGTATATTTCCACATAACGCTGTCAACGATCACATGCTTCGCGCGTGTAAATGTATTGTAAACACGACACCGGTCGGGATGTTTCCAAATGAACAGCAAATGATTGATTTCCCGTATCAGCATCTGACTGCAGATCATCTGGTAGTTGATCTGATTTACAACCCTGAAGAAACATTGTTTTTAAAAGCGGCTAAGGAGCGAGGTGCCATGACATTAAACGGCCTGACAATGTTGAAAGAACAGGCGCTGGAAGCATGGAAATTCTGGAACGATGGCAAGCATTAAACAATACATCGCTGAAGGCGAGCACGAGCAGCAGGATTTCAAGACGCGGATCGACGATCAGAAGAAAATTGCCCGCACACTGGCTGCTTTTGCCAATACGAAAGGAGGTCGATTGCTGATCGGAGTGAAAGATAATGGAAAAGTTACCGGAATAGTTCCCGAAGAGGAATTCCACATGATCGAAGGAGCTGCTCAGGTCTTTTGCAGGCCACCGGTCTCTTTTCAATACCGCATCTGGCAGGAAGATTTAAAAATAGTGCTGGAAATAGAAGTGGAAGCGAATCCGAGACGCTTTGTAAAAGCAACAGATGAAGATAGTGAATGGAAATGTTATATCAGAGTGCAGGATGAAACCCTCAAAGCGAATAAAATCTTACTCAAGCTCTGGAAGCTGGAACACCATTCCATTGAAAAACCATTGACCTTCAAAGAACGGGAGCTGAATTGCCTGAAAGCACTTGCCAGTGAAGCAAAGGCTACCAATATCAGCCGTCTCTACAAATTGCTTCCTTATTCCAAAAAGGATGTTGACGAAAGCCTGGCATTGCTGCTCCATTGGAACATGATCAGATGGAGACACGAAGATGGCTCTTTTAAATATCTGAATATTGAATTATGAATTGAGAATTATGAGTTATGAATTTTAAATTCAGTATTCATAATTCAATATTCAATCCCCGTCACAACATCTAAACTAAATCATCATTTAAACTTTTTTACAACAAACAATTAAAAATCAGTTAACAACTCGGGTTTTTCGCTTTTTTATTCGTATATTGAGGAAAATTTTTTCGATATGGGAAGACCAGCAACAAGACCAGCTCGATTAAGAGATGGATTTTATATTGAGGTTAGAAATCCTGGTCAAACAGGGATACGCCTTCGAAGAGACACGAAAGAACAAATGATGATGGCAGCAGAAGAGTATGCCAAAACGAAAGAAGTCATAATATTGGGAGAAGTTAAAAATGATAAATGGCTTGAAGATTAGTTCAACCTCTTCATAATTTTTAGGGATAGGCAACAGGGAAATTATTAACTTTGTTGCCTATTTTATTTTTATGGAAATCCAGCTTAAAAGACCAATTGTAACATTCGATATCGAATCCACGGGATTAAACGTTTCTAAAGACAGAATCATTGAGATTGCTATATTGAAAGTACATCCGGACGGGAAAGAAGAAACCTTCGAATCACTTGTCAATCCTAAAACTGAAATTTCCAGGGAAATAGAAGAACTGACGGGAATTTCCAACGAAGATGTAAAGGGCCAACCGGAATTTTCTGAAATAGCAACTGATGTGCTTCAATTTATCGACGGTTGTGATCTTGTCGGATACAACTTTCACAAATTAGATATTCCTCTGCTCGCTGAAGAATTTTTACGTGTCGGCATTGATTTTAACATCGAAGAACGAAAGTTGATTGACGTACAGAATATCTTCCATAAAATGGAACAACGTACACTGGCTGCCGCTTATCTGTTCTACTGTAAGAAAGAGCTGGAAAACGCTCATTCTGCGATGGCGGACACCAAAGCGACATGGGATGTGTTGAACGCGCAGCTTAATCATTATTCCGACTTGCAGAAAGATGTTAATTTTCTGGCGGATTTCTCTAAAAACAGTAACAATCAATATGCAGACTTTTCCGGAAGGCTGGTTCGCAACGAAAAGAATGAAATTGTTTACAACTTTGGCAAACACAAAGGAAAGACAGTAGCAGAAGTCAATAAAACAGAGCCGGGATATTACGGTTGGTTCATCGGTGAATCCACTGATTTCCCTAATTATACAAAAAATGTTCTCCGGAAGGAAATGGAACGCCTGAAAGCGATTCCTGTCAAGTCAGAAGAAGCTCCTAAACGTGCCCCAAAGCCTAAAGAAGAAGATACAATGAGCATCGAAGAGAAATTGAATGCATTAAAAAACAAATTCAGCAAGTAATATGAAGATCATTTGTATTGGAAGAAATTATGCCGATCATGCAAAAGAGCTGAACAATCCGCTGCCAAAAGCTCCGATGTTTTTTTTAAAGCCGGATACGGCACTGCTGATTGACAATGATCCGTTTTATATTCCGGGATTTTCAAATGATATTCACTACGAATGCGAGCTTGTTTTCAAAATAAACCGGGTAGGGAAAAATATTGCAGAAAAATTTGCTCCGAAATACTACGCTGAAATCGGCCTTGGAGTGGATTTTACCGCCAGAGATCTCCAGCAGCAATGCAAAGAGCAGGGAACTCCGTGGGAAATAGCGAAGGGTTTTGATAACAGTGCAGTCATTTCTAAGTTTATTCCTTTAGAAAGCTTAAATAATAAAGAAAATATCAGATTCAGATTAGATCTCAACGGGCAAACGGTCCAAACCGGGAAATCAGAAGATATGATTTTCAATATAAACCAGCTGATTGCTTACATCTCTCAATTCATAACATTAAAAACGGGCGATTTAATTTTCACCGGAACTCCAGCCGGTGTGGGAGCTGTTAAAATCGGAGATCGTTTACAAGGTTACCTGGGAGATCGCCTGATGTATGATTTTGAGATAAAATAAGCGTTTAACTATAAAAAGCTAGTTCAATGCCTTTTTATAAGCTTCCAATGCGCGTTGACGGGCAAAAGCGTGTTCAACAATTAAAGGTATATCATTCAGCTCAAAATCGGGATTCCATTTACGGACATAGCTCAAATCGCTATCAAACTTTTTCGTCTGCTCTGCCGGATTAAAAATTCTGAAATAAGGTGCTGCATCACAGCCACAACCTGCCACCCATTGCCAGTTCCCGTTATTAGCGGAAAGATCATAATCCAGCAGCTTCTGTGCAAAATAAGCTGCTCCCCAGCGCCAGTCGATCAGCAGATGCTTTGTAAGAAAGCTCGCCACAATCATCCGTACACGGTTATGCATAAATCCGGTCTGGTTCAATTCCCGCATCCCGGCATCTACAATCGGATAGCCTGTTTTTCCTTCGCACCAGCGTTGAAATTCCTCTTCATTATTTCGCCACTGAATATGTTCGTACTTTTCTTTAAAGCAACGATTGACAACTTTCGGAAAGTGATACAGAATCTGAATAAAAAACTCCCTCCATATTAATTCATTAAGCCATGTTTCGTTGTTTTTTAGAGCAAACCGGACACATTGCCGGATCGAAATTGTTCCGAACCGCAAAGCGACTCCTAACCGGCTGGTATGATTCATTCCCGGAAAATCCCTGTATTTATCGTAATCTGCAATTACAGACAAATCTGTCTGAGGTGCAGAAAATACAACATCCGTTTTCACAAAACCGATTGCAAAAAGAGGCATTATTTCACCGGGAACAGCCTGAAAAAACTGATCGAAACCGGTTTTGTAAACCGGCAAATCCCGTTCAAACAGTATCGCTTTCCACCGGTTTGAATAAGGTGTATAAACCGTATAAGGCGATCCATCCTGCTTGACAATTTCATTTTTTGCAAAAATTACCTGATCCTTAAACGCATAGAAAGAAATTCCACTGGCAGATAACATTTCTGCAATCTGATTATCTCTATCGATAGCTTCCGGTTCATAATCTTCATTACAATAAACTGCTGTAATTTTATATACTTTCTTCAGCTCATCAAAAACAACGGCCGGAGATCCATGAAATGTCTTTAAAGCAGATCCGTGCTTTTGAAGCTCTTCATTCATGGCAGTCAGCGCCTGGTGAATATAATCCACTCTCCGATCGAAAGGATTTTCCAGTTGATTTAAAATCGTCGTATCAAAAATGAAAACAGGAAGGACTTTCACACCAGAGGCCAAAGCTTTGCTCAAGCCATGATTATCCTGTAAACGTAAATCTCTCCGGAACCAAAAAACAGCAATTTTCTCCATGATCATCAAAAGAAACGGCAAGAAAAAATAGCCGTATCGTCTGACAGGTCAATTCCTTCATGCCATTCTTCCAGCTTGGAAAAAATAAGATTATTCATATCTTCCATCTTCAGCGGATAATAATTATGAACCAACCGTACCAGCCGGTCAATTTCAAAATGTTCGCCGTCTTTATCGGGCAGTTCCACTACTCCATCTGTATAAAGAACCAACGTGGTATTGTTGGGCAATACCTTACGCCCTACATTGATAAAAGGCAGATCATCCAGCATTCCCAGGCCAATCGTTCCTTCAGTAAGCAGTTCATACTTTCTCCCATTTGTCAGAATAGGATAATTATGGCCTGCATTCACATATGAAAGCTCACGCGTTTTAGCATTGTATAAAGCGACAAAAAAAGTAATGAACTTTTCGCCTTTGGAAGAACGGATCACGGTTTTATTAAGCTCTTTCACCAAAAAATCCAATTCAAACCGCTGATAGCTGAAAAGTGTACGCACCGATGCCTGGAAGTTGGACATCAGCATTGCCGCGCTGATCCCTTTTCCGGAAACATCGGCGATACATAGCGCGTAATTATCTTCCTCCAGCGGAATGAAATCATAATAATCGCCGCCGACTTTGTGCCGCTGGATGTATTTAGCGGAAACATCCATCCGGACATTTGAAGGAAGATCAGAAGGGAAAAGCATTTTCTGAAGAAGAGAAGCTAATTCCAGCTCTTTCTTAATCGTTTCCTGCGCAATTTCCATCTTCATCATCTTCCGGTTCTGAATTGCCATTACCACCACATTTACAATGGTCTGGATAAAGCTGATATTGGTCAGTGTTTCTTTTAAATGGAGCTTTTCACGCTCCAGACCGGTCAGCAGCAAATAGGCTATCGGCTCCTTTTCATGGTATACGGGAACCACCACATCAAACTCATCCAATAATTCATTCGGGGACGATTCAATAATGGTAATCTCTTTAAAGCGATGGAGCGTTTCCATAGCGGTATCAATGTCAAAACGCCCTTTGTATCCTACTTTTAAGAAAACGTCCCAGATCTCATCAAAGTAAATAACCACGAACTTACTGAAACCCAGCTGGTCTTTTAATACATATCGGAGTGTATTTGTTACTTTTTCCAGAGAGAAATTATGGTGCAGGTTATTGGTAATCTCCAAAAGAGATTGAAGCTTCAGCTCCTGTAACTGAAGCCGGTATTCCAGATCTTGCACCACTTTTTCGATCATTTCCTTCTGCTCAGCATCCGGATTGCAGCGATTTCTTTAAATTTCTCTTTTGCTTCGCCGCAAGGACTGCCAAAATATGTTTGATTACCTTTTAAATCTTTAGAAATTCCGGACTGAGCCAAAACGACGGAACCTTCACCGATCGTAATATCCGCTGCGGATCCTACCTGCCCCCAAAGGACGCAGTTATCTTCTACTGTAACACATCCGGCAAGGCCCACCTGTGCAGCCAGGATACAGTTCTTACCGATAATTGTATCATGACCGATATGAACATGATTGTCGATCTTTGTTCCCTCACCTATAATCGTATCAGCCGTCACGCCTTTATCGATTGTCGTGCAGGCCCCTATCTCTGCGTTTTTCCGGATCCATACACCTCCACAGGAATAGAGCTGCTCACGCCCGGTCGGTTTCAGCTTATAATAGAATGCATAATGGCCGATAACCGCATTCGGGCCGATGATTGCTCCTTCATCAATACGTACGTTATCATGAATGACTGCTCCCGGATGGATAATTACATTTTCCCCGATCTGAACATTGCTTCCGATATAAGCATTCGGGTAAACAAACGCGCTTTCCGCAATCACCGTATTATTTCCAACAGAGGACAATTGCTTTGTTGGCGGCATAAAGTGCATGGAAATCCGGTTGAATACATCAAACGGAGCTTCAGAAAGAATAAGCGCTTTCCCTTCCGGGCATTCTACCTGTTTATTGATGATAATTGTTGTTGCCGCTGAGTTTAACGCCTTATCATAGTATTTGGGATGATCTACAAAAACAATGTCTCCAGCCTCCACACGGTGAATTTCATTGATTCCCGTCACCACATGATCTTCATCACCAACGAATTCACAATTAACCAATTGTGCGATTTCTTTTAATGAGTATATGCGCTCAAATTTCATACAGGTATATTTCAATTAAAATTAGAGATTATCATCATGATGAAACACTGAAAAATAAAGGAGTTTTCCCCTTTTGTTTGTTAATAACAGATTAGCATTTACATGGATTGGCTGCCAGAAATCCACAGCTGAAAACAGGAAAAGCTATTTTCCTTTTGCTTTTACGATAATCAGAACCGTATGTAGCAAAATTTTGAAGTCCAGCGCCAGGCTTCTGTTTTTAAGATAAAGCAAATCATACTTCATACGCTGGATCATCTGATCGACGTTTTCTGCATATCCGAATTTGACCTGTCCCCAGGAAGTGATTCCGGGACGTACAGAATTCAGATACAAATACTGAGGTTCTTTCGCGACAATCTTGTCAATAAAATATTGCCGTTCAGGACGTGGTCCGACAAGGCTCATATCTCCTTTGATAACATTTAAAAACTGAGGAAGCTCATCCAGACGCATCTTTCTGAAAATTCTCCCGGAAGGCGTAATACGGGGATCGTGATCACTTGAAAGCTGCGGCCCTTTCGCCTCCGCATTCAGATACATCGTACGAAACTTTATGATTTTAAAAGATTTGCCATTTAAGCCGATCCTGTCCTGAAGGAAAAATATTGGTCCTTCTGAAGAATACTTTACAATAATTGACAGCACTATATAAACAGGCAGTAATATAATAAATGCAAGCGTTGCAATGAGGATATCCAGCAGGCGTTTTATCTGAATCTGCCAGTAAGGCATAGTATTCTTCTCTATTTCCAGAAGAAGCACACCAAAGATATTCAGCATTTTAACCGAACCGGAAAGAATATCATACATATCGGGAAGCACTTTTATCACTACTCTTGTCGCGTAGATGGAAGACACTACTTTCCGCAATTTATCATGATCCTTTTTCTCTAATGCTATAATCACTTCTTCTATTCCGTATTCATCGATCACGGAACGGGCATCATGCAGATTTCCCAGCTTCGGCAAAAACTCTCCTATTGCCGTATCTGCACCGTTTGCCTGAATATATCCGACAAAATCATTTCCAAAACTTTTCTCCATGGAAATAATCTCTCTGTAAATCTTCACCGCGTTCTGATCGCCTCCTATGATCAGTGTCTTAAACCCTGTTTTCTTTGTATTAATGCGCTTAATATGGGCATTTACAATGATATATCGAACAATGAACGTGCAAACAAAATGGATGATGAACAGCCCCAGGAATGACTCATAATATTCTTTATAGGTATTGATAATATCATCTAAAATGAATGCAAAGAAGAAAAACAGTGTACCGGATAAGGTCCCGGACAGAGTTAAGTTTAAAATTCTGGTTCTGAAAAGGCGCTTGACATTATAATAGGTTCCCTGAAAAAAATAGATGATCAGCCATAAAGCAGGAATAAGCAGAACTCCAAGCACAAATTGCTGACCGAAAGTAACATCGGCTTGTTCAATATAAATTTTACGGTAACTATAAAACAGTGTCCACGAAAGTGCTGCTGTTAAAAAATCACCGATAATCAATAACCACCTCAAACCTTTCCCTATTACTGTAAATGAACGATCTTAATATTGTCAATTTCCACCTTGGCTTCTGTAAAATCTGCCGGTAAAGATGTTTTGAAATATAATTCAAAATACTGTGAATCATTAGAATAGGAAACAATTTCTGTCAATTCAATATAGATCTTCTTCCAGACGGCATTAGAAGCATCCTGAGCATTCAGGCCGACATTCGGATGAATTGTATTTTCATTAGAGCTGTTAATGGAGATCATCCCTGTCGATACATAGGCTGTGTTCCGGTAATCAATTTCAAGAAATACGGGTTTTCCTCCTTTGGGTAAAACCAGGTCAGAAAAAGTATTTCCCAGCCAAAGGGTATCACTGGTAGAAAGATTAATAATTCCTTTATAGCCGGATTTCCCTGGATCAGTATGCTGCGTCTGAAAAAGCGATGCCGTTGAAGTTGCATCGGTCATGATCTTTAATGATGCAGATTCAAAGTCTTCCACAAAAGCGAATTCCACACTGCTGTTATATCTGGTAACCGGGGCTATATGGTGCGTTTTACCTTCTTCCAGATTCAGATCCTCGTAATAATAATCCGTAAAAGGATATACGGTCTTCACTGTCATTCTTCCTCCGTTCATAATTGCCGGCGAGATCGTAATGCGGGTATTTCCTGATTTCAATACAGGGATCTTACACGGTAATTCAAAATATCCTAAAATTTCATCTCCCACATACACCGCGGCATGCTTAATTCCATGAAACAAATCTCCTTCCTTACCATTTAAAACAGGGTTAGCTTTTAATGTCCATTCACTGATCTCCAGATAGGCCGGAAGAGGATTATTTTTGACACAGCTCCCTTGAAACAGCAGTAAAGAAAGCAGCGTTAAAGCAACAACAGAAAACAGGCTCTTTTTTTTCATGTAATTAAGAACGTATAAATTATGGTTTTAGTTTATCAGTCCGTTAAAGAATATGCATTGCTCTTTTCAAGAACTTCTGTAGCTACTTTCAGTGCTTCCAGTCCGTCTTCAATGGAAACAACCGGCGTCTTATCTTGTGTAATCGCTTCATAAAAATTCCGCAGCTCTTCTTTGATTGCGTTGAGCTCCATCGGTTCGGGCTTTTCAAACATAATTTTTTTGTTCTTTTTACCATTACCAAGCTCAAGAACGACATCAAACGGAGAGATTTCTCCTTCTATATCTTCCATATGAAGAATTTCCGATCTTTTCTCTAAGAAATCAACGCTGATATAAGCATCTTTCTGGAAGAATCTGGATTTACGCATATTTTTCATCGAAATACGGGAAGCTGTAAGGTTGGCGACGCAGCCATTTTCAAACTCAATCCTCGCATTTGTTATGTCATGTGTATCGGAAACGACAGCAACACCTGAAGCAGACACCGATTTAACTTTAGATTTCACCACACTTAAAACAATATCAATATCGTGAATCATCAGATCCAGTACCACAGGCACGTCTGTTCCGCGTGGATTGAACTGCGCCAGGCGGTGTGTTTCAATAAACATCGGACGGTTAATTTTTTCCTTTACCTGTATAAAAGCGGGATTAAAACGTTCCACATGGCCGACCTGTACTTTTACATTTGCTTCCGTCGCGATCTTCAACAAAGAAACAGCTTCTTCCACCGTTTGTGTAACCGGTTTCTCAATAAACACATGCCGGAATGACTTCAGTGCTTTGGATGCCATTTCATAATGAGCGATTGTAGGAGTTACAATATCCAGACAGTCAACATTTTCTATCAATTCCTCAGGAGTATTGAACCGTTTTATTCCGAATTGTTCCGTTACTTTCTCCGCTATTTCATCTTCGGGATCATAAAATCCAACCAGCTCAAATTCCTCCTTTAATTCCTGTATAAGGCGAATATGAATCTTCCCTAAATGTCCGGCTCCTAAAACTCCTATTTTAAGCATCTGTCTGTATTTTCCACAAATATAATATGCCACTTCCGCATAGCAATCAATGTGTGATCCGTTTTATTAACAATGAATTTCACAACAAAAAATATTTTTTGACTTTTTTGAGCAAACGCATTGTATAAACGAATAAATTAATTACATTTGCAACCGCAAAACACGGAGGGTGTAGCTCAGTTGGTTAGAGCGTCGGATTGTGGTTCCGAAGGTCGTGGGTTCGAGACCCATCATCCTCCCTAAAGACAAAAAAGAGATTCAGTTTGAATCTCTTTTTTGCGTTTAATTGAAATAAAATCGTAATCACAAACGCACGAATTGATATTCCCTCTTCCTAATTTTTCCTACCTGAATTATTATTTCGCAACAAATGAATCCTAACGCTTATTAAGCACAAATTTTAATTTCTGTTTGGTGTAATAATCGAATTTACGATCGGAAGAAATCAATATCAGCTTATCTGTAATAGCGTGGGAAATAATGGCGTGATCGAAAGGATCATTGTGGTCATTACTGATTGTTAAGTCAGAAAGGATATTTGTATGTTGTCTTTCGAAAGAGAGGATTTTTATATTAAAGTCCTTTTCTATGATGGATATCAAATCTTCCGGTTTTACTCCTTTTGAAAGCTTTACTTTTCCTATTCTGCAAAGCTGTAACAGCTCAATTACATTTATGGAGCTGGTGTATAGTGTATTGTTATAATCATAGAGTATTTCCTTTACATCTGATGATATTTCATCTTTAAAATGATTGGTTATAAAGAATACAACAATATTGGTATCTAATAAATACCTGCCCACTATTTTAAGACGGCTTTCATATCTATAATCTCACCGTATTTCTTACCTCTCATTAATGCAAGCCATGTTTTAGAAACTTTTTCAGGAGTCTCTTTTTTGATTGCCTTTTTATCTTTCTTCACAGCTTGATTTTTTGTTGCTTTGTTTTCCATATTCCACCTCTCTTAAACAAAGATAGCTAAAAACAAGAATCTGTCATAATGTTATGGGGTCAAAAACTTTTTTACGGAAAAAATATGAAGTTAACACTTATCAAAAGTCATGTTCTATAAAACCTTTTTACTGCTCCAGAAATTATCTTTCCAATCGTTATTATTTTTCTTTGAAAAAAAGTACATCTCGATTTCCTTCACTTCTTCAGGAGTTATTTTTTCTCTGATTATCTCCAGCAACTCCTTCTCTACAAAACGAATGTGAAGCTCCAGCTCTTCTTCAATAAGGATCAGTGATTTCAGGAATTCGGTTTCTTTATATTCCTCGAACAGCTTTTTGAGTTTCCTGTGTTTGGAAAATGCTTTTTTACGTTGCTTATCTTCCAAAGGGAAAGCAGTAAAAATATACTTCTCTTCCGCTTCAAACAACACTTTCAAATGATTTCTCCAATACCAGCTTACATATTTCTGAATTCTGCTTATTGATACATTGTGACGGAATCCTTCTCTGATTTTCCAGCAAAGAAGCAGCCCCTGACGATATTCCTGATCAAAGATGCTGAGTACCTTTTCTTCCGTTTTGTTTTCCATGATCTATTAAATTTTTTTCCAGAACACTCAATAACACCTGGGCGTGATTAATGGCTGTATTTTTCGCAGCATACAATAATGTGAGATTTTGTGACGCAGTTATATCTTTAATTCTTATCAGCTCTTCTTTCTTACTCAGCAGTTCTTCAGTGTATAGTTCGGAAAACTTTTTAAATTTTTCCGGATCGTGATTAAACCATTTCCGAAGCTCTGTTGACGGAGCAATTTCCTTGTTCCATTCATCCAGCGCGCATGCTTCCTTAGATATTCCACGGGGCCAAAGCCGGTCCACCAACATCCTGTAGCCGTCCTTTTCCTCTTTCTTACAATATATTCTCTTAATAAACAGTTGATGTTCCATAATATCAGCTTATGCAGGTGAAAGAAATTTCGATTTAAGGTAAATCCTTGTCTTTCTCAGATAGGGAATAATTCCGATAAATAAAATCGTCGCAATCAGTAAATAAGAAATCAGCTCGTAATAATCCATCGCGTAACGCAGGTGATCCTGGGCATTTATTGAATTTACCAGCAATTTATCAGCGGCTTTTTCCGGATGGGCAGCCATCAGGCCTTTTTTCAGAAGGCTTTTCTGGTGAATATCCAGTGTCTGTAAAACAAGAGGAACATTTGTCGCTATTTTATCCTGAAAAGCATTAAAATGCCGACTTTTTTCGAAAAGCTCAAAATAATTCATGATTCCTATGCTCACGCAAAATCCCAGATAACGTATAGTCAGACCAATAGCGGAAGCCGAGATTCCGAATCTCAGCGGTACGGAAGATATCGCATAAACGATTGTCGGAACCATGATAATACCTACTCCCAAGCCTTGTAAAAACAGGGGAATAAAGTAATTAAACTCATCCGCGTAAATATCAAAAAGATAAAACATCCAGATATGAAAAATCAGTAATATACCAAAACCGGCTAGCCACAGATAGCGGACTTTTTTCCGCTGTAAAATCAATACGCAGCTGATAATAACTCCCGTAACAATTCCCCAGAAATTGAACAGATTAATATAGGAAATATAGAAAGGATCAAATTTCAGCACCCCCGAAAAATAATTATTTGTCGCGATAAGGGCAAACCGGCAGATATACATAATAAATAAAATCAGGATGCTGATTACAAAGTTTCTGTATTTCACAATGCTAAGATCGATATAAGGACGTTTCATGTGCTTTTGCCTCAAATAATAGAGCGCGAACAACAGGCCTAATGAGATCACACTTAGCTTTATCCGCTTATCGGACAGCCAGTAGTATTCCTGTCCGTAAATCATGCAATAACCGATTAAAATCAAGATAAGCGTATAAAGCACAAAGCTTTGCCAGTCCATGTGGTACAAAGGAAATTTCATATTCAGCCGGGCGCTGTTCATGGAAATAAGCAGCATAAACAGCCCGGGAAGATAGGAAAACAGCGCTCCTTTATAGACGATATTGAAATTGAATGAATCTATCATTTCCGCTGTAACGAAATTATTGAAAGGCAATGCACAAAGCAATGTCCCGAAAAACACCGAAAAGCTGATTTCTCTTGCCCGTTCCGTTTTGAGCCGAGTAAACATCACTGACAAGGAAAGATTTACGGTGCTCGCAAATAACATTCCCTGGATAAACCGTACCGGGAAAAACACGGACAGCACATTTGTTGCATAGCAGATATAAGCTGTAAGAATATTCAGAAATACCAGGAGAATAAAGTATTCCTTGAGTGCAAAATAAAAGAAAAATCGTCGCTCCAGTGAATAAAATCCCGCGTATCCCGCATAAAATAATGCGACAGCAAATTGAATATCGGCAGGTTCACTGCCGTAATAACCTGCCGCCGCATTGATGTTGGCCAAGGGTAAAAAAAACAGCACAATACTTGGCAGCAACAAGCTGTATAAAATGATTTTTATCAACCATTCAGGTACCCATTCTCTGAATATCGGAAGAAAGTTGTTCATTATTTTATTGGTATGTAAACATTGACATTCATCCCTACTTTTAACAGTTCCAGCTCTTCCGGCGTTCCATCCACCCTGATCCGCACAGGAACTCTTTGTACTATTTTCACAAAGTTCCCGGTTGAATTATCCGGAGGAAGCAGCGAAAAAGCAGAACCCGTTGCCGGAGAGAAAGAAATGATTGTTCCTTTGAATTTCTTCTTAGGATAGGCGTCGACCACCAGCTCTGCCTTATCACCCAAATGCATGTTTTCGATCTGCGTTTCCTTATAATTGGCTACTATCCACTTATCCGTTTCATTGTTAACGATGAAAGCCAGTACTTCTCCCACATCGATCATCTGGCCAACTTCCACGATTCTTCTTCCCATTCTCCCGTCGTAAGATGCCGTGATAACGGTATAACTTACATCCAGCTTATGTCTGTCCAGCAACGCTTTCAGCCTGGAAATCTCTGATTTGACAACTGCTATTTCGGCTTTTACATCCTCTATTTTAGCAGCCGCTGCCTCGTAGCTGTTTATTGAAGCAAGATAATCGTTCCGGTAAACTTCCAGGGTTGCCTGCACATCTTCTAACTGTTGCTTTGTCGCGGATTCATTCTGGTATAGATTTTCATATCTCGTATTTTCCAGCTCCTGTTTCCATACCTTCGCTTTTCTGACATCGATCTGCGCCTTTTCAGAAGAGGCCTGTTTTTCCAGCGTATGGATATTACTTTCCAGCACCAGCAGGCGAGCTTCTTCCCTTTCAATCGCTGCCTCTGTCTGTCTTTGCTGAATCACATACTCGCGGTTATCTATCAGCAGCAGCGTATCTCCTTTTTTAACTTCCTGATTTTCTTCAAATTTAACTGCTACGATAAAGCCATCTGCCCTTGAAATGACAGGGTTGACATATTCCTGCACCTGCGCGTCATTGGTGTATTCATAATGATTTAATTCCCAGATAGTATAAATTCCCCAGATGAATAATCCAAAAATAATAATACCTGCAATCCACCCTGTAATCTTGGTGATTATCCTGTCCGTAACGGTATATTTTGCTTTCATTTATCTAAAGTTTTCCGGTTATATTAAGTAAGAGATAATATTTGCATTGTGCTTCAATCATCATTGTTTTCAATTCGAATTTCGCCTGCAATACCTGCACATCCGCATCCAGAAGATCGGTAATCAGCACTGTCTGATTGAAATAATTATTTTTCATGATCCTTGCGTTTTCTTCTGCGCGTTTTAAATTAACAGCTGACACTTCCACAGCAATTAAAAGCTCTTTATATTTCAGGTAGGCTTCATTAATTTTCTGCCGGATACGGTCTTCTTCATTCTTGTGCGCTTCATGTTCCTTTTCAATTTCTAACTGGGCTGCCCGCTTCTTGTGGATATTGTGGTAAAATTCAGAAATAGGCAATGACGCTTTCAATCCCACTAATCCAAGCGAATACCAATAAGGATTGTACGGAAAGAGAAAAATCTGAGGATTCATATAATAAAAATCACCGGTAAGGCCAAGCTTAGGCCGGACATTGGCTTTTACCTGCTTCAGATTCAACTCACTCAACAACACCTGCTGTTCGGAAATATTATAGGAATAAGAATGTTCAAACGCTTCTGATAAGAGCTTTTCGTAAGTATCTGATTCATCTTCCTGAGATAATGTGAAAAGTTCAGGAACCAGCACGGTATTGTCAGGCAGCCCGATTATAATATTCAGCTTCTGTGTTACAATCTGAATATCGTTAGCGATCTGAATCTGCAGCAACTTTCTTTTTGAAAAGTCCAGCTCGGCTTTCAGTACATCATTTTCCAGTGCTGTTCCATGCTTTTTAAAGGATTTTATCTCCTGCAGCTGCTTATCTTTCTCTACAATGTCTTCCTTTATCAGCTCGTTAAATATAGCCAGCTTCTGAAGCTCCAGATATAGCGCTGCTGCCTGATACCGGATTTCAGACACCGTTTCATCCTTTCTTATCATTGCGATTTCATGCAGGATTTTTTCCTGCCTGATCTGAAGGTTAAGCTTATTACCGTTATAAATATTCAGATACATATCTGCGCTCACTTTATACAGATTTCTTATCACTTCATGATAAGACGGCCGGTTAAAAAGCCCGTTATCATATATGGGAATATTGCTGGCTCTTTCATAGGTACCTTTTAAACCTATTTCGGGAAGCCGTTCCATTTTCACATCTTTGACTTCTTCCTCGCTGATTTTTACTTCCATCTCTTTGATCCTGATCTCCCGGCTGTGCTCTTCCGCCTTTTCCCAGACTTCCGAAAGAGAAATTTTAATTGTATCTGTTTCTGCTGCCAAAAGCCGGTAACCATCAATTGTACCTGTTGTTAAAAATACACTCCATATAACATGGTGCCACATATCTTTTTCTGAATTATTTGTTGTTGGCAAATGTCTTTATTAATACAATCGCCTGTTTTTTATAACCGGACAATAGTTTATTCATTCCGGACATGAAGAATGTTATTTTGCCCAAGTTCCAATCACAGATAAATTGACCTGCTCATCTCCTATTTCCATATCAATCGGAAACAGTATGGTATATTCATCCATATGGATCGGACAAGAAGCCATACACCCTGATGAGTCTCCCCATAGCTGGACAGAAAGCGGCTTTTCTTTATACAGCTGTACTTTTAATCCGGGAGATATTCCAAAAGTGACGGGAAGCGTATAAAGACTATTGTATTTTTCAGTACAGACCAGCACAACTGAATCACTGTTTACTACTTTTATAAATATATCCTGCTCCGGAAAGTGCTCTTTTTCATAAAAATTCAATTTAACCGCTTTCATTGTAAAAACTGAATTTTTCTTTTCACAGCTATTAAAAATCAACATTATAGCCATTGAAAAAATTAAGCTCCTCACTGCGTTCCCGAAATACTTTTTCATTCTAAACTGATTTTGAGATTTTGAAATCCTTTATAGCCAATTCTATAAGCGCAGCAAATGTCCTGATTAAATAAAAGCAACATTTCATATAAACAGACAATAGTTTATTCATTCCGGACAAAATAATTTATCTATACTTGTTCTGATTATTTTCGTTTAAATTGAATTATACATTATGGGCCTCACCGCGTCATTACCGGAAATAGATAAGCTGTCGGATACTGTATTTGTTGTGCATGAAAAATCTGAAAAGCACATTCCATTGCATCAACATACAAAAGATCAATTGAGCTACGTTGAAGGAGGTGTAGCCTATGTCACCGTTGGTTATGAAACATACGTTGTTCCTGCCAGACACTATTTATGGATTCCAAAGCATCTTCCGCATACGTTAAAAGTCAGCCATTCTGCAACCGTATTCCGTTCTCTTTTTTTCTACTCTGAAACTAGCTCCCCACACGAATTTTATCACAAGCTGGGAATTTATCCTGCAAATGAATTAATTATACAAATGATTAATTATACAGAGAGGTGGGACGGACAGCATGTTGACAAAACAGATGAAAATTTTGAGTTTCTGATCTCATTAAAAAAGATCTTACCTACACTTAATCAAAATTCTCTTTCTATCATTCTGCCTACTACCAATGACAGCAGGTTATTACAAATCACAAAGTATCTGGAAAACAATATTGATAAACCTATCTGCCTGTCCGAAATGGGTATTCGGTTCAATATGAGCGAGCGTTCTATTTCCCGATTATTCAGACACAATATGAATGTATCTTTCTTTCAATACCTGAAAATCCTCCGGATGGTACACGCAATTGAGCTTATATTAAAAACCAATAAGACACTGAGTGAAATTGCATTTTCCGTTGGTTATGAAACGCTTGGGGCTTTCAGTAATACTTTTCATGAATTCACTAAAATCCGTCCTTCAGATCTAAGAAAAAATACATCTTCCTGATAGATTATTACCCATACAATAAACCGACTCAACCCAAAATCTTCCCTGATTCCGCTATTAATTTTTCTATCTTTTTTCTCGATTTCCAGCTTTTGATCTCACGCTCGTAAGACAATACATGGGATTTGTCTGCGAAAGATTTCTGAAAGACAAACTCCCAGTCCGCTGCCTGATTCGTGAAGCCTTTACTTTTATTACGGTGCTTTTTCAAACGGTTCCCCGGAT
>Ga0206106_100211_pt1 | contig 85629 bp, 72 predicted proteins | sample 1B1ome_FD_148677 | JGI IMG/M metagenome (GOLD analysis project Ga0206106, IMG submission 148677) | Enriched microbial communities from leaf-cutter ant dump, University of Wisconsin, Madison, United States - 1B110A | ecosystem: Environmental > Terrestrial > Nest > Insects nest > Nest dump | place...
TCGTAATTCTTTCAGAATTATTTTATAACTTGCCTCAAAGTTGCTCATAATTGTATTTTCTTGAAACTCAATACAATATACTGATTTTTAGTAGTTTGAGCAACTTTTTTTATAATGCACTACGGGTTAATATTATTATAGGTTAGTTTCGTTCTGAAGGAACTATCCGGTTTTAAATAACGAACTTTATGCACAATATCATTTACTGTAAAACTTCCTCCTTCGGGGAAAAACATAAGATCTCCCTGCCCCAATCCCAATCCTGCACGATGAGTCACCAAATCGCGAATGGTAATTTCCTTGGAAACATAGGGATCGTACATCTGAAATTCCGGAATAAACTTGCTCACTTTATCATCCCAGTTTAGTTTTCCTTCATCTGCCAACATGGCCAGAGCAGTAACCGTAAACCCTTTGGAATTAGAAGCAATCCCCACCAAAGTATGAATATCCATCGGTTGATGAGTATTTAACGAACGAACACCAAAACCTTTGGCATAAACCAATTCTCCATCTTTTACAACTCCCACGGAAATTCCGGGAACATCAAAAGTTTTAAGAGTGTTTTCTACGAGTTGATCCCACTGTGCTGTAGGCGCCTGAGCGCTTGTTAGAATGAAAACTAACAACAGAAATACAATAGATATTTGCTTTTTCATGAAATTTATTTTGCGTTAAAGTTACAGGTTTTGCCATAAACATTCTTTTTTTCATAAAATTATTTTCTCCCCATTTCTCACTTTTAAACTAAAATGGAATATCCAAATTAAAAAAAATCGGCACCACAATACTATTTTGTATCTTTGCAAAATGATTCGAATTACTAAAATTTTCACTTTCGAAACAGCGCATGCACTTTACAATTACGATGGAAAGTGTAAAAATATTCATGGCCATTCTTACAAATTATTTGTTACAGCAAAAGGAACTCCCATTCTCGATTTAAACCACAAAAAAAACGGAATGGTAATGGATTTCAACGAGCTGAAAGAAATTGTAGAAAAAGAAGTGCTGCAAAAATGGGATCACGGAATTTTAATAAACAATCTTTCGCCCCACAAAAATTTGGGCGAAACTTTGCAAAAAGAAGGCCACAAAGTGGTCTTTTGTAATTACCAACCCACCTGCGAAAACATGTTGTACGATATTGCCGAAAAGTTAAAAAAACAATTTCCTACATCTGTAGAATTAATTTCCTTAAAACTCCACGAAACAGAAAATTCCTATTGCGAGTGGTTTGCAGAAGACCAAATATAAATCTATTTTCATGACGCACATCCATTTGAAAAGAGAAAAAAAGGTGTACTTCGCTTCCGACCAACATTTCGGAGCGCCCTCTCCCTCGAAAAGTAAAACGAGAGAAGAAAGGTTTGTCCGTTGGTTGGAAAACATAAAATCCGATGCGCAAGTACTTTTCCTTATGGGAGATCTTTTCGATTTTTGGCACGAGTGGAAGCACGTTGTTCCCAAAGGTTATGTGCGCGTTTTAGGAAAAATAGCAGAATTAAAAGATGCTGGAATAGAGATTTATTTTTTCGTGGGAAACCACGATTTATGGATGGAAAATTACTTTGAAGAAGAACTCGGAATTCCTGTATTTTACAACAAACAATATTATGAAATCGCGGGTAAAAACTTCCTTTTGGCTCATGGCGACGGACTTGGTCCCGGAGATAAAGGCTACAAACGGATGAAAAAACTATTTACCAATCCGGTGGCGCGCTGGTTTTTTCGCTGGCTTCATCCCGATATTGCTATGAAAATAGCTTTGTACTTTTCTCAAAAAAACAAGTTAATCAGCGGCGAGGAAGACAAAGCCTTCTTGGGCGAAGACAAAGAATTTCTCATTCTTTATGCCAAAGAAAAACTAAAAACAGAAAAAATAGATTATTTCATTTTCGGGCATCGCCATTTACCGCTCATTTTAGATTTGGAAAACAATTCGAAATACGTTAATCTAGGCGATTGGATCGATTATTTTACTTACGGAAGTTTTGACGGAAATCATTTTGAACTAAAAAAATTCGAGGAATAATTGTGGATATTTTCGATATAAAAAACGAAGCAGATTTCAGGAAATCTTGTTTGGAAGTTTTCCGCTATCAATATGAAAATGTTCCGGTTTATCATAAGTTTGTTGATTTTTTAAATGTAAATCCGGAAAACATTCGGGAAATTGAGGAAATTCCTTTCCTACCGATTGAAATGTTTAAAACTCAAAATATTTCGGACCAAAAAACACTGCCTTCACTTTTCTTCGAAAGCAGCGGAACCACACAAATGCAACGTTCCAAACACTGGATTTCGGATGAAAATATTTACCAAAAAAGCCTTTACAAAAGCTTTCAGCAATTTATCGGAAAACCGGAAGATTTTGTTTTTTTAGGACTTTTGCCCAGTTATCTGGAACGAAAAAATTCGTCGCTCGTTTATATGGTAGATTATTTAATGAGCGTTTCTCAACATCCTGAAAACGGTTATTTTCTTTACAATCACGAGGATTTGTTAAAGCAAATTCAACAATTGGAAATTCAGGAAAAAAAATATATTATTTTCGGCGTTTCTTTTGCCCTTTTGGATTTTTTAGAAACCATAAAAAAATTGAATTTACAAGATTGGTCTTTAAAAAACGGAATCATCATCGAAACCGGTGGAATGAAAGGAAGAAAGAAAGAAATTACCAAAGACGAGCTTTTATCGGAACTTCAGGCAGGTTTTGGAACGCCCAAAATTTTCTCCGAATACAGCATGACGGAACTTTTGTCCCAAGCTTATTCCTTGGGAAATAACGAATATCTTACGCCTCCTTGGATGAGGATTCTTATCCGAAGTGTGGAAGATCCTTTTACTTATATAAATCCAGGAAAAACCGGCGCCATCAACATTATCGATTTGGCAAATTGGCACAGTTGTGCTTTTATTGCCACTAAAGATTTGGGGAAAATACATGAAGATAAATTTCAGGTTTTGGGCAGAATGGATCATTCGGACATTCGGGGATGTAGTTTGTTGGTTTCTTAATTTTATTTTACTGATTGCTAATTTTTTATCGTGAAAATAAATTTATTTTAAAAAATAAATTTGCTTAATTGAAAAATATTTTTGAAAATTTGTGCCAACAAAATCGAAATGAATAAAATTTATACAAATATGCAAGTTATGATGATGTGGAGAAATCCGCAAGGCTTGTTGTTTGTATAATTTTAAAATCGCATAAAAAAACAAATGAAAGCCTTTGCCAACGCAAGGGCTTTTTTAATTGATAAAAAATAAAAAATGAATTTCACTTTAAACATAATGGCAATGATGATAATGAACATGATGAGCATGATGATGTTCCCGCTCTCCTATTGCCGAAAGTTAAAGAGTTTATAAAAGAAAAATAATCATTCAACTTGGTCCTTTCGGTAATCCCGAAAGGACTTTTTTTTAATACAATTTTAATTTCAACACTAAAAATTTTTATTATGAGCAATTTTGCAACAAAAGCACTTCACGAAGGTTTCGATCCTAAAAATGCAGGAGGAAGCTGCAGCGTTCCCATTTATCAAACCATCGCTTACCAATTCGAAAACACCGATCATGCGGCACGGCTTTTCGAACTTTCAGAATCGGGATACATTTACACCCGTTTGAACAATCCCACAACCGATGTTCTGGAGCAAAGATTGGCCGCTTTAGAAAGCGGTATCGCGAGTGTGGTTACAGCTTCCGGAGCTTCCGCCATTACTACGGCTTTGCAAACTTTACTTCGCAGTGGCGATCATGTGGTGGCTTCCAACAGCCTTTATGGTGGAACATTCAATATCCTGAATGTTACTTTGCCTCGTTTTGGCATTCACACTTCTTTTGTAGAACCCAGCGATCCGGAAAACTTCAGAAAAGCAATAAAAGAAAATACCAAAGCTATTTATGTGGAAAGTATAGGAAATCCAAAATTGAACGTTCTCGATTTAAAAAGGATTTCAGAGATTGCCAAAGAGTTTAAAATTCCCTTTATTGTAGATAATACCGTTGCTACGCCATATTTACTTCGCCCCATAGAATACGGTGCAGATATCGTAATCCACTCGCTTACCAAATACGCCGTAGGAAATGCAACTGCTCTGGGAGGTGCCATTGTGGATGCTGGTAAATTCGATTGGAGCAACGGGAAATTTCCCGAATTTACAGAACCTTCACCCGGATATCACGGTTTGGTATATCATAAAACTTTCGGATCTGCCGCTTTTATAGCAAAAGTACGTGTAGAAGGTTTAAGAGATATCGGAGCTGCTCCCAGTCCTTTCAATAGTTTCCAAATTATTCAAGGTTTGGAAACCTTGCCTCTCAGAATAACAAAACACAGCGAAAATGCACTAAAACTCGCCGAATGGTTGGAAAACCAAGAAGAAGTAGCTTGGGTAAATTATCCCGGATTAAAATCGAGCAAATACTACGATTTAGCTCAAGAATACCTTCCAAAAGGACAAAGCGGAATTATTACACTTGGGCTGAAAGGTGGTTTTGAAGCTGCAAAAAAATTGGTAAACGACACAAAATTATTTACACTTTTAGCCAATATCGGAGATACAAAATCTTTGGTAATTCATCCTGCATCTACCACCCACCAACAACTTTCGGAAGAAGAACAAATCGCTTCGGGAGTAACTCCGGATTTGGTAAGATTATCCGTAGGATTGGAAGATATAGAAGATTTAAAAGAAGATTTATCGGCTGTATTTAAAAGCATAAAAGAGTGGAAAACTGCGGAAGTATCCTATTAACTATTGATTCTTTTCAGAGTGAAGATCCCCAAGAATTTGAAGTGACTTATCAAATTTTTGGGGAGCCACTTCACCAAGCACCCATTGTTTTGGTGAATCACGCACTTACCGGAAACAGTGATGTAGCCGGAGAAAAAGGATGGTGGAAACAACTTGTTGGAAAAAATAAAAGAGTAAACCTCAACCAATACACTGTCATTTCATTTGATATTCCCGGAAATGGATTTATCAGTAAAAAAATGGTAGAAAATTACACCCTTTTGAATACGCAAATTGTAGCCGATTTGTTTTGGAAAGGTTTGAAATATTTAGGAGTCGATCAACTTTTTGCTGTTTTGGGCGGAAGTTTGGGCGGAAGTATCGGTTGGGAAATGGCTTTTTTAAAACCTACCCAAATTACTTACCTGATCCCGATTGCTTGCAGCATGAAAAGCTCCGATTGGTTGATAGGAAATGTTTTGGTACAAGACCAAATTTTAAATTACTCGGAAAAACCTATTCCAACAGCGCGAAAACACGCTATGCATTTGTACCGAACTCCGGAATCCTTTACCGTAAAATTCGGCGGAAAAAAAGAACACAACGAATATGCTGTGGAAAGTTGGTTAAATTATCACGGAAAAACCTTGGAAAATCGATTTCAACTTCAAGCCTACAAAACGATGAATCATTTGTTGAAAACGATTGGCGCTCATCTTAGCCAAGAAAAAATCATCGATTTTGCCAAAAATTCCACTTCCGAAATTCATATCATCGCCATCGATACCGATTATCTATTTACCAACACCGAGCAAAAAAGAACCTATGAATTTTTAAAAAAATATCATCCCAACGTCGATTATCAGGAGATAAAATCCATCCACGGACACGATGCTTTTTTAATAGAATACGAACAATTGGATTCTCTTTTAAAACCCATATTTAAATGAATTTTACAAAAGAAATAAAAGTTTTATCAAATTAAAAATTAAAGAAAAACAAGAACAACAAAATATGAAAATATTAAAATTTGGTGGAAAATCTCTGGACTCAGGAATTGATAAAATCATAGAAATTATAAAAACAAAATCCGAAGAAGGGCGCATTGCCATTGTGGTTTCGGCCATTGGAAATACCACGGATACCTTAGAGAAAATCCTACAAAAAGCTAAAAATCAGGAAGATTATCTAAAAGATTTTCAGGAATTTAAAGACAGAATTTACCATCAAGATTTTCAAGATTCCGAGGAATTTAAAACCTTAGAAAAAGTTTTAGAAGGCGTTTATTTACTGGGAGATTACAACTTAAAAATAAAAGATAAAGTCCTTTCCCAAGGCGAATTAATATCCTCTAAAATACTTAGCAAAAAATTACAAGAAGAAGGTTTAAATGCCGTTGCAGTGGACAGCCGAGAAGTTTTTGAAGCCGATGATAATTTTGGAAATGCTCTTGTGAACGAAAACGTATCGAAATTTAAAATTCAAAAATATTTTTCTCAACTGGAAGATTCTGCCATTCCTGTATTTACGGGATTTATTGCCAAAACCAAAAATGGAGATACCGTAACATTGGGCAGAAATGGCAGCAACTATTCCGCTTCTTTATTGGCCAATTTTCTCGAGGCGGAAGAACTCCAAAATTACACTCATGTGGATGGTATTTACACCGCCAATCCCGATTGGGTGAAAACCGCACAAAAAATAGAAGAATTGCATTTTGAAGATGCGAATGAACTCGCCACTTTTGGCGCTTCTATTTTACACGCCAAAACCATTGTTCCATTGGTGGAAAATGAAATTCCTCTGCGTATTTTAAATGCATTACATCCGGAAAACGAAGGAACTTTAATTTCTTCTAAAAGAACAAAAACCGGAATCAAAACCATTTCGGTACAATCTCAAGTTTCCCTCATCCAGATTGAAGGTCGCGGACTTTTGGGCGCCGTTGGAGTCGATGCGCGTATTTTTGGAGCTATGGCTCGCGCCAAAATCAGCGTGGGTGTAATTTCCCAAGGAAGTTCCGAACGCGGTGTGGGATTTGTGGTTTCCACTTCCGATGCCGATAAAGCGATAAAAGCACTGGAAGAAGAATTTGCAAAAGATTTATTGACTAAAGATGTGGGAAATATCACAGCGAGAAAAAACCTGAGCGTAATTTCCATTATCGGTATGGAATTGCAAAATTTCGACAAATCTTTTGCTGCTTTGGTGAAAAACAAAATAACCCCTATCCTCTTCAACAATGCTATTACAGGGAAAAATGTAAGCCTGGTTTTGGAAGAAAAAGATACCAAAAAAGCACTGAACGTAATCCACGGACAGATTTTCGGAATTTCCAAAAAAATCAATCTCGCCATATTCGGGCACGGTTTGGTAGGTGGAACTTTAATCGATCAAGTGCTAAAATCTGCCGCCAATATTGAAGAAAAGAAGAACATTCAGCTTAATATTTTTGCAGTGGGAAATTCTAAAAAAATTCTCCTGAGCGATAAAAACATCTCTGAAAATTGGTGCGAAGATTTAAAAAAATATGGCGAAAATTACAACATCGAAAAAGTGATAGAATTTGCTCAAGAACATCATTTGGAAAACCTTATTGCGGTGGACAATACCGCTTCTTCCACTTTTATCGAAAACTATATTCCTTTGGTGAAAAACGGTTTCGATTTAGTTTCTTCCAACAAAATAGGCAACACTATGTCCTACGATTTTTACCGAGATTTAAGAAAAGAATTAAAATCCAACCAAAAAGAATATCTCTACGAAACCAATGTTGGCGCAGGATTACCATTGATAGATACTATAAAGTTACTGCATCTTTCGGGTGAAAATATCACCAAAATAAAAGGCGTTTTTTCCGGAAGTCTTAGTTTTATTTTCAATACTTTTTCTTCTTCGGAAATTGTATTTAGTAAGGTTTTAAAACAAGCCATAGAAAAAGGATACACCGAACCCGATCCCCGAGAAGATCTTTCGGGAAGCGATGTGGGAAGAAAACTTTTGATTCTTGCTCGGGAACTCGATTTACAAAATGAATTTGAAGAAATTGAAATTCAAAATCTTATTCCAAAATCTTTGCAATCATTGGAAACCAAAGAGTTTTTAAATCATTTGGAAAAACTGGATACAAATTTTCAGGAGATAAAAAATCACTTGAAAGAAGGAAATGTGCTGCGTTACATTGGGGAATTATCGGGAGATCTCAGTCAGCAAAAAGGTATTTTGGAAACCAAATTGGTGGAAGTTCCTACGAATTCTGCTTTAGGGCAATTAAAAGGTTCGGATAGTCTTTTTGAAATTTATACCGAAAGTTATGGGGAAAATCCCATTATCATTCAAGGTGCGGGTGCTGGTGCAGAAGTAACTGCCCGAGGCGTTTTCGGCGATATTCTACGTTTGGCAAATAAATAAAATCTTTAAAAAATATTCTATTTTGTTTTTCTACAGGGAACTTGCGGGCTTCAAAAAAATTAATTTTTGGAGTCTGCAGGAATCCCGAAAAAGAATTTGTATGGGTTTATCTTGCTTTTTCAAAAAGATAAACTTTCGCGCCGGAAAAAGAATACGCAGGAACCAAAGAACCTTCTAAAACCATTGTATTTCCGCTGATATTCACCAAGGTAACATAATTATTGGCGCCGTATTTAAAGTAATTTTCTTTTTCTTTTGTAATGGGATTTTTTCCGAATTCATAGTCATAATCCACCCATTCTTCTTTTTCCTTATTGCAATGAATGGGTTGAAATCTGTGTCGTTTGGTGTTAAAAACAATACTTTCGAAATCTTCGCCGCACTCGCTACTAAAACTGTTATCGGGAGCTTCGTCTTTCTGAAAATTTTCATAAGAACCATTGTAAATCCCAACCAGTTTCCAAGTGCCATCCATGCGGTCTTCATTAATTTTTCCTTTGGCTTTTTTCACCACCCAACTTACTCCTTTCACAGTTCCTTTTACTCCTTTATAAGCTACTTTTGTAGTGGCTTTCACCACTTTTGCAGCCGTAGAAACCACACAGGAATTCAACAAAAAGCTGGCGATAAACAGCAAAATTATTTTCTTCATTTATGTTTTTTTAAGATGAATATTTTTTCACATTTACATTTGCAAATGTAGAATTTGTTTTCAAATTTATTTATACATGTTTAAAATACCTTTTCACATCAATTTCCGGCGACAATTCCTGTTGGTTTTCTATAAAATCGAAAAGTGTTTTCGAAAAAAAAGAGCCATTGAGCGCGCCGCGAGAACCCAATCCGTTTAAAATATATAAAAAAGAATATTGCGAATGTGCTCCTAAAATCGGGCGACGATCCGGAGTGGTTGCCCGAAAACCAACAAAAACATCTTTTACCCGAAAATCTTCGGAATAAATCTCTTGTAAACTCGATTTCAATTCTTCTACTTTTGAAGTTTCTACTGTAAGCTGCGAATTTTCGCGGTCGTAAGTGGCGCCGTAAAAATACTCGTTTGGGGAAGTTGGAAAAAGAAAAAACCTTTTTTTAATGATAAAATCTTCCGATGGATGGCTTAACTCGACACTCAGGCGATGCCCTTTATTGGGGCGAACAGGAACAAAATTGAAAAAAGGATTTTGGTTTACCGCCACTCCTTCGGCGAAAATGATTTTATCGAAATGGATATTTTTATATTTTTTTTCGGCCAAATTCAGTCGATGGTAATCGAAACACTCTTCTTCCAAAGATTCTGTTCTTTTTAGATAATTTATAAAATCATGAAAATATTCGGCTACATTTAGTCGCAAAGAATGATTTACACTTGCCGCGCCATAAGGATTTTCAACTGTTTTTAAATGAAGAATATTTTGATTTAAATAAGGTTTTAATTCGGGTTGTTCCGATTTTTTCAGCCACGATTTTTTCTCTTCTTCATCGTGAAAAACCCGAACTACCGGGCTGGAAATTAAATAATTTTTACCCAGATATTCTTCCATTTCCTGGAAAATCTGGTGCAGATAATCGAGTTCTTCTTCGGCCTTCCAAATCTTGTTAAACCTTTTTAAAACCACAGGATTGCAAACTCCCGCCGAAATATGAGACGCCGACTTTTTACCTTCTGAAAAAAGCTTAAATTTCTTTTTATTTTTTATAAGTTGATGGGCAAAAAAAGTTCCTGCATAACCATCGCCTACAATAAGATACTCTACAAAATTCATCACAAAAAAACCTGAGTGAAACTCAGGCTAAGTTTTATTGGGATTTTAGTAATTCCACATGGAATTTTCCATTTCTAAAATTTGATTTTTAATTCTGTCGCTTTCTTCCATTTGTGCTTCTGCATCGCGAGGAATGTAATCGCTAATCACTCCGTTTCCTAAACCTACACTCGATTTATAAATAATGGAAGAAAATCTTCGTGCATTTAAAATATCGTCGAAAGTGATTCCTGAAGCTTGGTTGCGCGGATTAAAAACTACTGTATTTGCGGTAAGTGGACGAATGTCGGGATAAAAAATCCAAAACAAATCTACCAACTGATTGCCTTGATTGATGGGTTGTCCATCGGGACCAAAAACCCCCATGGTTTGTGGATCTTGTCCCATGGCGGCAATTCCCAACAAGCGATATTTCATTTGTCCTTCTCTCTTGTCGATGTACCACATTCCTTTAATCTTTAAAAGACGAATGTTTTCGCTTTTCGCTTCGTACACATCGGTTCCTTCCAAGCGATCTTGCTCGGTTACTTCTTCACCGGAGCTTATTTTATTTAATAAATCATCACTAAGCACAATATTGCTCATTCTTTCTTCTACTTGCTCGGGTGTAAGTTTGGCGGTAAAACTATCGTCATCGTAAACTTCCGTAATTTTTCCGGAACGAATTCCATCGATGATTACCTGAAACAAAGATTTACTGGGCTGCTCCAATGAATTTGAATTGTGATAAATGGGTTGGTTTATTTTATCGTTCAAATCTATGATTTCCCATGTTACGATACTTTTCAGAACATCCTCTTCATTGATATATCCATAGGGCAAAGGAATGTTTTCCATAGAAACAATGCTATCTCCTTTCCTCACTTGGTTTTCTTCTCTGAGCTGACGAAATTCTTCGGGCGATTTGGCGTTCAAAATGGTTTGTGCATAAGAAAATCCTGCACTAAAAATAAGAACTCCGAATATGAACTTTTTCATTTCAATTACTTTTTATTGTACATTAATTACCGCTGCTGTTCTGGAAGTTACGGTCTGTTGGCCAATACCTTCAGCTTGGGCGGTAACATCGAAAACATAAACCACATCTCCGGCGCGCAAATTGTTGAGTGCGGCACCGGCACTGCTTAAACTGTTTCCTTGTATTGTCATAGCAGGTCTTCCCGGAACGGTCAATTTAAAACTGGTTACCGTAAAATTCACAGGGAATTCGAAATCGGGCATATCTACCGATACTCTTTGGTTTTTCACAGATGAAGCCGGCATACTTGTTACGGCACTATTCCGTATCTGCGCTACCGGTGGCGGCACATTTTTTATACGGAATTTAAAACTTCCGGTAATTGGTTTTCCTTTAGGATCTCTTCCGGAAATCGTTAAAGTAGTTTCATTTCCTGTGGTGGGGGTTACAGTCCAACTTCCTCTTCCTCCGGAAACCGTGGCTCCTCCGGAAGCGGTTAAACTTACCGCTGTATTATCTGCTCCTAAAATAGAACCGGATACCGGATTGGCAATTCCACGATATAAAATATTCATTTTCGTGGCAGAAACAATAGCTCCACTTTGAAGTTTTACTTCCTCGGCTCCTGCAATTACATTATAATTGTGTCTATAAGGCAGCACCACATCTTTGCCATTGACATCTTTAAATCTTATTTCGCCTTCCAAAGTATGCTGACCTATAGAAGTTGTATTTAATGTTTTAAATCCTTGTCCCGATTCTTGTCTATCCACATTGGTAATGGTTAATCCTTCTACATCTTTTGCATAAGTACCGATGACAACTCTTACTTCCTGTGTATCTCCTTGCAATACTACTGTGGGACCGGCAACAATGGCCTCGTAAGCATTAAATTTAATATCGGCATCTACTTTTTCCTGTAACATGCTGGACAAAGCATCCGACTGGATATTTCTTGCTTCCGTAGCAATGATTTCTAAATTAGAAAGCGCTGCCACCAAAGGTTGGTTGTAGAATTTGTACTGAATCCAGTTTTTATTATTCCTTTTTTTATTGGGTGTGTTAAATTCCGTTGCCATAGACAAATCTACACGATCCAACAAAGGTTTGTTTTGATCGTTCTGCGGAAAGATTTCGTGAACCAAAGCTTTTAGTTCACTCATTTTTTTTACCAAAGATTGGGATTGTGGAGATGGTTTGTTCTCGTCTCCATTGCTAAAAAAATATCTGGTAGAACTCTCGGTATTATTCAACACGTTGAAATCTACATCTTGATCTTCTGAAATATCGGTTTTTAATCCCGCCGATTTGCTAATCTCCGTTTTGTCGATATTTACTTCACTTACCAGTGCATCCACCATTTGCTTTAACCTCAGATAATTTGCATACGGTTGGGAAAATGCATCGGGGGAATTTTGAGCTTTTGCAGCCAATGTTTGCTCGAACATATTGTTTTTCTGCTGCGTGAGTAAACGGGTGTTTTGTAGGGAATCTTTGGTATCGTTAAACGAACGAAGTACTTCCTGATCGATCTGGATAGCCAACATGGCGATAAAAACCAGATACATCAGGTTTATCATTCGTTGTCGTGGATGTGTTGCTCCTCCTGCCATTAGTGCTTGTTTTTAAATGATTAAATTATCCTTTCATGGCATTGAGCATACCTCCATATACTTTATTTAGGTTGTTCAAGTTCGAGGTAAGACCATCTAATTCCTGATTAAATTCTTCCGATTGTGCGGTAGATTTCATCAAACTATTAACATAAGTTTGGCTGAGCTCTGTTTGGTTTTTATTGTGTTCAATTTGTAGAGCATACAGCGCATTCATATTTTCGAGATGGCTGGCAGCTAAAGTTAGCTGATCGTTGTATTTTTGGGTAGCTCCGGAAACATCAACCACACCGTTGATTTGCTCTACGGTAGTGGAAAATCTGTCGATTCCTGTTTTTAAACGATCGAAAAGAGAAACATCTATTTGGGCTTCGGCTAAAAGCTTGTCTAATTTATCGGACAAAGAAACATCTAATTGATTTACTTCTGCAATTTGTTGCTTAATTCGGGCGGGTTTTGGATCTGCATCTTCATCCAACAATTCGGGATAAACTCTCTCCCATGCATAATCGGATCCGGGAGGGTTGAATGCATATAGTATAAACACAAAGGCTTCGCTTACCAAACCTATTCCCAACACGACGTTTCCAGTAATTCCGAACGGTAAAGGCCAGTGAGTAATTTTAAATAATGCTCCTAAAATTACCACGGCAGCACCTAATGAATAGATGACATTTAGTGTTTTATCGTTTAGCTTTAACATTTTTTCTATATTTATTTTTACTATTTGGTTTTTCTTCTTTTAAATTTCACGGCTCCCTCGGGAATGTCTTGTACGGTTCTAAACCCGATATAACTTCTGGCGGAATCTTTATGTTCCCAATCTCTGGCTCCAGACATTAACAAATATCCTATATCTTTCCAGGAACCTCCACGAACCGATTTTCTATCCTCGTTATATGCCTCATTCGACAAGTTAGGATTAAGTGTGGAAGAGAATTGATAGGTAGCATTATTGTAGGGAGAAAGAGTCCACTCTGCAACATTCCCTGCCATATCGTATAATCCATAGCCATTTTTAGGGAAAGATTTTACAGGAGCGGTATATAGATAAGTTCCTTTTTCCTCGTCTTCAATGTAGCTTCCTCGTTTAGGTTTAAAGTTAGCCAAATAGCATCCTCTGTCGTCTGTTAAATTGGGACCACCCCAAGGATAGGTTGCATTTTCCATTCCTCCTCTTGCTGCATATTCCCATTCTGCTTCGGTAGGCAAACGAAATGCCATAGGTTTTTGGAGGTTTTTTTGCCCACTGTTATAATTGGCTTTTATTTTTGTTTTATAATCTGCAAAAGCACGTGCCTGATCCCAAGTAACTCCAACTACCGGATAATCGGCGTAAGCACGATGCCAAAAATATTGTTGAAACAAAGGTTCGTTGTAGGCATAATTAAAATCCCTTGCCCAAACTGTAGTATCCGGATAAATCGCTATGCTTTCCTTTTTTAAATAAGAGGCGTCTCTATCGTTGGCTTTTGCTGCAGATGTTACATCCACCCATTGATAGGAATACTTAAGTTTTCTTGCATCGATTACTCTTTCGTTATTTATCCTTTCATCGGGAGGTAAATACATGGATTCTAACACCTCTGCATATTCTTGATCGGGATAATCGGATGTACTCCAATAAAGAGGTACAGACCAATCTAATCGTTTGGCTTCTGTGTATCCGTCTCTTCCTCCTTTAGATTCTAAAAACTCTTCATAAGGAGTAGCTGTACCCGACTTTTGGGCTAAATATGCATAATTTGATATTCCTGTACCCGCTCCTCCTCCAGAAGTTGCATCACCCGCTTTTTCAGCTAATAAAGAGCGAACTATGGAATCTCTTACGAAATTTATAAATATTCTATATTCTGCATTGGTAGTTTCTGTTTCATCCATGAAAAAAGAAGAAACTGTAACTGTTTTTAAAGGTGCTCTTTCAGGTTGATTGGTGAAATCCATATCGGCCATTCCCATTACAAAAGAACCTCCGGGTATAGCCACCATCCCATAAGGGCGTTTGGCGACAAATGATTTTCCTTTCTGCTTAGGAATAAGTTCTCCTTTGGTATCTCCTTTTCCTGTGTCGGATCTTCTTCCTGAACATGAAAAAATAAGAGCGGCGGATATAAAAAGAAAAAATATTTTTTTCATCAGCTAATTAAAATTAGGGCGTAAATATATAAATAATTTTAACACTTTTTAAATTATTATGATACTTAAACGTTGCTAAACCTTTTTTATTTTATATTGATATAAATTATTCTACAGTTACCGATTTTGCTAAATTGCGGGGTTGGTCCACATTGGCTCCACGATTTACGGCAATATAATAGGACAATAATTGTAGTGGTATGGCAGAAAGTAATGGTGAAAAACATTCGGAAGTTTCCGGAAATTCAATAACATAATCCGACATTTGCGCCACCTGAGAATCTCCCCGATTAACCAAAGCGATTGTTTTTCCTTTTCGGGCTTTTATTTCCTGAACATTGCTCACAATCTTGTCGTAATGTCCTTTTTTAGGTGCAATAATGACTACCGGCATATTTTCATCGATAAGAGCAATAGGACCGTGCTTCATTTCTGCAGCGGGATAACCTTCGGCGTGAATGTAGGATATTTCTTTTAATTTCAAAGCACCTTCCAACGCTCCGGGGAAATTATATCCTCTACCCAAATAGATGAAGTTTTTTGCGTCTGTAAAATCTTTTGCTATTTTCTTTGTAATTTCATTGGATGATTTTAACACTTCTTCTACCTTAGTAGGAAGAGAATCCAATTCGTACAAATATTGCATAAACTCGGTATTGGTTAGGTTCCCATTATGTTTTCCTAGTTTTAAAGCAATAAGCGACAATACGGTTAGCTGAGCTGTAAAAGCTTTGGTAGAAGCAACTCCTATTTCCGGACCGGCGTGAGTATAGGCGCCTGCATCTGTAATACGAGCAATTGAAGAATCTATCACATTGCATATTCCATAAACAAAAGCTCCTTTTTCCTTGGCGAGTTTTATGGCCGCCATGGTATCGGCGGTTTCACCGGATTGTGATATGGCTATTACCACATCACTCGACCGAATAATGGGATTGCGATATCTAAATTCCGAAGCATATTCCACTTCTACAGGAATTCGTGCAAACTCTTCTATAAGGTACTCACCTATCAATCCCGCATGCCAAGAAGTTCCACAGGCGATAATGATGATTCTTTCCGCTTTCATTATTCTATCGAGGTTATCCCAAATTCCTGCCATTTTTACAATTCCTTCGTCTAAAAGAATTCTCCCCCGCATGGTATCTCTAATGGACTTGGGTTGTTCGAAGATTTCTTTAAGCATAAAATGATCATAACCTCCTTTTTCAATTTGCTCCAGATTCAATTGAAGTTCTTGTATTTTAGGATCTATTTTGGCATTGTCTTTTATCTGATAAATGTGCACACCGCTATCCACGGAAATCAATGCGATATGACCGTCTTCCAAATAAATGGCTTCTTTGGTAAATTCCACAAACGGAGAGGCATCGGAGGCGATAAAAAATTCATTTTCTCCCAACCCGATTGCCAATGGAGAACTAAGTCTGGCTACTACAAATTTTCCCGGATGGTCTTGGTGCATCACACAGATAGCATAAGCACCATGAACTTCCCTTAATGCTGCGCGAACTGCTTCGGAAAATCCTTTATTCATCTCATCCATGAAATACTGAATGAAATTGGCTAAAACTTCCGTATCGGTTTCCGAATGGAATTCGAAGCCTTTTTCGAGAAGCATCTTTTTTATAGAATCGTAATTTTCAATAATTCCGTTGTGGATTAATGCTATTTTCCCATCGTTGGATAAATGAGGGTGAGAGTTTTCATCACTCGGAACTCCATGCGTTGCCCAACGGGTATGCCCCATACCCATGTGTGATGATTTTTTCATTTCTTTAGAAATACCTTCTAAATCGGAAACTTTGCCTTTTGTTTTGCGAAGTTCAAACTGAGATTTAGGAGTTTCTAAAACAATTCCTGCACTATCATAACCACGATATTCTAAGCGTTTTAAGCCATTAATAACAACATCGTAAGCATCTCTATATCCGGTGTAACCTACAATACCACACATATCTTTAAGGATTTAAGGGTTTTTCTTGGTGTAAATAATAACTAACTGAGCGCTCTTTTCAGGTCGGGAAGGATCTGTACCCACCAAAACCAATCTTGAAGGAGAAAATACACGCGTTGTATATTGCCAACCCACATAAGAGGCTGTGCCATTTGCACTTTGAGCACTCATAAAATCTCCCACATTAATTTCTATTGGCAAATTGGGTATATCCTTTTCAACGATATCTTTTAGGGTTTGGGTAATTCCTATATCGTAAGACACTGAATTGGAATCTTCTCCCAGCTCTTTTTTTCTTATCCTTTGGTAATAAGGAGAACCACCTAATTTTAGCATATCGGGGATAAAATCCTTTTCTCCCTCGCGCAACACGGTAAAAATATCGGGTTTTGTATAATCATTATCCCAGATGGATTCGTCTGAATAAACTCTAATTTTAGCCGATACAATTGCGATTTTTTGTGTTTCATACAAGTTTTTAATCGCTTGAATGGTAGCATCCGGAATTTTAAATCCTGCTCCGGGACCGCCTGTTCCCTGAAGGTACAATTGGGCGTCTCCTGTAATTTTATTAATATTGTTGATAACGGAATTATAGGTACCCGGACGTTGGAAAGTATATTGCTCGAAACGTGCATTATCCGGACCTAAAGAGAAGTTATAAACCGCAGAATTCCTTGTCGTTTTTCCCTCGTCGTCCGTTTTATCGTTACTGTAATACATTTTTATAGAAACGTTCTCGGGTGCAAAATAGAAAAGATAACCATCGTCTTCCACAACCGAAATACGCAATCCTCTAATATATCTTATAAAAGAAGCGGCATCATTCAAAGCGCTTTGACCTTGAGCTCCGATGATTTTATCTTGAAAATATTGATTGTCCAAAGGTATCCGAATAGCCTCACTCTGGGTGTAAATTTCACTTTGATTGTCTGCATTCTTTATCTCCGTTTTCGTAATCATTCCATTATCTAATGATCCGGAGCCTAACAATGGTCCTAAATTCACCGATTTATTGGAAAAATACTCGGTTCGGTTATCGTTTAGAAAATCTAAAACCTCATGAATCTGAAATGTAAGTTTCGCCGGTTTTCCATTAATTTTTTTATTCCCGTATTTCACTATTGGGTAGGAAGTTCGGATAATAAGGGAATCTACAATTTTTTCATCGTCATCTGCATCTTCATCCACATCGTGGGTTATTTTAATAGAATCTACAATGATTTCGTCTCTGTCCTGAGAATAAGCCGGAACAATTTGCATTATTACAGAATCCACTTTGGGATTTGTCCCGAAATCCGGATTGTAACTTATGGGGCGAAACTGGCTTACATAAGCTGCTTTTTGACTCCCATACACGGGCTCATTAAAAGCTCCTAATATGCCTGTACTCAAAACCCTTGCATCGCTACGCAAGGTATCGTGATGATTAATATTATAAGCTACCAAATCGTAACTGTTTTCTTCGCCTATGGCAGCATCTCCTTCCAAGAATTGATTTCCTAAACTATCCGGATCGGATTCACATGAAGTGAGTACAAAAAAGCCAACTATTAACATCGTGCTAATATTGGCAATAATTTTTAATTTTCTCATTAATAATTGATTAGCATTTATAAGGCGGGTTTTAGTAAACCTCATGAATGTTTTCGGAATTTACGAAGTCTTTTTTATCGGCTTTGGATTTATTGTACATTTCTTCCAAATCGTCTTCCAAGGTTTCTTCTCCTTTTAAAACAACATCGGCCAAGCGAATACCTTCGCCTACAATGGTACGAAAACTTGGATTCTCCAATACTCCATTTAAATCTATACCATCGAATTCAAGGACTTCTTTAATATTTCTAAACTCCGCATTTTTCTCGTTAAAAGCAGAGACTACAACTTTTGTATCGTTAAAATATTCATCGTTTTTATAATAGGTTTTTAGGTAAATCAAGATAAAGGAAGCCATCCAACCGTTGATATGCAAAACATCGGGCACCCAATTGAGTTTCTTAATCGTTTCAATTACTCCTCTTGCGAAGAAAACAGCTCTTTCTGCATTGTCATCGAATACTTTTCCTTGTTTATCGAAATACAAACTTTTTCTTTTGAAATATTCTTCATTGTCGATAAAATAAACTTGCATACGTTCTTCCGGTAAGGAGGCCACTTTAATTACCAAGGGCTGATCCAAGTCGTTGATAATAATATTCATCCCGGAAAGGCGAATAACCTCATGCAACTGGAATTTGCGCTCGTTGATGGTGCCGAATCTGGGCATAAATACGCGCACATCATTTCCATCATTATACATTTTCAGGGACATACGATTTACCATGTTACCCATAGTAGAATCGTTTTGATAGGGGTACAATTCACTGGTAACGTATAAAATCTTTTTCTTCGACATAATGCTTTATAAAGTGTCTGTAAAAACTGTTGTTATTGCAAAAATACAATTTTTTCTTCTAATGTCTTTTAATTAACATTTTTTAATACTTTTGTGCCAAATCGTTGCGTATGAAAATCCTTCGAAACCGAGTGGCTTTGGAGAACTATATCGAAAGGCTGAAGCAAGACACAAAAACCATTGGCTTTGTCCCTACTATGGGTGCTTTACACGATGGACATCTTTCGCTTTTCGAGTTGGCAAAAGCAGAAAACGATGTGGTTATTTTTTCCATTTTTGTAAACCCAACCCAATTCAATAACGCGGAAGATTTAGAAAAATATCCCCGAACCGAAAAAAAAGACATCGAAATTCTGGAAGGAAAGGGCGTAAATGCCGTTTACCTACCCAAACCGAAAGATATTTATCCTGAAGAAATCGCAAGCAAACACTACGATTTTGGGGAAATAGCGCAAGTGATGGAAGGCAAAATGCGCCCGGGACATTTTGATGGGGTTGCCACAGTGGTTTTAGAACTGTTTCGCCAAATTCAGCCAAACAGAGCTTATTTTGGAGAAAAAGATTTTCAACAGCTCGCCATCATCCGAAAATTGGTTAAATTGGAAAACCTGAACATCCAAATTGTAGGAGGAAAAATTTTCCGCGAAAAAAACGGATTGGCAATGAGCTCCCGAAATATGCGGCTTTCTGAAAAGGAACGCGAAGGTGCTACTTTAATTTATAAAACTTTGTTAAAGGTTAAAGATTGGTTCAGAGTGATTTCTATTCCGGAAATTAAGAAAAGGGTGGAAGATATTCTTGAAAATTCGCCTTATGAATTGGAATATTTCATGATCGCCGATGAGGAAACTTTGGAAGAAACCGATTTTTTCTATAAAGACCAACAATACCGTGCTTTTATCGTGGTTTATGTAGGCGAAGTAAGATTAATCGATAATTTACATTTGGATTAAAATACATAAAAAAGCTCTCAAAATTTGAGAGCTTTTTAGTTGAATAAAAAACCTTATTATTAAGCTTTTAAATATCTTGCGTAAGCGTAACCTTCTACTCCCGATTGAGTCTTCACCTTCCACCATTCGTCGTTAGATTGCTCTACCAAAGCAACCACTTCTCCTTTAGCTGCTTTTCCTACAATACCTGCTTCGGTACTGGGTTCTTGGCGGATATTTAAATTAGTAGATTCTGTATTTACCGTTAGATTGGTTCCTGCAGCTAAACCTGTTATTTGTACATTTACGTTGATATCAGAAGCTGTAAAGTTGGGATCTATATTTCCCAATGCATTCCACACGGCATCTTTAGCAGCAGAATTAGTTGCGTTGCCCGACACATACAATACTCCGTCTCTTTCCTGCACTTGTAAATTTCCAATTCCTGCTTGTTGTGCTGCTGAAATTACTCCGGAATATTTATTTTGTAATTCACTCATCTCTAATTATTTTACATTAAGCTTATTTTCATACTTTCCTAACTGAAGCGCATCTATAGATTGTTTAATCTTCATTGCTTCGTCTCTGGTAACATCACCTGTAATGGTAAGTGTACCCTCTACTACATCTGCCGAAACACTTGGAAAGTCTTTAAGCGCATCTTTTACTTTTTGAAGGTTTTCGGCACTTTCAGGATTGTTCACTACTACCGGAGCTGGAGGAGTTGTCATATCCATTACATCTTTTACTCCCGGAACAGCTTTTAATGCATCGATAGCCGCATTTACCGCCTCCGGACTGTCGTAAGTTCCGGAAAGGTGTGCTACTCCCTGTTCATCTATCTCTACACTGGCATTGGGATTAGAAGCGATAACTTCTGTAGCTTGTGCCTGAATTGTAGCTGTATCAGGTTTCTTTTTACATGAAATTACAGTAGCAGATACCATGAGCGCCAACGCGGCCGACATTAAGATTTTTTTCATATTTTTTAATTTAAAAGGTTAAATTTTGTGTTTAACAAATTTACAAAACAAATCGTAATTTGCAAGAAACATTCTATATTTTCTGTTTTTTATTAGTTGTTTTATTAAAATTATTTATCTACTTTAAAGAACTTTCATTTCCTATAAAAATGAGCATTCCCCCTTCGGAATACGAGCAGGTCATTTTATTTTCGGTGGCAAAATTTCTTGTTCCTACTCGGTAGGTAATATCCAAATCCTCTCCATTCAGCGGCCAGTTTAGTCCGGTGGTCATCACTTTTGTGGCATAAGGAAACGGAACCAAAGAAATCATTCGCCCTTTTACATGATCGGCTTCAAAATAAGCAGGTATAAAAAAGTACTTGGAAAACTCGTCGTAGAAAGTGATTTTCAATTCTTCACGAAACAAGTAAGCTACGGTTAAATTTCCCAAATAATGGTCCTGCTCGCCCCCACTTCCGCCATAAACATCTACTTCGGATATTCCTTTACTTTTTAAAATTTCCAAAGCCTTATGAAAATCGGTTTTATTCTGGTCGGGAGTTTCGATAAATAAAATATCCTGAAATTCTTCTTTTCTTTCGGCAAGAGAATCGAAATCTCCCGAAACGAAATCCAACTTCCCAAAAGGAAATTTTTTAGCTTTAAGATATCGAAAAGCTCCATCTGTACATGCTACAATGGAATAATCCGAAAGAGAAGGGAAATCTTTCGGTGGCTCGCCATCGATAAAAAGTAAGGCTTTGCTCATTTACAAAGTTCCCGGATTTTTACGCTGATTGGGATTCCAATATTCCTCCGGCTCGTTTTGAAGTTGAGAAACATAGCGTGCCATAACAAAAAGATAATCGGACAAACGATTGAGGTATTTTACCAACTCTGGACGAATTTCTTCTTTTTCGTTCAACAAAACCATTTGCCGCTCGGCTCTTCTGCAAACGGTTCTGGCAACGTGCAAAAAAGTAGCCGCTTTTCCTCCTCCGGGTAAAATAAAGAATTTTAAAGGTTCCAGATTCTCGTCCATGCGATCCATCCACTCTTCCAAATGCGTGATGTTTTCTTCCTGAATTACTTCCGGCAAACGCGCTTTTCCATTAGCCAAATACATTTTATCTAAAGGTGTAGAGGCTTCGGAACCCAAAGTAAAAAGTTGGTATTGAATTTCTGCCAATTGCTGAACGCATTTTTCATCTTCTATAAAGCTTTTTGCCACTCCTATAAACGAATTCAGTTCATCTATTGTTCCGTAAGCTTCCACACGCTCGCTGGCTTTGGAAACGCGCGTTCCTCCATAGAGAGCGGTTTCTCCTTTATCTCCCGTTTTGGTATATATTTTAAAAGTCATTTTTAATGGAATTTAAACTTTCTACAAAATTTTCTCAAACCTGAAATTCTCGCCCAGATAAGCTTGCCGAACTTCGGGATCGTTGGCCAAATCTTCGGGCAAACCTTCTTTTAAAATGCGCCCCTCGAACATAATGTAAGTTTTATTGGTAATGGCCAAAGTTTGCTGTACATTGTGATCCGTAATCAAAATACCTATGTTTTTATCGACCAAAGACCTTACAATTTTCTGAATGTCTTCCACAGCAATGGGATCTACGCCGGCAAAAGGTTCGTCTAACAAAATAAAATTGGGACTTGTAGCCAAACAACGAGCGATTTCCGTTCGCCGCCTTTCCCCTCCCGAAAGCAAATCTCCGCGGTTTTTGCGCACGTGTTCCAAAGAAAACTCTTCGATGAGTTCGTCGCATTTCTTTTGTTGTTCCTTTTTGGAAAGTTTCGTCATTTGGAGTACGCCCAAAATATTATCCTCCACCGACAATTTCCGAAAAATAGAAGCTTCCTGCGCCAGATAACCTATTCCTTTTTGCGCACGTCGGTACATGGCATCCTCCGTTATGTTGTGCTGATCCAGCCAAACACTGCCTTTTGAAGGTTTTACCAAACCTACAATCATATAAAAAGTGGTGGTTTTTCCGGCTCCGTTGGGTCCCAACAGACCTACAATCTCTCCTTGGCTCACTTCTACAGATACCCCTTTTACCACTTTCTTGGCGCCATATTCCTTCACTAAATTTTCTCCGCGTAGAATCATTGAAATAAATTAATGAAACAAAGATAAAAAAATAAAAAAACCCCGAAGATAGTCGAGGCACTAAATGTTTTAGCTCACGTCGGTTTTTAATTTTTTTATGGAGTTTACTGAAATTGAAAATTCAACGAAGCTAAGCATTCAAATAGGCACAAAAAAGCGAATTACCCCGCATTGAATGTTTTCATAACTCAATATTTATATCAAAAATACAAAGTTTATATTTTTATAAAAACAAATTACCGTTTCCTGTATAATTACCCAATGTTATAATATAAAATAAATTTTGTATATTTGCAGGGAGAATATCAGACTATGTCTTTTTATTTCATTGAGGTAATTAGACAGGTTGTGAATTTGAAAGCAATTCACAACAAGTTTTTTTCATTTTAATACTGATTTTAATTTTTCAAGACAAAGATTTTTAATTCGACTTCGCAGCTGCGAGGATTGCGATGCACTCCCGATAAATTGCCGCCGTGGAATATCCTGATAAATTCGACGTTGAAAGGCATTTACTTTTACTGTTTTAAAAGTTTTAGTTCTTCGTACATGTTCGGGAACATTTTGCACTACTTCCCCCAAAAAGCCCTCGTTATGCACGCGCGCATAAGGAGCATCTCCCCCCCCGCGGTAATGGTTACCCGATCGGCTTCTATTTTTAAAACCCGAATAGTTCTTCTCAAATTTCCGGATTTAACTAAAAGCGCCCGGGAAGGATCGTCGGCTTTTCCCCAGGCATTTGGATTTTTCCTATGTGGCCAAGCTTCGAAGCTGTCTCCCTGCCAGCCTTGGGCTTCGAAGTTTTCTAAGGTGAAATTTACCGCTTCTTCCCCTATTTCGGCAGGCAACTCCCGAAAAGCATCTGCCAATTTGCTTTCTATTTTATTAAATAGTTCATTTATAGAAGTTGCCATTTGTTTATTAAATTATTTTTTGTATATTTGTTATCATTACAGAGGGACAGGGTAATGCCTCCCACTGTGCCAAGATCTCTCTAACATTAGTGTGATCTTTTTTAATAGTAATTTATTTTATCGTCCACTATATATATTATTCTTTTAAGTTGCGATGTATCTCAAAGATACGAATAAATGAAAGCAATTCATTAAGAAACATCACTATTCATTACTAATTGTTTTTTTTGTATCTTTGCAATGCAGAGGGACAGGGTAATGCCTCCCACTGCTCCAAAATCACCTATTGGTTAGGTGATTTTTTGTATATTTGTGTTGTCGGGAGTAACATTCTGACACCCTCTTAACTTAGATTAAGGGCAGTAGGATTTAGCTTTATGAGTTAAATCCTACTTTATTTGTTACGATATTTCTCAAAAACACAAATAAAAGTAAGGTAATTCATAAAAAATTATTATATTTGCACTTCATACATGGGGGCGCGGAGAGATCCAAGCCCCCTTCCTTTTTTATTTATAAAGTTTTATCCGATAAATAAAACTTCTTTACATCGCTCAAATACTCCTTATAGACGCAAATAAAACATCGTCAATATCCTTTAATCGTTTGCTTTTACCCTTTTAAAACAAAAACTTTCTATTCTTTTGCTTCGGATTAAAATCTAATTTTCCCATTGTACTAATAGGTTGTTCACCAGATTTATTTATATTTTTGTTAAAACAAACAATATGCAGAGCATTCTTACAATCACAGGTATATTACTCATAATCAACTACTATTTTTGGACGCGTTGCTTTCCTGCAATTAGGAATTTTCTTAGTCGTTTCTAAATAAAAAAGCGATTACTTCTTTTGCAACCCATCTCAAAAACACAGAATTCTAAAAGAAAAAAGACACTAAAAAGTGTCTTTAACTATATTTTAAAAAAAATAAAAATTATTTTTTAAGGAAAAAAGGTACTATAAGTAAAAAAATAACTATCGACCAGAACCAACCAATAACATCCAAAATAACAACGCTGAAAAGCACGATTCCAAATATGGTGTAACCAACAAACATTATAATAGTGCCTATTATAAGAAATCCGTATAAAAATCTTAATAATCGATTCATATTCAAATATACTATTTTTTTTTAATACTTTTTATTGCAAAAAGCAATTCATTCAAAATACCTTTTGAATTTTAATGGTTATTTAAACATTTGTAAACCTTAAAGAAATAAAGCAGAGCATTTAGCTCACCTGAAATCGCAGCTATTTTCAAAATGATAAACAGAAATAAACTGCCAAGGATAATTCTTTACATCAAAAAAACTAATTAAAAGAAATTTCATAGCTGTTGCCGCTTTCTAAAATCTTCTTTCCTTCCTTTGCCCAGCGGCGCTCTGTTTCGTTCTGTGGGGTTCTAAGTCCGCGTGCCAAATAGTTATAAATAACATCGTCGTCCAAATCCATAGAGTTGTAACGATTTTGCGTTAATTTCTCTTGGGTGTTTTCTTGTTTTTCGTTGTCTTTTTTGTTCTTTTTCATAATGATTATTTTTTATTAATTTTCGTTTCAACACAAAGTAAAATACTCCTTGCAGCAAGGAAATACTCTTTTGAATATTTATAATCAGTTTACACTGATAGAAAACCTCCTCTTAGATAATTTTTTTATCGGTCGCAAAGTACATAACCACCGAACTTAGAAAAATAAATAAAAGGGTTTTCAAGACCACATCCGAAATAAAAATTAAAGTGCAGGCAGAAAGCGTTAAAAGTAAAAGAGCCTGATAAAAATTCCTCCGAAAAAGCAACCCATAATTCCGCAGTAGAAAACAAGCGAAACCTGCGACAGCGCCAACAATTAAAATAAAAATTATCGGAATCATATTTTATAATTAAAAATCAGGGAATTTCGGAGTGATATAGAAAATTTGCTCCATTTCTGTTACGAATATACAAAAAATTTTGGAATAAAACACTTTTATTGATATATTTACACTTGTGATTCTTCACAAAAAACCGAAAGATCGCTTGGGCTATATCCCCTCTGTGTTCTCTTTCGGTTTTTTCATTTTTAGTAATATTTTATTTATACCTTTACGAAATGAACGACCTCTTAGGTATTGCCCTATTACTAACTCTCTTGAATAAAGAAAAAAACGAAGGAGAGAAAACTCCCTTAAAATTCGATAAAGAGTTGAGAAATCTCTCTTTAAAAATTTTTATCGGGATGGGATTCATATTCATTATTTCTTATCAATTCTTAGAGAGCGCCGAAAACTACGATGTTTTTGCTTACATTCTGTGTATACTTGTTTTGGGTTGGAGCGCTTTACTGGGATTTGCGTTTTTCTGCTTATTTATAATTTCATCCTTTAACTTACTTTCTCATCCCCAACAACGCAGTTAATTTATTGCGTGATTTTGATATTCGAAATTTTTAAATAGAAAGTAAAAGGTTTTTATCCTGATAACACCGATAAATAATTACACAAAAATAGCCCTTGATTTTATCAAGAGCTATGCCTATTTTTTTCATAGGTGTGCTCGAGCATTTCGCCCCAGCGTAGCAAATATACAATAAATAATTAGAAAAGCAATTTTAAATACTTTGGAAAAACCAATAGTATTCTTTCTTATGCATTAGAAAAAATTAGAATATTCTATGCCCAAAAGGAAAAGCAATCCATTCATGTTTTTTCCTTGCCAATTTTTTATGGAAGTTTCGAAAGATTGATTTCGGCTAAAGCTTTGGCAAGTTCTTCCACAGTAAATCCATCTCCGGAAGCATTGATCATATATCTTCCTTTTACAATGTATTTTATTTCAGAATCCACATAATCTTCCCCATTATTTTGGGAAACAAAAGCCTTTGTTCCATTGATTTCAGCGGTTTTTTCAAATCCGTCTTCTGTCGTTTTTTCCATGTCCGCATTTAGTGTAAGCATAAAAAGAGAAACAATACTGCTTCCCGCTTCTCCGGCGCCATCTGCAATATTGATACTTATCCTTTTATCTCCATTTTCCGAAGAATATTTGGCATCTGCAGAACTCAATCCCATACTGGACATGCTTCCAACGGTAATTTCTGTTCTTTTCATTCCCAAAAGAGTTTCTGGAATAGCAGATTTCAGCTCGTCGTTGGTTGCCGGTGTTGTCGCTTTCAGTTCTTCTATATTTTCCTGAACTTTATCCATACTTTTGGACATTTTATTCAGGTTGCTTACACCTTCAATAACCGAACCCAATCCCGGTTTTTCTTCTTTCGCTTCCTTTTTACAAGCGGTTAATGCCAAAACGGCACATAAAATAACTAACTTTTTCATAAGATTTGATTTTTATTTTCTAAAGATAAAGAAATTTTAAACATTTAAGCAAATTCAGTTATTAAATATAACATTTTAGTTAAATTAACATGAAAAAGTTGTTATATATTGATAAAATTTTATTTTTTAGATTTTTAGTCTAACTTGTATTTTATTTATTGCAATTCGTTATACTTTCAGTGCTTTTTTTAGTCGGTTGTAAATTTCCACATAAGCTTCGGTTATATTTCCTAAATCCCTTCTGAATCGGTCTTTGTCTAATTTTTTAAGCGTATTTTTGTCCCACAATCTGCAAGTGTCGGGAGAAATTTCATCGGCGAGCAGAATTTTTCCATCGGGCGTTTTTCCGAGCTCGATTTTAAAATCCACCAAAATAATGTCCATTTCGTTGAAAAGCTCCTTCAGCGCTTCGTTAATCTTATTCGCCAATTGATACATAACCGCGAGTTCGTCATAAGTAGCAATTCCCAAAAATACGGCGTGGTGATCGTTGATAAGAGGATCTCCCAACTCGTCGTTTTTATAACAAATATCGAAAATCGTTACCGGAGATTTCGCGCCTTCTTCCACTCCCAGCCTTTTTGCCATGCTTCCGGCGACATAATTGCGGATGACAAATTCCAAAGGAATAATGGAAACTTTTTTCACCAATTGCTCCCGATCGTTGAGTTTCGAAATAAAGTGAGTTTTTATTCCTTTATCTTTTAAATAATTGAAAATCAAAGTGGTAATCGCATTATTCATTTCACCTTTTCTCTCGAAACTGCCTCTTTTTTGGGCATTGAAAGCGGTGGCATCGTCTTTAAAATAGACAATTACTTCTTCGGGATTTTCGGTGGCGTAAATCTTTTTAGCCTTACCTTCATAAAGCATTTCTCCTTTTTTGCTCATGCTTTTCTGTGTTTAAAGTTTTTCCTGAATCTGATAGGGTTTTTATACTTTTAAATCGGAATCCAATCCTATTAAATCCTGGTATTTTTGTAGTATGGGTTGTATTTCGTTATGGATAAATTCTTCCGTTTGCACAGGAGCAAAACCGATAAAATTTTGGGGCGACAACACTTCCTGAATTTTCGATTTGTCCATTTTAAGTGAAGAATCTTCCATAATTCTTTCAATCAAATCGTTTTCCTTGCCTTCTTGCTTCACCTTCTTGCTGGCTTCCATGGAATGGCGACGAATGGTTTCGTGAATTTCCTGCCGATCGCCGCCGGCTTTTACTTCTTCCATAATGATATATTCCGTAGCCATAAAGGGAAGTTCTTCCATAATATGTTTGTGGATTCTGTTTTCGTACACCACAATTCCTTCCATAATATTATTCCAAATCAACAAAATGGCATCTACTGCCAAAAATGCCTGAGGAACGGACAAGCGCTTGTTGGCAGAATCGTCCAAAGTTCTCTCGAACCACTGAGTGGCTGCCACCATTGCGGCGGAATTTTGAAGAGACATCACAAATTTGGACAATGCCGAAATCCTTTCCGAACGCATGGGATTTCTTTTATATGCCATGGCGGAAGATCCTATTTGGTTTTTCTCGAAAGGTTCTTCTATTTCTTTTAAACTTTGGAGCAACCTGAGATCGTTGGTAAATTTGTGTGCCGATTGTGCAATATTGGAAAGCAACGCCAATACTTTGGCATCTATTTTCCTGTCGTAGGTTTGACCGGAAACTCCAAAGATATTTTCAAAACCGAAACGTTTGGACAATGCACTGTCCAATTGTTTTACTTTAGCATAATCGCCATCGAATAATTCTAAAAAACTTGCCGCCGTTCCGGTGGTTCCTTTTACGCCGCGAAATCTAAGTGTGGACAGGAAAAACTCCAATTCTTCCAAATCGAGTAAAAGCGATTGCAACCACAATGTGGCCCGCTTTCCTACTGTGGTAAGCTGCGCCGGCTGAAAATGGGTAAAACCTAACGTGGGTAAATCTTTATATTGTAAAGCAAAATCCGATAAACGCTTCATTAAGTTCACCAGTTTCTTTTTAATAAGAAGCAACGCATCTCGCATTTGTATTAAATCGGTATTATCCCCCACAAATGCTGAAGTAGCACCTAAATGAATAATTCCTTTGGCTGCGGGAGCAGCATCTCCGAAAGTGTGTACATGCGCCATAACATCGTGCCGGAATTTCTTTTCGTAAGCGGCTGCTTTTTCAAAATCGATGGGTTCTTGCCGAGCTTTTAATTCTGCAATTTGTTCATCGCTTATCTCCAAACCTAATTCTTTTTCTATTTCTGCCAGCGCAATCCAAAGTTTTCGCCAATGGCTAAATTTATTTTCGGGAGAAAAATTATACAACATCTCCTCACTCGAATAACGCTCTTCCAGGGGATTTCTATAGGTGTTGGTTTCCATTTTCTGTTTCTTTAAAATATAAATTTACATTACTTCCATCTTAAAAGTAATACTTTCGATAACATTTAATATAGCTTCCACAGTGTCCATAGAGGTTAAACAGGGAATTCCATTTTCCACGGCGTTTCTTCGGATTTGAAACCCATCTCTTTCGGCTCGCTTTCCTTTGGTGGTGGTATTTACCACATAATGAACTTTACCTTTATGGATTAAATCTATTAAATTAACTTCTTCTTCGCCAATTTTATAACCTACTTTACATGGAATATTTCGCGCTTCGAAGAATTTTGCCGTTCCTTCTGTTGCCCAAATTTTAAAACCTATTTCGTGGAAACGCCTTGCCAGCGCAGAGGCTTCTTCCTTATGTTTATCGGCCACAGTAAATAAAATGGCTCCTTGAGTGGGAACTTTCATTTTGGCTCCTATCAGTCCTTTATACAAAGCTTTTTCTAAAGTAATATCTTTTCCCATTACCTCTCCGGTAGATTTCATTTCAGGACCTAAAGATACATCGACTTTGGAAAGTTTATTGAAACTAAAAACAGGAACTTTCACATAAACACCACCTTTATTGGGTGCCAAACCATTTTGATAACCCAAGTCTTTCAATTTTGCTCCCAGAATAACTTGTGTGGCAAGTTTTGCCATAGGAATGTTGGTGATTTTGGACAAAAAAGGTACTGTTCTGGAAGCCCGCGGATTTACTTCTATCACAAAAACCTGCCCTTCAAACAATACATATTGGATGTTCATTAAACCTACCACATTCAAACCTTTGGCCAAACGTTCTGTATAATCCACCAGCGCATCGATTTGGTCGGGATTGATTTTCTGCGGAGGAAATACAGCTATAGAATCTCCGGAATGTACTCCTGCTCTTTCGATATGCTCCATAATTCCGGGAATTACAACGGTTTCTCCGTCGCAAATTGCATCTACTTCCACTTCTTTACCCACTAAATATTTATCGATTAAAACCGGGTGTTCGGGGCTGGCTTCCACAGCGTTTTCCATATAATGTTCCAACTCTTTTTCGCTGTAAACAATTTCCATGGCGCGCCCTCCCAAAACATAACTTGGCCGAACCAAAACGGGATATCCTATCTCGTCTGCTATTTTTATGGCTTCTTCCTTAGAGGTGGAAGTTTTTCCTTTCGGCTGTGGAATTTGAAGTTCTTTTAAAGCTGCTTCAAAACGATCTCTGCTTTCGGCTCTATCGATATCGTCTAAAGCTGTTCCTAAGATTTTCACACCGTGAGCGCTCAATTTATCTGCTAAATTTATCGCTGTTTGTCCTCCGAATTGCACCACAACTCCTATGGGTTTTTCCAACTCGATAATATTCATCACCTCTTCCTCGGTTAAAGGTTCGAAATACAATTTATCGGAAATTGAAAAATCTGTGGAAACTGTTTCGGGATTGTTGTTAATGATGATGGATTCGAATCCCATTTCTTTAATCGCCCATACAGAATGTACCGTAGCATAATCGAATTCTACACCTTGCCCAATTCTGATAGGTCCGGAACCGAGCACTACCACTTTTTTCCTGTCCGAAACAAGGCTTTCATTTTCTTCCTCGTAAGTTCCGTAAAAATAAGGGGTTTCACTTTCAAACTCTGCTGCGCAGGTATCGACCATTTTATAAACGGGCATTATTTTATTTTCCTTTCTGAAATCGAAAACTTCTCTTTGGGTAATCTTCCAAAGTGCTGCGATATTTACATCGGAAAAACCAAGTCTTTTGGCTTCCAACAAAACCTCTGTATCAAAAGGATTTTTAGCGATAACATTCTCGAAATCGATAAGTTTTTTAATTTTCCAAATGAAGAATTTATCTATTTTGCTCCATTCTACAATTTGTTGCCAATCATAGCCTTTTCTTAAAGCCTCTCCAATGACAAATAATCTTTCATCATCGCCTACACGAATTCTGCGTTCTATTTCTTCGGGAGTTAATTTTTCGGCATCTTTTCTTTTTAAACCTAAATGTCGAATTCCTGTTTCCAGTGAACGGATTGCTTTTTGCAGAGATTCCTCGAAGGTTCTTCCGATGGCCATCACTTCGCCGGTGGCTTTCATTTGTGTGGACAAACGGCGATCTGCAGTTTCGAATTTATCGAATGGAAAGCGTGGAAATTTGGTTACCACATAATCGAGTGTCGGCTCGAAACAAGCATAAGTTTTTCCCGTAATGGGATTCATAATTTCATCCAAAGTAAGTCCTACAGCTATCTTGGCGGCTATTTTGGCAATAGGATATCCGGTTGCTTTACTTGCTAATGCTGAAGATCGAGATACCCGCGGATTTACTTCTATTACATAATAATCGAAAGAATTGGGATCCAATGCCAACTGAACATTACATCCTCCTTCGATTTCCAAAGCCCGAATAATCCTTAAAGAAGCGTCTCTCAGCAATTGATATTCCCGATCCGAAAGTGTTTGCGAAGGCGCTACCACAATAGAATCTCCTGTGTGAATCCCAACAGGATCTATATTTTCCATATTACAAACCACAATGGCATTGTCGTTGGCATCGCGCATTACTTCGTATTCTATCTCTTTATACCCTGAAATAGAATGCTCTATAAGGCATTGTTTTACAGGACTATAAAGCAATCCTAATTCCGTGATTTCACGGAGTTCTTCTTCGTTGTTGGCGATTCCTCCTCCGGTTCCTCCCATTGTAAATGCCGGACGTACAATTAGTGGATAACCTATGGTATTGGCAAATGCTACAGCTGCCTCGGTATCATTTACAATTTCCGAAGCCGGAACGGGCTCGTTCAACTCTTTCATCAATTCGCGAAATTCGTCTCTGTCTTCTGCTTTATTGATGGCAGAAAGTTTTGTTCCTAAAACTTCCACGTTGCATTCTTTTAAAACGCCGGATTTTTCCAACTCTACTGCCATGTTGAGTCCGGTTTGTCCTCCCAAAGTGGGCAAAAGCGCATCGGGGCGTTCTTTACGTATAATTCTGGAAACGAATTCTAATGAAATGGGTTCTATGTAAACTTTATCAGCGATTTCCACATCCGTCATAATGGTGGCCGGATTGGAATTAATAAGAATTACTTCGTAACCTTCTTCTTTTAAAGAAAGGCAGGCTTGGGTTCCGGAATAATCGAATTCTGCTGCTTGACCGATGATAATTGGTCCGGAGCCAATTACTAAAATGGTTTTTATGTCTGTTCTTTTCATTTTTACTCCACAAGTTTTACCTGTTGTTATTTTTGTTGAGCCTCTTTGTGGCTCGTTCACGGCAAAATAATTTTATCTTGATTTTAAAATTATCATATTCTCAAATTAGATTGCTCCATCAATTCAATAAATTCATCGAAAAGATAATTTGCATCTTCGGGACCGGGACTTGCTTCCGGATGATATTGTACGGAAAAGCAAGGGAAAGTTTTATGCCTTAAACCTTCGTTGGTTCGGTCATTTAAAGCTATATGGGTTTCGATGAGTTCTGTTCCTTTTAAACTTTCTTGATCTACGGCGTATCCGTGATTTTGAGAAGTGATGGTTACTGTATTTCTCTCCAAATCTAAAACCGGATGATTTCCTCCTCTGTGCCCGAATTTCAATTTAAAAGTCTTAGCTCCCGCCGCTAAAGCTATTAGTTGATGCCCCATGCAAATTCCAAAAAGAGGAACTTTTCCTAAAATGCCTTGAACCATTTTTACAGCTTCGGGATTGTCTTGGGGATTTCCGGGACCATTGGATAGCATAACTCCATCGGGTTTAAATCGCAATATTTCTTCTGCTGTAATGTCATGCGGAACTACTGTAACATTACATTTTCTGTCGGAAAGCTCTCTTACAATACCCAATTTGGCACCAAAATCCACTAATATTACTTTGAAACCTCTATTGGGACTGGCATAAGCTTTTATAGTGGAAACTTTACTTATGGGGCGTTCCTCAGAAGTGGTGGATTTTAATTCGGCTATTGTTGCTTCTATATCGGCATCTTGATTTACAATTTTTCCTTTCACCACACCTTTATTTCGCAAAGTTCTGGTCAATCGCCTTGTATCTACTCCTGCTAATCCTGAAATTTTTTTGTTTCGGAGCCATTCGTCCAAAGTAATTTGGGATCTGAAATTTGAAGGGAAATCGCAAACTTCCCGTACAATTAAACCTTTGAGGGCGGGATCTATACTCTCGAAATCGTCTCGATTGATTCCATAATTTCCTATCAAGGGATACGTCATACAAACGATTTGTCCGTAATAAGATGGATCGGTAATTAATTCCTGATATCCCGTCATTCCGGTATTGAATACCACTTCTCCTGTGGTTTCAACATCTGCCCCAAAACCGGTTCCATGAAAAACCTCGCCCGATTCTAAGATTAATTTCTTTTTCATTTTTATATATTAGGTTTTTATAGCTTTACTCTAAAACTTGATAATTTAAACTCGTTTTTAATATGATTTCTATTTAAAAATATCGGTTGTTTTTTATTTTCTTGCGGAATAGACATAAAAAAACGAAGCCTAAAAGACTTCGTTTAAAAAAATATGTTTGTTGCAGTTTTGCAACTGGATTCAAATCGTCTAAATGCTGGTTGGTATACATCGGGTGCAAAGTTAAACAAAATGATACATAAAATGACACACAAAATGTTATAAATGTTATAAATGTTATAAATGTTATAACAAGTTTTAGCATACAATTTATTTCTTGCCTTTTTTAAATACTTACTGCTGTATTATTTATTTTACGGAAAATAAAATTTCATTGCTTTTATGGTTTAAAATTCAATAAAAATTATAAATTAGTGGATATCATAGAAGAACATCAATTTGGAGATTAAAAGGAACTTTACACCGAATAAAATCCTAACTGGTGCAGGAATTTTCATTTTTGTGGCGGCGGGATTTTTATATGTATTTACGCACGATCCTTCGCATTCGGAAAATCTTTATGTGGTTTGTATTTTCAAAACCGTTACCGGATGGGATTGCCCCGGATGTGGCGGACAGCGTGCTTTGTATCATCTTTTACATTTAGATTTTGCGAAAGCTGTCCGCATGAATGCTTTTTTCGTTTTGTTTCTTCTTCCTTATTTGGCGATTTTGATATTCTACGAACTGAGGAAATTTATTTTCAACCTTCCTAAACCACGAAATTTCTTTACTTCCAATAAAATTCTATGGATTATTTTAATCGGTCTTTCGCTTTTCGGTATTTTGCGAAACCTCCCTTATTATCCATTTACCTTATTTTCCACCACTTGAATTTTTCCCTTTTCGGGTTGAATACATTTTTTCATCTGTACTTTACTTCCAAATAATTTCAATTATTTCTGGATTTGTATTTAAATTTTCATTAATTTTGAATGATTCTAAACAACACGAATTTTCTTAATTTAAAATTAAACTTCGTCGCTATTTTCAATCATTTGTAAAAGTAAGATGCATTTCGAGCAGAAACCATCTTACCACTTTTTTAATCATTTAAAACATTTAAAAATGGACTTCATCAACTATCCCAAAGGAAATGCAGAAACCGCCAAAGAAAAAGCCAAGTTAGCTCCCGAACAAATTGATGCGTGGAGAAATTTTAGTAAAGCCGTTTTCCACAAAGGCGTTTTAGATAAAAAGACCAAACAGCTAATCGCCGTAGCAGTAGCGCATGTTACCCAATGTCCTTGGTGTATAGAAGCGCACGTTCCACAGGCAATGCGCGCCGGAGCTACTCGAGAAGAAATAATGGAAGCCATTTGGACGGCAGCAGAAATGAGAGCCGGAGCAGCTTATTCTCATGCAAATATCGCCTTAGAAGCGATGAAAGAATTTGAAAACAAAAAATAAAATATTTTATTCCACTATTTTAAAAAAATATAAAAAATGTCAAGCAGAATTAATTATCAAAAAGTAGCTCCCGAACTATTTAAAGGATTATATGAAACCGAAAGATTATTGGCCGATTGCGGATTGGAAAAACCACTTTTGGAGCTTGTAAAAACCCGCGATTCACAAATCAATAAATGTGCTTATTGCTTGGACATGCACAGTAAAGATGCGTTGAAAGCCGGCGAAACTTTCCAAAGATTGATTTCCTTAGATGCCTGGCGCGAAGCTCCCTATTACTCAGAAAGAGAACGTGCCGCCTTGGAATGGACCGAAGCGGTAACTCAAATAGCAACACACGATGTTTCCGACGAAATTTATTCCAAAGTAAAAGCACAATTTACCGACAAAGAAATGGTTGCCTTAACTTTATCCGTAATTGCCATCAACAGTTGGAATCGATTGGCAATTCCCTTTAGAACAGAAGCCGGAACTTACCAACCCAAATAATTGAAACATCATGCAACTGGAAAATAAAATCGCGATAGTTACAGGCACTAGCAGCGGTTTGGGCGCAGCGATTTCCAAAGCTTTAATTCGGAAAGGTGCAGAAGTTTACGACATTGCCAGAAACAAGGAAAAGTTGGACCACATCCAAAATGAAATAGGAAAAAACTTTCATCCCGTTTCTATGGACATTACCGATGAGGATAAAATTCGGAATTGGGTGGACAAAACTTTTAATAAAACCCACTCTCCACAGATATTAATTAACAATGCAGGATATGGTAATTTTTCAAAAATAGATGAAACCTCTTCCGAAGAGTGGTTGAAAACCGTAGATACCAATCTCAATGCCATTTTCCATATCACTTCTTCCTTTGTTCCTTTTATGAAAAAAGATAAAGAAAGTACGCATATTATTAATATTGGATCGATATTAGGAACCATCGGCCAGCCCAAAACTTCTGCCTATTCTGCTACAAAATTTGCCGTTCGGGGATTTAGTGAAGCTTTGTTTAAAGAATTAAGAGAATTCAACATCAAAGTAACTTGTGTCAATCCCGGCTCTATAGAAACATCGTTTTTTAAAGAATCTGGGATTATTCCTCATCACAATATGTTGCAACCTGAAGATTTGGCCGCAACCATTATCCATTTGTTGGAAACTCCGGACAATATGCTGATTGATGAAATCACCATTCGTCCTCTTCACCCCAAAAAACCTTAACAATTTTATATATTAAACTTTTTTTGATATGAAAAATTTAATTTTAAAACGAATTTACGAAACAGCTTCTCCGGAAGACGGCTACCGAATTTTGGTAGATCGATTATGGCCACGAGGAATTAGCAAAGAAAATGCCCACCTCGACGAATGGTTAAAGGAATTGGGTCCTTCCAACGAATTACGAAAATGGTTCGGCCACGATCCAAAACTTTTTGAAGAGTTTAAAAACAAATACAAAGAAGAATTAAAAGCCCAAAAAGAAGAACTTTTACGAATTAAAAAGCTGAGCGAAAGCAAGCAAGTTTGCTTATGCTACGGCGCGAAAGACGAAGCACACAACCAAGCGGTTGTCATTGCAGAAGTTTTAAACGAAATGTAATCTCGCTTTTCTATTTTTCAAGAATCGGGATTTCTTCATCTTCTCCGTAAATCAAGTGGATGAAATCTTCTTTGGGTAAATCTCCAAAATATTCGCGAACATCTACCTCTTTTAATCTGTCTTTTAAATCTTCCTCCTCGTAGCGAACTCCGATTAAAAGCTGTTCCAAATTTTCTATCGGTTCTTTACCAAAGAAATCTCCGTAAATTTTCAATTCGGTAATATATCCTTTTTCCACCTGAATTCTCAAATCGATTTCTCCAACAGGAAAACGCTGGGTTCTTTGGATATTAAATTTAGGCGAACGACCATAATTCCACTCCCAAGTATCGTATTTTTCGGCTTTTAATTGGTAAACTCCTTTCCATTCGTCTTCTGTTAAATGGTATTCTTCAAAAGGTTCGCTTTCGCCATAAAGTCCTGTAAGAATTAGTTTTCGGAATTCCAGAATATCCAATGGTTCTTTTAAAAATTCGGAAATATTGGCCACTCGGCTTCGCACGGATTTGTGTCCTTTAGATTGAATTTTACTCATCTTTACATTCAGAGCATTGGCAACCTCGCCCAAATCGGTATTCAAAAGTAAGGTCCCATGGCTAATCATTCTTTTTCCGGTGGAAAATTGAGCCGTTCCAGAAATTTTATGTCCCTCTACTTCCAAATCGTTTCTTCCTTTCAATTCGGCATTTACGCCTAATTGATTGAGAACTTTTACCACAGGATCTGTAAATTTTTTAAAATTGTTTAAAACCTTGCCATCGTGGTTGGTAATAAAGCTGTAATTTAGATTTCCTAAATCGTGATAAACCGCGCCTCCACCCGAAACTCGGCGCACCACATGAATTCCATTGCGCTTTATATACTCCTGATTTACCTCCTCCAAAGTATTTTGATTTCGCCCGATAATAATGGACGGCTCGTTAATATAAAACAAAAGATATTCGTTATCTGAACTAAAATTCCGAAGGGCATATTCCTCCAAAGCAAGGTTGAGTTTGGGATTGTTGTGGCCTTCGTTTTCAATAAAAATCATGATTTTTAAATTTTATCAAATTTAAGGAAAATTAAGGAATTTGTGATATTGTGGCGTTTTTAAAATCTTTTAAACAAATTCATAAAAAACTTCTTCTGGAATTCCAAAATGTGACATTTTATTCTACTTCCAATTTAAAACTTTTGACAAAAAATGCTATTATGACAAAATTTCACAGTCAATTCCTAAAAACATGACAAAATTTTGTTTTTCTCATCCAAATTTCCTCTGGCACATTATTCGCCTTTGGTAAATTCGAAATTTAAATCTTAAAAACTTATAAAATATGTCAATTAGTATCAAACCCATTACAGGCTCTCAGGTGAGAATTGTTGTAAAACCTCAACCTGCAGAAACTAAAACTGCCTCAGGATTAATCATTCCCGACAGTGCAAAAGAAAAACCACAACAAGGAGAAGTAGTTGCCGTAGGCAATAACACCAAAGACGAAGAAGCTACTGTAAAAGTAGGCGACAAAGTTCTTTACGGAAAATACAGTGGCACCGAACTAAAATGGGAGAACGAAGATTATCTCATCATGAAAGAATCGGACGTTTTTGCCGTGATTGACAAGTAATTTCTTTAAAAACAAAATTATATTCTAACCGATTTGCACGAGATCAACGCACAAATCACTTTAAAAATAAAAAGATAAAATGGCAAAAGACATTAAATTTAATATCGAATCCAGAGACGCTCTAAAAAGAGGCGTAGATGCATTGGCTAATGCAGTAAAAGTAACTTTAGGCCCCAAGGGTAGAAACGTAGTTTTGGAAAAATCCTATGGCGCTCCCAATGTAACCAAAGACGGAGTTTCCGTAGCCAAAGAAATCGAACTGGAAGACAGCATCGAAAACATGGGAGCTCAGATGGTAAAAGAAGTAGCTTCCAAAACCAACGATTTGGCCGGAGACGGAACCACTACCGCCACAGTTTTGGCACAAGCTGTGGTAAGAGAAGGTTTGAAAAACGTAGCAGCAGGAGCTAACCCCATGGATTTAAAAAGAGGAATTGACAAAGCTGTAGCAGAAGTCGTGAAAAATTTAAAATCACAATCTGCAGAAGTAGGAAACTCCTCCGACAAAATAAAACAAGTAGCTGCCATTTCTGCCAACAACGACGACACCATCGGAAGCCTTATTGCAGAAGCTTTCAGCAAAGTAGGAAAAGAAGGTGTAATTACTGTGGAAGAAGCCAAAGGTACCGATACTACAGTAGATGTGGTAGAAGGTATGCAGTTCGACAGAGGTTACCAATCTCCTTACTTCGTAACCAACTCCGAAAAAATGGTAGCAGAATTAGACAATCCCTACATTCTTCTTGTAGAAAAGAAAATCTCTACCATGAAAGAACTTCTTCCTATTTTAGAACCTGTAGCTCAAAGCGGAAAACCCTTATTAATCATCTCTGAAGAAGTGGAAGGAGAGGCTTTAGCTACTTTAGTAGTAAATAAATTAAGAGGTTCTTTAAAAATTGCTGCAGTGAAAGCTCCCGGATTTGGAGACAGAAGAAAAGCCATGTTAGAAGATATCGCCATCCTTACCGGTGGTGAAGTGGTTTCCGAAGAAAGAGGATTCGTAATGGAGAATTTAACTTTAGAATCTTTAGGTACAGCGGAAAAAGTAACCATAGACAAAGACAACACTACTATTGTAAACGGAGCAGGTTCCAGCGATGCTATAAAAGAGCGTATGGCTCAGATAAAAGCACAAATTGAAACTACTACTTCCGATTACGATAAAGAAAAACTTCAAGAAAGATTGGCTAAACTTTCAGGAGGAGTAGCTGTTCTATATGTAGGAGCTGCTTCTGAAGTAGAAATGAAAGAGAAAAAAGACCGTGTAGATGATGCCCTTCACGCAACAAGAGCTGCCATTGAAGAAGGTATCGTTGCCGGTGGTGGAGTAGCTTTGGTAAGATCTATTTCCAGCTTAGACAATCTAAAAGGTGATAACGCCGATGAAGAAACCGGTATAAAAATCATTAAAAGAGCTATTGAAGAACCTTTACGTCAGATCGTAAATAACGCCGGCGAAGAAGGTTCTGTGGTAGTAGCTAAAGTTTCCGAAGGAAAAGGCGATTTTGGTTATGATGCTAAATCCGACAAATATGTAAATATGTTGGAAGCCGGTATTATCGACCCTACAAAAGTAACTCGCGTCGCATTGGAAAACGCTGCTTCCGTAGCCGGAATGTTACTAACCACCGAATGTGTAATTACTGAAATTAAAAAGGACGAACCTGCTATGCCTCCAATGGGCGGCGGCGGAATGCCCGGAATGATGTAATTTTATCTTCATAAAAACAACAAAACTCTGTTTTCTAAAAAGATATAGAAAGCAGAGTTTTTTTATTAATCATAACAACTTAAAACTTTTCCTATGGTGGGGAGTAATACCATATTCCTTTATGGCGGCTCTATGTTGCCGAGTAGGATAGCCAACATTCTTATCCCAACCATATTGAGGATATTCCTGATGTAGATTTTCCATAAGTCTGTCTCTATAATCCTTTGCTAAAATAGAAGCCGCTGCAATGCTTAAAAATTGATTATCCCCTTTCACTATACACCGATGAGGAATAAAATTATACGGATGAAAACGGTTTCCATCCACAAGAATTAATTCCGGTTGGATTTTTAAACCATCCAATGCTTTGTGCATGGCATAAATACTGGAGTTCAATATATTATGCTTATCTATAAATGAAGGAGGCAGCTCGGCAATGGCATAATCCAATGCATTTTCTTTTATAAACAGAGATAATTCTTTAACGCTTCTTTTTGTTAATTTTTTGGAATCCTTAACTAAAGCATTTTTGAATTTTCGATCCAAAACAACCGCAGCAGCTACTACCGGCCCCGCCAAACACCCCCTCCCTACCTCATCACACCCCGCTTCCATAAGGATTTCCGTTAAGTGACTTCTCATAAGAAATTATAAATTTTATTACATTTATCTTACGCAAAAATATTCTAAATAAAACAACTTACTTTAATATTTTAACATTTTTTTAAATTTTGAAATAAAAATTATCTTTTTTTTAACCATTAGAATATATCATAATACTATGAATTATATTAAAAACAGATACAAATTCTTTTTTTAACACTATTTATGAATTTATACATAGTTTTATGTAACTTGCACCACAAAGTTCATTTAAATATTATTAGATATGAAGAAATTAACAACAAGTGTTCTCGCAGTTGTTTTGACCTCTTCTTTTGGGCTGGTTTCAGCACAACAAGGACAGGACACTCTGAACACACAAGACATTGAAGAAGTCATAGTGACTGGTGCTCTCGGTATTAGAAGAACCGCAGACGCTGTTACTTCTGCTCAGCAAATCGTTTCTTCCGAAACACTAACGGAAGGTAAAAACCCTAACATTGTTGGAGCGTTAAACGGAAAAGTTTCCGGTTTATTAATTACCAACACCAACAGTGGGGTAAACGATGCTAACTCTATTCAATTAAGAGGGATGAGATCTATTTCCGGTAACAACGAAGCTTTGATTGTTATTGACAACGTAATCTCCGATGCAACGGTATTAGCTACTCTTCCTCCGGAAATTATCCAAAATATTAACGTAATTAAAGGAGCACAAGGAGCCGCTCTTTATGGTGCAGATGGTTTAAATGGTGTAATCATTGTCAATACTATACGTGGTAGTAAAAGTGGATTACAGGTACAGTATAACGGTTCTGTAGAGTTTGAATCAGTGGCCTTTGTACCCAAAAGACAGACAAGATATGGTCAAGGTTGGTACAACGCCCGAGATCAATATGAAAATGGGGGTTGGGGACCTGCTTTTGATGGTTCTATGACAGCTATCGGTTTACCTATGTACGACTATAATGGAGATGGTTTTATAAGTTTAGACGGTTATGGATGGGGAGACGACGAATTTAATGATGGAGACAATCCAGCAGCTATGGTAGGACCCTATGTATATGGAAAAGACTATGTAAAAGATTTCTTCCAAACCGGTATTACACACAATAACAGTATTACCTTGAATGCAGGAGATCAGAACAAATACGCCATGTTAAACCTCTCACATACCGAAAGAGATTTCGTTATTCAAGACGATACACGTAAGAAAACCTCAATCTTTTTTAAAGCAGGTGCTAAAATCAACAAATTCAGTATAGAAGGAGGAGTAAACTACATCCGGACAAGTACAAGCCAAACCACCATTTTATATGATGAAAGTGACCAGCAAGACGTTCTTTACTGGCACTTATTACAAGCAGCCCCGGGAGTACCCATTACAAAATACGCTAAATATCCGGACAATGCCTTTGCTTGGAATATGTACTACCAAAACCCTTACTGGAGAATAAAACACGCCAGAGGAAACGCCATAAGTAATTTTATCAATATCAATGGTAAGTTGGGTTACGAATTTAATGATCATATTAATGTATCTTATACCGCTAGTTTACGAACCCGTAATACAGCCAATGAGGATTACAGAGATGCATTTAGCAACGCTCTATATACGGGTTCCGCAGCTCCAGCAACATCAGCTGTAGGTTCAGCTTTGTTCATTCAACAAAGAAATTGGTGGGATTATTACGGTGATTTCATGGTAAATTTCGATTACGACTTAACCGACAATTTAAACTTTAAGTTAAACTTAGGACATAACTACCAAGAACACCGTTGGGACATTATGCAAAACGGAGGAGCTAACTTTGAAGTTCCCGGCATTTATAATATGAGTAACGTAACTCAACCTTTACCAGCCAGTAGTCTTAGCAACAATCACTATAGAAACAATACACAAGCCTTTTTTGCCAACTTAGATTTGGATTACGGAGGATATCTATTTTTGAATGCTACAGCTAGAACGGATAAATTATCAGTCCTTCCTGAGCAAAATCGATCATTCTTTTATCCATCAGTTGGGGTATCCTTTGTGCCCACCAAAGCTTTCGATTTTGGTGAAAGCATTATCAGCCATATGAAAATATCTGCCAACTGGACAAAAGTAGGAAATGCAAGTTCCGTTGGTACTTACTTAGTTATACCAGGTACATCATTAGGAAGTGGATATCCCTTCAACGGAAACAACTCTTATGTAGATGTTACAAATCCAACAGACCCAAACATCGAACCTGAGTTTTTGATTACCAAAGAGGTTAATTTAGCTGTGGGACTTTTCAACAACAGAATTTTGATCGATGGATCCATCTATCAGGCAGATAACCAAAACATGATTACCTCTCGTTCGCTTTCTCGTCCTTCCGGTTGGAGTTCACAAACGACCAACATTGCAAAAGCGCGTAACCGTGGAGCAGAACTTAATTTAAGTTTAATTCCTATTCAAACTCGCGATTTCAGATGGGAAGTTAACGTAGGCTATTCTTATAATGAATTCAAAGTATTGAAAGTAACCGATGATGCGGATGAAATTGCTATGGTAACTTTAGGTTCATTATTCGGTGTTTTTGCCCAAGCAGGTTCCGTTTTCCCTACACTTAAAGCCAGTATGATGGCAAGAGATGACCAAGGAAGGATTATTATCAATCCTGCTAATGGAAACCCCATGATTACAAGTACTCTACTTAATGTAGGGACTGGGGTGCCTAAGAGCATCTACAATTTCAGTACTAATATTTCCTATAAAGGCTTTAGATTAGGTGTTATTGCAGATTATAGATATGGTAGTAAATTCTTTGCCTATATCAAAAATGGAATGGCATTCAATGGAACCCTATGGGAATCTGGTCAGTTAGATAGAGAACAAGGTGGATTCATTATGCCTAACTCTGTAATCCCTGATGGAAGTGGTGGTTATATAGAAAATACCACTATAAAAACCGGAGGTAGTACTTATAATAGCGTAAATAACTATTATTCTTCTCAGTACGGAAGTGTAGGAGAAAATTATCTAACCGATGGTCAAGCCTTCAAAATCAGAGAAGTTTCTTTAAGCTATACTTTACCGTCAAGTGTTTTGGGTAACTTTGGACTTAACGAAATTACAATTGGTGCCTATGCCAGAAATCCATTCGTGAAATTTGCAAAAAACAATCAAAATTTTGCAGATCCTGAGACTACTTATTTTGGAAACAATGCCAGAGGTATTGCTTATCCAGGACAGTATCCAAGTACCAAAGTATATGGTTTCTCACTGGACGTTAAATTCTAAATATTAAAAATTAAGATTAAAATTATGAAAAAATATATTTTAACAGCGTTAGTCGGTTTGTCCCTTGTAGGCTGTAGAATGGATGATAACATAAGTCCTAACTCGGTACCGGCAGACAAGATGACTCCGCAACTGAGATTATCCGCAGCAGAAACTTCTGCCTATGCAGGCTCAATAGCGGGTGCAATTAATAGATTGGGAAATGCTTGGACCAACTCTTGGTCGGGTAACTTTATGACATTTGGAAACCCTTTTACCACAGAAAGCGATTTAGAGATAAGCACTTCTTCCTATCAAGCTCTTTGGAACAATACCTATATCAGTGCCGCAAGATTTCAAAAAATTATTGACACACCGGACGCCGAACAGACCGCTCCCAACTATGTGGCAATAGCTAAAATCCTGAAGGCTTATTATATGCAATATATTGTAGATTTGTATGGTAATGCTCCTTACAGCGAAGCTTTTAAAGAAGCTGAAATCCCTACTCCGGCCTACGACAGAGATGTTGATGTATATACTGCATTAGTGGCAGAATTACAGGATGCTATTGATTTAATCGATGAATATGGTAGCAATCCTCTCTTTGAGGTAAGTTCCAATCACGATGTAATGTTGGCAGGAGATATGGACGCGTGGAAAAGATTCGCCAATACTGTACTTCTTAAATATGCTATAAGAATGTCCAATACCACAGATAGTGATGGTATAGCACTTAGAAACAGCATTATCAGTTCATTAAATGGCGCCAGCTTTATCACGGAAAATGTAACCATTAATCCCGGATACAGCAACGGATCTGCTTCTCAATTAAATCCATTATACGCTAATTTTGGGTATACTGATGCGGGTGAAACTGCTGTAAACACCCAAGGGTATATGCTAATGTCTGCTTCAGATCATATTGTAAAAAGTCTTTTAGGGGATCCCAGCAAAGTTTCTTCAGGCGTAGAAGATATGAGAATTACTAAAATGTACACGGTAGCTCAAATCTATAATGGAGATGATGCTCCTGTTGAGACAGGATACGATGGCTTTATCCAAGGACACGATATCAACGAGTTTATAACCGATCATGGTTTTCCAGCAGGTTCAGCAAGACCAGCAGTTGGAAATGTATCACTATTAGGTGGATTCTTCAGACAGTTCGCAAGTGTTGGAGGAGCTGTTGACGGTCAAGTAATGATGTTGGCAGAAGCAGAATTATTGCAAGCAGAAGCCGCAGAAAGAGGTTATGCAGGATTTGGAAGTGCCCAATCGCATTTTGAAAATGCTATTAGAGCTTCCTTTGATTTTTATGGATTAGCTGATGAAGCTGATGACTACATTACTGCAATTAATGCCAACCCTAAAGCAGGTTGGACAGGATCCAGCGAAGATAAAATCGCGGCAATTCAATATCAAAGATGGATTGCTCTTAGCAACCTCAATGGGATTGAAAACTTCATTAATTATCTAAGAACCGGATATCCGGAAACTCCATTGGCAAGTACTACTACCAGACCTAATAAACCTTGGAGATTATTGTATCCAGCATCTGAGTACTCTGCTAACAGTGCCAATGTACCTGATGTTTCTTTAGATCAGATCTTCACTAAGAATGAATATACTCCTTTTATTTATAAATAATTAGAATATAATAAATCATTCTTTTAAATAGAAAACCACCTTCAGGTGGTTTTTTATTTTTAATAAGAACATGAAATTAAATTTTTAAAGAGAAAAAATCCTATTTATTACTTTTTTACCATAGTACTTAATTATAAATAATATCAAAAACAGATATTAACTCTTTTTTTTAACATTATTTACAATCCTATATGTAAGTTTATGTAAATTGCAGGAAAGAGTTCATTCAAATTGAATTGACTATTGAAAAAATTAACGGCAAGTGTTCCACTAAAATCGAGGAAATGTAACATCATTACTTTAAGAGGATATCGTTTCGATGACCGGAAATAATCCGCTTTTATTTGCTATTGATGATACATCTATGCTAAACAATTCTTCATCTGTCAATATATCGCAGCAATATAAGCCTTACAATCAGTAGAATTTGCATTCAGAAGCTGCACAAGCTTCATTACTAAAATATTTTGGGATAGCACAATTAATTTACATTCATAATTAATCCCATAGAAAACCACCTTAGGGTGGTTTTCTTATTTAGAATTTTCTAAAACTTCATATTTTAAACAGGGAAAAGAGGGGTTAATGCCAGCGATTTCGTAAATTTGCCTCATAAATTTTGAGGATGAATATAAAATACCAAATTCAAGAAAAAATTCAAGAAATTGTAAAAACCCATTATAATGTAGATGACATTATACTGGAAGTTTCGGACAATAAATCCAATTTCGAGGGAGATTTTACCGTCGTTATTTTTCCTTTGGTAAAAAAAGCCAGAAAAAGTCCCGATAGCCTTGGAAATGAATTGGGAGAAGCTCTTCTCTCGCAAATGGATTTCATCGAATCTTTTCATGTGGTAAAAGGCTTCCTCAATCTTTCCATTAAAAATGATTTTTTTATCACTCAGATGTTAGAGGAGATAAAACTGCAAGGAAATTTACCTCGCAAAGATAAAACCTATATGGTAGAATATTCCTCGCCCAATACCAATAAACCTCTACATTTAGGACACATTCGCAATAACCTTTTGGGATTTTCGGTAGCTCAAATTTTAAAAGAAGCGGGATATACGGTGATCAAAACCCAAATCATCAACGACCGAGGAATTCACATTTGCAAATCCATGTTGGCATGGCAGAAATACGGCCATGAAGAAACACCCGAATCTACAGGATTAAAAGGCGATAAATTGGTGGGAAATTATTATGTGAAATTCGACCAAGAATACAAGAAACAAATCTCTGATTTAGTAGCACAAGGAGAATCCGAAGAAGAAGCCAAAAAAAACGCTCCTCTATTGAAAGAAGCCCAGCAAATGCTTCAAAAATGGGAACAAGGCGATGCAGAAGTAAGGCAACTTTGGGAGAAAATGAACCGGTGGGTTTACAAAGGATTCGATACAACCTACCGCCGTATGGGTGTAAATTTCGACCAACGCCAATACGAAAGCAACACTTACATTTTAGGAAAAGATATCATAGAAGAAGGTTTGAACAAAAACATTTTCTTCAAAAAAGAAGACGGCTCCGTGTGGATTGATTTAACCGATGAAGGATTGGACCAAAAACTTCTATTGCGCGCCGACGGAACTTCGGTTTACATGACACAAGATTTGGGAACTGCAGTGCAAAGATTTCAGGAAAGCAACATTCAGGAATTGATTTATACCGTAGGAAACGAGCAGGATTATCACTTTCAAGTACTTTTTCTGATTCTAAAAAAATTGGGATATTCCTGGGCTGATCATCTGCATCACCTTTCTTATGGAATGGTAGAATTACCAGATGGAAAAATGAAATCCCGCGAAGGAACCGTAGTAGATGCCGACGATTTAATGCAAGAAATGTATTTAACCGCCGAAGAAAAAGCTCAAGAACTGGGGAAATTGGAAGGTTTAAATGAAGATGAAAAAGAAACTTCCTACGAAATTGTTGGCTTGGGAGCTTTGAAATATTATATTTTAAAAATAGATCCCAAGAAAAAAATACTTTTCAATCCCGAAGAAAGCATCGATTTTAATGGTAACACGGGACCTTTTATTCAATATACTTATGCGCGGATACAATCTCTGCTTTCAAAAGCCGAATATGTAGAAAAAGAAGTTGCGTACAACGGAACTTTAAACGAACAGGAAAAACAACTGCTCTTTTTGCTTACCCAATACAATGATGTGGTAGCAAAAGCTGCGGAAACACTTAGTCCTGCACAAATTGCCAACTACGTTTACGAAGTGGTAAAAGCTTACAATTCTTTCTATCAAAACCATCCGATTTTAAAACAAACGGAAGAAAGCACCACGCATTTTCGGCTTTATTTATCGGTTTCCACAGCAAAAATCATTAAAAAATCCCTTCATTTATTGGGAATAGGAACTGTGGACAGAATGTGATTTTTTCACCTTTTATAATTCCTTGAGAAAAGTGATGATGAAGCTCCCTTATTTATCCCTGAATGGATATAATATGTGAAAAATGAAACAGATAATCGGAAATATTTTGATTATCTATATGAATTTCAACAATTTTTTATTAAAAAACCCAATTTATTTCCCGATACAAAATTTAGAAAAAATATTTCCTAAGACTTCATCATTGGTAACTTCTCCGGAAATTTCTCCTAAAGCCTCCAAGGCGTTGCGTAGTTCGTAAGCGAGCAATTCGGTGGTAAGTCCTTCGGAAATTGCTTGGTGAACTTCTTTTACTGCATTCATAGATTTATGCAGAGCTTCATAATGCCTCTGGTTGGTAATTACCACATTTCCTTCCTCACTTTTTAGTTGCTCTACAAAAGAGGTAAGCTCATTTTTTAATTCCTGAATATTTTTGTTTTGTACCGCCGAGATTTGCACCAATTCGAAATTACCGGAAATTTGTTCGCGGAAAAGTTTTTCTATTTTCTCAATCTCTGTAGGAATTTCCAAATCGATTTTGGTTAAACACAACACCACAAACAAATCCTCACGAAGCAAAGAATTTAAAGCCTTTATATCTTCGGAAAAATCATTTTGACTGGCATCTACCAAATAAACAAGTATTTCTGCAAGAGCCACTTTTTCGCGGGCTTTTTTTACACCAATTGCCTCTACCTCGTCTTCAGTTTCCCGAAGTCCTGCTGTATCTATCAATCGAAAAGGATGTCCTTCCAAATGCAAAACTTCCTCTATGGTATCACGAGTGGTTCCTGCAATATTGCTCACAATGGCGCGCTCTTCTTTTAGCAAAGTGTTGAGCAAAGTCGATTTTCCTGCATTGGGTTTTCCAATAATTGCCACTGCCGTACCGTTTTTAATGGCATTTCCATATTGAAAACTGTGCAATAATTCTTTCAGTTTTCTCTCAATTTTGTTTAAAAGCTCTGTAAGTGCACTTCTGTCGGCGAATTCTACATCTTCTTCTGCAAAATCCAATTCGAGTTCCACCAAAGAAGTAAAATTTAGTAAATCGGTTCTGAGTAAACCTATTTCATTGGAAATCCCGCCTTTCAACTGATTTAAAGCTACTTTTCTGGAAGCTTCATTTTCGGCAGCAATTACATCGGCAACAGCTTCTGCTTGGGAAAGGTCTATTCTCCCGTTCATAAAAGCGCGCATGGTAAACTCGCCTGCTTTTGCCATTTGCGCTCCGTTTTTTATTAAAACTTCCAAAATACGCTGTGCAATAACCGGCGAACCGTGAAATGAAATTTCAGCAGAATCTTCGGTAGTAAAACTTTTGGGCGCTCGAAATATGCTGACCATTACCTCATCGATTTCTTCTTTTCCTTCCACAATAAATCCGTAATGTACGGTGTGGGATTTTTGCTTCATGAGATTTTTACCTTTAAAAACTTTTTGTAAAATCTCAAAAGTTTCGTCGCCAGAAATGCGGATTACTCCTATAGCTCCTATTCCATTGGCGGTTGCAAGTGCACAAATCGTATTTTGTTTCATAGCACAAAGATAAAGATATACTTGGTTTCTTACAGAAGTTCTATGGAAAAACATCTCGATTCTTTATGAGAAAAAATTTAACCTAAAAAACAAAAAGAACAAATATTTTTCTTTTAATTTCTTCCTTTTATAATTTTTAATTTATTCATAGTATATTCTAAAAGAGAAGATAAACCACTAAATATATTCGTTATTTTTATTAAACTCTAAAAGTCTGATTTAAATGCTTTAAAAAAATATTTTTTTATAAAAAATTCATATCCTATATTAGCTTTTTAAAAAATTTTCCATGAAAAAACTTTATGCTCTCTTATTTATTTTTGTAGGATTTTTAGGACTCTGTCAAGTACAAGTAAATGTATCCTACACCATAACTCCCACTACTTTCGATGAGGATGAAACTATAACCATCACTTTCACCGATATTGACGAGGCTGCCTGGGGAGTAAGCAGTTCTCATGCACTTTATCTTTGGGCGTGGATACCCGATTCTCCCTCTACTCCCAATAATGGAGATTGGGGCAACTCCGATGAAGCCAGCAAACTGACCTATGTAAGTCCCGGAACTTACGAGATAAGCCTAAAACCCACCGAATATTATGGTGTTACGGGAATTACACAAATTGCGCTTTTATTGAAAAACAAGAATGGCAGTACCAAATCTCAAGATATCTTGGTGTCTGTAGGTAAATTTCAATTGACTTTAATTGCTCCTACTCCACAACCCGGGAATACTACAGTTGTTTCCCCGGGAAGTTCTTATAACATCCAGGCTAGTACATCTCTTCCTGCCACTTTTACTCTAAAATCCAATGAAAGTGTTTTAGAAACTACTACGGTAGCTTCTACCGATTTTTCCTATACATACACTGTAAATGAAGATTCGGCAATGGAGCTCATTGCAACTGATGCTTCGGATCCTTCCCATCAGGAAAGCGTAACATTTTCCCTAATTCCGGAACCTGATGTACAAACTGCTCCTATGCCTGCATACATGCAGCAAGGAATTAATTACAATCCTGAAGACAACACCAAAGTTGGGTTGGCTCTTTATGCTCCTCATAAAGATTTTGTTCATGTTATCGGAAGTTTCAATAATTGGACTCCCAATGCTTCTTATTTAATGAAGCGATCTTCCGATGATCCCGATGTTTTCTGGATTGAAATCGACAGCCTAATTCCACAAGAAGTTTATACTTTCCAATACAGAACCAATGATGGAGTAAAAGTTGCAGATCCTTTCTCACCTATCGTTTTATCTCCGGATGACGACCCTTATATTTCTGCTACTACTTATCCCAATTTACCACCTTATCCTGCCGGACAACAATACGACGTTTCGGTAATTCAGACCGGAATGCCACAATACCAGTGGACAACTACTCATTACCAACGTCCGGACAAGAACAACTTAATTGTGTACGAGGTATTGGTAAGAGACTTTACCGAACAGAAAAATTGGCAATCCATGATTGACAAGTTGGATTATATTAAAGAATTAAACGTAAATGCAATCGAGCTTCTCCCCATTATGGAATTCGATGGCAATAATTCTTGGGGTTATAATCCCGGATTTCATTATGCTTTAGATAAAGCTTATGGAACACCCGATAAATTTAAAGAATTTGTAGATAAAGCTCACGCAAAAGGATTGAGCATCATTTTAGATATCGCACTCAATCACGCTACAGGACGGTCTCCTATCGAAAGACTTTGGTCCACCAGCCCCGATGGCTCATATGGAGATGTAGCCGCCAACAATCCCTATTTTAACCAAGTAGCTCCACATGCTTACAATTATTTTTACGATTTAAATCACAGCAGCGATGCAACGCGCTATTATGTAAAAAGAGTATTGGAACATTGGATTAATGAATACAAAATAGACGGTTTCCGCTGGGATCTTACAAAAGGATTTACCCAAAATTGCAGTTCTAATGACGAATCTTGCACCAATGCCTACCAACAAGATCGTGTAGATGTTTTAAAACTTTATGCCGATTATCAATGGGCTGCAGATCCAGATTCATTTGTTATTTTTGAGCATTTGGGCGATCCATGGGAAGAAATGGAGTGGGCCAACTATAGAATAAGTGAAGGAAAAGGAATTATGCCATGGGATAAATTAACTGATCCTTATAACCAAAATACGATGGGTTATGTGGAAAACAGTAATTTCGATCGTGTAAATTATACGAATCACGGTTATGTAGAGCCAAGAAACATGAGTTTTGCCGAAAGCCACGATGAGGAAAGATTAATGTTTAAAAATTTAGAATATGGTGCCTCCTATGGAAGTTATGATATTAAAACACTGAAAACCGCATTAAAAAGACAAGAAGCAATCGGTGCTGTACTTTTAGCCGTTCCCGGTCCCAAAATGATTTGGCAGTTTGGAGAATTGGGATATGACTTTTCCATCAACCGTTGCGAAGATGGAACCATCAACAGTGATTGCCGCACTGCTCCTAAACCCGTCGCTTTTCAAAGAGGTTACGATCACCAAGCAGACCGACTTTCCATATACAATACATGGGCGAAAATTTTAGAATTACGACTCTCCAACAAAGTTTTCAACACCAAAAGTTTTAGTGTTGAATCAGGAGATTTAATGCCAAGAATTTATATTTGGGATGATGATATTCCTGTAGAAGAATTGAAAAACGTAGTAATTATTGCCAATTTCACCACTACTACACAAAATATTGTTCCGTATTTTCCTTTTGCCGGAAATTGGGTAAACTTAATGGATGAAAGTGTGCTGCCCGTTACACAAACCGACGATCCCATTACCATTGAAGCAGGCGGATTTAGAATTTATGGAAACGCTCCTACTGTTTTAGGAACAGAAGAAACAGAAAATCCTGAGAATTCTCTATCTTTAAAATTAGCTCAAAATCCGATAGTGAACCACACCGCAATCATTCAATATAAAAATGCGGAAAATGGAGTTCTTTACTTCTATGATCTTTCGGGGAAACTCGTAAAGACCGTAAAAGCAGAAACTAAATCGGGGAACCAATCCATTCCTTTGGGAGGATTTAAAAGTGGGCTTTACCTCATCCAACTTAAAACGGATAAAGGAACTGCCGTTACCAAAATGATGGTTCCATAAAAAATTAATCTTAAAAAAACGACCTCTTCACGAGGTCGTTTTTTATGATATTTATATTCTTTATATTGATAAAAATAAATGGGTGAGATTTATTTTTAATTTAAATATTATTTATATTTTAGCAAAAAGCAGAAAAGTATGCACATAAAAAGCAGCGAAACAAGGGAAAGCTATTGGATATGGGAAAGTTCCATATTGGCGGCTTTATTGCTTTTTTTTCATTATGGTCTAGAGCTGGGAATATTTTCTAAAATAGGAACCTCCATTACTCCCCAATGGACTGTTTATCTTCCCTTTCTCAAGAAACTAAGCATTGCTCTTTTTGCGGTTTGCCTTATTTTTCTTATCGGTAGAATCATAGAAAAAATAATCGACAGCAGGGCAGAAACGGAAGGAGTAAGATACAATCTGATACAGATTACACGGTTGATTAGCGTTGTTCTTATTATCATTATTGCTGCCTCCTTTCTCTTTCAGAATTTATATGCGGCGGTAGTAAGTTTCGGGTTGATTTCTTTGGTTTTGGGTTTTGCTTTGCAAGCTCCCATCACTTCGTTTATTGCGTGGTTGTACATTGTTTTCAGACGTCCCTATCACGTGGGAGATAGAATTCAGATTGGCAATCTGAAAGGCGATGTGGTGGAAATCAGTTATTTGGATACAATTATTGAAGAAGTAAGCGGAATTTATTTAGGTAACGATCGACTGAGTGGCCGGAAAATTCATTTTCCCAACAGTATTGTGTTGAAATCTGAAATCATTAATTATTCCGGACCTTTCGGAGGATTTATATGGAACGAAACCGCTATTCAGATTGCTTACACAAGTAATTTAAATTTTGTGGAAACTTGCTTGATAGAAGCTACAGAAATAGATTTTACCGAAAAATATCCTCATTTAAAATCTGCCAGAAAATATCATCCGGAAGTGTATTTCCGTGTAAATCAATACGCATGGTTGGAAGCGGTAATTTCCTATCCGGTAGAACCTACAGATACTACCGGGCGACGAAACCGTATTTTGAGGAGAGCGATTTCCATGCTCAACCAAGAACCTGAAAAAGTGAAATTTCCCGAAGGTTCTTCAAGATAAGTTTTCGTTCCGGCTTAGAATACATAAACAAAAAGGATTTCCCAAAAGAAAATCCTTTATCATTTTTAATTATAAAATACTGTGATTTTTAATCTACTTTTATCACCTCTTTTACTTCGGGTAAATGTTTTTTAATCGTATTTTCCACTCCCAATTTCATAGTCGTTCCATTAATGGCACAACTGGAACAGTTTCCCAATAACCTTACTGTAACAATCATGGCATCCTCATCTACATTAATCAATTCTATATCTCCACCATCGCTTTTTAAATAAGGGCGAATTTCCTCCAAAGCTATTAGTACGGTTTCTTCAATTTGACTGTGTTTTGATGTTTTCATAAAACTTTACTTTTTACGTGGCGAGCAACCCGCCATCGTAGTAATTTTAACGGCTTCGGTTGGAGGTAAATTTTTATTTCTTTCCACCAAACTTTCCACCATATTTTGAGTTACTTTTGTATAAACATTTGCAATTACAGAACCCTCCTGCAAAGCAGCCGGATGTCCTACATCTCCGGCTTCGCGGATACTTTGAACGATGGGAATTTCTCCCAAAACAGGAACATGTAAATCTCGCGCCATATTCTGCGCTCCTTCTCTACCAAAAATATAATATTTATTATCGGGTAATTCTTCAGGAGTAAAATACGCCATATTTTCAATTAATCCAAGTACGGGAACATTGATGCTTTCCATCGTAAACATGGCAATTCCTCTTTTTACATCTGCCAACGCCACATGTTGCGGAGTACTTACAATTACAGCGCCTGTTACAGGAACTTCCTGAATAATCGATAAATGAATATCTCCCGTTCCCGGAGGTAAATCTATCAATAGAAAATCCAAATCTCCCCAAGCAGCATCCCGAATCATCTGATTTAAAGCTTTAGCAGCCATAGGACCGCGCCAAACTACAGCTTGGTTGGCTCCTGTAAAATAACCTATGGAAAGTATTTTTACTCCGTAACTTTCTATGGGTTTCATCAGATTTCTGCCATCTTGTTTTACCGAAAGCGGCTTGGAACCATCGGTATCGAACATTGTAGGAATCGACGGACCATAAATATCAGCATCTAATAAACCTACAGAAAATCCCATTTTTACCAAAGTAACCGCCAAATTGGCTGCCACTGTAGATTTTCCTACCCCTCCTTTTCCAGAAGCTATTGCAATAATATTTTTAATCCCCGGAATTTGTTTCCCTTTGATTTGGTTTTTCTGCATTTCAGAAGGTTCCGGAGAATCTATTTTAAGTTTTAAAGCTACATTTTCTCCAAATTCGCTGGCAAAAGCCTGCTTCATCGCAGCTTCCAATTTCCTCTTTTCGTGCATGGCAGGAGAATGTGCCACCATATCAATAAAAACTTTATCGCCCATTACTTGGACGTTTTTTACCAGGTCATCAACTTCTATATCTTTTAAGAAATCTAAAACCTCTGCTTTTTTCATATAATTAATATTTAGTCTAAATAAACAATATACAAATTTAAGCAATTATTTAGAGATGTAAAGATGATTAGTATCACCTTAACCGATTAATTTCAAGAGGGATAAATATTATCCTTTATTCCCCCAAATAAAATGGGTGAATATCGGGCGCACTTTTTTATAATTTCTAAAAACGCAACAAGTTTTTTACAATTACGAATTTAAATTACTTAAAATCGTTCATTGCATCGTTTATCGATTTTATTTGCTCTTGAAGAGATTCCGAGTCGGGATTTGCTTTTAGCAATTCCATTTTTTTATTCAATCCATCCTTCAACATTTGCACAATCATCATTTTCGCTTGTGGATTTTGCGACACTTGCCCTTTTGCATATCCCAACATTTTGGTAATACTTTGGGTTGCTTTGGTATTGTCGGAACTCATGATCCAATTATAACCCTCTTCTGCGGATTTTCCCAAATCGGGATTTTGCATTTTTATAAAAGGATAAAAAGCCACTATTGGAGCCAAATATTCCATTTGTGAAGTAATTTTATTTTCCACCACAATAGGCAACATTTGAGTCAGCAACTCTTCGCTGGCGCTTTCTAAATCTATTTTATCGGCGTTTTGCGCTACTTTTTCGGGATTGATTTCCGCCAAAGCAGCAAGAGAATTTCCTCTTACGGAATTGGAAACCGCTTGCAATCCTTTTTCATAAAGAGCTTCGTATTTTTTATCTTTGGTTTTTCCTAAAGCAGCAATAGCAGCGCCTTGCACCAATGTTTTGGCATCGTTTTTAGCCAAATTTTCCACTTCCGAAAGAGCCGCTTTGGCTTGATCGGGCTGAGATAAATTTAATCCATCAAGGGCTTCCATCCGAATTCGGAAAAACGGATCTTTTAAAGCCAATCCCAAAGTTTGCAATGCAGCTTTGTCTTTTCCCACATTTTCTTTGGCGTTTTCCACCGCCAAATAACGGCTTAAAAATTCTTTAGAATTCTGATATTGAATTAAATACTGTTGCGGAGTTTTGTTGTCTTTTATTTCGGCCACCAATATTCCGTCGGAATTTATATTCACCAAATCCGGATTTTGCGGCGCCGGAAAAGTGAATGTATTGGAAGTTTTGGCTTCTACCCAAACATTTTTTCTTTCCGGTTTTCCATTTTCATAAATATCGACTGCTAACGGAAATTGAAACAGCGGTGTTTGTGTTTGGCGAATATCTACTGTTACTTCTTTTTTTACCGGTTCGTAAGTATAGGTATAAGTCAATTTGGGATTTCCATTTCCGAAATACCATTGATTGAAAAACCAATTTAAATCTTTTCCTGAAACTTTTTCTAAGGACAACCTCAACTGATGGGCTTCGGCATTTCCATATTCATAAGTTTTTAAATAATCGTGCAAACCGGCGCGGAAAGCATCGTCTCCCACATAATGGCGAAGCATATTTAAAATTCCGCCACCTTTGTTATAAGTAACCAAATCGAACATATCTTCGCGGTCTTTATAATCGAAACGCACCAAATCTTTAGAAAAATCGGGCGTATTGTAGAGATAGCGATTGACATCCGTCATCAAATGATAATCGGCAAAATCTTTTCCATATTTATGCTCGAACCACAAATACTCGGAATAGTTAGCAAAAGATTCGTTTACCGTAAGATTGGACCAACTTTCGGCGGTTACCAAATCTCCAAACCAATGATGAAACAATTCGTGCGCAATAGTGGCTTCCCAGATATTTTCATCGACCAACTGACCGGGTTTTTGCAATACATTCGATGCGTGAAGCGTGGCAGTGGTATTTTCCATAGCACCACTTACATAATCTCTTCCGCTGATTTGGTCGTAATTAGGCCAAGGATAATCGTAATTAAGATATTGGGAATAGAAATCAATCATTTCCGGTGTGTTGCCATAAATGTCTTTTGCATAAGGCTCGTATTCTTTTTCCACATAATAATTTACGGAAATATCTTTCCAATGGTCTTTTACAATGGCATATTCTCCTACGCCCATAAAGAATAGATAAGGAGCATTGGGTTTGTCCAACACCCAATGATCGGTTCTTAATCCATTGTTTTCTTTTTTAGACGATTCCAAAACTCCATTCGAAAGTGTTACATATTTATCGGGAACCGTCATGTAAATTTCCTGTGTGGTTTTCTGGTTGGTTTTATCGATTGTAGGAAACCAAACTGAGGAAGATTCCGTTTCGCCCTGAGTCCATATTTGGGTAGGAACATCTGGATCTTTTCCTTGAGCATTGATGAAATATAATCCTTTGGCATCACTAATAGCAGCGCTTCCTTTTTGTGTGGTTTCATTAGGGCGCGCTGTATATTTTATATAAACCGTGTACGATTCTCCTTTTTGATAAGTTTTATCTAAAAATATTTTTAAAATATCGTCTTTATAATCGTATTTTAAAGAAGTCTTTTTTCCATCTTTATCCAAGGCAATTTCATGAATCAGCATAGCTTTGGCGTTTAAAGCCAAAGAATCCGTAGGATAAAAATAAGGAGCTGCTGTTAGCCACTCTTCTCCGTTCATTTCTTCTTTTTGATAATCGAAACTAACCTTCAATTTGGTGTGTTTCAGTTCGGTAGTTTTGGTATGATTGGCCCGGTAAATGGGCTGTCTTCCGGAATAATCAGTTTGTGCCACAACCGTTTTAGGAGCAAAAAAGATTCCCAAGAACAGTGCGGAAAGTAATATTTTTTTCATAATAATTTCGTTGATTAATTTCTTTAGCTAAATTAAGAAAACCTCAGCTTTCTGAGGTTTTCAAAATATTATTTTTATCAATTTTCTTTTTTAAATGTTAAAGCTTGTCCCATTTGGGTATAAAACATTTCTCCTTTTTCCGAATTAAATTTCAAAGTAATGCCCGCCAAATCGAATTTAAACTCTGTGGGAGAAGTCGCCTCCAAAGGAAATGAAGATTGCCCTGTGGCTTGTGCATATAACTTATTGTCTTCTATAAATATCTTTATTTTTAAAGGAAAAGAAGCATTGGAATAAATTCCCACAAAAGGCTCTAGATCTTCTGTATTTACTTCTACCACACCAAAAGACGGCACTTGAAAATCCAAACCATAAGCGGCACTTAGAGCTGCAATAGAAATTTGATTGTTATTATAATTGCTCTGGTTGGTAATCATGGCGAAAGTAACTTTTCCTTCGGGAAAATAATAAAGTACCGATTGAAAATAGTCTATTCCTCCATTGTGTCCAAAACCTGTTTTACCATTAAACGGAACGGGCACCAAACCGAATCCATAATCGTCTTGAAAACCCTTCATTTGTTCAAGGCTTTCCGTAGAAACCAATTTTCCATCTGCCAACGCCTGCATAAAACGAATTAAATCTTCCGGCGTAGAAACAATATTTCCCGCACCGCCGGGCACAGACATATCCGTTTCGGAGGATTTTTGATATTCTCCCCCAAAATAAGTGTAAGAATTGGCAATGTTTTTGGCAGGATCTATTTTACCTCCAACCGTTGTAAATTTCAAATCTAAAGGTTTGCAAATTTTTTCCTGAAGCAACTGCGCATAAGGTTTTTTATAAATATTTTCCAAAATCAATCCCAATAAATAATAATTGGAATTGCTGTATTCGAATTTCGTTCCGGGAGAAAAATCACTACCTGCTTCGGTAATAATTTTAAGCATTTCCTCCTCGCTCATTGGTTTTGTATTGTATTCAAAATAAACTGAATCGCTTGTATAATTGTGAATCCCCGAACGATGTTGCAGCATTTCGCGAATACTGATTTGTGAAGCATTTTGAATCTGAGGATAAAAATCGCTCAATTTTTGACTAAGTTTCAATTTATTTTCTTCCACCGCCTGCATCATCATAACGGAAGTAAAAGTTTTTGTAATCGACCCGATGCGATAAATCGTTTGTGCATCGGCTTTTTGCCGAGATTCTACATCCGAAAAACCAATCGTTTTGTTATAAATTACTTTTCCATCCTTTGCAATGGCAAAACTTCCCATCACTTTGTGGTTTTGCTCCAGCACATCGAAATATTGATCTAATTTTGCACTGTCTATTTTCTGTGCCGACAAAAAACTCAACATTCCGACAAACAGAAAGATAAAATACCTTTTTTTCATAAAATTATTTTTTTAAATCGCCACAGGAGCTTTTATTCCCGGATCGGGATGATAATTGAGCAATTCGAAATCTTCGTATTTAAAATCGAAAATATTTTTCACTTCCGGATTGATTTTCATTTTTGGCAATGCTTTCGGATCGCGAGAAAGTTGCTTTTTTACTTGCTCGAAATGATTGTTGTAAATATGTACATCGCCAAAAGTATGTACAAAATCTCCTGTTTTTAAACCCGTTACTTGTGCCATCATCATGAGCAACAAAGCATAAGAAGCAATGTTGAAAGGAACTCCCAAAAAAACATCGGCACTGCGCTGATAAAGCTGAAGAGAGAGTTTTCCTTCGACTACATAAAACTGAAAAAAGGCATGACAAGGCGCCAATGCCATATCGGGAATTTCAGCAGGATTCCACGCGGAAACAATTAATCTTCGGGAATCGGGATTGTTCTCAATTTGCTCCAAAACTTGAGAAATTTGGTCTACCACTTTTCCATCTGCACCTTGCCAACTTCTCCACTGTTTGCCATATACAGGACCTAAATTGCCATTTTCATCTGCCCATTCGTCCCAAATGCTTACGCCGTGATCTTTTAGATATTTAATATTGGTATCGCCTTGCAAAAACCACAAAAGCTCGTAAATAATGGATTTTAAATGAACTTTTTTGGTGGTTAAAAGTGGAAAACCTTCTTCCAAATTAAATCGTAATTGTCTGCCAAAAAGGCTTCTGGTTCCGGTTCCGGTGCGGTCTTGTTTATCGGTTCCATTGTCTAAAATATCTTGGAGTAAATCGAGGTAAACTTTCATGTTTTTCAGATTTTTATTTTATTAATCATCGTGTAATTTCCAATTTTCATCGAAAAAAATATTTTATATTTTCGGATAAAAAGAAATAAGTAATCATACAAATATAAGTAAAAAAACTCCGAATAAAATTCGAAGTTTTTTCAAGTGTTATATAGTACCAAAAACAAAAATACTCTAATGTGAAGTGAGTTGTTGAGCGGCATTTTCTTTTGATATGCCAATTTTTTCCATACATTGTTTCATGCGTTCCAATGTTCGTTCTATATCTGCATCCAAGCCTATTGACATTCGGATTAAACCATCGGAAAGTCCCATTTCTTCTCTTTCGTTTTCGGGAATTTCGCTGGAAGTTCCTTTTCCGGGTGCATTGAACAGTGTTTTATAAAAACCTAAACTTACCGCCAAATATCCTACTTTTTCGTCCTGCATCATTTCCATTAGGTGATTGGCTTTTTCCGGTGTGCCGGCATCGAGCGACAAAACGCCACCAAATCCATACGTTTTATTATAAATTTTTTGTAGCATTTCGTGATTTTTATGGCTTTTCAATCCGGGATAAATAACTTTATAACCTTCTTTTTCCAGATTTTCGGCAATAAATAAAGCATTGGCGCTGTGTTGTTTCATCCTTACATGAAGCGTTCTGAGGTTTTTCAACATATTGGCTGCCCGAAAACTGTCCAAAGTAGGACCTAAAAGCATACAAGCACCATCGTTTACAGACCGAAGTTGATCGATAAATTCCTGTGTAGAACAAATTACTCCGCCAATTCCGTCGCTGGTTCCATTGATAAATTTAGTAAGACTGTGGATTACCACATCTGCTCCAAAATTCGCCGGAGTGATCATCAGAGGTGAAAAAGTATTGTCCACCACCAATTTTAAATTGTATTTCTTGGCTAAAGTCGCCATTGCTTCGATATCGGTAACTTCCAACAAAGGATTGCTGAGCAATTCGCAATACAAAACTTTTGTTTTAGAAGTAATTGCTGCTTCTACTTGAGCTAAATCGGCGATATCTACAAAAGTGGTTTTTACCTGAAATCCGGACATGAAGTTTTTCATCAATGCATAAGTTCCGCCGTACACGGTTCTGCTGGAAACAATTTCATCTCCACTTTTACACAATTGAAAAAGAGTAGCGCTGATAGCCGCTATTCCGGAAGCTGTAACATGTGCTGCTTCGGTATTTTCCATTGCGGCAAGTGCATTGCTTAAATAATTGCTACTGGGCGTTGAATGTCGTGAGTAAAGATAACAACCTTCCGTTTTTCCTTCAAAAGTATCGGTCATTGCTTGCGCAGAAAGAAAAGTGTAAGTGGAAGAATCTGCAATAGAAGGATTAACGCCTCCCATTTCTCCGAAATAATCTAAATCTTGAATTCTGCTAGCAGGATTGTTGGACTTCATAAGAATTGGGTATTAACTAAATTTATAATTTTATTCTTGAATGAGAATTTTTATCATTTCTCTCCATTACAAAGCAAAAGCAAATTCTATATTTTATCAATAGATTATTCATTATTTAGATTTTTATTCTATAAAATAATTTATTTATATTTTTATATTCTATATTTATGCTTAATTTTATGTTTAAATAAAATTTTATTCTAAATGGAATTCGACCGCATTGACAAAAAAATTCTGAACTTGCTTCAGGAAAACAGCAAAATTACCACCCGACAACTCTCTTTAAAGTTAAATCTCTCGACCACAGCAATTTATGAACGGGTAAAAAAAATGGAAAGAACCGGAGTGATTGAAAAATACATCGCACTTCTCAATCGCAAATCTCTGGGAAGAGAATTGATGGTTTTTACGCATATAAAATTAGAGCGACATTCGCAGTACAACATTCATGATTTCGAAAGTAAAATCACCCTTTTTGAGGAAGTTCACGAATGTTTTCATATAAGTGGCGATTACGATTATATCCTGAAAATGACTTTCTCCGATATGGATGAATATCGCAATTTTATCGTTACAAAGTTGAGTTCTATTCCCAGTATCGGGAGCAGCCACAGTATTTTTGTAATCAACGAATTGAAAAATGAAGTTGGTTTTGAACTTTAAATTTAAAGAGAAATTCAGCGAAGTTTTTTCAACTCCAATTTAATTTCATTTCCAAAGAAATTGGTGGATATTTTGCGGATATTGTCCGTAGTATCTGAAAAGTAAAAATGATAAAAAGGCTTTTTATTTTCCGTGTTCAGCAGATGATGCTTTTCCAAATTGTTTTTCACATTTTTCGCCACAATCTCGGGAGAATCGATAATTTCTATTTTTCCTTTATAAAATTCCACAATTTTTTGCGCCAATAGCGGATAATGCGTGCATCCCAAAATAAGCGAATTTATATTTTGCAACAATTCCTCCGAAAGATAATGATTTAATATAGCCTCGATAATCGGGTGATCTGTAAAACCTTCTTCTATGGCGGGCACCAAAAGAGGCGTTGCCAATTCCTGAACTTCCACAGTTTCGTTATAATGTTGAATGCTTTTTCGGTATAAACTGGTTTTCGTAGTGGCTTTTGTAGCAATTACGCCTACTTTTTTCGGATTTTCTTCCGCAACTTTTTTTGCTACCGGAGCAATAACATCGAAAACAAAAGCTCTGTTTTTTACCGTATTTTCCACTTCGGCAAGTGCATTTGCCGTAGCTGTATTACACGCAATTACAATAGCTTTGCAATTTTGCTCCAACAGGAAATTGGCAATCCGTACGCTGTATTCTACAATGGCTTCCTTAGATTTTTCACCATAAGGCAAATGTTCGGTATCGCCGAAATAAATAATATTTTCGGAGGGCATCAGTTCTTTAATTTTCCGAGCCACAGTAAGTCCACCCACTCCGGAATCGAAAACACCGATGGGTTGTTGAGGCGATAATTTTTCTATCATATTTTCCACTTTCGTTCAGCGATTTGCCATAACAAATGTACGAAAAGCGCGGGATAAATTTTAAATTAAAAATAAATCGGAAGCTATTCCGTCTGCCATAAACCAATGTTTTTCGGGGATTTTCAAAAACCCGTTTTCCAGCAACAAACTTCCTTCGTTTATTTTTTGCTGCATCATCGGTTTAAATTCTTCCAAAATTTCCGATGAAAATTCTTTTTGAATCTGAGAATAATCTGCGCCCCAAATGGTTCTTAGCCCAATCATAATTCTTTCGTTCAATTGTTCTTTTTCGGAAAGGATTTCTTCTTCAAAATTCCTTTTATTCTCCATTAAACCTTTTATATAAAGAGAATTATTTGCCACATTCCAAGAGCGTTTTCTTTCTCCATCGTAAGAATGCGCAGAAGGTCCATATCCCAAATAGGGTTTTCCCTGCCAATAGGAAGAATTGTGCTTCGAAAAAAAACCTTCTTTTCCAAAATTGGAAATTTCGTAATGTACAAATCCTTTATCTCTTAAAAACTGCGACATATAATGAAATTCATCATTTTGCAATGCTTCATCGGGAGCGGAAATTTTGCCTTCTTCACTCCATTTGAGCAAAGCGGTTTTGGGTTCAACCGTTAATGCATAAGAGGAAATATGAGGCACCAAAAGTTCCACTGCTTTTCTTAAATTCTGCTTCCAAATTTCCATTTCGGAAGAACCATAAATTAAATCGATTGTAATATTTTCAAAACCCAAATCCTGAGCTCTTTTAATGGAATCTTCGGCTTCCGAAGCGGTATGCGCGCGATTCATCAATTGTAAATCTTTCTCGAAAAAAGATTGCGTTCCTATGCTCAAACGATTGATTTCCGTTCGGGATAAATCTTTTAAAAATTTCGAATTTAAATCATCGGGATTGGCTTCCAAAGTAATTTCCACATCCGAAGTTAAATTATACTTTTTTTCACAATGATCGATCAAAGCCCTGATTTCATCTACTTTTAAAAGTGAAGGTGTTCCACCGCCGAAATAAATTGTTTTTACAGTGGTATCTAACAATTCTTTTTCGCGAATGTCAATTTCACAATGCAAAGCTTCCAGCAAATCATCTTTTAAAGCAAGCGATGTGGAAAAATGAAAATTGCAATAGCTGCATCGCTGCTTGCAAAAAGGAATATGAAAATACAACATGCTTCTAAATTTATCTATACCGAAAACCTCGCGGATTGATGAAATTCTCGAAATTATATCCAAGGCTCAGCATAAAGCTATTTCCACCGTAATTGGCAATTTGGGAAAGTCCGAAACCATAAGCGGCTCCGAATGTAAATCGATTGAATTCTACCCTAATAACGGGCGAAATACTCGTTTGTTGATTTCCATTATGATCCTGAAAAATACGATAACTTATCCCTGCACCAAAGGAATTCGCCTCATCGAAAACATGAGCCATTAAGTTTAAATCGATAAGCTTTGCCGAATTGGTGTTGAGATTGATAAAAGTAGAAGGTTCTATGGATATTCCTTCCGAAAATTCCCAATCGTAACCGGCATTGATGTAAAATTTGGTGGGTGTAGGTTCTATTCCATTGATAATAGGTGCATTGTTGCTTAGCGGAATATCGGCAACAGAAAATCCGGCAAAAAAGTTATGATAAGTTACCTGCATTCCCAAATTGGCATAAGCGATAAAAGTGCTGTTTGTTCCGTCGTATAACAAAGGATCATTGGGATCTTGTGCCGAAATTTTAGAATAATCGATATTCATATTGTAAAAGTTGGCTGCCGCACCAAAAGAAAATTGATCTTTCCGATGAATATCATCGCTTAGCGGAACAAAATAAGATGCTCCCACCATAATTCCATTGGCGGAAATAGGTCCGTTTTCATCGCGGAAAAACGATGCTCCCGCACCTACTCTATCTACTATATTGGCATGAATTCCAATGGATTGAATATTGGGAGATTCGCTGAATTTAGTAAATTGCTTCTGGTAATTTCCATTGATTACCACATTGTCGGTAGATCCATAATAAGCGGGATTAAAAAGAAAATTTCCGTTCAACAAATATTGTTGATAAGCCGGCAAAGTTTCTTGCCCCCGAAGGAATAAAAATCCTAAGGATAAAAATAAAACCAGAAAACAATTCTTTTTCATGCGGTAAATTAGTTTTCAAAGATAAAAAATTTCCGTTGGGAAAATTTTTCTTTTTCATCAACTGAAATAAATCACCAAGCATCTTATCGCGGCTAAATTCATTATTGCTATTTTTGTTTTTTGTAGACTATTATGAAAATGAAGAATACCACTTATTTTACTCCTTTTAAAGATTTAACTTTTGAAGAAAATATTTGTTTTCTTACTGGCGAAGAAACCCAAAATAAAATTACCGTTTTCCCCGAATGGTTAATGAAAAAATACCTTTTGGAAGACGAAACTTTTCAAATGATGGGAAATGTTACCGCTTTGCTTTATAAAGATCTTACGCTTCCTTGCTCCGAAAAAGCGGCTCTTGCTTTTCAGAAGTTGGACAAAGAAATAGAAAAAGCTTTTAACAAAGGATACGAAGGCATGAAATCTCTTTCGGAAGAACGCTTATTTCAGTGGATTGGAAGAATGGTTTACGGCGTTTTATACCACGAAATTACAATCGAAAAAAAGAGATGTTTAAAATACAATAAAGAATTCGGAATTTCTCCTTTTCTGCGCGAGCGCTACGGGATGTTTCACCTTATGTTGCAATCTTTAATAAAACCCATAGATTTTGGGGAAAGAAAACCTTGGAGCATTGTTTTGTTCCAATTGAAATATTCCGCCGATATTTTCAATTATCGGGACGATGCCGTTCATCTTCTTTTTACCATGGGAATAAATGGTTTCGGCTTTATTGCTCATCTTCAAGACAATGGTTTGCTAAAAGATTATTACCATGATTTATTAAATAAAATCGATCATCAGGTGCTTCACCCAATTCAATATGAAGAGTTGTATGCGCGTTTTCATTATTCTACCTACATTTTGCAATACAGCCCGAAATATAAATTAAAAGAAAAAGAAGACGGACTTTATATCCAATCATTGCCCATTGAAGAAAATGAAAATCGACCTTTATTTGGGCGCTGGGATGATGATATGTTTGCTCAATTGCTCGCCAATTATTGGGCAGTTTATGGTTTTGAAAAAAAGGATATTTTAAAATTTCAAATGCCGCCGAAAAGTTATTTGGAAAACCCTTATACCAAGGATTTCATTTTACCGGAAAGTATTACTTTGCCTTTTTAATTTAAACCAAAAGAACATTAAGAATTACTGGCGATGTAATTTCGCCATTTTTCCAAAGCTTCCTGCATATCTGCCGGCATGGGACTTTCGAAATACATTTCTTTTTTGGTCGTGGGATGAACAAAACCCAAAGAATGCGCATGAAGAGCTTGGCGCGGCAAAACCTCGAAAATATTTTTGATGAAATGTTTGTATTTCGGCAAAGTGGTTCCACGCAAAATTACATTTCCGCCATATCTTTCATCATTAAATAGCGGATGACCAATATGCTTAAAATGGGCGCGAATTTGGTGGGTTCTTCCGGTTTCCAATTGACATTCTACCCAAGTTAAATAATGAAAACGCTCTTTTACTTTATAATGTGTTACAGCGTGTTTTCCTTGTTTTCCATCTTCATAAACAGCCATTTGCATTCTGTCTTTTGGGTGTCGCCCAATGTGTCCTTCTATGGTTCCTTCATCTTCTTTTACATTTCCCCAAACAAAAGCCCAATAAAGTCGGCGGGTGGTTTTATCGAAAAACTGCTTGGCTAAATAGCTAAGCGCATATTCCGTTTTGGCAATTACCAATAATCCTGAAGTATCTTTATCAATCCTGTGCACCAATCCTACTCTGTCCAAATCGGTTTTAAACTTTTCTTTCTCAAAATGAAACGCCAAAGCATTTACCAAAGTTCCTTCCCAATTCCCGAATCCCGGATGCACAACCATTCCGGCTTGTTTATTTACCACCAATAAATCTTCGTCTTCATAAACGATATCTATCGGAATATCCTGTGGAATAATTACATTTTCACGCGGAGGTCGCGAAAGTACCACGCTGATTTTATCGCCAGGTTTTACTTTATAATTCTGTTTAACGGCAACTCCGTTTACCAAAACATTTCCTGCGCGACATGCTTGTGATATTTTATTTCGGGTAGAATTTTGTTTAAATAAAGAAAGATATTTATCAATCCTTAGCGGCTCCTGATTTCTATCTACCTGAAGGCTTAAATGTTCATAAAGTTCCTCGGAATCTTCATTTTCCTCTTCCTGCATCGGATCTTCGTAATTTTCGTCTTGATGGTGAATCATTCGATAATTACTTTTTTATTTTCCTTAGGTTTCTCGGCAGGCTCAGGTTGAGGATTTTGCCTTGGTGCGGGTTCAGTTCTGTTTGTTCTGTTCTCCGCTGGAACCGGGGTTTGTGGTCTTGCGGAACGAACGGAATCCGATATTTCATCCGATTCATCGATATAAGAGGGAGCGTAACTTATACGATATATTTTGTCCAAAGCTGCTATTTTACTGTGCATTTCGGCCGGTGTTTTTTCGCTCGCCCATAAATCTATTTGCACACCTTGATCGGAAACACTTCCTGCAAGCGGATTTTGATAAAAAACAATATAATCTCCGTCTTCGGATATAATTTCATCGTGTTCATCGAAGAAAAGTCCCGGCTCGAAAAGATTTTGAGAAACAATTCTTTTGGCATCTTCGAGCTTTAAACCTATTAAATTAGGTACTATAATATTTCTTTTAGGACCTTGCCCTACTACCACATCGATGGTTGAAAATCTTGGAACCAATTCTCCCGGATTTATTAATTTTCCATCGTACATCAGTTTCAAAACTGCATCTTTTGCTATGCTAGGTTCGTAAATGGTATCTCCTACGGTTAATCCCACCAATTTTAATTTTGCAAAAGCTCTGTATTTATAGCTATCAATTACATCGGGAATGGCGACTGGAGCCCAAGTTCTGGGATTCACTTTTAAACGAATCGGGCTGCCTTCTTTTACCCGAGAACCTGCTACGGGATAAAGTTGTAAAACCTGAAAGGGCTTGTATTTGGGATCGAAATCGAAACTATCTACTTCATACTTCAAACCGGTATCATCCAGCACTTCTATGGCTTGCTGCACCGACATATCTGTAATATTTGGTACTATAATTTCTTGTCCATGATTGGTGTGATATTCTAACCACCTAAAAGTTAGCCACACCAAGCCCAAGAAAACACAAACTGCCACAAGGATATTTACCAGAACTTTCCAGTTGAAAAGTGATTTTAACATAGATTGATTTTTCACAAAAACTAACGCAAATATATAAATTATTCACCGAACCTTTACGGCATATTTTTTTTAATTAAATTTGCGGATATAACTTGAAGAAATGTCAAAAAAGAACGTTGCTGTTGTAATGGGTGGCTACACGGGAGAATACGAAGTATCCCTTCGGAGTGGTCAATTAATCTACGAAGAGTTGGATCGAAATTTATACCATGTTTTTCGTGTTCACATCTTGGAAGAAGGATGGTTTTTTGTTGACGATAACGGTGAAAAAAGTCCCATAGATAAATCGGATTTCTCCGCCATTTATAATGGTGAAAAACTCGTGTTTGATGTTTGTTTCAACATCATCCACGGAACGCCCGGAGAAGATGGTTTACTACAAGCCTATTGGGATGTAATCGGGATGAAATACACCGGTTGCAATTTTTACCAAAGCGCGCTTACATTCAACAAAAAAGATACTCTTGCGGTGCTTTCAAAATACGGAATTCCTTCAGCCAAAAGCATTTATTTAAGAAAAGGCGAACCAATAGATGAAGAAAAAATCGTTACAGAACTCGGTTTACCTCTTTTCGTAAAACCCAATCAATCCGGATCTTCACTCGGAATCAGCAAGGTAAAGGAAAAAGGAGCATTACAAAAAGCCATTGAAATTGCCTTCAAGGAAGACGAAGAAATCTTAATCGAAAGTTTTTTGGATGGCACCGAAGTTTCCGTGGGCGTTTTGGATTATAAAGGAAAAACCATAGTTTTGGGAATTACCGAAATTGTTCCACACAAAGAGTTTTTCGATTACGAAGCTAAATATAATGGTGCTTCCGAAGAAATTACTCCCGCAAGAATAGACGAAACCACCCGAATGAAAATAGAAGAAATCGCTTTAAAAGCTTACAATTCACTCGGAATGTCGGGATTTTCCAGAAGTGAATATATCATTGTGAAAGGAAATCCTTATATGTTGGAAATGAACACAAACCCTGGATTTTCTCCGGCAAGTATTCTTCCTCAGCAAGCCAAAAAATATGGTATTTCCATTCGAGATTTATGTGGACACGAAGTAGAAAAAGCTTTAGCAAAAAATTAAACTATGAAAACAGCCGTTTTTCCGGGATCTTTCGATCCTATTACTTTAGGACATTACGATATTATCGAAAGAGCTTATTCTTTATTCGATAAAATCATTATTGCCATTGGGCAAAATTCCCAAAAAAACTATATGTTCCCATTGGAAAAAAGAATGGAATTTATCCAAAAAACATTCAAAAATTTCGATAAAATAGAAGTGGATTCCTTCGAAGGATTAACGGTGGATTACTGCCGGAAGAAAAAAGTAAAATTTATCCTGAGAGGACTTCGAAATCCGGCCGATTTTGAGTTTGAAAAAGCCATAGCCCAAACCAACCGAACCTTGAGCTATGAAGATAAAATAGAAACTATTTTCCTTCTTACTTCTTCGGGAAAATCGTTTATAAGCAGCAGTATTGTTCGGGAAATTATGAGTTATAACGGAGAATACCAATTATTGGTGCCTCCAGCCGTAAGAATTTAATGTGGAATTACACACCAATTTTATTTCTATTATCGAAGTTTTGGGAACCATTGCTTTTGCTATGTCGGGAGCTTTTGCCGCCATTGAAAAACGCTTCGATCCTTTTGGGGTAATTATCATTGCCTTTGTTACAGCTGTGGGTGGCGGAACCATTAGAGATTGGTTGATTGGCGTTCCCGTAGCTTGGATGAGCGATTTAACAATTTGTTCCGTAATTATTATCACTGCTTTTATCGCCATGATTTTTCATTCCATAGAAAAGAATTTTGGGCGAACTTTGTTTATTTTCGACTCTCTCGGACTGGGATTATTTACCATTATTGGCGTTCAAAAAGGAATGCAGGCAGATTTTCATCCCATGATGTGCATTATCCTGGGAACCATAACCGGTTGTTTTGGTGGAGTTATTCGCGATACTTTGTTGAATAGAATTCCTTTAATTTTCCGAAAAGAAATTTATGCCACAGCGTGCATTATTGGCGGAGGATTATCGATAATTTTAATAAAATATACGAGTTTGTCTTTTACTTTTACGCAAATTGCCACCATTTTGCTTATTGTGGTTATTCGGACTTTGGCCGTAAAATACCACTGGCAAATTCCTAAATTTTATTTAAAAAAGTAAAGATTTAAAGGAAAATCTCTAATAATATTTTCCTCTTTGGCGCATATTGGGATTGTGCATGTGTTTTTGCATGTTCGGAAGTTTCAGCTGATCTTTCAACATTTTTATCTGATCGCTCAATATATCCGAAGTATCCAAACGTTTGGCTTCATCAATAAGAAGTTTGGCTTGTTGTTTTCTGCCTTTTTGCAGGGCAATTGCACCCAAATTCAATGTGGCCAAAGCGCGATCGTGCTTCATATTTAAACCGTAATCCAAAGCCTTTTTCATATAATTTTCCACGGCAGAAGGATTGTCTTGCGCTTCGGTTAATCCCACCAAATAGTGATAATATCCGTATTGCTTTTTATACAATTGCTTTTTAAAATTGGTAATACCTTTTAGCCATTTAGAAGCTTTTGCCATATTTTGTTTTCTCATAAACCAAAATGCCAAAAGGATATATTCGTTTTTAAAAAACAGTAAAATGGGAAATCCTGCCAACAAAACCATTACAATTCCCCATCCGATATTTCGGTTAAACATCAAAAAAATCCCGTAAGCAATAATAAGGGCGGCGATTACGAATTTTATATATTTATTCATTTTTTTAAATCTAAATTTTGGTTTGCAAAGATAGGAATTTCTCTAAAGATGCACGGACATTTCCGCAACTTCTCTTTAGATAAAATCCTTATTTCTCAATTCGTTCAAAGGTTTGAAAGCAAAAATTATACGGATTTTTTTCGTCCATTTCCTGGCAATCTTCTTGCACAATTTGCCATTCTTCGGGGTTTATTTCGGGAAAAAAAGTATCCGCTTCCAAAGTAGCATCCACGCGCGTAAGCTCAATTTTATCTGCCAACGGCATACTTTGTTCAAAAATATTTTGCCCGCCGATAATGCAAATACGCTCGTCTATTTTTTTTGCATGCTTTAAAGCATCTTTTAGAGAATGTACAATTAAAATTCCTTCTTCAAACCAATCCATTCTCTTGGTTAAAACAATATTTGTCCTGTTGGGCAAAGGTTTCCCGATGGATTCATACGTTTTTCTTCCCATAATAATAGGGTGTCCGCTGGTGATTTCTTTAAAATGCTTCAAATCTTTGGGCAGATGCCACAAAAGCTGGTTGTCCTTTCCGATTTCGTTTTTTCGTCCCGCTGCCACCACAAGTGTAATCATGATTTAAAAGTTTTGATACAAATTTAAAACAAAAATTGTACTTTTGATTTTATTAATCTGTCATTTAAATTCAAAAACATATGAAAAATAAAGGTTGCATGAGTGCCGGCATTGTATTGGTGGTACTTTTAATTATTGTTGTCGGTGGCTTTTTTTGGGGCAAAGGAGTTTACAACACTTTGGTAACACAAGACAATGAAGTTCAAAAAGTTTGGGGAGATGTGGAAACCGTTTATCAAAAACGAGCCAACCTAATTCCAAATCTGGAAAGAACCATAAAAAACTACACCGAATATGAACGCGGAACTCTAACCGATGTAGTGGAAGCTCGCGCAAAAGCAACTTCGGTAAATATCGATCCTTCGAACATGACGGAAGCCGATATGCAAAAATTCCAACAGGCACAAAACCAATTTACCGGAGCTCTCGGCAGATTAATGGCTGTAGTGGAAAGTTATCCCAATCTGAAGGCAGACCAACAGTACACGAATTTCCAAAGAGAATATACTGCCATAGAAAACAGTATTCGCATGGAAACCACCAATTACAACGAGGCTGCACGAAATTACAACACGTACAAACAACAATTCCCGACCAATATTCTTGTTGGTTTTTTCCAAAGATTTAAAGACAAACCTTATTTCAAAGCGGAAGAAGGCGCCGAAAAAGCTCCGGAAGTTTTTAAGGAAAATGAATAATTTTTTATCAAATACCGAATTGGAAGAACTGGTAGAAGCAATTCGTACTGCCGAAAATGCTTCTACCGGGGAAATCCGAATTCATATTGATCGGCATTCCACTCATGATTTTGCAAAAGCAGCGCTCGATATTTTTTATGAATTGGAAATGCAAAAAACAAAACAACGAAACGGCGTACTTTTCTATGTGAATTTCGAGCAACGCTATCTTACCATTATCGGGGATGAAGGAATTCACAAAAAAGTAAAACAATCCTTTTGGGACCAACTTCACGATGAAATTACCGCAGGATTTAACCAAAAAAAATATTTCACTTCGCTTAAAGAAGCCGTTTTAAAAACCGGCATGGAACTAAAAAAACATTTTCCTACCGCCGAAAATAATGTAAATGAACTTCCTGATGAGATCAGTTTCTCTTAAATTTTTTATATTCTTTTTATTTCTGCTTACAGGAATTTCACTATTTGCACAGCAGATTCCTCCTAAACCAGATATTCTCTATCCGGTTTACGATGAAGTGGGATTGCTAACACAAGAACAAAAAGATAAACTGAACCAAAAACTGATTCAATATTCAGATTCCACTTCTACAGAAATCGAGGTAATTATCATTCCCACCACAGGAGGAGAAGATATTAATTTTCTCGCAGCTCGCTATGGAGAAGAATGGGGAATCGGACAAAAAAAAGTAAACAATGGTGTGGTTTTTATGATTGCCACAAAAGACCATACCCTTTCCATTCAACAAGGAAGAGCGGTAGAACAATATCTTACCGCTTCTACTGCCGGACAAATTTTGGATTATCTGGTAACGCCGGCTTTCCAAAAAGGAAATTGGTACAAAGGAATAGACGATGCAACAACTGCAATTATAGAAGCGCTGCAAGGAAAATTCCAATCTCCGGCGAAAAAAAACCAATCGGAGGATTTTGACTTTTCTCATTTAATTGTTTTGATTTTCATCATTTTTATTGTTATCATGATTTTCAGGCACGGCGGTGGCAATAATGGCGGCAACGATGACGACATTAATCTTTCCCGAAGAGGACGCAGAAATTTCCCCGGTGGATTTATTTTCTTTCCTGGATTCGGAGGTGGATTTGGTAGTGGCGGAAGTTCTGGTGGTAGCTTCGGAGGAGGCGGATTTGGAGGCTTTGGCGGAGGTGGCTCTTTCGGAGGTGGTGGTGCCAGCGGCGGCTGGTAATCTTCAAAAAAAACACTAAAAAAACTTTCAGAACTTTCTCTTTTTTTAATGGAAAGATTGTTTTTTTTGATTTAAAATCATAATAAAACGAAATTAATTCTTCTATTTTTTAAGTTCTTTTCGTAATTTTGTAAAAATTTCAACTTGTGAATAAGACGCTTGTTCTCTTCGCTCATCCTTATTTTGAACATTCAAAAGCGAACATAAAACTTACAAAAGTATATCAAAACAAGGAGTATGTAACGTTTCGAGATTTGTATGAGGAATATCCGGATTTTAGCATCGAAACCTTTAAAGAGAGAAAAAGATTACCGGCTTATGACCGTATTATTTTTCACATGCCTCTTATTTGGTTTGGAATGCCACCGCTTTTGAAATTATGGATTGATGAAGTTTTTGAAACTCGATGGGTTATTCATCATGGGAAAAACAGTCCTTTGGCAGGAAAAAAAGCGTGTATTATTGTAACGGCAGGAGGTTCTGCTCAATCTTTTTCAGAAGAAGGTTTTTTTAAATTAAATGCCAAAAGATACCTAAGCAGTTTGATTGAAAGCATCGGGATAAATAATATGAGTCTGGAAAAATTTATTGCCATATACGACGCCGACCAACTTTCGCAAGAAGAAATTTCTCGTTATTATGATGAAATAAAAGAAATTATAGAGAAAACATAATGGAAGACTTATTCGTTACCGCCTTAGTATTTTTAGGAGCCGCCATCGTGATGGTGCCGCTGGTTAGGAAATTAGGGTTCAGTTCTGTAATAGGTTATATTATTGGAGGTATTATTATTGGTCCTTATGTTTTAAAATTTACAGGTAGCGCCGATGATGTAATGCATGCCACGGAATTTGGTGTGGTTATGCTTCTTTTTATTGTAGGTTTGGAGTTGGAACCTAAGAAGTTTTGGGCCATTAGAAAAGCCATTCTCGGTTTGGGAGTAACTCAGGTGGTGGGCACCTCATTTTTACTTGCCACGGTTTTCCACTTCGCCGGATGGCAAAATAAAGTCGCCATTACTGTGGGTTTGTGTTTTGCTATGTCTTCTACCGCCATCGTTCTACAAACTTTAAAAGAGAAAAATCTTTTTCACACTACTTCGGGAGAAGCTTCTTTTTCAATTTTACTTTTACAAGATATTGCGGTAATCCCCATTTTGGCATTCCTTCCTTGGTTGGCCAATCCCAATGCAGAGCAAATTAATGAATCGGCATTGCTTATCAATTTGTTGCCCAATTGGGTAAAACCTTTTTCCATCTTCATTGGTGTGGGAATATTGATTATCTTGGGAAGATATGTTTTCGTTCCTTTCCTGCGTTATGTAGCATCTTCGGGGATGAATGAATTGCTCGTGGCTACTTCTTTATTTTTGGTGGTAGGAGTTTCTCAACTTATGATTTTGGTAGGATTATCTCCTGCTTTAGGCGCCTTTTTGGCTGGAGTAATGTTGGCCAACTCCGAATTTCGACATGAATTGGAAAGTAATATAGATCCTTTTCGGGGATTACTTTTGGCCGTATTTTTTGTTAGTGTAGGTTCTACTATTAATTTTAACGTAATACGACACGATCCTCTATTTATATTTACAACTGCAGCGGTAGTTTTAGTTGTAAAATTTGCCATTTTATTTGGTATCGGGAAAATTTTCAAAATGAGCACCCAGCAGAACCTTCTGATGTCTTTTGGTTTAGCGCAAGTAGGAGAGTTTGCTTTCGTACTGCTTACCTTCTCGAACAAAATTTATCTTTTAAACGACACTCTAACTTCCCAAATGATGGCTGTGGTAGCTATCACTATGTGTATTACACCTCTGATGATGATTTTAAACGAAAAATACATCAGTCCTCGATTTGATGTAGAACCTGTGGAAAAAGAAGGTTTAAATAAAGATGAAGGGAAAGGAGAAAATAAAATTATTATTGTAGGATACGGACATTTTGGTAGCACTGTAGGAAGATTGATGCGTGCGAATAACGTTAATGTAACGATATTGGATCACGATTCCGATAGAGTTTCTTTGTTGCGTGAAAATGGCATTAAAGCTTTTTACGGAGATGCCACCCGAAAAGAAATATTAGCTGTAGCGGGTGCCGAATCAGCAGACATTATCGTCTTATGTTTGGATAATCCTGCGGATAATTTTAGAATTACCCAATTGGTAAAAGAGAATTTCCCCCATTTACAACTCTTCGTAAGAAGCCGAAACCGCTTGGATGCTTACGATTTTCTTAATACCGGAGTGGACATAAAAAACATCTATCGTGAAACTCTTGGTACCGCTGTTAAAATGGGAATAGATATACTTCATGCGGCAGGAATGCGAAAATACAGTGCCTACAAAATAGGACATCGTTTTGAGGTAATCGATAAAAAATCTACAATACGCATCGCTTCAGAACGATTAAAAGATACGCCTACCTTTACCATCGCAGAAGCTTTGGAGCACGAAATAGAACTACTTAGAGACGACAATATTTCTTTCGACGAAAAAAACTGGAGCGATGTGGACAGTTAAAGCACTTTTACACTTCCGCCACTCGATTCGCTTTTACTGATGGAAGAAAGTTCGCCTTTTTTATAAACCACTATATCTCCTGAAGAAGAAGCTCTTGCATCCAATTTATCGGAAACAGATATCGCTATATCTCCACTACTGGAAGCTTGTAAATCGGCAATTTCCGCCTGAAGATTTTTAGCTTTAATATCGCCGCTGGAAGAAGATTTTGCTACAACGGATTTCACTTTTCCCGATATGATAATATCTCCGGAAGAGGAGGCAGATAAATTGGCTCTTAACGCCCAAATTTCACCTTTAAAGTCGCCACTACTGCTGGTAGAAATATTTAAATCATTGGCTTCTATATTTCCTGAAATATTTCCGCTGCTATTTGCTTTAATGCTCACAGATTCTTGGGTAAATTTATCTCTCAAAACAATATTTCCCGAGGATGATGTAGATAGTTCGGAAAAATGATTGGTATAAATTTTCACCTTTATACTTTGTACACGAAGGGAAATCCTTCCATTAAACTCCATCCCGACATTTAATTTTCCATTGTTCACCTCCACGCGAATGTGCTCTTGCAACTTTTCGGGAGCCGTTACCACTACTTTTTGGACATCGGATTTTATAACTTCGGCATCTATACTTGTATTAACGCTTATAGAATTAAATTTTAAATCGTAAGTTTCATCAATTACCTGTCCGGAATTTTCGTCGGTAAACACTTGTCTGGGGGATATATCAACTTTACAAGATTGAGCCAAAATTAAAATGACGAATAAAAAAGCTATTCTTTTCATGGTTTTTATTTTTTTAAGAGAATCAAACATTATTTTGTCTTTTATAAATAAGACAACCTTTTTCCAAAAAAGTTACAATTTCATTTCATGTTTTCAAAAAAAATTTAAAAACAAATGTCAGTTTTCATTCTTTGCATTTCATAAAAACAATTTTTTAAAAATCCATTCTGTTTATTCTTTTAAAATCATTACCTTTATGCCTCTCGATAAATAATGTTTTAGCAAAATGAAAAATCTCTTAGTTCTCGCAATTCTTGCCCTCGGAATTGTTTCCTGCAAACAAAAAAACGACACCCAAAAAACAGATGGAAATATGACGAAAAAAGAACTCCCCGATTCTTTAAAAAGCAATCCTTTACTTCACAAAAGCACGTTGCAATATCAAGCTCCCGAGTTTGATAAAATAAAAAATAAAGATTTTAAACCTGCTTTCGATTATGCCTTAAAAGAGCAAATGGAGGAAATTGATGCGATTGCAAACAATACTGAAGCACCTACTTTCAATAATACTTTAGAGGCTTTGGAACTAAGTGGGGAAAATTTAAAACGCGCACAATCCGTTTTTTACAACTTATTAAGCGCCAATACCAACGACACATTGCAAAAATTAGCAGAAGAATATGCTCCTATTTTTGCTGCACAATCCGATAAAATATTTCTCAATTCCAATCTTTACAACCGAATTCAGCGGGTTTACAACGAGCGGAATTTTTTAAGTTTAGATCCCGAATCTGTACGATTGATAGAAGTTTACAAACAAGAATTTGAAAAAGCCGGAGCCAACTTAAGCGAAGATAAAAAAGAAGAACTGAAAAAAATAAACGGACAATTGGCCTCTTTATCCACACAATTCAGCAACAAATTATTAGGCGCACGAAAAGCAGGTGGATTGCTCATTTCCGATGTAAAAAAATTGGATGGATTAAGTGAAGACCAAATTGCAGCCGCCAAAGAAGATGCTAAAAAAGCGGGAGAACCCGGAAAATATTTATTGGCTTTGCAAAACACAACGCAACAACCTCTTTTGAAAAATTTAAAAAACAGAGACGTTCGCGAAGAACTTTTTAAAGCTTCGTGGGAGCGCGCCAGCAAAGGCGATGAAAATGATACTCGCTCCACTTTGGAAGCCATTGCTAAATTACGTCTGAAAAAAGCAAAAATACTGGGCAAGAAAAACTACGCCGCTTGGTCTATACAAGATCAAATGGCTAAAACTCCCGAAGCTGCGCTAAAACTTTTATCCAATTTGGCCAAACCTTCTGTAAAAAAAGCCAAACAAGAAGCAGTAGAAATTCAGAAATTAATCGACGCTCAAGGAGGTAATTTTACTTTAGAGCCTTGGGATTGGGATTTTTATGCCGAACAGGTGAAAAAGCAAAAATTCGATTTAGATGAAAGCGAAGTAAAACCTTATTTCGAAATCCGAAACGTTTTGGAAAAAGGTGTTTTCTATGCTGCCAAACAACTTTATGGAATTACATTTAAGGAAAGAACCGATTTACCCGTTTATCATCCGGATGTGGTTGCTTATGAGGTTTTCGATAAAGATGGAAAATCTTTAGCCATATATTATTTGGATTTTTATACCCGCGACAACAAAAATGGTGGCGCATGGATGAGTAATTTTGTAGAACAATCTACTTTATTAGACCAAAAACCTGTTATTGTAAATGTTTTCAATTTCCAAAAACCTGCTCCGGGAAAACCTTCTTTGGTAAGTTATGATGATGTAACTACCATGTTTCACGAATTTGGGCATAGCATTCACGGTTTCTTTGCCAACCAAAAATACGAGATGCTTTCGGGAACTAATGTTCCACGCGATTTTGTAGAATTTCCTTCGCAAATCAACGAAAATTGGGCTTTGGAACCCAGCATTTTGAAAAACTATGCCATTCATTATGAAACCGGTGAAGCCATTCCTCAGAGTTTGGTGGAAAAATTAAAAGAATCTAAAAACTTTAACATCGGCTATGTTATGACGGAATTGGTGGCTGCAGCAACTTTGGATATGGCTTGGCATACGGTAAATGAGGAATCTAAATTTAAACCTGCAGATGAGTTTGAAAATGATGCTTTGGAAAAATACGGCTTATTGGTAAAAGAAGTTCCTACAAGATATCATTCGCCTTATTTTTCTCATATTTGGGGCGGCGGCTATGCTGCGGGATATTACGCTTATCTTTGGACACAAATGTTGGAAGCCGACGCTTACGATTGGATAGAAAAACATGGCGGAATGACGCCAGAAAATGGAGATAGGTTTAGAAAATATATTCTCTCCGTAGGAAATAGTGAGGATTTAAATAAAGCTTTCCATAATTTTACAGGCTATGATCCCACAATAGATCCTTTATTGAAAGCAAAAGGATTGAATTAATTTGTTCAATAAGTCCAAAAAGAAGCGGCGGGGTTTTTGAAAACCCCGCCGCTTCTCATTTATTTAATAAGCTTTAAAATTTAATTACTTTAGAATCATCTATATTAAAGGCTTTTATTACTTCATCGTAATTTTCAGGATTGATATTTTTCTCCTTCATAGTTCTTATGTTTACTTCATCCTTTTTTATAGAATTTGGAAAATATCCCGGAAGTAGAACTACTCTAAAAGTTTGATTGGTAATCCAAGGTTTCACAACATTGGGAACATTTTGCTTATCAAAATTTCCTGAAGCATAAAATACAACATCATTTTTTGAAAAATCATAATCGTAATCTAATTCATACCCATTATTCAAATACATTGTTCTGGGAATTGGTTGCCATACATCTACTCCCAAATCATCTACCAGTCTGAAAACCAAAACTTGATCGGCATCGTATAATGGTGTATAAAAATCTTCACCAAAACTAAGTTCTCCATTACTGTAAGTAAAAGTGCCTGTGGTTTCCAATACTTGCGAATAAGTATCGTTATCTGTTCCATCGACAATTACATCGTTATCTCTTTCACAGGACAGGGCGGTAAACGCTACCCCCGCCAATAATAAAATAGGAATAAACTTTTTCATAATATAAATATTTTTTAGATTCTTAATTGTGTAATACATAAAACAATTTATGTGCCATAGGAAATATCTTGTTTTTTCAAGTGCTAAAGATAATAAAAAAGCGATTGGGGTTTTTCAATCGCTTTTTATAGTGAAAAGAAAAAATATTTATTGTTTTTTTGCCCACCATAATGGGGTTAATACTTCATCCGGACCCTCTAATAGATCGACAGCCTGTTGATATCCTTTTGGATCACTATTTCTAAGACTGCTGGGATATGGAATTCTTTGAGGGAAGTTTTTTACCGAATTCGTCATATAGTTAGCCTTTGTAATATTGGGCAAATTAGGAAGTGGCTGATCTACTGCCGGATTTTCAAAGAAAGGTAAGCCTAATCTTCTCTGGTCGCTCCAAGTCTCTAATGGCAACCAAGGGGTGTTAGCAATAAATTTCTGTGTGATTATTTTGGTTAGATGATCATTATTTACACTTCCATTTTTATATATTGTGTTTTTAGGATAATTGATGGTTACATTACTCAATGTGCCCGTTTTAGGATCCTTATACTGCATTACACGTGAACTTCCTGCCTCTGCAATATGTGAAAACTTAACAGAAGTTCCTACTCTGTTATAATCCTCAGATGCAATATAATCATCGTAAAATTCTCCTACACCATTATAATCTAAACTCAGTTTAATTCCTTGGTTATACGCCGCTTCTGCAGGCATGGGAGTAGCCCAACCTCTTACTGCTGCTTCTGCAATAAGGAAGAAACTTTCCCAACTGCCAAAGAATACTCTTTTATTGGTGCTATTCCTATACTGCCATCCTATAGCGGGAGCATATCGAGGATCCCAAGTAGATATATCGTTCAGAGAACTTGCTGTATCCCAATTTCCTCCGGGATATGTACTCCAAGTATATTTGGTGTCTACTACTACTTCAGATTTATCGGGGAATCTCATTTTGCGTAATAGCTGATCGTCCGTAGTGAGGAACCAACTTGTTGGGAAATTGGCATTACTGAAATCGCCGGGCATGTAGAACATTTTATAAGCTCTGGGATCTATAGAATAAGGTAAACCATCTAAGAAGTAACCCACATAAGGATCGTTAGTATATTTTGGGTATTGATCGGTAAACTTCAGTCCAATGTAATTTTCCGGCTTAATGCGGGAGATCACAACATCATCTTCACCTTCCGGTCTGCCGATCCTCTGTTGATCTTCGGATTTAATTCCTCCTAAACCTATAAACATATTGTTTAGGGTTTCGGATAAAATTTGCTCATTCCATGAACGAGACATTACTCCGGTAAGACCATCCCAACCATCCTGCTCTACTACAGCGAAATTTTCATCATTAATTGAGATAAATTTATTGGTTGCAGCAGCCTCTTCAAACTCGGCTTTGGCTTTTGCGGGATCTACTTCCGAAAGCCTCATTGCCAAGCGCATTCTCATAGAATTACCATAACGAATCCATTTATTCCAATCCATTTGATAAGCTAAATCTACATCTGCAGATTTGCTATCCATTCCTACGAGAGAAACATCTATTTTAGAAACGGCATCTTTTAATTCTTCAAAAAGATAATCATATACTTCTTTTTGTGAATTAAAATCCGGATTTACCCCTTGGAAACCTTCGATAGGTGCTGAACCAAAATTATCTGAAAGTTCTGATAGTAAATAAGCTCTCCAGATTCTGGAAATTTGGATCACATTCTCATTATATGCTGTAGCTGTACCATTTTCGGCTTTTTCTTCTCCAATGGTAATGGCCAAATTAACATTCTTGAGCCAACTTGCCAAGTCGTTCCAATAGTTAAGTGTCCATCCATCATTATATCCTCCAGAATCTGCAAAGCCATCGGAGGCTTGTTGGCGCCCCGCATCTTTCCAATAAAGTATAAACGAACGCTCGGCCGTATCTGGATTCATTTGCGCTCCCAATATTGATTGGTTTAAAAAATATTCTGGAAGAACTTGTTCTGCAGTTGCTGCATTTGGATCTTTATTGATTTCATCAAAATCGTTACATCCGCTTGTCATTAAAGTAATCGCAACTAATGGGATAATTATTTTTATTTTTTTATTTTTCATTTTATCGTTTTTTAGAAACCAACGGTTAAATTAAACACAAAGCTTCGGACAGAAGGAAATGCCAAGTATTCAAATCCTTGTGCATTTGAACTAAGTGCATAAGATGCTTCCGGATCTATATCTTTTACTTTACTGTAAATCATCCATGCATTATTAACCGAGAAGGATACTTTTGCGCTTTGGAAAGCTGAATTTTCGAACAGGGATTTAGGAAAAGTATAAGTTAATTGTACATTTCGCAATCTAATATTGGTAGCATCGTATACATTCTCTTCATTTATACCTAAGTTTCCTCCTTGTGCCATAGAATGCCAATAATCTTCCGGAGACACCGCAATTGTATTTTCTGTATAACCGCCGCTTCCATCGGGAATTACACCATCTACAACAAAGTTTTCTCTACCTCCGTTTACCACAGTTTCAGGAGCTAAACCGTTATATTGCATAGTATATTTGGTTCCGGAGAAAAACTGCCCTCCAAATCTACCATCGATTTGAAATGAAAGTCCTAAGTTTCCGAATCTGAATCTATTGGTAACTCCTAAAAGAGCTCTTGGGGTTTGATCTCCCAAAACATATTGATTTTTATCGGTTGTTGGAAGTCCTGCATCTGTTAATATTTTCCTACCAAAATAGGGGCTGTTTTTGTCTTCAACTCTTTGGTACGCAGTCCCCATAATAGTACCATATCGATGTCCTACATATGCCATAATAGCCACACTATCGAACCCTCCCAGAGACTTTTGCTCTACGCCTTCTTTCAGTTCATTAATTGTGTTCTTGTTTTTGGAGAAATTTACATTCATATTCCACCCAAAGTTTGGTTTTCTGATAATATCAGCATCTACGGTAACTTCAATTCCTTTATTTTGGATATCACCTGCATTTACCATTTCTCCAGTATATCCGGAAAGGGGATTTAAAGGTATTTCAATTAGCTGATTGGTTGCATGGGTATTATAAAAGTTTACATCTAAATCTACTCGGTTAAAAAATCTAACATTGGCTCCAAACTCATAAGTTTTAAGTAATTCACTTACCAGATTGGGATTAAACAATACTGTCCCTCCACTCGCTGTTAAATTCCCAAGTGGATCGTGGCTTATTCCATATACATTATAAAGACTATATGGGCCAAGTGAGTTACCTGTAACAGCATAAGATCCTCTTAATTTAACAAAAGTTAATACGTTTCCAAAGGGTCGGGTATTCCACAATTTGTTAAACATATCTGTAAGAACCAAAGAAGAACTTACCGATGGATAAAAATAGGATCGGTTGGCCTCACTCATGGTAGAAGACCAATCGTTTCTGGCAGTAGCATTAATAAACCAAAAATTATCATAATTGATATCTAATGTGGCAAAAGCCGAATTAATTTGTGTTCTGGTTCTTCCTTCGCTCACGCTGGGTTGATTGTTAATTGCATTTCCTACACTAAAATAATCGGGAACATCAAGTACTGCATTGATATTTAAGCTATTGTACCTACTTGTCATAATTTGTCCGTATAAGGAAAACGCTCCACTCCACTTACCAAAAAGATTATCCTGATGGAAATTTAAACTCGCTATATAGTTGTTTTCCATGAATTTGTTCATTCCTGTAACATAACGATTATCAAAATACCCTCCACTATAAGTCTTTTGTTCCGTTTTGGTATTGTACATATCCGAACCTACTTTCACATCAAAATTTACCCAATCTGCAAAATCATATCGAATATTACCATTCATTAAAAATCTATTTCTTACATCGCTATTCAGATTATTATAGACCGACCACCATGGGTTGTTACTATTTGGGGTGTACCAACGCTGTTTTGCTCCCAGCTCATCCATTCCCTCTTTTAACGCTCCCAAATCCACTGTTGTAGGAAGCCCAATTACCGTTCCATAATATCCGGAGTCATGTCCACCTACAGGCCGGTTAGCGGCATAAGAATTAATATATTGAATTTTAATATCGCTATGCCATTTATCATTTTCGCCAAAAGTAGATGTTACTCTTGTCATGGCATTTAAACGCTGATATTTTGTATTCGGAACCACACCTGAGTCAAATAAATAACTTGCAGATGAAAAAATGGTAGATTTTTCTCCTATAGATTGCTGAAAAGTAACTGTATTATTCTCTGCTACTGAAGGGTGGAAAAAACTGTTGTAATTATCATAGGAGCGTAGTATTTCATTTTTCCCTTCCCAATTTTCAACAGTTTGTCCTGTTATTTCGGTTCCCCAACTTTCTACTCCTTCTTTTACATATTGCCCCGCTATACCCTGCGAAAAAACTCGCTGCATTTTTGGGAGCATAAATGCCGTTTGGATATTAAGCGTATTAGAATAAGTAATCCCCGCTCCTCTCGATCTTCTACCTGTTTTGGTTGTAATCATAACCACACCATTTCCTGCACGTGATCCATACAAAGCGGAAGCTGCACCTCCTTTCAAAACTGTAATATTCTCTATATCTTCAGGATTTAAATCACTTAGTCCATTTCCCATATCGGCTTCAGCATTCCAAAAGTCGTTATTACTCGACCCCTGAAAATTAGACATTGGGATACCATCTACTACAATTAGAGGCTGATTATCATTAGTTAGTGAATTAAAACCTCTTAAAATAATTTTAGAAGAACCGGCAGGTCCTGCAGCAGACTTCACAAGTTGTAATCCACTAATTTTTCCTACCATAGCATCTGTCACGTTTACTTCTCTCGCCTCTACCACATCGGATCCTTTAATATCTTGATAAACGTAACCGAGAGATCTCTTCTCTTTTTTTACACCATAAGCAGTAACCACTACCTCTTGGATATCGGATGTATTCGCTGTATCCTGTTGAGCTTGCACATAAATTAACGAGCCCGCGAAGATTAATTGTAATAATCCTATTTTAATAAATATTCTTCTCATAAATCGATATTTTAAATCAGAGCTAATTTATAATTTTTTTATAATATATCATAAATTTATATAATTTTTATACAATTTATTTAAATTTTTACTGCTTTTTCGATCATAACAAATATAAAAGCTTGCATAATTTATAACTTATTGATATTTAGAGCTTTCAATAAATTAAAATATAGATTTAAACTACTCTAAGGCTTTAAATACAAAAACGAATAACAATTTTTTCTTGGTATACTTCTTTCTTATTTAAACATTACTTTCCTCCCTCACAGGTTTAAAACCTATGAGATCTACGATTTCAATTTCAACTTGCAAAACTTGGTAATATTCACTCACCACCTATTAGGTTTTAAAAAACCAGACAGGTGTTAATGTTAATGTTAGTATTGGAGTATAGGTTTGAGGCAAGGAATAAGAACAAAGTTTTTAGCTTGGTTTCCAAAAACAAAAAAGTCTCATTCGTATTGAATGAGACTTTATAATATCCGCCTGTGGCGGAAAAAAC
>Ga0206106_100215_pt1 | contig 82580 bp, 78 predicted proteins | sample 1B1ome_FD_148677 | JGI IMG/M metagenome (GOLD analysis project Ga0206106, IMG submission 148677) | Enriched microbial communities from leaf-cutter ant dump, University of Wisconsin, Madison, United States - 1B110A | ecosystem: Environmental > Terrestrial > Nest > Insects nest > Nest dump | place...
GACAAACAACCTGAAAGAGCTGAAACTTCGAGACGACAAGGGCAGTGCGCACCCTCATTCCTTCATCGTTTCCATATATTGTGCGTGCAGATGTCGGAGCAGGACGAGCAAAACTGCGCTGACCGGCAGTGCCAGCAAAATCCCGATAAAGCCGAACAACTGGCCGAAAGCGAGTAATGAAAAAATTACCGCTACCGGGTGCAGACCAATACGTTCCCCCACCAGCCGGGGGGTAATCAGCATGCTTTCCAGCAGTTGTCCTGATCCCACTACTACCCAGACTGCGATTACACCACTCCATTCCTGAAATTGTGTAATGGCTGTAAAAGTTGCCAGTGCAAACCCGGTAATGGTTCCCAGATAGGGTACGAATACCAGAATCCCGGATATCAGCCCGATCGGTAAGGCAAATTCCAGCCCGACCAGCCATAGTCCCGTTACGTAGTAGATGCTCATGATGGTAATTACCGCTGTTTCCCCGCGCATGAATTCGGCCAGCACATCATCGGTTTCCTTCGCCAGCGTAAAAATCTGTTTTTGCCAGACAGGGGGAATCAGCTCCCCCACTTGTCTGATCAAGCTATTCCAGTCACGCAGCAAGTAAAACAATACAACCGGCACCAGCACCATATTCATCAGGAACGTCAGGATGATCAGACCACCGCTTTTCAGTGAAGGCAACATTTGCGCAGCCACGCCGCCGGCACTTTTCCAGTGCTCCGTCAGCATCTGTTTGAGTGAGGCGATATCGATCTGAAGCTCGACATTGAAATTATCTTCCAGCCAGGGAATAAACCGGCTCTTCACCAGATCAAGAAAAAACGGAATTCGCTCAACCAGCCGTGAAACTTCTTTCTCAAACAGCGGAAACAGAATCAGCGCCATGGCGATAAATATTCCCATCGTCATGAGCATCACGAAGATCGTGCTCAGGGTTCGGGGAATTTGCCTGGCTTCAAGCCAGGTAACCAGTGGGTTACAGATATAGGCAATGACGGCCGCCAATAAAAAAGGAGTCAGAATGGGACTGAGCAGATAGATCAGCACACTGACCACACCAATAACCGTCAGGCACCAGAAGAAACGGGAATCCGGGGAATATTTGTCGTTCATTTACGGTAAAATCATGCCTCAAAAACTGCACTCTAGCCTTAACACAGTGAGAACTCAACTTGACTGCATCCAATCCTGCAAATCCTGATAAGAACCCGATTTCCTACCGCTCATCCGGTGTCGATATTGATGCTGGAAATCGTCTGGTGGAAAGGATCAAACCATTTGCGGGGCGCACCATGCGCCAGGAGGCGCTGGGAGGTATCGGCGGATTCGGGGCATTATTTGAAGTACCCGGAAAATACCGGCAACCCGTGCTGGTATCAGGCACGGATGGCGTAGGCACCAAACTCAAGCTGGCTTTCCAGTACGCACGACATGCCACTATCGGTATCGATCTGGTGGCAATGAGCGTGAACGATATTCTAGTACAGGGCGCTGAGCCACTGTTTTTTCTGGACTATTTCGCCTGCGGCAAACTGGATGTGGACATTGCCGCCCAGGTGGTTCAGGGAATTGCGTGCGGCTGTGAAGATGCCGGTTGTGCGCTGATTGGAGGTGAAACGGCAGAGATGCCCGGTATGTACCCCGAAGGAGAATATGACTTGGCAGGCTTTGCTGTCGGCGTGGTGGAAAAAGATCGAATCATCAATGGTTCCCGTATCAAAGAGAACGATATCGTACTGGGGATCGCCTCGAGCGGCCCGCATTCCAACGGATTCTCACTGATTCGTAAAATTCTCGACCTGAACGCGGTGCAACCCGATACTCGTCTTGGTGAAACCAGGCTAATCGATGCACTTCTGACACCGACCCGTATTTACGTGAAATCTCTGCTGGCGTTGATGGCAGAATTGCCCGTCAAAGGATTAGCGCATATTACCGGTGGCGGATTACTGGAAAACATTCCGCGTGTTCTGCCCGACAGCGTCATGGCCCATATCGACAGCAGCACCTGGGTGCGCCCTCCCCTGTTCGACTGGCTGCAACAACATGGCAATGTAGCCAGAGAAGAAATGCTGCGTGTTTTCAATTGTGGCATCGGCATGATCGTAGTCGTTGCACCGGAACACGCGCAGACTGCCATCGAAATTTTGCACAATGCGGGCGAAACCGTATGGCAGATCGGCGAAATCGAACCTCGTCAGCCCGGGACACCCCCTATCGTCATTACCTGAAGGAAGGCGCCATGAAATCGGTGATCATCCTCATTTCCGGCCGTGGCAGTAACATGCAGGCACTACTGGAAGCCGGGTTGCCAGTTGCAGCGGTGATCAGTAACAATCCAGCGGCAGAAGGATTGATGTTTGCTCAGACACGCGGTATCCCGACTCGGGTGATCGATCATCGTACGTTTCCCGATCGGAAAGCATTTGATGCTGCGCTGGCAGAAGCCATCGATTCCTACCAGCCTGATCTGGTTATCCTGGCCGGCTTCATGCGTATTCTGTCGGAAGCATTCGTAGATCATTACCAGGGCAGGCTGGTCAATATCCATCCTTCCCTGCTGCCTGCATTTCCCGGGCTTGATACACATACACGTGCACTGCAGGAAGGGATCAAAATCCACGGCTGCACGGTTCATTTCGTTACGTCGCAACTGGATCATGGTCCTATCATCATTCAGGCTGCCATACCGGTGTTAACTGATGACACGCCGGCAACGCTCGCCGCGAGAGTACTCGCCCAGGAACATCGTATTTACCCGCAGGCTGTGCGCTGGTTTCTGCAAGAGCAATTGAAACTGGTGGAGAATCGTGTCGAAATCACGACAACCAGTGACTGTCAGGGAGTTTTATATTCACCCGGGATCGAGCCATGAAACTGTTGTTATCCATTGCCCTGTTCTTCTGGGTGAGCGTGATCGCCCAGGCAGAAAATTTACCTGAACGCATCGATATCGAGTATGTCCTCAATGGCAGTATCGGGCAGGGCAAGGCGCACGAAATACTGCGCGTGTGGCAGGAAAATGGCATCCAGCACTACACCATCGATAGCGAAGCTTCAGCCAGCGGCATTCTAAAATTGATCAAGCGTGGCAGTATTCATCGCCACAGCGAGGGTACGATCATTCCTGACGAGGGAATGAAACCGTTGCGGTTTACAGATCAACGTGGTGAAAAACCGGCACGTGAAGTCGAATTTGATTGGAGCGGGCAGCGCATCATTTATCGCCGCAAAGGCCAGGAGATGACGGAAAACCTGCCAAGTGGAACACTTGATGAATTAAGCCTGGCCTATCACTTTATGTTCACTGCCCCTCCCGAGCAGACACTGGTTGTACATGAGACCGATTACCGCACTCTGCAAACGGCCCGTTATACCGTTGCCTGGGAAATGCTGGATACACCGATAGGCAAACTTGCCACGATCGTACTCACAAAGCAGCGAGAACAAAATGATCCGTTTAAAAAGAAAATCTGGCTCGCAACGGATCATCACCTGCTGCCGGTACGCATTATTTCTACCGAAAAACACGGACTAGAAGTCGATCAGATCGTCACGAAAATCAACTATTCACCGCTGGTAAATTCTGCCCGGTGATCCTCCAAAACTTATGCGACTGACACCCGAACGACTGGATCTGCTGATTGCTGCCGTACGCAAGATACTGCCTCTGCCAGCTCCGGCAGATGTACTGCTGCGACAATTCTTTCAGGATCATCACCAACTGGGACAAAATGACCGGAGCATGATCGCGGAAGCCGTATTTGGAGTACTGCGGCGCCGTTTCTTCCTGGAAAAACTGGCAGGGAAAGCCACTGCCCGTGAACTGGTACTGGCTTATCTGACCAGGTTTCAGGGCATGAATCTGCGGGAACTGGCCCCGCTCATTCGGGAAACTGAAACCAAATGGATCCAGCAAATCAAGGCGATTAAACTGGAAGAGCAGCCCCTCTCCATCCGGGCAGAATTCCCAGAGTGGCTGGTGGAAAAACTGCAGAAATATTACTCGGATGAAGAAATTTTGCATCTTGGCCAGACGCTGCAGCAGCCCGCACCGCTGGATATACGTGTCAACAGCCTGCTTGCCAAACGTGAAGAAATATTAGCTGCATTGGAACAGCAAGGAATTGAAGCACAGCCCACCCCTTTTTCTCCAGTCGGGATTCGTATTACCGGGAAACCGGCAATCAACCGGAACACGTTGTTCCTCTCCGGAAAAATTGAAGTACAGGACGAAGGCAGTCAGCTTCTGGGATTTTTGCTTGCACCCAAGCGAGGTGAAATGGTAGTGGATTTTTGTGCAGGTGCAGGCGGAAAAACATTGCTACTTGGTGCGCTGATGCATTCTCGCGGCCGCCTGTATGCGTTTGATATTTCTGAAAAACGACTCAACAATCTCAAGCCACGTCTCAAACGCTCAGGATTATCCAATATCCATCCGCAACGCATCGACAATGAACGAGATACAAAACTGAAACGGCTGGCAGGAAAAATTGACCGGGTAATGGTTGATGCACCATGCAGTGGACTTGGCACTTTGCGCCGCAATCCGGATTTGAAATGGCGACAAAGCCCGCAAAGCATTGATGAATTGCAAAAGAAACAAATGGCCATTCTCACGGCAGCAGCCAACCTGCTCAAACCGGGAGGCCATCTGGTTTACGCCACCTGCAGCCTGTTACCGGAAGAAAATCAGCAGATTGTCGAGCATTTTCTGGCAGATCATCCGCAATTTTCCACTCTCGATTGTGGCGAACTGTTAGCACAACAAAAAATCAGCCTGCCTGATCTTGGAAAGTTTTTACAACTTTCACCGCTTTACCACAATACCGACAGCTTTTTTGCCGCTGTGCTGGAGCGCTCGGTATAACACCGGCCTAGAAAACCAAAAAGGGGCCTTTTATTTTAAGACCCCTTCAAGATGCAAGCAATATATAACGTCAGTCGCTTGCAAGTTAAATTATTTCCTTGTTATTTCAAATCGTCGATACCGGCACCGAAATTGATGTGGAATGCTGCACCGTCGATAACGAGTGCTGGAACCGATTTCACACCAGCTTTCTCAGCTTCAGCGATACGTGCTTTATCCGTGCCCAGATGAACATTTTCAACCGTATATTTTGAAGGATCAATAGCGTTGGCGACGGCCTGTTCAGCAGACACGCATACAGGACAACCCGCATGATAGAAAATAGCTTTTGATGCCACGTTTTTCTCCTTGACGAAAATTAATTAATAACGAATTCCCTGAAGCGAAGACTTCCTGTTACTGCTCTAAGCCAGGTAGACCTAGATTCTCTCCAAGAAACTCGCGAGCCTGATTTTAACACATTCAATCAATGTAATTATATTCAAGGGTTTGCAGATGTCATGCCTCAGTAAGGAGGGGGTGAAGGAGGAGGGCCTGGGGGTGGAGGCGGGATATATCTGCCCGAGGAAGAAGATGGACTGGAAGTCACTCCCTGCCCCATATTTCCACCTGACCCTTCGATCAAACCGGCAGAAACCGGTACACGATGGCCATTAGCATACATACACTGAATATAGGCAATATCATATCGCTCCTGACTGATGGAGCCTGATGATTGTGCGCTACCACTGCCCGCCAACCCCCCTCCCAGCAATCCCATACCTGCACCAACAGCTGCCCCACGCCCGCCACCCAATGCAGCACCTGCTGCTGCACCCAGAGCAGCACCCAAGGCAGCACTCTCCATACCACTGGAAACTGCTGAATTCTTGGGAGTTTCATAATTGGTCTGCTGATTGGCAAACTGGCGACATAAATAATCATCACCGCGAAACTGATCGAAGTTTTTACCAACACCCGGAAGCACCATGACGCTCGGCCCAAGCGGAATATTCACACATGCCGCAAGGGTTATTACTGCTGAAAGAACAATCAATCTGGAAAAATGGCGCATTACATACTCCTGCATTATTGAGCGGGTCGGGGAGGTATTTTTATCCAGTCACTTGGACAGCGTTCCACTTCCGGATAATAACCAGCCGGGTTCTCACAATAGTACCAGTAATTCGTAACGGTCGATTCGGGAGGAGGAGGTACCAGTCGGGCAGGTTGCTGCTGAATATAAACCGGTGGATCAGGTGGTACGACCACAACTGGAGGATAAGCGACTGGAGGAAAATAAGCAGGCCCGTAAAAACGGCTGGCCGGATAACCATAGTTGTAAGGTCGATAATAAGGCCGACGGTAATAGGGATACGACCGCCCGTAGCCGAAACTCCCATAAATCCCGACATTGTTGCGGGGATAATTGTAATAGCCGTAAGATCCGAAAGTACTCGTCAGGCCAATACCCACGGAAAAGTTTCGTTTGCCTGAATAATGGCCATGCGAGCGATTGTAGTATCCATGCGAATACCCGTAACCATAGCTCCAGGAAACATCACTTGCTATCATTCCAGCCAGAATCAGAGACAGATGAAACCAGTTCAGCCTTTTCACTCATTGCTCCTCATATCCGTGGTACATTTGTTTTAAAATCCGCTCGCCGTGTTGTTACTTAGGCCACATCCTCTGATAAAGGTTTCATAAGCTACTCAGTTACGCGCTCTGAAAAAGAACATGGACGCATGGATATTATTGACGAAAACAGAAAGATGCCTGCATCCTTCTGGCCGACAGTGATGTATGTTTTTACTTTGAATCACAAATTTCCTGATAACTGATCCGGGGAAATATTTTGATGTCTGGATTGTTCAGTGCACTTTCACACGCCTCGGCTAATCTTCTCAACCCGCGCATGCTATGGTTGTGGAGCTGGCCGATGCTGGTATCAGCCCTTTTCTGGTGGCTGATCGGCATGTTCTTCTGGACGCCGCTGTCCGGTTGGATATTGACCGTCATTCCAGCAGATACGCTTCAAAACTGGCTGGAATCTTCGCGTCTGCAAGCTATTGCCGATAGCGTGGAGAACGTCATCAATGTAATCATTTTTGTAACATTGGCGATCACCACGAGTCTGGTAATCACCGCACTGATCACCATGCCGGCCTTGGTCAATTTCGTAGCGAAACGCTACTACCCTGATCTGACCAGGATGCAGGGCGGAACCGTCACCGGCAGCCTGCGCAATGCGATCTCAGCAATAGTAATTTTTTTCGCCCTATGGATAATAACCATTCCCCTGTGGTTCACCGGAATCGGTCTGTTTGCTCCTTTGTTGGCTGCTGCCTATCTGAACCAGCGGTTGTTCTTCTATGATGCACTTTCCGAACATGCCAGCAACACTGAGCTGAATAAACTGTCTTCCATAAACCGGCCGGCACGCTGGAGCCTGGGATTTCTGACAGGTCTATTGCAATTTGTACCTTTCTTAAATTTTTTTGCCCCCACTCTAACTGCCCTGGCTTTCACACACTTTGAACTGGGCCGATTGGCAAAATTGCGTCTTACAGCTGCCTGATCATCATGTAAGCCCTGTTTTCTTCCCTGTTTCTGCCGCAAAGTAAAGTTTTTTCCGGGTTAGTCGATACCAAAAAGTACTACACCAGGAAAAATCTGAAATGCCATACGGAAAACTGAGACTTCTGATTGCCGGTCACTCCAAAGCTGATGTAGAACGGTTATCCGCCGATTTCGGCCGTAATGGAGTGCAACTCACTTACCAGCATGTAAACAACCTGTCTGATGTCCAGTCAGCACTGGATACATCAAGCTGGGATGCTGTCATCACCGAACACTCGATGGCCGGATTGGATGCCATGCAGGTGCTGAATCTGCTGAAAACCTGTCATCAAGCAATTCCCTTTATTCTGTACACCTCGGTAACGGATGAACAGGCGATACTTCCTCTGTTACGTAACGGAGCAAACGATTGTGTAACAAAAGGGTACTCGACACAGCTCATGCTGGCGATCGATCGCGAACTTGAATACCTCGATCTGAAACGCAGAAAACGCCAGGCTGACAGCCATATCTACCGCATGACCTACTATGATGAACTGACCGGTCTGCCCAAACATAACCTCTTTCGGGAGAAAGCAGCATCACTGCTGTCGGACAATGATGCGAACGATGGCATGATCGCTGCAGTTTATTTCATCGATGTCAATCGCTTGTCACGTATCAACAGCAAATATGGTTACAGTATCAGCGACAACCTGATACAACAGCTAGCCAGCCGGTTATCCATCTATTCCGACAAGGCCGGTATCCTGGCACGCATCGAAGGGGGTAATTTTATTTTCCTCAAAACCGGCCTGACCAGCGCCGATCAGGCACAAACTTTTGCCAATCAGTTGCTGAAACTCGCCACGGCTCCTTTCATCATCAACCACCTCGAGTTTTATATCACCCTGAATATAGGAATCAGCCTCTATCCGCGTGATGGCCAGGAAATCGAAATACTGCTCGCCAACGCTGAAAATGCACTGTTTTCTACTAAAAGATCCTGGCCCAATACTTATAAATTCTATACCGGAGAGATGGGGGAAGTTTTATCGCAAAAAGCCAGAATCGAGCAATCATTACAACATGCTATCGACGATAAGGAGTTTATTCTGCATTATCAGCCGATAATCGATCTCAAAACCGACAGTATTGTCGGTGCTGAAGCACTGGTTCGGTGGCAGCACTCTGAACTGGGATTACTTGCACCGGATAAATTCGTTTCCCTAGCAATCGAATCCGGCTCCATTATCAAAATCGGCAAACGGGTATTACATGAAGCCTGCAGACAGGCTAAATTCTGGCAGGACAGCAATCATGGGCCCACTTTTGTTACAGTCAACATCTCTGCCATAGAACTGGATCAGCTTCAATTAATCAAGCATGTTGCTGAAGCATTACAAGTAACGGGGCTCGACCCTGCCAGACTGGAGCTGGAAATCAACGAATCCGTATTAATGCAGGATATCGACGGAAGTATCAGAATTTTGAATGAATTAAAGGAAATGGGAATAAACATTGTAATGGACAATTTTGGCACCGGTTATTCATCGCTCAATTATCTGCAGCGCCTGCCTGTCGACACCATCAAGATCGGCCAGCCACTCGTTCAGGATATTGCCAGCAAATCTGATACCTCCGTGATCATCACAGCCATTGCCGCGCTGGCTAGAAATCTTGGCATACAAATACGTGCAGGCAATGTTCAGTCACGCACACAGCTGGATTTTCTGCAGAAAGCAAATTGCCATCACGTTCAGGGATTTCTGTTCAGTCCCCCTGTTTCAGCTGAAAATTTTTTACCCCTCATCGAGCAACGCAAAACCGGAACCTTCGCCTAATCCTGTTTCCAAAGCACCCTTGATCGGAGGAAATTGCTTTATCATTTCTGTTGTCCGGTACAGTGCCAGGGGCAAATAAATTACACTCGCCTCGCCTTACCGGATTAACCAGACTATGAATGACATTTTTCAGGGGTAATAATGATCAACGTAAAGAAATTACTGAGTCTCGCACTTTCGGGGTGGCTGTTTTTATCCATGAGTGCCCAGGCTACCGAAGAACAGGCAACGCCACATCACGCAAATGCCGCTGATGTCACTACACTGGAAAAAATAGATACCCAGGTTGGGACAGGTGAAGAAGCGGATATTGGCAAAACCGTCAAGGTGCACTATACAGGTTGGCTGTATGATGCCGCTGCCGAAGGCCACAAAGGCAGAAAATTCGACAGTTCTTACGATCGTGGAAGTCATTTTTCATTCCTGCTCGGAGCCGGGCGGGTTATCAAAGGATGGGATCAGGGTGTTCTGGGAATGAAGGTGGGTGGAAAACGTACTCTCATCATTCCCTCTTCCATGGCATATGGCTCACAGGGAGCCGGGCGGGTTATCCCTCCCAATTCAGCACTGGTGTTCGATGTGGAATTGATTGGCCTGGAGTAATGGAAATACAAACCCGGCAGCAAAAGGAAAACCTATGCTTTCTCTGCCGGTTTTGCATCGACTTGTCGACACCAATCCGATTAGGCCCTCTTGCTTGTTTCCATCCAAGGATGAAGCTTCTTCAAACCTTTTACCAGTTTATGGTAGCAGGCCACCCGGCGTGAATTAAATATGCCTTCCTGAGCTGCCTGCAGCAATTTGCAGCCCGGCTCTGCAATATGCCGGCAATCCCGAAATTTACACTGCCCCAGAAAAGGGCGGAATTCGATGAATCCCCGAGCCAGTGACGCTTCATCCAGTTGCTGCAGACCGAATTCCTGAAAACCGGGAGAATCGATAATGCTGCTGTCAGCATCGAAATGAAAAAGGCGAACGTGGGTAGTCGTGTGCCGCCCGCTATCCAATGCATCGGAAATTTCTGCAGTTGCCTGCTGTGCCCGTGGAACGAGTGCATTGAGTAACGTCGATTTGCCTACACCGGATTGCCCCGCCAGAAGACTGGTCTGCCCGCTCAATAGCGGAATAAATGGCTGAACAGAGGTTTTCGCACTGATCTCCAGTACGGGATACCCCAACTCTCGGTAAAACATCAGATGATGTGCAACAGCCTGCCTGTGTTCATCCTGACCAATCAAATCGATCTTGTTCAACAGGATAAGTGACCTGATTCCCTGACTTTCAGCAGCGATCAGGCAGCGATCGAGCAGCTCCAGATTACAACTGGGAACGACCGCCAGTACAAAGACCAACTGCGTGACATTGGCTGCGATCAGTTTTTCACGAAAGATTTCGCTGCGATAAAAAAGGCTGGTACGCGGCAAGGTAGTTTCAATAATTCCCTGATCACCCGTTGCAGGAAGAATCTCAACTTCATCACCACACACCACCCCTTTTTTCTTTCCGCGCACAACACAGGAATAAACAGCGCCACCTGTGACCTCAACCTCAAAATGGCGACCGTAAGCTGCAACCACCCGACCAGTCAGGGATGTACCGGTTTTCTTCCTGTCAGCAGATCCAACACTCAAGATTTAAACAACATGTCGACCTTTGCTGCACAGATGAAGTCATTTTCTGACAATCCACCGATGGCATGCGTCGTGTATTCGACACGACATCTGTCATAGCCAACCATCATATCGGGATGGTGGTCTTCGCGATGAGAAACCCACGCCACCGCGTTTACAAAAGCTATGGTCTGATAATAATTCTTGAAGGAAAAGGTCCGGCTGATCTTGTTATCTGTCAATTGCCAATCCTGTTGCAACTGTTTCAGCAGCTTTTCAGCTTCTCCCTTCTCCAATGGAGGAATCCCTCCTTCACACGGTTTGCATTTCCGATCGGTCAGGTCACATACATTGGTCATACCTCGGCTCCTGTCGTAATCAATTTCTTGAGATGAGCAACCCGGATTGCCGCTGGCGGATGGGAATCATAAAAAGCTGAATGCAGCGGATCAGGGGTCAGCGTGGCAGCGTTGTCCTGATACAGTTTGACCAGTGCCCGAATCATGTCTGCAGCGGAAGCCTGTTCAGCTGCGTACTCATCCGCCTCAAACTCATGTTTGCGTGAATAGATACTGGACAATGGCTGCAGCAGGAAAGTGAATACCGGCATTACCAGGAAAAACAGCAGCAGCGCCATGGCAGTCGAAGGCACTGTAATCACCTGAACACCCAGTCCCTGATAAAACCATGGCTGCTGCATCAGATAACCCAGCACCCACAGAAACAGCAGGCTGACTGCAAACGACAGTACGATCCGCTTGATTACATGATGACGCTTGAAATGGCCCAGTTCATGTGCCAGCACTGCTTCGATTTCCTCAGCCTCCAGACGATTCAGCAACGTATCGAAGAACACGATGCGTTTGGTTTTGCCAAAACCCGTAAAATAAGCATTTCCATGACTGCTGCGCCGGGAACCATCCATGACGAACAATCCACTGGATTCGAAACCACACTTCTGCAGCAGATTTTCAATACGGGCTTTAAGTGAATCGTTCTCCAGCGGTGAGAACTTATTGAACAACGGCGCGATCCAGTTAGGGTAAACCGCCAGCAGAAACAGATTGAAACCTATCCAGATCAGCCAGGTATACAACCACCAGTTATCTCCGGCTTTCTCCATCAACCACAGGACACTCAACAACAATGGCGCTCCCAGCAATGTGCCCAGCACATATTTTCTGACAAGATCAGCAAAAAACATGGCTCGAGTCATCTTGTTGAATCCGTACTGCTGCTCAATTACGAATGTTCGGTAATAACTGAAAGGGATTTCCACTATACTCAGCAGGGCCACTACGCTGAAAATGAGCGCCATCCCGTGCCACAGCGAATCACTGAACCAGGTGTGCCAGAAGTAAGACAGCCATTCCAATCCGCCACCCAGCGTAAGCACCAGCAACAAGCCGGCGTGGAGCAGAATCCCCGGGAAACTCAGGCGTGCCTTGGCACAGGTATAGTCTGCCGCCTTCTGATGGGCAGGTAAATCGATCTGCGAGACAAATGCATCCGGAACCTGATTGCGGTGTACCGTTATATGACGTATGTGTCGGGCAGCAAGCCACCACTGAGCCAGCGTAGTCAATATCAGTGCAAGAATAAAAATAAAGGTAAAAGTGTGCATAAAACCGTCTGAAAAATTAAGTTCCTGAAATATCATACGACTGAAATTGAACCCTCTGCACCTTCTTACCGGAAAACAGAGGAAAACAGTCTGGTTACGACGAGTATACTTGCGTGTGACACAATCCAACCCTGAAAATTCACGCAACTGACATTTGAATTATGGCACAAGACAGTAACAACCTGATCTGGATAGACATGGAAATGACCGGTCTGAATCCAGGTACAGATCACATCATCGAAGTTGCACTGGTTGTCACGGATGCACAACTCAACACGCTGGCAGAGGCACCGGTACTGGTCATTCATCAGCCGGATGACATTCTCGATGGAATGGACAAATGGAATCAGTCCACTCACGGCAAATCCGGCCTGATCGACAAAGTCAAGGCTTCGACCCTGAGTGAATCTGAAGTGGAATCACGCATGCTGGCATTCCTGGAACTTTACATCCCAGCCAGCTCTTCACCCATGTGCGGTAATTCCATCTGTCAGGACAGGCGTTTCCTGGCGAAATTCATGCCCAAACTGGAAAACTATTTTCATTACCGCAATCTCGATGTCAGCACGCTCAAAGAACTGGCAAAACGCTGGAAGCCTGAAATCACCCAGGGATTCAATAAACAGGGCAAGCATGAAGCTCTGGCCGATATCTACGATTCGATAGAAGAACTCAAATACTATCGTCAGCATTTATTCAATATTTGAAAAAATCTGTATTGATCTGTAACGGGAGCCAAATGAATGACTCAACGCACCACATTTACACTGACTGTCAACCCCAAGATACCTGCACGTCTGTCTCGACTGGAGGAACTATCGAATAATCTCTGGTACAGTTGGGATCGCGCCACCCGCGCCCTGTTTTCCCGGCTCGACCCGCAACTGTGGGAAGCGGTCGGGCACAGCCCCAAAGCTTTTCTCAGGCGAGTAGATGAATCATTGCTACTCCAGGCAGCAGAAGATCTGACTTTCCTCAGTCATTACAACAGCGTTCTGTCCGCTTATGATTCTTACCATTCAGAACCTTCCCGCTACCAAGCCATCAACGGAATCGAAGCACGCGATCAGGTTGCGTATTTCTGTTTCGAGTTCGGTTTTCATGAAAGTCTGCCGGTTTATTCCGGTGGTCTCGGTATTCTGGCAGGTGATCATTGCAAAGCAGCAAGTGACCTTTGCCTGCCTTTTGTGGCAGTAGGACTGCTTTATCGGCAAGGCTATTTTTTTCAGACCATCGATGGCCAGGGCAATCAACAACCTGTTTTCTGTGATTCGGATTTCGAGGATCTGCCGGTAAAACCGGCATTGCATGACGATGGCTCAGAGGTTCGGATATCGGTTCGCTTTCCTGGCCGGACCGTCACTGTCAAAGTATGGCGAGCTCAAATCGGGCACGTCAGTTTATATCTGCTTGATACCGACTTGCCGGATAACTCCGAATATGACCGTCTGATCACACACCAGCTTTACGGTGGCAACAAAACCATGCGCATCGAGCAGGAAATCATCCTCGGTGTGGGCGGTGTAGCTGCATTGAGAGCAATGAGCATCAAACCGACGATCTGGCACAGTAATGAAGGCCATGCTGCCTTTATGATGTTGGCGCGTGCACTTGAACTCGTACGACAAGGACTGGATTTTGCCAGCGCAATGGAAGCCGTCGCGGTCAATACCATTTTTACCACTCATACAGCTGTCCCGGCAGGCCATGACCATTTCCCGGAAGACATGATGCACCGTTATTTCGAGGATTTTTATCACGAGCTGAAAATTTCCCAGGAAGAATTCATGGCGCTTGGCCACACTTCCGGGAATCATGATTTCAATATGACTGCGCTGGCAATCCGCATGTCACGCATGCACAACGGCGTCAGCAGAATCCACCGGGACGTTTCCGCCAATATCTGCCGCGATATGTGGCCGCAGATAGAGCCTGAAGAAAACCCGATTGATTACGTTACCAATGGCGTCCATGTGCCGACATTTCTGGCGCAGGAGTGGGCCGATCTGCTCGATCGTCGACTTGGTCCCCAGTGGCGCAGCAAGCAACATACTCCCGAATTCTGGTCACGCATCCATGATATTCCCGACCATCTCTTCTGGAGCGTGCGGCAGAGTCTGAAATCACAGATGTTTTACGGTATTCGTGCACGTCTGACCGAGCAGAATTTACGCAATCACGGTTCCGAAGCTCATCTCGAACGGCTGCTCAGATTTGCCGACCCGCTCAATCCGAATATATTGACCCTCGGTTTTGCACGTCGCTTTGCCACCTATAAACGGGCAACATTGCTGTTCCAGGATCTCGACTGGTTACGCAAACTACTGCTCGATCCAGCCAGACCTGTTCTGCTTATTTTTGCCGGCAAGGCCCATCCGGCCGATCTGCCTGGTCAGGTCCTGATTCGTCACATTCATCAAGTTGCAGACATGCCGGAATTCAGAGGGCGTATCCTGCTGGTGGAAGGATATGATCTGCGCCTTGCCCGACGACTGGTATCGGGTGTTGATGTCTGGCTCAACAATCCGATCTACCCCCTGGAAGCCAGTGGAACATCAGGCATGAAAGCCGGAATCAATGGCACACTCAATCTGAGCATACTTGACGGCTGGTGGGGAGAAGGCTATGACGGCAAAAACGGCTGGGGAATCAAACCCGTCTCCGAGAATATGGAAGATTCATTACGCGATGCCGAAGAAAGCCGGGCTTTCTACGAAATTTTGCAGGATCAGGTCATCCCGCTGTACTACGACCACAGCAAATTCGGCTACTCGGGCGAATGGGTCAGGATGGCTAAAAATTCAATGGCTTCGCTGTTACCGCGTTATGGAACCGAACGAATGGTGGGAGAGTATGTCCAGAAGTTTTACGCACCTGCCAGCCGGCAAGGTGCGGGCTACAGTCAAGATAATTTTGCAATCGCTAAAAGCGTTGCCGCCTGGAAAGCGCGAATCAATGCCGCGTGGGATAACGTAAGCGTACGACGGCTTGATACGCCCGGCAAGCAGCTTGAATTTGGCAGCACCATGCATTTCAAGCTCGCAGTAAAGTTAAACGGTTTGCAGCCTGAGGATGTAGTCGTAGAACTGCTGCTCTCCCGGCAATATAACAAAACCAGACTCAATCAATTCAAACACTTTCGACTGGAATGTACCGGCCCCCTCGGATCGCACGAGCATCAGTTCGAACTGAACCATGTACCGGAGTTGTGCGGCAGACAACAATATTATCTGCGTATCTATCCCTACCACCCGCTACTGACTCATCCCTTGGAAATGGGCAAGATGGTATGGTTATAAATGCAACTAAGCAATCCTTGCGCCATGGCAATTACGGCAACGTCAGCAGGAAATTATCGATCAGTCGCGTCTGATTCAGCCATGCTGCACCCAATATAACCAGACTGGAATCGCTTGCTGCCGCTGGCAGCAGCGTGTGTTGCTGACGCACCGCAACATAATCGACTATCCAACCACGTTTGCTCAATTTTTCGGCGGCAAGTTGTTCCAGTAGCGGAAAATCCCGTTCACCCGAAGCAATACTGTCTCTGATCTGTTTAAGATGGCGTGCTAATTCGCCTGCCTCCTGCCGACGGGTAGCGTCGAGGTAATTATTGCGGGAACTGAGTGCCAGGCCATCCTCAGCCCGTACCGTTTCACCTGCAATGATTTCTACCGGTAAGTTCAGTTGATCGACCATTCTGCGAACAACCTGCAACTGCTGATAGTCTTTTTCACCAAACACAGCCACATGGGGCTGCACGATATTGAACAGCTTCAGCACGACCGTTGTCACTCCACGGAAAAAACCCGGCCGGCAAGCCCCTTCCAAGGTATCCGCTACGGGCGGGAGCAGCAGTTGAAATTCCTGTGGAACAGGATAGAGCGTTTTTTCATCCGGCATAAATACGATATCCGCGCCCTGCTCCTCCAGCACTTGGCGGTCATCCGACCAGGTGCGGGGATAGCGATCAAAGTCTTCATGTGGAGCAAATTGCAGACGATTGACGAAAATACTGACAACCGAACAACTGGCATGTTTTTGTGCAATCCTGACCAGAGACAGATGCCCGACGTGCAGATTACCCATGGTCGGCACCAGAGCCACTGAGGTTTCATGCCTCAACCGCGCACGCAACGGTGTAATATCAGTAATGATTTCCATGAAGACGACCTGTTCCAGATCTATCAGAACGTATGTTCATGTGAAGGAAATGTCCCAAGCTTGACTGCCTCGACATAATTACTGACAGCGGTTTGAATACTATCCGCGCCCATCATGAAATTTCTGACGAAACGCGGCAAGGTACCGGAGCTGATACCCAGCATGTCATGCAACACCAGTACCTGTCCGGAACATGCTGCACCGGCACCGATACCGATAGTGGGAATGGAAAGCAATCGGGTAATTTCCTCCCCCAATACAGCCGGAATCAGCTCCATCAGCAGCATAGCTGCCCCTGCCTCCTGTAACAGAAGTGCGTCTTCACGCAATTGTCTGGCATCACTCGGCGTTTTTCCCTGAACTCTATAACCACCCAACTGGTGAACAAACTGGGGCATCAATCCGATATGGGCACAGACCGGAATCCCACGGCAGGATAAAAACTCTACAGTTTCGGCCATATGCTGCCCTCCCTCGATCTTGACCATCTGCGCACCGGCTGCCATCAGCCGGACAGCATTCCCGAATGCTTCCTGCGGAGACACCTGGAACGTGCCAAAAGGCATATCCGCCATGATAAATGCCCTGTGGGTACCGCGTTCCACGCACTGGACGTGATAGATCATCTCATCCAATGTAACCGGCAAGGTGCTGGACTTCCCTTGCATCACATTCCCAAGCGAATCTCCCACCAGCAGAATATCGACCCCCGCCGCTTCCAGTACCGCAGCAAATGTTGCATCATAGCAGGTCAGTACCGCTATTTTCTCTCCCTGCTCGCAAGCATTCTGCAGCGTTGTAATCGTCATCCGTTTCGCAGCTGACTGATCCATCTAACTGGCTCCGACGTTGAAATACTCACGCGCACTGCGCATCTGATCGATACGTGCCAGCAGCATGTCGAGATCGGCAAGGTTGTGCGCCAGATCGATATGCTCGCTGTTCACGATCATGACCGGCGCCTGATCATATTCATAAAAGAATCGCATATATCGCTCCGTCAACCGTCTCAGATAATCCTCCGATATACGCTGTTCCAGCGCGTTACCACGTTGTCTGATACGTCTGATCAGAATTTCGGGTGTCGCCTGCAGATAGATCACCAGATCAGGTATGGGTGCATTCAGAGGCATGTACTCGCGAATTTGCCGGTAAAGTCCATGCTCAGGCTCAGTAAGCGTGACATCTGCAAACAGCCGATCTTTTTCAAACAGAAAATCGCTTACGACCGAGCGTGAAAAACCGTTCTCTCGTTCCATCGACTGTAATTGCTGCATACGTTGCATCAGGAAAAACAATTGTGTAGACAAGGTATGTCGTGACATATCCCCATAAAATTTTTCCAGAAACGGATTGGCTTCCGGCTGCTCCAGCATGAGTGAATAGTTCAGCCGGGTTGCCATATTTCGGGCAAGGCTGGTTTTACCTGCACCGATGGGCCCTTCAACGACGATATAGCGACAGCGCTCCAGGTTCATGATGATGCAACACACTCCAATGGTTGTTCTGCACATACAGCAAGGCACGCCGCGGCCGAACCTCTCCCTGGAATCACGCAATCAGCCATGATTTCCAGCAGAGGCTGCAACACAAATGCCCGTTCATGCATACGCGGATGCGGCAGAACAAGTTTTGTATCGTTGTATTGCAGGTTCTCGAATAACAGAATATCGAGATCAAGGATACGCGGGGCATTGGGGAAAGTACGCACACGACCGCAGGCACGCTCGATTTCCAGCAGTGCATCGAGCAGGTGATACGGCGTCAGGTTCGTTTCCATCTGCACCACAGCATTGATGAAGTCGGGCTGATCAATGTGCCCGACCGGCGCCGTGCGATAAAGTGAAGAACGTTTTACCAGACGCGAGTGTTCCAATCCGGCCAGCAGCATCATTCCTCGCCTGACCTGAGACAGAGGATTTTCAAGGTTGCTGCCCAGCGCAATGAAGACCTGACTAACGGATTCTGAATGTAAAGGAAGTATCATGAAATTTCCTGCTTGGCGGCTTCAATCTTTTCGCCTGCTGGTTTGCTGCTGCGGCGGCGTTTTCTGCGACGTTTGGTCGGAGCCTCCTGCAGCAACATCGCTTCGCGGGCAGCATTATCGGTATTTTTGAACGTCTGCCACCACTGCCCCAATTCCTGATCGACCTCCCCGCTTTTACAACGCAGCAGCATAAAATCATAGGCAGCCGGAAAATGTGGATGCTCCAGCAGCCGAAACGGCTTGCGCCCTGAACGCACCTGAAATCTCGGCTGCATCGACCAGATATCATAAATGATACCGTCATGTCTGCGCGGAATGGCCAGCCGGCTGCGCTGAGTCGCCAGCACATCTCCCATTGCCCGGTGTAACGCAGGGATCATTTTTTCACTGGCTTTCAGATGAGTATTCCATACTGCCAGCACTTCATGCCACAATAATGCGGCGAACAAAAATCCTGGTGAAACTGGTTTATCCTGCCGTACCCGCTCATCGGTATTTTTCAGTACCAGCGAAATGAACCGTTCGCCCAGAGGCTGCTCCAGAATCACGTCCAGCATCGGCAGCAATCCGTGATGCAGGCCACGGGCACGCAAATCTATCACGGCTGCCAGAGCATGGCCGGAAAACAGCAATTTCAGCATTTCGTCAAACAGGCGTGCCGGCGGAACATTTAGCAGCAGCGGTGCCAGATCACCAATCGGTGCGGCGGTCCTATCATCGATCTGGATACCAAGCTTGGCAGACAGCCGCACTGCACGCAACATTCGCACCGGATCTTCCCGATAACGCTGTTCAGGTTCACCAATGATGCGCAACCGTTTTGCCATCACATCCTCGAAGCCGTCGAGATAGTCGAGAATCTCCTCTGTGGCCGGGTTATAGAACAGGGCATTGATGGTGAAATCACGACGTCTCACATCTTCTTCCTGGCTGCCAAAAACATTATCGTGCAGCAGTCGCCCGGTTGCATCCGTATTAGCTTGTACATCTTCCGACTCGACCAGGTCATCCGCCACCTTACCGCGAAAAGTGGATACTTCGACAATTTCACCTTTGCTGATGACATGTACCAGCCGAAAACGGCGACCGATGATCCGTGAGTGGCGGAAGACGGCGCGCACCTCTTCAGGCGTGGCATTAGTGGCAATATCATAATCCTTGGGTTTCAATCCCAGCAGCAGATCACGTACGGCACCTCCCACGACATAAGCGGAATAACCTGCCTGCTGCAAGGCCAAAGCAACTTTCAGCGAACCCGGGCTGATACGATTGCGTGAAATACCATGCTGTTCACCGCCGATGATTCGAAATGCCGGATCAGCAGCTACAGATTCAGTAGAACCAAAGGAAAAAATACGGTACAGAAATTTACGGATCATGCCTGGATGCAATTCCTATGAACGGCAAATTATACACTTGGTGACGAATCAGATTTTGATGAAACCTCAATGAAAGCCCTGCAAGAATAAAGCAAACGGCCATATCGGCACATATTCATCCGTACGCGAATAACACGACAAAACTGCATTCTGTCGGTTACTCCCGGCGATATCCCAATACCCCCTGCAGAATGCGTACGAAGTAGTAGCACATCCAGTTCAGTGAACGTTTGATTCGCGAGCGGCTTTTCCAGCAATGCAGCGATACCGGATAAGACTCCTCCAATGCTTGTTGCAGACTGCCCCGCAATTCCGCTGCAAATGCCTGATCACTGATGATGACATTGGCTTCACGCGCCAGTAACAGACTGAACGGGTCGATATTGGAAGAGCCGACAGTAGACCAGATACTGTCAATAACGGCCACCTTGGCGTGCAGATAACCGTGCCGGTATTCGTAAATACTGATCCCGGCATCCAGCAAGTGGCCATAAAGCGCATGCATGGCATAATGCTGTAAGCGATATTCCGATTTTCCCTGCAGCAGAAGTATGACTGAAACACCTCGCTGTGCTGCCCGGGCAAGAGCCTGCCGGAAATGCTTGCCGGGAAGAAAATAAGCATTGGCAAGAATGATTTCCTTGCGGGCAGCCGCAATCGACCTGAGATAGCAACGCTCAATACTGTGCCGGTTACGCAGATTATCTCTGATAACCAGCGATGCACGCTGATGGCCTGCCGGCAAACGGCTGGCTGTAACGGGCGAACGGTTCGTCCAGCGTTTCTTGAAATACACCCATGCGACCAGCATCCACAGATGTCTTACTGCAGCATGAATTTCTGCCAGCAGCGGTCCAGCAACCTGGACAGCATAATCAAAGCGGGGAAACAAGGCATCAGGCTCAGAACAATCGTCAATGATGTTGATTCCTCCTACAAACGCCACGCTGGCATCCATGACTGCCAGTTTTCGATGCATGCGGCGCAGGCGGTAACGTTTGAGCTGGAACGAAAAAAATTCCTGCCGGTAGATCAGTACCTGTACACCCGCTGCAAGCATTTCCTGAATCGCTATTCCGGACAGCCCGAGGGAACCGAATCCATCGATCAGCAGATGGACGGCGACTCCGCGTTGCGCCGCCCGCTTGAGTGCGGCGGCAATACGGGCACCGGTTGCGTCATACTGGAAAATATAAGTTTCGAGATGAATTTCCTGCTTGGCGGAATCAATAGCCGATTCCAGCGCCGGGAAATACTCCGTACCGGAGTGTAATAACGTTATCTGGTTACCTTCGACAAAATCGGGCCAACTCATGTACGCATGATATTAGCCGACAATACGGCATGGTCGGAAATACGTGACCAGGGACGATTATGCAAAATTTGGGCATTCTTCACCTGAAAACCACGAATATAAATCCGATCCAGGCGCAACAGCGGCAAAACGGAAGGGAAACTGCGTGCTGCTTTACCATGTATATGCTGGAATACTTCAACCAGATTCAGACGACTGGCCAGAAGCGGGTTTGCCGTCCCGCGCCAGTCATTGAAATCTCCTGCAACCACCAGCGGTGCATCAGGAGATACCAGTTGCCGAATACGCTTTTCTATTGCCTCCAGTTGCTGGCTCCGGCCACGCCTAAATAATCCCAAATGGACACAAATGCAGTGCAGCGTATCCTTCCAGCCGGGAATAGCCAGCTCACAATGCAACAATCCACGACTTTCAAAACGGTGTGCCGAAATATCCTCGTTTTCCCAGTTCACAATGGGAAAACGGCTGAGAATGGCATTCCCGTGATGGCCATGGCCATAAACTGCATTCTTGCCATAGGCGAAATCCGGCCACACCGAATCTGCCAGAAATTCGTACTGGGTATTTCTCGGCCAATCCCGAAAACGAGTCGCATGCAGTGCGTGTTCTCCGATCACCTCTTGTAAAAAAACGACATCCACATCCAGACCATGCAGTTGATCACGCAATTCATGTAAAACCAAACGCTGATTAAAAAATGATAAACCCTTATGGATATTGTAAGTAGCTATATGCAATATTCGATCAGTTTCATATTCTTCCGTGTTTTCAGACAGAGAAATCGATCTGTTGAAATCAGCTGGTACTCTGGAGATCGACATTATTTTGAGACTTCGAGCATTTTTTCCAGTGTCAGTTTTGCCAGGCTGGCTTGCGGCTCCGGCACTCTGATCTGGTTGACTACCCGACCTTCTGCCAGATTTTCAAGCGACCAGGCCAGATGTTGCGGGTCGATCCGCGCCATGGTCGAGCACATACATACCATCGGCGACATAAACTGGATGATTTTTCCTTCTGCCTTGAATTCCTCGGCAATACGCCCAACCAGATTCAGCTCCGTCCCGACCAGCCAGCGGGTACCGCTTTTGGCAGCCCGAATAGTGTTGATGATGTACTCGGTCGAACCGACATAATCGGACGCCTTACATACCTCAAAACTGCATTCCGGGTGGGAAATGACCAGCCCATCCGGGTATTGATTGCGAAAACGAAGAATATGCTGTGGCTGAAACATCTGATGCACCGAACAGTGTCCTTTCCACAGCAGGATTCTGGCTTTCTCGATCTGTTCCGGTGTCAATCCACCCATGGGTTCGTCGAAATCCCATACCGGCATTTCATCCGGCGACAGCCCCATCTTGTATCCACTCCAGCGCCCCAGATGCTGATCCGGAAAAAACAACACTTTTTCACGCCGGGCAAATGCCCATTGCAAAATCTTCACCGCATTGCTGGAGGTACAGACGATCCCGTCATGCTGCCCGCAAAAAGCCTTCAGATCAGCACTGGAATTGATATAGGTTACGGGAGTGACTCGCTCATCCGGATCAAGCACTTCTGCCAGCTCGCGCCAGACTCGCTCCACCTTGGTAAGATTAGCCATATCCGCCATGGAGCAACCGGCAGAAAGATCGGGCAATATGACAGTCTGTTCAGGGCTGGAAAGAATATCCGCCACCTCTGCCATAAAATGCACCCCGCAAAACACCAAAAACTCGGTATCGGTCTTGGCTGCCAGATATGAAAGTTTGAGCGAATCACCGGTCAGATCAGCATGACAGTAAACATCCGCACGCTGATAGTGATGTGCCAGTATGATGGCACGTTTTCCCAGTTTCTGTTTCGCTGCCACAATCCGCCGCGCACATACATCATCCTGCAGTAATTCGTAGTTTTCGAAATCAATTGCGTTTGCTTGCATTTTCAATTCGGCTTTATTTATCGTGAACTATGACCATAATCACATTGAGATACTTATTCAAGCAGAAAGTGCAAATCGTAAGAACGAAATTCTGCCGATCTGCCGTAAAACAGAGATTTCCGGTTTCGGATACCATAACCATTACGTAAACAGGGTTCTGTTATAATTTTGAAAAGCAGTCTGTTAACAGTATGTTGCCTCTTCTCGGCCGTATTGCTCAATCAGAAGTAACCGGAAAAACAGTGTATGTTCGTAGCAAACCTCGTGCGCCAGGTGTTTTAACATGACACGCTCATTATTTCTGAGGCCATCCGTATGGCTGACCATTTTACTTTTGCTTACTTTCTGGCTGGATAAAAATCTCCAGCGTCCGGATTCACAACAGGATAGCGGCACACAACAGGAAATAGACTACATCATCGAAAATCTTGATGGGATACAAGTTAATCACGAACTGAAGGTCAACCGTTTTTTTTCAGCTGACAAACTGACTCATTATCCGGCAGGAGATATCACACAACTGGAACATGTCGGTCTTGTCAGCATTGAACCGGATAGACCTCCGCTCAGAGTGACTTCCGATCAGGCCGAACTGGCCGGGGGAGATAATGATATTTTTTTGACCAGGAATGTTGCCATCATCAGAGGTGAAGACAAGGATAAAGATAGGGTAACGATGTTGACCGATTTTTTGCATCTGATCCCAGATACGGATATTGCCAAAACCCACCAGCTTGTCACTGTTACCAGAATGAATAGCATCATCAACGCCGTCGGGTTATTCATGAACAACCAGACCGGTGAAATTTTGCTGCAATCGCGAGTCACCGCACACGATGATCGGACGCCGCGCACTACCCGTTAATTCCCGGCCTCACTCGTACAGATATTAATTTCCTGGATCAGTACAAAACAAACCAGATGAGTAAATGTAATTTACAAGCAGCACATGGATATCTTGGGCTGTTCAACATGGCATGGTCGAATAAAACCATCTTTTCAAGCTTCCTCGGCTTATTTCTCATATTTTTCTCAAGTATCGTCTTGGCTGAACGTGCCGATCGAGACAAACCGATTCATCTGGAAGCCGATCACGCCACAGTCGAGGATTACAAACACAAAGGAGAGTTTCGTACCAGTATATTTACCGGCAATGTCGTTCTGACTCAGGGAACACTCATCCTTCGGGCAGATAAAGTGATCATGAAGGAAGATGCTGCCGGTTACCGATATGCTACGGCGTACGGTGATCTGGTCAGTTACCGCCAGAAACGTGATGGCGTCAATGAATATGTCGAAGCATGGAGCAAACGCGCAGAATATGACGACAAAACAGACAAAATTGAACTGTTCGGAAGTGCACGCCTGAAACGCGGAGCCGATGAAGTGGAAGGGGATTATATTTCCTACGATATAGCAAGTGATTTTTTCCAGGTATCTGGTCGACATCAGTCGGAAAACGACAAAAATTCTGACCACAGGGTACGTGCCGTGATTCAACCCAAAGCAAAACAATCCGATACCGAAACAGAAAAGTGAAATCACTGGAGAATATGTCAGATGCGGATGATGTATGAGTGAATTAAGAGCCGAAAATCTGAAAAAAAGTTATCAGTCACGTACGGTAGTGACTGATGTATCCTTCTCTGTGCGCAGCGGCGAAGTTGTTGGTCTGCTTGGCCCCAACGGTGCCGGAAAAACGACCTGCTTTTACATGGTAGTCGGACTGGTTCCATTGAACGGGGGAGAAATCTTTCTGGATGAACACAACCTGAGTCGACTGCCGATCCATCAGCGTGCCCGCCTGGGGTTGAGCTATCTTCCTCAGGAAGCTTCGATTTTCCGCCGGCTCTCAGTTGAAGAAAATGTTCTTGCGGTGCTGGAATTGCAGCAGCTTCAGAAAAATGAAATCCAGCGGTATCTGGATGAATTGCTGCACGATCTGCATATCAGCCATCTGCGCGAAAGTTCGGGCATGAGTTTATCGGGTGGAGAACGGCGACGTGTGGAAATCGCACGAGCACTGGCATCCCGGCCGCGCTTCATCTTGTTGGATGAGCCTTTTGCAGGAGTGGACCCGATCGCTGTTATAGATATCCAGAAAGTTATCGGCTTTCTCAAATCCCGCGGCATCGGTGTACTGATCACGGATCACAATGTCCGGGAAACCCTCGGAATTTGTGACCGGGCCTATATTGTCAGCGGCGGAACCGTACTGGCCAGTGGTGCTCCCGCAGAAATCATCACTGATGAACGTGTCAGGGAAGTATATCTGGGCGAAAATTTCAGGCTCTGACAAGACATGAAACCGACCCTGCAACTCAAGCTCAACACCGGACTTACGCTGACACCGCAATTGCAGCAATCCATCCGGTTGCTGCAATTGTCTACGCTCGAGCTCAATCAGGAAATCACGCGTCTCATACAGGAAAACCCCCTGCTCGAACTGGATGAAGGAATTGATCAGGATGGATTTGAGGCAGGAGGGCAGGATACTTCACTGCCATCTCCAGATTTGTCTGCTGCAGCAGAAAACAATGAAATCCCAGAAATCGGGAAAAATGCAGATATCCAGAGTGACTGGCCGGATGATTCGTTGTATACCGATCAGGAACTTTTTTTCGATACACGCGGACGGGGTAATGGTAGTGATGAAGACCATGACCAGGATTTCTCCCGCTTGATCAGCAAACCCGTCAGTTTACGAGAACACCTACTTTCACAAATCAGTCTGGAACAATACTGTGAGCGCAGCAAGAAAATCGCCGAATTGTTGGTGGACTGTCTCAATGACGATGGATACCTGTCTCAGGATCTGGACGAGCTTGCCGGATTACTGCCACCCGCACTGGGAATCAGTATCGTAGATCTGGAATCAGCCTTGGATTACATTCAGCAACTGGATCCGCCCGGTGTAGGCGCACGCAATCTGCAGGAATGTCTGTCCTTACAACTTGCGGCATTACCGGACAGTACGCCACTACGGGATGAAGCACTCAAACTGGTAAACGAGCATCTGGAAAGTTTTGCCGCTAAAAATTTCCAATTACTCAAAAAGATACTTGACTGTAACGAGGCCTGCCTGCAATCGATCTACCAGCTGATTACTCAACTCAATCCCCGACCCGGTGATGACTTCAATGCAACAACGGCACGACACGTCATCCCGGACGTAATCGTGACCAAATCAGACAGTGGCTGGAGAGTGCGACTCAACTCCGATTCGATCCCGCGCGTGCGCATCAACAGCTTATATGCCGGTATTTTGAAACACCATCGCACTGAAGCAACCCAGACGCTGATGGGTCAGTTGAAAGAAGCCCGCTGGCTGGTCAGAAATCTCGATCAACGGATGGATACCATACTCCGGGTCAGTCAAGCGATCGTCGATTGTCAGCAAGCTTTCTTGGAACAGGGCGAAACTGCCATACGCCCCCTGGTCATGCGCGAAATCGCCGTGACGCTTGGGCTGCATGAATCGACTATCTCACGTGTCACGACCCAGAAATACATGTGGACACCTCATGGCATTTTTGAACTCAAATACTTTTTTGGCAGCCATATTCCCGCCGAAGCAGGGGAATCACATTCAGCCATCGCCATCCGTGGGCTGATCAAGCGGCTGATTCAGGACGAAGATCGCAGAAAACCGCTCAATGACAGTCAGATTTCGGATATGTTAGCGCAGCAGGGTATTGTTATTGCTCGCCGTACGGTTGCAAAATATCGGGAGTTCATGCATATTCCCCCGACTAATTTACGCAAAACGCTCTAGGAAAGTTCTGAAAATAGTGAGCAACGGCTAGGCAAAGCGAAACAAGGCGAGAAAATCCAGTTTACATTCGGTAAATGCAATTTTATTGCCTGATTTCATCCCTGCCTAGCTGGGGTTACTTTCGAGCTTCCCGGGAGCATTTTTGCACACGATCCCCTCATATAAGGAGAAAGAATGAATTTGAATCTCACCGGCAATCATGTAGAAATTACACCTGCCATGCGCGACTATGTGTTGTCCAAAGTTGAGAGAATTACACGTCATTTTGACAATATCATCGATATCAATGTGATCCTTTCTGTAGACAAACTCAAGCAAAAAGCCGAAGCCACAGTCAATCTGCGCGGCAAGGAAATTTTTGTTGAAGCGGATGGTCTCGATATGTATGCCTCGATTGATAACCTGGTAGATAAGCTTGATCGCCAGATCCTCAAATACAAGGAAAAAAATATTGATCGACGTGATAATCAAGGTGGATTGAAAGATCAGGAATTTGAACAATCCGAGTAAGACCATCTTTTTCCGTATCTTTGCAAAGAACGACAGCAGTAATGCTGGAAGAATAAAACGGGGCAACGCCTGCCCAACAGTCACCAGAATCGTGCTGTCTGATACATAAAAACAACCGATCTGCAGAACTGCTGCAACAGGCCCGGGTACCTGAGAAAACAACACAAGCAGACAGCCCCGTTTCCGAAAAAAGGTTACACTGCCCGATTTTCTAAAGTGGTCTGAGTCTCCATGAATCTCATTGCTCAATTATTGCCGGAATCCAATATCATCATTGATCTGGATGCGACCAGCAAAAAACGTGTATTTGAGCAGGTTGGTCTGTTGTTTGAAAATACCCTGCACATCGCACGCAGCCAAGTGTTTGACAGTTTATTCGCACGTGAGAAACTCGGGTCGACCGGGCTTGGCCAGGGAGTAGCCATTCCTCATGGTCGTATCAAAGGATTGCGGGAAGCTGCTGCTGCACTGGTCAGAATGAAAGAAGCCATACCTTTCGATGCTCCGGATGGCCTGCCGGTCAGTATCGCCTGTATTCTGCTGGTCCCGGAAAAAGCGACAGACCAGCATTTACTGATACTGAGCGAACTGGCACAAATGTTCAGTAATAAAAATTTCCGCGAGAAACTGCTTCACAGCCGGGATGCCAAAGAAATCCATCAGCTCATCTCTGACTGGGTGCCCGAACATGTCCCGGGTTAGCATCACACAACTGTTTGAAGAAAATCAGGAAAAATTAAACCTGCAATGGGGTGAATCATCTGTCACCATCGACAGACAACTTGAGAACCATCAGATCAACAGTTCGACACAGGAGTTGATCGGCCATCTCAACTTCGTTCATCCCAATTGGATACAGGTGCTAAATCAGACATCCGTCAATTATCTCGATCAACTTGATGATATTTCCCTGAAAAAACGACTAAACCAACTTGCCAAAAGCCAGCTTGCTTGTCTGATCGTGGCAGATGATGCACCGATTCCAAATGCCATCAGACAGTTTGTAAATGAACAATCCGTTCCACTGATCCAATCAGCAACGGCCAGCCTTGAAATCATCTGGAGATTACAGGCCTATCTCGCAAGAATGCTGGCACCTGCCATCACCCGGCATGGCGTACTGCTGGATGTACTCGGCATGGGCATAATGATTACCGGTGAAAGCGGAGTCGGTAAGAGCGAACTGGCACTGGAACTCATCAGCCGCGGCCATGGACTGGTCGCAGATGACGTCGTCGAATTACACCGTATCGGTCCGGAAACCCTTGAAGGCCAGTGTCCGCCACTACTACGTGACTTTCTCGAAGTACGTGGACTGGGCATGCTGAACATTCGCACCATATTCGGAGAAACGGCAGTCCGTCGACGTAAAAATATGAAGCTGATCGTACATCTTGAAAAAACCGTCGGCAGTAGTATTAATGCTTATGAACGGCTGCCACTGAGCAACCTCAACGAAATCATTCTGAATGTCGGCATACGTAAGGTCATCATTCCGGTTGCGGCCGGTCGTAATCTGGCAGTACTGGTAGAGGCCGCAGTCCGAAATTACATTTTGCAGTTGCGGGGAATCGACAGCACCCAGGAGTTTATCCGCCGGCATGAGTCGGAAATGGCCGGCAATACCGCAGAACACTTCGATGACTCTCATAACGAATAAAGCAAAGGACTATTCCCGTTCAGTTCTTTAGGAAACATGAGCGAAAAGAAAACCATTACCGTCGCCCTGACTGGAGCATCCGGCATGCCATACGGCATTCGCCTACTGGAAATATTGCTGAAGCAAGGCCATCGGGTTTATTTACTCTATTCGCAAGCCGCACAAATCGTGGCACAACAGGAAATGGCCCTGACACTATCTTCTCGTCCCAAAGAAACGGAAGCTTTCCTGAATGGCTATTTCAATGTCGAGCCGGGACTGCTCAAGGTTTTTGGCCGGGAAGAATGGTTTGCGCCGGTTGCCTCTGGCTCCAATCCAGCCGATGCGATGGTAATCTGTCCTTGTACCATGGGCACATTATCAGCCGTAGCAGCCGGTCTGGCACAGAAATTGATAGAGCGTGCAGCCGATGTGATGCTGAAGGAACAACGCAAGCTCATCATCGTTGCCCGGGAAACACCTCTTTCCGCCATTCATCTGGAAAATATGCTGAAGCTTGCACGCAGCGGGGCAGTGATACTACCTGCCAACCCCGGCTTTTACCATTTGCCTGAAAGCATTCAGGACATCGTCGATTTTATCGTCGCACGTATACTTGATCAGCTTGGTGTAACACATACTCTGTTGCCACGCTGGGGAAGTAACGCATAAGCCGGGAGTGTTTTTCTCTGAATCAATCTGTCAGGCAAACCTGCAAATTCCCCGATCAAACCGTTTCTGGCTGCGCAATCGGTACTGTCAGCGGTACAAGGCCGGTACCTGTTCGACGCAGAATGGATTGTTCCGTCACGATATAATCCATTGGAATATCATGTTGCTGTGGATGAATTGTTGGCAGACGAAGTATTTCAAACGCCACACCAATTGCTAGCGGACGTGGATTCATCGCAGCGAGTGTCCGGTCAAAGTAGCCGCTGCCGTAACCAAGTCGGTAACCCTGTTCATCAAAGCCAAGCAACGGAATGATGATACTGTCGACGGTGATTCCACGAGTATTATCGGGAAACGGTATTCCGTAAATATCCTTTTTCATGGGTGCTTCCGGCCACCATTCGATGAATCTGAGTGGCTCATCTTTACTAACGACTTCCGGCAGAGCGAGAATAGCACCACGTGTTCTCAAGAATGTCATGGCCGGGATCGGATCATATTCTCCCTGATGTGGCCAGTAAAACCCGATCCGCTGGTTTTCCAGAAAAGGAAACCCTTGTGTCAGTACAACAGTAATCGCATCGCTCCAGAGCATGCGTTGTGCTGCCGGAACCTGCTGGCGCAATTCACGCAAGCGTGCACGTTGCTGCTGTTTCCAGAGCCGGAGTGCTGCATTATTCATGAATGTAAGACTGGAAGTAAGGGTGGGCTATTGACAACAGTTTTCTCACAGGAACAGGTATGGCTTCCTGCATAGCTTGTTCGATCGTCAACCAGAGGTAACTGTTTTCCTCACATTCTTCTTCACATACCGGATGATGCATTATCAATTGCAACAAGTGTGGCTGAATGATCAGTTTAAAATGTGTGAAAGTATGCTGTAAATGAGGAAGCTTGGCCAGTTTTGTCACTCGCATATGTAAATTCTTTTCACAGTAATCGATACTGTCCTGATCGGTGGATATTTCTGGAAAACACCACAATCCACCCCAGATACCGGAAGCTGGCCGTTTTTTCAGCAGGATCCGCTCCTGATCCAAGAGAATCAAATGCACAGTTTCTCTGACAGGAAGCGTTTTCCTGGGTTTGGGCACAGGCAAATCAGCTGTCAGATTATTCTGACAGGCAACACAGTCGGCCTGCAGCGGGCAATATTGGCAACGCGGCCGGCTGCGCACACAGACCAGTGCACCCAAATCCATTAGCGCTTGTATATAGGATGCCACGATTTGGTGGTTACTCTCCTCAGCAGGCAGCAGGCTTTCCGCCAGTTGCCACAGCTGCTCTTCAACCGATTTTTTACCCGTGTAACCGCTGATACCGAAGTAACGCGCCAGAATACGTTTGACGTTCCCGTCAAGAATCGTACCGCGCTCACCAAACGCAAAAGCGGCAATGGCTGCCGCAGTAGAACGACCGATTCCAGGTAATCGCTGAAGTGTGGCTGCATCCTGTGGAAACATACCACCATACTGCTCCATGATGATGCATGCTGCCCGGTGCAAGTTACGGGCGCGCGAGTAATAACCTAAACCACTCCATAACGTGAGCACATCTCCTACCGGCACGCCGGCCAGTGAAGCAACATCCGGGAAACTGGTTATGAATCGCTGGTAATACGGGATAACCGAGCTTACCTGCGTTTGTTGCAGCATGATCTCTGACACCCATATTGCATAGGGATCCCTGGTGCTCTGCCATGGCAGAGAATGTCGCCCGTATTCAAGCTGCCAGCGGATCAACCTGCCAGCAAAAGAATCAGGTGCATCCGCTGGAAAATGGATTGTACCGGCTGCCCGTGGAATCATTCAGTTGACAACAGAATAACCAGGCAAATCAGACTTCCTGATCATCACTTTTTTCCACGTACTTCCCTAGCAGTATCGCCTGCAGGATAACGAAAGCAAACATGAGTCCCATAAAACCAAACAGCTTGAAATTCACCCAAGTATCCGTCGAATAGTTGTAGGCCACATAAAGATTAATGACCCCCATCACACTAAAAAATACTGCCCAACTGGCGTTTAGCCGAGGCCATACTGACTCGGGCAACCTGATTTGATCTTTCATCATGACCCGGATCAGATTTTTTCTGAAAATCTGATTTGCCAGAAATAGAACAGCGGCAAACAGCCAATAAAGCACCGTCGGTTTCCATTTGATAAAAGTTTCATCCTGAAAAATCAACGTTGCTCCTCCAAAAACGACGATGATGGCAAGACTCACCCACAACATATTGTCAACCTTGCGATGGCGCAACCACACCCAGCCAATTTGTACGAATGTGGCAATGATTGCAACCGCCGTCGCGTTATAAATACCGTAGACTTTATACGTCATGAAAAACAGGATTACCGGAAAAAGATCAAAAAGAAACTTCATGAAAAAATACCTTAGGGTTACCGATAAAAATATAGTAACGGCAGTCATCATTCGATATAGTGACAGTCGCCGTTATACCTATCATCACAATACAATGAATCTGGAACAGTAGCATAAACTCATCGAACTATGCATCCGTCTGAATGACACGCAGATATCAGGGCAGGTTTTCCGGATCAAACTGCTGCCCAGCAAGATCGAGCATTATTGGTCGTGATGAAAGAATCAGGACAGTACGATTATTGAGCAATACCTGTAACGCTTGCAGCAAGGCAATATTATCAGTATCGAAACAGGCAGTGGTTTCATCAAGAATGATGATACTTGGATTTTTTAGCAATGCTCGCGCGATGAGAATACGCTGCCGCTGGTCATCTGAAAATGTTAGGGCAGATTGATTAATTTTTGTCTGCAATCCTTGCGGCAACTTGCGGATAAACTCCATCGCCTGGCTGGCATGAGCGGCCGTCGTAATTGCCATTTCCTTACTACAACAGGCACTGCCATAAGCGATATTGATAGCAACCGTATCGCCCGATAAATCCTCATCCGGTGCAATCCAGGAGATGCAACTACATAATTCAGCAGGGTTTATCTGTTTGATGTCTTTATCATTGAGCAGAATTCTGCCTGTTGATGGCTGCACGAAACCACAGACGAGATCTGCAAATAGCTGGTTGGTACTAGCATTCGGGTTTATTAATGCAATTTTCTGTCCAGACGCTATTTCAAGATTGAAGTGAGGTAGCTGGCATTCTGTCTGCCCCCCCCGGAAACTGACTCCTTCAAACCGTAATTTTCCTTTGCCACGTCCAAACTGAGTAGTATGAGGACTTTCCTCGACTATTCCGGAATCCTGATCCAGCAGTGGGAAGATCACTTGTAATGCTTCGCTGCATTGTTTCAATAATAAGTTGACGCTGAAAAGCCGTTGTAACGGAAAAATCAGCATTGCACCTGCCATAAAAAACGCAACAGCATCACCTGCCGTTAATTGATTCGAAGCGAGCTGTTGCAATAAATAATAAAGAGATGCTGTCAATATTCCTGTCAGAAGAATATATGCGAGCAATTCCATCAATTTTGATTGTCTGAATTGCTTCAGTAAAAAAGATTGCAGCTGCTCGAAGCTATTTCGGGTATACCTGATCTCCTGTTCATAACCTTTATCCAGGTGAATTATTCGGTTAAGTCGTAGCACTTTGGACAGAACCCTGAATACTTCATATTGTTTCTGGCTCAGTATATCTCGCTGTCGAGCATTTGCATGAAATATCTGCCCGATAAAAAATGTTGTTGCCAGCATCGCCAAAACCAGCAATGACATCTCCGGATTCAGCCAGGCCATTACGCCCAGCAATCCAGTTGCAGTCAGCAAATCCCGAGATAAGCAGACTCCCAATAAACTGGCATTGTGGCTCAACTTTTCAATGCTTTGAAAGAAGTACAAGGAGATTGTCTCTACTGGAAAATCGGAACAGGCCGGAGGTAATGCCAGTAATTTTCTGAATAGCTCCGTACGCATATCGAGTACGGATCTATTTAGTAAGCGTTCAAGTACATAATAGACAACCCAGCCAGCAAAAATAGCTATCAACAGAAGAATCGCCAATATCAGCGGAAGAGATTGCATTAGCTGCCGGTTACCTCCTGGCAGTATTTGGGTAAATAATTGGCCGGCCACAAGAGGAACCAATGCAGTAGCTAATGCAAATAAACTGCCAGCAATCTGAATGGATACCAAAGTTAGCCAGTGAGATCCACCCCACGTAACAAAACGGATTAACAGTTCTATTGAGGGAACTGGCTGCTTATCTGGCATTACAATAAGGGAAAATAGTGGAATTACACCTGATAATAGCCAAAGAGCAATGATACCAGAAGGCTGTCAAGCCTCGATTATTCGGTATCGCTATGGCCAAGACCAAACATTCACTTACTGACTAGTCAATATTGTCATTAACTAAACGTAATGTAGGAAAAATTTTGATTACAAGCTGAGAAAAATACAGAGAGGTAATACTTAAATAGCCAATAGAGGCTAGAACAGATATATGAAACCTACTTAATAAAAAGTCAGATTATGTTACAAAAACCTAACCTTACATAACAGATAAGAAACTAAGGATGAGAAAATACAGATAGGAATGAATATTAATAAAGTATGATAAATTGCCACACTAAAACCATAAAAACTAATTTAACATTGGATTTAGATGTCAATATATCTTCCAAGTTCACACACTACTTTTACAGAAAAATATATAAGAGGAAGCCTGGCGGTGACCTACTTTCACATGTGAAAACACACTATCATCGGCGCTGCTTCGTTTCACTTCTCTGTTCGGGATGGGAAAAGGTGGGTCCAAAGCGCTATGGCCGCCAAGCAAAAACGGTAAATTGGGTATTAGGCAAAAGTTACCAATACATTGTCTCAATTTTCAAGATTATAGGATCAAGCCTCACGGTCAATTAGTATCGATTAGCTTAACGCATTACTACGCTTACACATTCGACCTATCAACGTTGTAGTCTTCAACGAACCTTTAGGGGAATTAAATTCCCGGGAAATCTAATCTTGTGGCAAGTTTCCCGCTTAGATGCTTTCAGCGGTTATCTCTTCCGCACTTAGCTACCCGGCGATACGACTGGCGTCATAACCGGTACACCAGAGGTGCGTCCACTCCGGTCCTCTCGTACTAGGAGCAGCCCCACTCAAATTTCCAACGCCCACGGCAGATAGGGACCAAACTGTCTCACGACGTTTTAAACCCAGCTCACGTACCACTTTAAATGGCGAACAGCCATACCCTTGGGACCGACTACAGCCCCAGGATGTGATGAGCCGACATCGAGGTGCCAAACTCCCCCGTCGATATGAACTCTTGGGAGGAATCAGCCTGTTATCCCCGGCGTACCTTTTATCCGTTGAGCGATGGCCCTTCCATACAGAACCACCGGATCACTATGACCTGCTTTCGCATCTGCTCGACTTGTCAGTCTCGCAGTTAAGCACGCTTATGCCATTGCACTATCAGTACGATTTCCGACCGTACCTAGCGTACCTTCGCACTCCTCCGTTACTCTTTGGGAGGAGACCGCCCCAGTCAAACTGCCTACCATACACGGTCCCCGATCCAGATAATGGATCTGGGTTAGAACTCCGATCATTCCAGGGTGGTATTTCAAGGTTGGCTCCATACACTCTAGCGAGCATATATCACAGCCTCCCACCTATCCTACACAAGAATAATCAAAATCCAATGTAAAGCTACAGTAAAGGTGCACGGGGTCTTTCCGTCTAGCCGCGGGTAGATTGCATCTTCACAAACATTTCAACTTCGCTGAGTCTCAGGAGGAGACAGTGTGGCCATCGTTACGCCATTCGTGCAGGTCGGAACTTACCCGACAAGGAATTTCGCTACCTTAGGACCGTTATAGTTACGGCCGCCGTTTACCGGGGCTTCGATCAAGAGCTTGCACCCCATCACTTAACCTTCCGGCACCGGGCAGGCGTCACACCCTATACGTCCACTTTCGTGTTTGCAGAGTGCTGTGTTTTTATTAAACAGTCGCAGCCACCATTTCTTTGCAACCTCATTCTGCTTCATGCGTATAGCACTACACATACTAGAGGCACACCTTCTCCCGAAGTTACGGTGTCAATTTGCCGAGTTCCTTCTCCCGAGTTCTCTCAAGCGCCTTAGAATTCTCATCCCACCCACCTGTGTCGGTTTACGGTACGGTCTTTATTTAACTGAAGCTTAGTGGCTTTTCCTGGAAGCATGGCATTACTTACTTGGCCTCCCGAAAGAGGTTCCGTTATCACATCTCAACTAAGCTATCCGGGTTTACCTAAATAGCATGTCTACTTGCTTCAACCGGGACATCCAACACCCGGCTAAGCTAGCCTTCTTCGTCCCCACATCGCATTAAATAAAGGTACTGGAATATTAACCAGTTTCCCATCAGCTACGTATTTCTACCTCACCTTAGGGACCGACTAACCCTGCGCCGATGAACGTTGCACAGGAAACCTTGGGTTTTCGGCGAGGAAGCTTTTCACTTCCTTTATCGCTACTCATGTCAGCATTCGCACTTCCGATACCTCCAGCAACCTTCACAAGTCACCTTCACAGGCTTACGGAACGCTCTCCTACCATTTGCAATAAATTGCAAATCCTTAGCTTCGGTGTACAGTTTAGCCCCGTTACATCTTCCGCGCAGGACGACTCGATCAGTGAGCTATTACGCTTTCTTTAAAGGATGGCTGCTTCTAAGCCAACTTCCTGACTGTCTATGCCTTCCCACTTCGTTTACCACTTAACTGTATCTTTGGGACCTTAGCTGAAGGTCTGGGTTGTTTCCCTTTTGACACCGAACGTTAGCACCCGATGTCTGTCTCCCATACTTGCACTCTTTGGTATTCGGAGTTTGCAATGGTTTGGTAAGTCTTGACGACCCCCTAGCCATAACAGTGCTCTACCCCCAAAGGTGATATATGAGGCACTACCTAAATAGTTTTCGGAGAGAACCAGCTATTTCCAGATTTGTTTAGCCTTTCACCCCTACCCACAGCTCATCCCCTAATTTTTCAACATTAGTGGGTTCGGACCTCCACGAGGCATTACCCTCCTTTCATCCTGGCCATGGGTAGATCATCTGGTTTCGGGTCTACACCCAGCAACTTATCGCCCTATTAAGACTCGTTTTCACTACGCCTCCCCTATCGGTTAAGCTCGCTACTGAATGTAAGTCGCTGACCCATTATACAAAAGGTACGCAGTCACCTCTTTCAAGGCTCCTACTGTTTGTATGCATGCGGTTTCAGGATCTATTTCACTCCCCTCCCGGGGTTCTTTTCGCCTTTCCCTCACGGTACTGGTTCACTATCGGTCGATTACGAGTATTTAGCCTTAGAGGATGGTCCCCCTATATTCAGACAGGATTTCACGTGTCCCGCCCTACTTATTGCAATCTTAGTTCCATATTTAGACTTTTACCTACGGGACTATCACCCACTATGGTTTAACTTTCCAGATAATTCGGTTAGCCTAAATACTATTAACTGCAGGCTGATCCCATTTCGCTCGCCACTACTTTGGGAATCTCTGTTGATTTCTTTTCCTCTGGTTACTTAGATGTTTCAGTTCTCCAGGTTAGCCATCATTTCCCTATATATTCAGGAATGATTACCCTTGCGGGTGGGTTTTCCCATTCGGACATCTCCGGATCAATGCTTGTTTGCCAGCTCCCCGAAGCTTTTCGCAGGCTTCCACGTCCTTCATCGCCTGTAATCGCCAAGGCATCCACCACATGCACTTGTTCACTTGATCCTATAATCTTGAAAACTTAATAACGAAAAACTCGCTATATTTATCAATACTATAGTATTTAGATTATGTTTTACAAAACACAATCTTACCCAATTTTATTTTTTAAAGAACAAAAAGCCGAATTTATTTTTGAGTCTAATTTTAATTGGTGGAGGTGAACGGGATCGAACCGATGACCCCCTGCTTGCAAAGCAGGTGCTCTCCCAGCTGAGCTACACCCCCTCATGGTGGGTCTGGGTGGATTTGAACCACCGACCCCACGCTTATCAAGCGTGTGCTCTAACCAACTGAGCTACAGACCCTTTCGAGTCCAAGTATTTCCTACACCCTTAAACCCAAACTCGTACTTATTTATTACAAACAACCAATAAGTGTGAACACTTGACAATAATTTATGAAAGGAGGTGATCCAGCCGCAGGTTCCCCTACGGCTACCTTGTTACGACTTCACCCCAGTCATGACCCCCACCGTGGCAAGCGCCCTCCTTACGGTTAAGCTACCTGCTTCTGGTGAAAACCACTCCCATGGTGTGACGGGCGGTGTGTACAAGACCCGGGAACGTATTCACCGCGACATGCTGATCCGCGATTACTAGCGATTCCGACTTCACGGAGTCGAGTTGCAGACTCCGATCCGGACTACGACGTGCTTTCTGAGATTGGCTCCCCCTCGCGGGTTGGCAACCCTCTGTACACGCCATTGTATTACGTGTGAAGCCCTACCCATAAGGGCCATGAGGACTTGACGTCATCCCCACCTTCCTCCGGTTTGTCACCGGCAGTCTCACTAAAGTGCTCATTAAAAATGATAGCAATTAGTGATAAGGGTTGCGCTCGTTGCGGGACTTAACCCAACATCTCACGACACGAGCTGACGACAGCCATGCAGCACCTGTGTCTTGGTTCCCTTTCGGGCACTCTTATGTCTCCATTAGATTCCAAGCATGTCAAGGGTAGGTAAGGTTTTTCGCGTTGCATCGAATTAATCCACATAATCCACCGCTTGTGCGGGTCCCCGTCAATTCCTTTGAGTTTTAATCTTGCGACCGTACTCCCCAGGCGGTCAACTTCACGCGTTAGCTACGTTACCAAATCCTTAATTAGATCCGACAACCAGTTGACATCGTTTAGGGCGTGGACTACCAGGGTATCTAATCCTGTTTGCTCCCCACGCTTTCGTGCATGAGCGTCAGTGTCAACCCAGGGAGCTGCCTTCGCCATCGGTGTTCTTCCACATCTCTACGCATTTCACTGCTACACATGGAATTCCACTCCCCTCTGCTGCACTCTAGCTTTGTAGTTTCAAACGCAATTCCCAGGTTAAGCCCGGGGCTTTCACATCTGACTTGCAAAACCGCCTGCGCACCCTTTACGCCCAGTAATTCCGATTAACGCTCGCACCCTACGTATTACCGCGGCTGCTGGCACGTAGTTAGCCGGTGCTTTTTCTGTCGGTACCGTCATAAATCACAATTATTCGTTGCAATCCTTTCTTTCCGACTAAAAGAGCTTTACAACCCGAAGGCCTTCTTCACTCACGCGGCATGGCTGGATCAGGCTTTCGCCCATTGTCCAAAATTCCCCACTGCTGCCTCCCGTAGGAGTCTGGGCCGTGTCTCAGTCCCAGTGTGGTTGGCCGTCCTCTCAGACCAACTACTGATCGTTGCCTTGGTAAGCCTTTACCCCACCAACTAGCTAATCAGACATCGGCCGCTCCTTTAGCGCAAGGTCTTACGATCCCCTGCTTTTCTCCTCGGAGATATGCGGTATTAGCACATCTTTCGATGCGTTATTCCCCACTTAAGGACACGTTCCGATGCATTACTCACCCGTTCGCCACTCGCCGGCAGGCCGAAGCCCCCGCTGCCGTTCGACTTGCATGTGTAAAGCATGCCGCCAGCGTTCAATCTGAGCCAGGATCAAACTCTTCAGTTTTATCTCTTTCTCATCTTGCTTTTATCCTATTACAGATAAAATGCAGACGTTTGTAACTTTTTCACTCAGATTTACCTGAGCTTTGCAATCTATATATTGCCAAGCGTCCACACTTATTGGTTATTTGTTTTTAAAGAGCTTTGCTTTGACTTGTGTCATCGCGATAGAGATGCGCATTATATAGAACAAACTGACTGAGTCAAGCGATTTTGCATAGATTTTTTCGTTACAATCCAGAAAAATCTATAATCGTTTGATTTTACTATATATTGGCCCTTTCCCCGCAGCTGCGTTACCAACATAAGAACCTTTTATCTTATTTTCTGTGGTGATCAGCTGCCATCGCATCAAGCCAGAAGAAATTCGTTTACACCCTTAAAACATTGATCTTGCGTTGTAGCATCCTCTATCTCGCCTCATCGCCTATCTAGTCCATCCTGAATAATTCAATTTTCATGTTGTTGCTGACTGATGTGAGAACGATTGTTGAGTCAATAGTGCCCGGATGACCATTGGACTCAACCCGAATTGGACGCAACAAAGCCACAGAGCGGCCATGATCAGGCGCAGGTTGTGTCCTGCGCCGCACATCACGGCATAGATGGCATCGCCGAGCGATCCCTTGAGTGGATTGCGATCCAGTCGTCCCTCCATCTTCATATGTCCGATCCCCGGTTCAATAGCGCTGCGGCGCTTGATCATGGCTTTGAGTGTTCTGGTGATGCTTCTCTTTTGTCCTGGCATCAGAATGCGCACTCCCTCGATCTGCACGCCTTTATAGCCCTTATCCACGATGGCAGTGGCTGGCGATCTGTTGGTGCCTGTCAGAATACCCACCTGTTCCAATGCCTCAGCCAGGGTGTGACCGTCATACGGGTTGCCTGGCATGGAGCGCATGCCCATCACCAATCCTTCCTTCAAGGTTGTAGCCACACTGACCTTCACACCGAACTCGTACGGAGTTCTGGTCTTGCCCTTGGAGATGCATTCGACCTCGGGTGCGTGCAGAGCATACAGCTTATTTTTATACCTCGGGCGTTGGTTTAGAATGCGCTCTGTACATTGCAACAGTTCCTGGATCTTGACACGCGCGCTCTCGGACAATGCGCCGAGTTGGCGCTGCACATCACGATGCACCCGACCCACGCGGCTGCGCAGCGTGCGTACAGCTTGGCACATGCGTTTGAACTGTTTGGCGTGGGCATAGCGGCCAATCTGTACAGCCAGTCTGGGGGCAATGCGATTGTAGTTCTGGCATAGGCTTCAGTCCATGGATCTGGGCTGCCTTGACCAGGTGCTGGCGAGCCTTGTCCAGCAGACGGCTGTCAGTGGGGTGCGCTACCGCCTTGGGCATGACAGTGGTGTCCACGATGATCCGCTGTACGCTGCTGGCTGATCAGCCCTGCAGCTTTGGCAGCCTCAATGGTCGTCGCCAGCAGTACTTCTACCCCTTCCTCGCCGATACGCTGGCGCCAGCGTGTGAGGCTGCTGGGGTTAATGGGTAATTCAGTCTGCTGGTAGGTCTCGCCGCAGAAGAACTGCCAATACGGATTCTCCAACCAGGTGTTGACTACAGCTTCGTCGGAGACATCGTTGGCGTGCTGCAGGTATAGCAGACCAGCCACCAACCGTGGCGAGAGCGCCGGGCGGCCACGGCCCGATGTAAAGTGGCTGGCAAAGTGCTGTTCAATCTGATTCCAGTCCATCAGCCCAGACAGACGAATCAACGGATGGCGCATGTTCTATTGTTCAGGATGGACTGGGTAATCGATTATCGCATTTATGATCCTGATCACGACGGCAAGATCAAGCTTGACCATGTGCGTGACATGCTGAACCAGATTGTCGATCACAAGTAACTGTCGTTTCATGCCGTGCTCATGGATACATGGTAGCCACCAAAGAGTTGATGCTGCACATTGATTCCTTGCGCAAGATTTTTTACTGCCCGCTCAAAGACAACCGCTAGGTCGATTCCCTTACGTGGAGCAATCACGAATGGGTACATGGCAAACTCATCAAAATCAAAGGTTTTCCCAAAGACTACAAAGTGAAACTATTCCGGGTGTCGGTATCTACCCACCGCACGGACTGGGTCGTGACCAACGACCCGTCTCAAGATTCCCTGGATGCCACACAAGAGGTGTGTGGCATGCGCTGTAAAATCGAGCAGTTTCACCGCGAGATCAAGCAACTCACCGGCATTGAGAAAAACCAGTGTCGCAAGGCGCGCATCCAGCGCAACCACATCGCTTGCGCGATGCTGGTCTGGATTTGTCTGGCCGACCTGGCCCGAAAAACCAGGCAAACCATTTATCGCATCAAGCACGGACTTCTGGATGAATACCTGCGCCAGCAACTCAAAAATCCATCCGTCAAAATGCGCTTTGCGTAAGTCCTATGTGTTATTAAATCGTTTCCCCTAGTAATTTTAATCTTTTGGTTCTATTTCCGGTTTCAGATTTTTATATACAACCACTCCAGAAGCGCATCCATAGCTGCTCTCGCTCCATCTGATTTCGGATGATTTACCGTAAATGCCACTGCATAGCGCCTTTTTTTGTGGTTTAGCACATACCCGGCAATCGCTGAAACATCTTTCAAAGTACCTGTTTTGATATGTGCTTTTCTGGCGACAGCAGATTTCTTCAGACGTTTTCGAGCTGTCCCATCCACTCCGACTACTGCCAGGGAAGCCATAAACTCCGGCATCGTGGGTGCAAAATAAGCTGCATTCAGCAAATCATTCAAGTGACGAGTACTGATGCGCTCTTTACGCGATAATCCCGAACCATTTTCCAGCACCAACTCCGGAAAACTCATACTCTTTGATAACAGCCACTGCCGTATTCCGGCACGAGCGAGATCTGGTGAAACAAGCCCGTTACCTTTTGATTGGGTTTCTCCCAGCGACAGAAACAATTGTTTTGCTGCTACGTTGTTACTAAATTTATTTATGCCACGAATAACTTCAGCCAATGGCGGAGATTGATAAACACTGATTGGATGCAATGTTTTGGGTACTACTCCACGTCGCACCCTGCCACTGAATGTACCGCCCAGCTGTTTCCACAATTCAGTAAACAGTTGATGAATATACGCGGTGCTCTCGTGTAAACTCAGGTAATATGTAGCTGGACCGCAATGAACCGAATAATCACCTTCAAGCGCTACTGTTACATGCCCTTGTTGCGGGACATCATCACGAATATTCACATGCACTCCACCAGCACCACATTTTTTCTGAGTCAGTCTGAGATGGTTTTGTACATTCAGCAATTGGCCATCCGGATCGGCTGTCACTCGAACTCTGCCATACTGCGGTTCGGGAAACAGATGTAGTGTCGAAGTACGATAATTCACCAACAATGCTTCCGGAGCAACGTTATAAGTTTTATAGCGTTTGCCATCAAAAGCGCCTGGATCCTCTATCGGGAGATCATAGTAGCTGTAATCCAGCATCAGGTCGCCCTCAATGTCCTGTAACCCGGTTTGACGAATCTGGCGCAGCAACAACCAAAAATTTTCCAGATTGAGACTGGGGTCGCCATACCCCTTAATAATCAAGTCACCTTGTAATCTGCCATTTTCCAGATTACCGTTTGCATAGATATCAGTACGCCATGTATAGGATGGCCCGAGCATTTCCAGCCCGGCATACGTCGTTACGATCTTCATGACAGATGCCGGATTCATTGGGACATCCGCATTGACCGATACCAGTGGTCGGTCAGCACCAACTTCTCTCACATAAACACCAACGGCCGATTCAGGAATACCTGCCTTTTTCAGTGCCTGCCTGACCGTATCCGGCAGATCGACGGCGTAAGCCGGAAAAATCAACACACCCCACAACAACCACGCTATTTTCAGAAAACTTTTCATGACAACCGGAAAAGCAGTTTAATTTTGCTAGCGCTTACCGCGACAGATGGAGAACCCATCATTCCAGCCCATCTGATACTGCGTATCGGCAGCATAACGCTTTTTATCCTTGAATCCGTAAGCTGACTGTTTTGCTGTCTCACAACCATCTACATACCCCTCCTGAGCTGCTTTGGGATAACCGGCAAGGTTGTAGGCTGGTCGTGTACTGGGAGGCAACGGGCCAGGTGGTCTTTGCTGAACAACGGGATCCGGAGCCGGTTGTGCAGGACCAGGCAATGGGCGTTTAGCCATCGTGCAGCCTGCCAGCAAAGCAACCGTTATCATGACGACATTAACTCGCAGCATTTCTTGCTCCTTTTTCACTCATTATGTTTACTTTCTGCTATATCACTGATTTCAGCAACTTGCCCATTTCGGCCGGATTACGTGTCACACGAATCCCACATGCCTCCATCACCTCGATTTTTTCCTGTGCTGTCCCTTTGCCACCAGCAATAATTGCACCGGCATGCCCCATCCGTTTGCCGGGAGGCGCTGTTACTCCGGCAATGAAACCAACCACCGGCTTCTTCATGTGCTCCCTGACCCAGCGAGCACATTCTTCTTCATCAGTACCACCAATTTCACCTACCATCAGCACTGCATCTGTCTCACTATCCTCATTGAACAACTTCAGGACATCGATATGTTTGAGACCATTGATGGGGTCACCACCGATACCGATGCAAGTAGACTGCCCCAATTCCAGCTCACTCAGTTGGGCTACCGCCTCATAAGTCAACGTACCTGATCTTGAGACCACTCCGATTCTGCCTTGCTGATGGATGGCGCCTGGCATGATACCGATTTTCAATTCACCCGGTGTTATGATCCCCGGGCAATTTGGCCCGATCAACAATGTTTTTTTTCCACGCATACGGGCTCGTGTCCTCAACATATCCCAAACAGGAATACCTTCAGTAATACAAACCACCAGATCCAGTCCAGCTTCCACTGCTTCATCGATTGCTGCAGATGCATAAGCAGGTGGTACATAAATCACTGATACGGTAGCACCTGTCTTCTGCTTTGCCTCTTCCACCGTTGCAAATACCGGAATACCCTCAAGCTCCTCTCCTGCCTTTTTAGGATTGACTCCCGCCACGAAACAATCTCTGCCATAAGCGTATTCACGACACTGGCGCGTGTGGAACTGTCCGGTTTTACCGGTAATCCCCTGCGTAATGACGCGCGTATGACGATCGATCAGTATTGCCACAATCATGCCCCCCTGGTTGCAGTTTCAGTACGATGCCGGGCAGCTGCATCAACCGCTTTTCTGGCAGCATCAGCCATGTTGCCGGCAGAAATGATCGTTAATCCTGAATCTGCCAGAATCTTTTTTCCTAGCTCCACGTTGGTCCCCTCCAGTCGAACAATCAATGGAACAGTCAGTTTCACCTCACGTGCTGCCGATACCACCCCTTCAGCGATCACATCACAACGCATAATCCCGCCAAAAATATTGACCAGTATTGCCTGCAAACCGGGGTTTCTCAGCATCAGCTTGAATGCTTCGGTCACTTTTTCTACGGTTGCTCCACCCCCCACATCCAGAAAATTAGCCGGATTGCCACCATAAAGTTTGATGATGTCCATAGTTGCCATCGCCAGACCGGCTCCATTGACCAGACAGGCAATATCGCCATCCAGTGGAATATAAGAAAGCCCGTGCTGCGACGCTTCTGCCTCGAGCGGATCATCTTCATCCGGATCCCGCAAGGCGGCGATTTCAGGATGACGAAACAGGGCATTGTCATCGAAATTCATTTTGGCATCCAGCGCAATCAGGCGATTATCTGGTGTGACAATCAGTGGATTGATTTCGAGCAATGAAGCATCATTTTCATCGAATGCCCAATACAGTGCATCCAGCATAGTTATCGCAGCCGGCTGACACGATTCGGGCAAATTGATCTCACGCACGATTCTCTCAGCATCCCGAAGGTTCAATCCTGCAAGCGGATCGATCTGAATTTTGTGTATTTTTTCCGGTGAACCCGCTGCAACCTGCTCGATATCCATTCCCCCGGCATCACTCGCGATCAAACTCACGCACTGTGAAGTACGATCTACCACCAGTGCCAGGTAATACTCATGGCTGATGTCGACTCCCTGTTCGATATACAGTCGGTGTACGATCCGGCCTTGCGGGCCGGTCTGGTGCGTTACCAGCAGAGCAAACAGCATGGCTTCAGCAAACTGCCGGACTTCCGCAATAGATTTTGCCAGCTTCACTCCGCCACCTTTACCGCGTCCGCCGGCGTAAATCTGTGCTTTAACCACCCATTTGTTTCCACCCAGCTTCTCGGCAGCCAATACCGCTTCCTTCACGCTGAAACAGGCAATCCCGGCTGGCACACTCACCCCGTAACGGCTGAGGATTGCTTTAGCCTGGTATTCATGAATTTTCATATTTCATCCTTTTGCACCTTGACATCGGGCTGTGCCAATACTTTTTTGATATAGCTCTCCACTTGGATCAGCTCCTGTTCAAAACCTGACAGCAGTTCCACCAGTTTTTCCACATCATCTTCCTTCGCAGCCGTCTCCATTTGTGCACACCACTCACCTAAAGCCAGTGCCCCAATCGAACGTGCTGAAGATTTAAGCTTGTGTGCAGCAAACTTTGCTTTATCTGCTTGGTCACCCATTACCGCACTATGCAATTGCTCGGCAATCTTGCAGGTATCACGGAGAAAATCCTGCAGAAATTCGTTGATGACTGCCTGATCACTCCCGACCAAGGATTTGAGTACATCGATATCCACCACCACTTTTCCAATCGTGGCAGAAGGTTGCAGGACTCTTTCTTCCTGTCGTTCCGCCTGCCTTGACCTTGGCAACCATTTCTCCAGTACTGACTTGAGTTGCTCCAGTTGCACCGGTTTACTCAGGTAATCATCCATTCCCAGTGCACGGCATTTTTCCGCTTCACCCTTGAGTGCATTTGCCGTCAGCGCAATGATCGGAATTTGATAATGACCAGTTCTTTCGGAACGAATCGATTGCGTCAACTGGTATCCATCCATTTCCGGCATATGCAGATCAGTCAGTATCAGCGCATACTCTCCATTTTTCCAACTCTGCAATGCTTCACGCCCGTTGATGACGATATCTGCAGCAAACCCCAGCAGAGTAAGCTGCTGGCGAATGACTTTCTGGTTGATCTCGTTATCTTCAGCAACCAGGATCAGGCTGCCCTGCTGCAACGCCTCCTCCCGTGACAAAGGCACTACTTTACTAACAACTTCCACAGCAGCAGTCTGATCATCCTCCAGCTTCGCCCGGCCAGCTGCAACCGCTACTGCATGGAGAAAGACTCGGCGATATAGCACATTTCCGTCAAGCGTCACAACGCCTTCCTCTTCCATACGGCCACGATGACGCCGTCCTCGCCTGACGATCACAAACCGGAGTTGGTTGCTCACACTTGCGTCAGGTCGATCATCAAATGCAGCACGTAATTCGTCCACGGGAAACTCTCCGTCACTCGCATCTGCCACCAGCAACCATTGACCAGGCGGAAGCTGTCCGATTCGTTCAAGTGTGGCAGACAAATCGTCTATACGTTCAACTGCAACACCAGCGTATTTCAGATAGGTTGCCAGCTGGGGACTCAATCCATCTTCACTCCCCATCACCATGCATGACAATCCTGAGAGATCCACTTCATCAGGCTCATCCTGCTGAATTGCCCCTCCCTGAATCATCCTGAATGGAATACGCGCCTTAAACGTTGAACCCTTGCCAGGCTGGCTTTCTACGGTAATATCGCCTTTCATCAGCTCAACCAGCCGGCGGCAGATGGTCAAACCCAGGCCGGTTCCGCCAAAGCGTCTGGTAGTGGAAGTATCTCCCTGGGAAAAGGGTGTGAACAAGCGTTCACGGGTAGCATCATCCATACCGATACCATTATCAATAACCTCAAACAAAACAGTCACGATATCGCCATTAGCCCTATCTGCCGGTACAGCTTTTACGGTGACACACCCTGGTCGTGACATACCACCGGAAAACTTGATGGCATTGTTAATCAGGTTAATCAATATCTGTCGCAAGCGTAATGCATCACCCGACACACTTTTCGGTAGAGCCGGATCTACAAACAGAACCAGCTCGACCTCCTTGCTGGCAGCCATGTGAGTCAGCGTCCCGCATGCACGCTCTACCACTTTCTCCAGAGACATGGGCCTCTGTTCAATTTCCAGCCTGCCGGCCTCGATCTTGGAAAAATCAAGAATATCTTCGATAATCTCGAGCAACACAAAAGCAGATTCCCGGATGAGATCGGTCATTTCCTTCTGATAACTGCTCAGACTGGTCTGGCTCAATACATCAATCATGCCGATCACACCGTTCATCGGCGTACGAATTTCATGGCTCATGGCGGCAAGGAAAGCAGACTTGGCCTGATTGGCCAGTTCCGCATCGTGCCGTGCCTGTTCCAGATCTTGCCTGATTTTTACATGTTCACGCATATCACGCATAATTCCGGTGAAATGCCGCTTATCACCTACGAAATACTCGCTGACTGCAAGATACACCGGCAGAAGCGTTCCATCCTTATGTACCCCTTCGACTTCGCGCCCTAGCCCGACATGATGTCCACCTGGCTGCTGCGGACGGCCTACATATTTCTGACCATACCCTGTATGGCAATACCGCTGCATATAATATTCATGCATACCGCGATCCGGTTCCGGCACCAGAATTGCCACATTCTGTCCGATTGCTTCCTCCACGGTATAGCCGAACAGCTTTTCCATGACTGGATTCACAGAGAGCATCACCCCCTGCTCATCAGTCGTTACCACGCAGTCCACCATGTGCTCAACGACTGAGCGAGTTTCCTCTTCTTTGATCGCCAATTCGGCATTGAGCTGTTCCAGCCTGGCAGTACGCTCGGCCACACGCGCCTCCAGATGCCGGTAACTGATATCCAAGCGCTCGGTCATCATATTGAAAGCACTGGCCAATTTTCCGATTTCATCCCACCCTTCGTCGGGAATGTGATGCTGGAGATTCCCGGCATTAATCGCCTGCGCGCATTCATTGAGATTTTTGAGAGGCATCACTACCCGCCGGTTGAATAATAGTGCTCCCAGAATTGCCATCAGAAAAGTCAGGCCAAGCACCACCAGACCCATGACGCGCATCTGCATCACTGAAGCAAATGCTTCTTCAGTATCAATCTGCACCACCATCCCCCAATCCACGCGTGGCAAATATCGCCATGCTGCAATTACCGGATTACCGTGGAAATCAGTGACCACTCCTCCGCCGTGTTCGCCACTCAGACTATTTCTGATCGCCAATGAAAACTGCGGCTCGTCCAGCGATATAGTGCGTTTCAGGGCAGCATCAGGATCTTCCCGCAGGGGTGCCATCACTCGGGCCAAATGCTTGTTTTCCATGTAGGTAACAACCGTCTCACCACTTTCACCCAACCCCACATTGTTGGTCAACACATCGAATATGTGCTCGCTGTAGATCTGCAGTGCCAGTACCCCGTGGAAATTTCCTTCGATCATGATGGGTACGGATACAAATGCAGCGATCGCACCATGCGAGGGCGGATAATATTCAAAGCTGGACAAACTGCTCTGATGCGTCTCCTTTGTCTGGCGAAATACCTGGCCCAGCCCGCTATCCCGGTAGGGGCCCGTCAGCAGACTGGTAGCAAAATCAGATTCATGGCCGACAGAAAAAACGATCCAGCCGTCTGGGGATATCAGGAACAGGTCGTAGTAACCCGTGCCTTCAAGGTAGCGTTCGTAATGCGCCCGGTGACGTGCATCCAGCGCACGATAAGTCTCAGAATCGACACCAGACTGGCTGAATGTCTGTGAAAATTCGTCTATTGCCTGGCGGGTGGTATCACTTGTCTGGATGAAAGTTGCATCCAGTATCCGCTCACGCAGATAGGAATCAATCTGCTCAACCTTTTTGTCAGCAATCGATGAAACCAGCTGAATAGCCGATTTACGGATTTCACCCTCAAAAATATGCAGCAAGCCATAGCCAACCAGTGCAATCGGCAATAATGCCACCAGCGTAAACCAGATGGCAAACCGCTGAGTAAGTGATGTAAGGATCATTACTCCAGCAAACAGTCGGAACACTGTCTCAGAGTACGCCTGGCGTAGTAGGCAAAAGCACTCGCACTGCGCGACGCACGCAAAATCCAATCATGCGCTTCCCGTGCGAGTGCCGGCTCGATCGATTGAATCCTGCCGGCTGCACTTGCCAGCAACTGCATGCGTGCAGTACGTTCAAATGCAAGTGCAATCAGACAGGCTTCCTCGATACTGCCGCAAGCGACCAGCAGCCCATGATGAGCCAGCAACAGTGCACGTTTATTACCCAGCGCACCTGCTATCAGCTCACCTTCTTCGTTACCCACCGGGACCCCCGGCCATTTAGGCAAAAAAGCCACATCGTCATACAACACGCAGTTATCCATATGCGAAATAACGAGCGGCTCTTCCAGCATGCTGAGCGCTGCCGTATGCAATGCATGGGTATGAATAATACAGTGCACATCGGGACGTGCACGATAAACCCAGGAATGAAAGCGATTTGCAGGATTAGGCATGCCATCCCCTTCCAGCACCTGCAAATCTTCATCGACCAGCAATAAATTCCCTGCACTGATTTCGTCGAACCCGAATCCCAACCGTTGCGTCAAAAACGTGCCCGGCGTTTCCCCGCGCGCGGTAATCTGCCCGGCCAGACCGGAATCATGGCCATTATCGAACAGGATGCGACAGGTCAAAGCCACTTTCTGGCGGATCGAATAAACCGCACCGGGTAGTTTACTTTCCATTTGAGCAAATTCGCGTTCCATCAACTGCTGCTTGTCGAGATCAAACGTTTCACCGCTCATAGACCAAAATCTCCCTGTTTTTCATGAAAAACTTTTAACTGTCGTGGTCAACAGTTTTCCGTATTTTTCCTGCTGCTGCAAGCAATGTGTCGCAGAAACCGAACGCAATTCGGGTCATGATCAGTAGTGCAGAGATAAGGAACACCTACATCATCCGGTATATAAACAATACCTGGGCACATCCCAAACACGTGCATACCGATATGGCTGGGCCATCACCATAATCCCGTAGAGGGTACGAATTGACGGTCATGTCATATTTGACTGGACGATACCGGCAAATCCTTCCGAGTTCACAGCGCTAGTACAAACTCCCTGAAAATAAAAGAAAAATTTTTCAGATCGAGGGTACCCACACCTTTATTTGTGCACCCCGCAACGTGCGTTGTAAATTACGCCGTTACAGGCATTGTACTCACGCAGCAATGCGCAGGCAGTATCTCGCAGTAAGCCGGTCGTAACCGTAATACCGCGTGCTTCCAGCTCACCCATCCAGTTTTCCGGCCGAGGACCTTCATCGAAGCCTATTGCCTCGACATCATCACTACGTGCGGCACAGACCAGACTGCGTACCCCGGACCAGATCACCGCACCAAAGCACATTACGCAGGGCTCGGCACTGGTCACCAGTTCGCAGGCGGACAGGCCATCGGCACTCAGATCATGGGTATCCAGTCTTGCCTGTGCCAGCGATAACGCGAGGATCTCTGCATGAGCAGCGGAACAGCGGCCTGGCACCACCCGGTTGGTTCCGGCTGCAATCAACAAACCGCTGTCGCGTTCAAACACTGCAGCGGCAAAGGGCCCGCCATCTTCAGCAATGTTGGCACGCACCAGTTCAAGTACATAACCCATGCGTGCTTCCGGTGCAGCCAGTACACGCGGCTTGTTATTCGCCTGTACAAGGAAGGGAGGCAATCCGATGTGCAATGCGTCATTCATAGGGTAACTCTACACTACTGTCGACCTGAACGGGTAATGGCTGATCTAGTTTGATCACTTGGTTTCCACCTGAGACAAAGTCGTTTTATTTTCAGTGTTCAATACGAGCTTCGCAATCAACAAGCAGGACGATCGGACTAAAGTCAGCCCGCCAGCAGCCGATAAAATCTGAAAATTTATAAGGGATTTTTCAGTCATGCTGGTAGCTATCGGATATGTTGTTGTAATTGTTTCGGTGTTTGGCGGATTTGCTATGGCGGGTGGCCATCTGGGTTCACTTTTTCAGCCGGTCGAACTAATCATGATTGCAGGAGCCGCAGTAGGTGCTTTTTTTGTCGGCAATTCCGGCAAGGCGATCAAAGCTACTTTCAAAGCACTCCCTTATATTTTCAGGGATGCAAACTATACCAAAGCCGTTTATATGGAATTGATGACACTGCTTTATGAAATCCTCGGCAAAATCCGTAAGGAAGGGCTGATGTCAATCGAAGCAGATGTGGATGATCCCGGTAAAAGTCCATTGTTCGGAAAATACCCTAAAATCCTGTCAGACCATCATGCTACTGAATTTATTACCGATTATTTACGGCTGATGGTGGGCGGCAATCTCAATCCGCTGGAAATCGAGAATCTGATGGATGGTGAAATCGAAACGCATCATCAGGAAGGTGAGGTGCCTGTACATGTCATCAGCAAGATGGGAGATGCACTCCCGGCTTTCGGGATCGTGGCAGCGGTGATGGGCGTAGTGCATACCATGGAATCAGTAGGGATTCCCCCAGCCGAGCTGGGTAAACTGATTGCAGCAGCACTAGTTGGAACATTCCTGGGTATTCTGCTTGCCTACGGTTTTATCGGTCCGCTGGCAAATCGGCTGGAACAGCGATTGCATGAATCCGGCAAATTACTGGAGTGCGTCAAGGTTACATTACTGGCCAATCTCAATGGCTATGCCCCTGCGCTGGCAGTCGAATTCGGCAGAAAAGTACTGTTCTCTACCGAACGGCCTTCTTTCGTCGAGCTCGAAAAACATATCAAACAAAGCAAGGCTAAATGATGCCGTTACTCCTAGTATATTTTTTGACGAGGTCGTAAATGGCTGAGGATATTTCACAAAAACCCATCATCATCAAACGCATCAAGAAGGTGACGGGATCGCATCATGGCGGTGCCTGGAAAATTGCTTATGCTGACTTCGTGACGGCTATGATGGCTTTCTTCCTGTTGATGTGGCTGCTGGGCTCAACCACGCAAGGTGACAAGGAAGGGATTGCCGAATATTTCAAGACACCGCTGAAAGTCGCCTTACTTGGAGGAGATGGTAGCGGCGCCAGCACCAGCGTGGTGAAAGGAGGTGGAGATGATATCACCAAAAAAATCGGCCAGATGAAGCGATCGGATTTCGATGATCTGAAGCGATCCATCGACATAGATGCATTGCAAGCCCTTCAGGATCGCTACGAACTGGAACAACTGGAAAAACTCAAAACCAGGATCGAAGATGCAATCAACAACAATCCGGCGCTCAATAAATTCAAGAGCCAATTACTGCTCGATATCACCTCGGAAGGCCTACGCATCCAGATCGTCGATGAAAAAAATCGTCCCATGTTTGCCATGGGCAGAGCGGAACTCCAGTCCTATACCAAAATGATTCTGCATGAAATCGGCAAGATGCTGAATGATGTCGGTAATAAAATCAGTCTTTCGGGGCATACCGATGCTACTCCTTATCCTACTGGCGAAAAAAGTTACAGTAACTGGGAATTGTCAGCAGATCGTGCCAATGCTTCCCGGCGTGAACTGATCGCTGGCGGGATGAATCCGGAAAAAATGTTACGCGTGGTCGGACTGTCTTCGGCAGTGATGTTCGATAAAGAGGATCCATTCAGCCCCTTCAATCGGCGGATCAGCATCATCGTCATGAACAAGAAAGCCGAGGATGCCATTACCCGTGAAAGTCTGGGTGAAGTGGATATCCATAGTAAAGAAGAAGTCGATTCCCAGATCATCCAGTAAACGCAATGCTATATCCCACTGATCGCCAGCACAGCGTTCCGGAATCGCTGCTGAAAAAAACACTTGCGGTGCTGTCAGGCAGCATTCTGGCCACGTATCTGCTGGGAATAAGTCTGCCATGGCCGATCACACTGTTACATGCAGTCTGGTTGCAAGGGTTGATTGCCGCGCTGGCAAGTTACTACCTGCTTCACATGCCGATCTGGTGGGCAGCCATCCATCTGCTTTTTTTCCCGGCATTGCTATCAGCGACCCTGGTACTCAATTTACCTGCTTACTGGTATCTGGCCGGTTTTATCACGCTGATGCTGGTTTTTGGCAAAATACATCGCACCCGGGTACCGCTTTTTCTGTCCAGCGGAGAAGCGATTGATGCACTAGCCGGGTTGTTGCCGAAGGATCGCCAGTTCAAACTGATCGATCTGGGTTCGGGTTGTGGCGGGCTGGCATGTAAACTGGCACAGATGTTACCCCATGGCAGTTACCACGGGATTGAAACCGCCGTACTGCCCTGCTGGACCAGTAAGTTGAGAGCCTTATTATCCAGACAAGATTGCCAGTTTGAATGGGAAAGTATCTGGCAACATGATCTGTCCGGATACGATGTGGTTTATGCCTATCTTTCTCCTGTACCAATGCCCCGGTTATGGGAGAAGGCACGCCGGGAAATGCGTCCCGGCAGTCTTTTCATCAGTAATACCTTTGCAGTTCCGGGTATCAAACCTGACCAGTGTATCAGGCTAGATGATTTCAGCAGTGCTGTGCTTTATATCTGGCGAATGGTTTGATGCAACCCAGCATTACTCTCGTCGCCAGGTCGTTCCTTGCGAACCGTCTTCCAGAATGATACCGGCTTCCGCCAGTTGCTGGCGCAATATGTCTGCCTGCACAAAATTCCTTTCTTTGCGCGCCTGCAAACGCAACTGGATCATATTTTCAATCTCTTCCACGGAATACTGGCCATCCTGCAGATGAGCAGGGTATTGCAGATATTGTTGCGGCGATTGCTGTAACAGGCCCAATACCCCACCCAAAGCTTTAAGCAAGCTGGCGTAATGTGAATCACCCGTCCGATTCGCTTCGCTTGCCAGATCAAACAGCACCGCAACTGCTTCCGGGGTGTTGAAATCATCATTCATTGCCGACATGAAACGTCGGGCATAAACATTATTTTCCCAGTCGATCACAGCAGTAACTGCTTCAGGATCCTGAGGAGTTGCATGATTCTTCAACACGGTGTAGAGACGTTCCAACGCACTTCTGGCATCGTTGAGGTGGGCATCCGAATAGTTGAGCGGGCTGCGATAGTGCGCACGTACAATGAAAAAACGAACCACTTCAGGTTGGTAACGAGCCAGCACTTCCCGTACAGTGAAAAAATTACCCAGTGATTTGGACATTTTTTCATTGTCCACTCGCACAAAACCATTGTGCATCCAATAATTCACATGGGAATGACCATGTACACCTTCACTCTGGGCGATTTCATTTTCGTGATGCGGGAATTGCAGATCCTGCCCACCTCCATGAATGTCAAACTGCTCGCCCAGATAGTGCTCGCTCATGGCTGAACATTCGATATGCCAGCCCGGACGCCCCTTACCCCATGGCGAATCCCAACTGGGCTCACCAGGCTTGACCGCTTTCCATAACACAAAATCCAGTGGATCTCGTTTGTTAGTATCGATTTCCACACGCTCACCAGCACGCAGGTCATCGAGTGATTTCCCGGAAAGCTTGCCATAACCAAGGAAACGCCGCACATCGTAAAACACATCTCCATTACTGGCTACGTAGGCCAGCTCCCTGCTCAACAAGGATTCGATCATTGCAATCATGCTGCCGACATACTCGGTTGCACGCGGCTCGAAAGAAGGACTGATTACACCGAGAGCTGCTGCATCTTCTTCCATTGCCTGAATGTAACGGGCGGTCAGCGCACTGAAAGGCTCATGATTTTCCAGTGCCCGACGGATGATTTTGTCATCGACATCAGTGATATTGCGTACATAAATTACCTTGTAGCCGAGTGTTTGCAGCCAGCGAACAATGCTGTCAAACACGACGAGTACACGAGCATGCCCCAAGTGACAATAATCATAGACAGTCATGCCACACACATACATTCTGACTTCACCGGGCGTAAGAGGGATAAATTCACGCCGGGATCGGGTAAGCGTATCGTAAATTTTAAGCATCGGAAGAATGTACGAAAGAGAAGGTTGGATTGTAGAGGTGTTTATTTTGTTGGTAAAATCAGGGGCTTGTCTTTAATAATAATCGCCCGCCCCGAGAAAAACAGGGGCAAAATCATGTGAGTATAGCATAATGAAAACCTTCCCCTTTGAGCAACAAACTGCCCACCCGGTGAAATCAATCCTCTCCACCGGTTTTTTCTTTATTCTGTGCTTGATGATATCGATACCCTCCGCTTTTGCGGCCAATCCAAAGGTTGAAATCACCACCAATCTCGGTGCAATACAAGTGGAACTGTATCCCGATCAATCGCCTAAGACAGTCGAAAATTTTCTGAATTACGTCAAGGACGACTACTATACCGGCACGATTTTTCATCGTGTCATTGCCGGTTTCATGGTTCAGGGGGGAGGATTCGATCAGAATTACACCCAGAAACCGACCCGGCAGCCGGTTGAAAATGAAGCCGCCAACGGGCTTAAGAACACCATTGGTACTATTGCAATGGCACGTACTTCCGATGTGCATTCTGCTTCATCACAATTTTTTATCAATGTTGCAAACAATCACTTTCTTGACTATACCGCCCCCACCCTGCAAGGATATGGTTACACTGTCTTCGGCAAAGTCACCAGCGGCATGGATGTGGTCAATGACATTGCCAGTTCACCAACTGGCGCGAACGGGCCTTTTAATAGGGATGTCCCTCGGAAAATGATCATTATCGAAAGTATTAAACTGCTTCCGGCTGCAGTCAGCCCCGAAAATCCATAAACCCAGGAAAAAACTAGAATGGTAAAAATACATACTAATCATGGCGTCATCACTTTGGAACTCGACAATGACAAAACACCAATCACCGTCGAAAATTTTTTGCGTTATGTCGATAGTGGACATTACGAAAATACCCTGTTTCACCGCGTAATCGACGATTTTATGATCCAAGGCGGCGGCTATTCGTCCGGAATGAAAGAAAAATCGACTCTGGCACCTATTCAGAATGAAGCCGCACTAGGTTCTGGTAACGAAGCCTACACTATCGCCATGGCACGTACTTCCGATGTGCATTCTGCCACAGCACAATTTTTCATCAACGTTGCCAACAACCATTTTTTGAATCACACCAACATGACGCCGCAGGGTTTTGGTTATTGTGTGTTCGGCAGAGTCGTCGAAGGCAAGGAAGTGATTGATGCGATCAAAAAAGTGAAAACCGGTCGTTATGCCGGACATCAGGATGTTCCGCTGGAAGACGTCATCATTCAGAAAATAGAAAGAGTGTGAATCAAGACTCTGATAAATATCCTGTCTGACGTAAGAAACGGTAGTCTGGTTTGTTTTTATAGATAAGGATTTCGTTGAATATGAAGGATATCGATCAAATTCTGGAAACTGCCCAGGAACGGGCAGAGAATATGGGAGTACCCTACAAAGGTGCACTGCTACCATCTGAAGCGCATGCCGTGCTGCAAACCCTACCGGAAGCCAGAATCGTGGATGTACGGTGTCGTGCCGAACTGGATTGGGTAGGACGTGTTCCCGGAGCAATCGAAGTAGAGTTGCTGACTTACCCGGGAATGCAACCCAACCCTGGCTTTCTGGATCAGCTCAACAGTCAGATTGCAGATGATACGGTGCTGCTGTTCATCTGCCGTAGTGGTGGTCGATCCAGCCAGGCGGCGGCTCTTATGAGTCAGAATGGTTTTACTGACTGCTACAACGTTCTGGAGGGTTTTGAAGGCGATAAGGATGAAAGCGGCCATCGCGGACAGCAATCCGGCTGGAAAGCGGCTGGATTGCCATGGATTCAGAGCTGATCAGTCAATAGACCAGTCAACCAGACCGGAATAAGCAGTAAGCAATACGACCAGCCCAAAACCGATCCGGTACCAGGCAAACAGGGTGAAATCGTGATGGCTGATATAACGTATGAACCCGCGTATCGCTATCAGCGCACTGACAAAAGCAGCGACAGACCCCGTTACAAACATTCCCAGATCATCGATATACAAAAATTCCCGGTGTTTATAGACATCGTAAAAAGTTGCAGCAAACATAACCGGAATTGCCAGAAAGAAAGAAAACTCTGCTGCTACTTTGCGTGACAGGCCGAAGAGCAGCCCACCGATAATCGTTGCACCTGACCGGGAAGTACCCGGGATCAGCGCCAGGCATTGTGCGCAACCCACCTGCAACGCTTGTTTCCAGTTCATATCATCTACTGTTTCAGCCTCTATCCTGTGTTCCCGTCGTTCTGCCCACAGAATCAGAATTCCACCTGTAACCAATGCAATGGCAACCGGCATTGGATGAAACAGATAATGTTTTATCGTTTTGATAAACAGCAAACCCAATATTGCTGCTGGTAAAAAAGCTATAAACAGGTTTATTACGAAACGGTTCGCCTGCCGGGTACCCAGATTTCGGATGACGTTTACCAGGCGCTCCCGATATTCCCAGCAAACGGCAAGAATCGCACCCAGCTGTATGGCCACAGTAAAAACTTTGGCTTTGTCATCATTAAAATCGAGTAAATCTCCGGCCAGTATCAAGTGACCGGTAGATGAAATCGGCAAAAACTCGGTAAGTCCCTCAACGATACCGAGCAGAAACGCTTTGAAGAGAATCAGCCAATCCATTGTTATCTAGTGTGAGCAGGTTCAAGCAAATGAAATTGCGAAAATGATCATTGTTTGCTGTAAAGCTCCCCGCCCTTTTCAATGAATTCATTTGCTTTCCTGGCCATACCTTCTTGTAACACTTCGGTTTCGGAGATTCCCAGTTGTGCGGCATAGTCACGCACATCCTGGGTAATTTTCATCGAACAGAAATTAGGACCACACATCGAGCAAAAATGAGCAAGTTTGGCCCCTTCCTGCGGTAATGTTTCATCATGAAATTCCCTGGCCTTGTCAGGATCGAGGCTGAGATTGAACTGATCATTCCAGCGAAACTCGAAACGCGCCTTGGAGAGTGCATTATCCCGGACTTGCGCACCAGGATGGCCTTTGGCCAGATCGGCGGCATGGGCGGCGATTTTATAGGCAATGATTCCATCCTTGACATCATCCTTGTCCGGCAAACCAAGATGCTCTTTAGGAGTGACATAACAAAGCATGGCCGTGCCATACCAACCAATCATGGCAGCACCGATTGCCGAGGTAATATGGTCATAACCTGGAGCAATATCAGTTGTGAGTGGTCCCAGAGTATAAAAAGGTGCCTCGTGACAATATTTGAGCTGCAGATCCATATTTTCCCGGATCAGGTGCATGGGCACATGACCAGGCCCCTCAATCATTACCTGCACATCATGTTTCCAGGCAATTTCGGTCAATTCGCCCAAAGTTTTCAGTTCTGCGAACTGCGCTTCATCGTTGGCATCATAGATTGAGCCGGGACGTAACCCGTCACCCAGAGAAAAACTAATATCATAAGCCTTCATGATTTCGCAAATATCTTCAAAATGCGTATACAGGAAGCTTTCCTGATGGTGCGCCAGGCACCACTTGGCCATGATGGAACCGCCACGCGAAACGATACCGGTCATTCGCTTGGCTGTCATTGGAATGAAAGGCAGACGTACTCCAGCATGGATCGTAAAATAATCCACTCCTTGTTCTGCCTGCTCGATCAACGTATCTCGAAAAATTTCCCAGGTCAGCTCTTCCGCTTTGCCATCCACTTTTTCCAACGCCTGATAAATTGGCACGGTTCCAATTGGAACCGGACTGTTACGAATAATCCACTCGCGTGTCTCATGGATATTTTTTCCGGTGGATAGATCCATGACCGTATCCCCTCCCCAGCGGATCGCCCAGGTCATTTTTTCCACCTCATCCTGAATGCTGGAACCCAGCGCGGAATTACCAATATTGGCATTGATCTTGACCAGAAAATTGCGGCCGATGATCATCGGTTCCGTTTCCGGGTGATTGATATTGGCGGGAATGATGGCACGCCCGCGCGCAACTTCGTCACGAACGAATTCTGGCGTGATCCATTCCTGAATTGCTGCACCAAAACTCTGTCCGGAATGCTGCCGGTTCAACAGCTCATTACTTGCCAAATCAGCAACACGCTCTCTGCGCTGATTTTCCCGGAGTGCGATAAATTCCATCTCCGGTGTGATGATGCCACGTTTGGCATAGTGCATCTGGGTAACATTGGTACCACTTCTAGCACGCCGCACGGGGCGCGTCAGATTGAAGCGCATCTTTGTCAAAGCAGGATCCTGCAGTCTTGTCAGACTGTAACTCGAGGACAATCCAGTAAGAATCTCGGTATCTCCCCGTTCATCAATCCATTTTTCGCGCAGAGGAGACAAGCCACAACGAATATCTATGCGAGCGTCAGGATCAGTGTAGGGGCCCGAAGTATCATAAACACAAATTGGCGGGTTTTTTTCTGCTCCTCGTACGGTCGCAGTGTCAGATTGGGTGATTTCGCGCATGGGCACTCGGATATCAGCACGCGGACCCTGAATATAAATTTTGCGTGAATTGGGCAATGGCTGTACTGCTGCCGTATCTACCCGGGCATTATCGTTGGTGAATTTTTCCAGCTTAGAAACAGGCGTTTTCATGCTATGCTCCTCAAAATGCCGCGAGGAGCAGGAGGGTAACTCCTAGCTTCCCTCCGGCGGCGTTATCCGCATCAGGTATTAAGGGACTCTCTCACCGATATTTGCAAAAAATTGCAAATATGGACCCCTAGCCACAGCTGCCAAGCTAAAGTAAATATGGAATAATTGCAAGCCCGATTCTTTCATCGATAACAGAGCTTAAGATTTATGGTGAACCTCGAACAAACCCGCTTCAACATGGTAGAACAACAAATCAGAACCTGGAATGTGCTGGATCAGGATGTTCTCGATTTGCTATATCAGGTCAAACGTGAAGAATTCGTACCTGCCGCTTACCGTTTCATGGCATTCATGGATATGGAGATCCCGCTGGAGCATGGTGCTGTTATGTTAACGCCCAAAATGGAGGCACGGATTCTGCAGGAATTACATATCAGAAAAACCAACAAAATCCTTGAAGTTGGTACCGGAACAGGCTACATGGCTGCATTGTTGTCTAAACTCGGAACTCATGTTTTCAGTGTAGAAATCGTGCCCGAGCTTCATACCATGGCACGCATCAATCTGCAGACACACGACATTTCCAATGTCACCCTTGAACTGGGAGATGCCGCTCGTGGATGGCCCGGTCACGGACCCTATGACGTTATCGTTCTGACTGCCTCTACCCCCGTTTTACCAGAGACATTTCAGCAAAATCTGGCTCCGGGGGGCCGATTGTTTGCCATCATTGGGGAAGAACCTGTCATGGAGGCAACACTGATAACCTGTACCTCGCCCGGTAATTACAGTTCGACATGCCTGTTCGAGACCTGTACCGCCCCCTTTAGAAATGCGCTTCAGCGTGAGAGTTTTCACTTTTGAAGTCTCATCTGTTAATTGCTTGATTACCCCGGTGGCAGCCATCAAGTCACAAAAATACGAAGATGATGAAAAGTTTGCGAGGTTTTGCTTTTCTGCTATGTCTGTGCCTGTATTTTTGTGAACAGTTACAGGCAGCCGATCTGATACAAATTTACCGCGAGGCACTAGAAGAAGATGCGCAATACGGTTCAGCCCGCGCAGCCTATATAGCTGCACAGGAACGGTTGCCCCAGGGGAGGGCGGGGCTGCTGCCTGATCTCCGTGTGACGGGTACTGCCCAGAACCAGTATATTGATACCAGTGGAGCGCCAACCAGGGAGATCAAAAACCGGGGATTTACTGTGGCACTTACCCAGCCAATTATTCGTTTCGAGAATTTCATCATTTACCAGCAATCAAAAAACGAAGTGGCTCAGGCTGATGCACAATTTGTCATTGCTGCTCAGGATCTGATTTTACGAGTTGCACAAGCTTATTTCGATGTACTCAAGGCAAAAGTTGATCTTGAGGTCGTCGAATCCCAGAAAAAAGCGATTCATGAACAACTGGAACAGGCCAGACGGAACTTTGAGGTGGGTGTTTCAACCATCGTCGATACCCACGAAGCTGAAGCACGTTACGATTTGACCTTGTCTCAGGAAATTGCTGCCAGAAATAAACTGGAAATCAGTCAGCGTGCACTGCAGGTTCTTATCAACCGACTACCTAATGATCTGCAGGATGCCAGCCTGGACAGGATTATTGCCGATCCACTTACCCTACCCCATGACGGAATGGATGAATGGGTCCAGCTGGCGGAAGAAAGAAACTTCCAGTTGAAAGTACAGCGTATCGCTTACGAAATTTCCGAACAAACCATCGATCGCGCCAGAGCAGGGCACTATCCAACACTTGATCTGGTGGCACAGTATAACGATCAGAGCGGTGTCGGCGGTACTTTTACCGGGCGAGGAATCGATCTTGTCAGTAAATCAGTAGGACTGCAACTGACTGTTCCTATTTTTCAGGGATTGTCGGTGCAGTCCCGCGTCAGGGAATCTCTGGCCAACCGGGATAAAGCGCGCAAGGATCTGGAAAACGTGCAACGTACGATCGCATTACAGGTTCGCCAGAACTACCTCAATGTGACCAATGGTATCGCTCAGATTAAAGCACTGAAGCGGGCTTTGACATCCAGCCGCAGCCAGCTGGACTCAACCATGCTGGGTCAGGAAGTCGGTGTCCGCATGGAAATAGATGTACTCAACGCGCAACAGCAGTATTTTTCGGCACGCAGAGATCTTGCCCAAGCTTATTATGATTACCTGATGGCCCGACTGCGATTAAAGGCCGAAGTAGGTGACCTGGATGAGGACGATCTGCTGGAAGTTAATGCGCTACTCTGATTTTTCCCTCATCTCGGGAAAGATCGGAAACATCGAACCTCTTTATCGTAACAGTAGTTATACGCTGTAAATTACTTGTCGATGTGCTCGCCTGACAACCGTTTATGCAGCACCTTTGCCCGCTGTGATGGCTGCTGGCAGGCCATACGATAGGTACGCAGTGTTTTTTGTGCATACCCTAAAACCGTATCCTGCGGGTAATTGGTAATTTCCTGTAAATCAGTGCCGGTACTGATACCTGCAGATAAACCCGACAGCAATTCCAGGCCTTCATGCATATGACTGATCGCGTAAATATGGAACACACCTTTGGATACAGCATCGATCACCTCATCATCCAGCATGAGGTGGCGACCATTGCGATCCGGAATCAGCACCCCTTGTGTACCATCGAGTCCGGCCGTTGCGCAAACCCTGAAAAAGCCTTCAATTTTTTCGTTAATGCCCCCTATCGGAAGCATTTCACCATACTGATTGATTGCACCAGTAACGGCGATACCCTGCCGGAATGGTAGCCCCGACAACGCTGACAGCAACGCATACAACTCTGCACAGGAAGCAGAATCACCTTCTACCCCATAATATTCCTGCTCAAACACAATGGAAGCATTGAATGCGAGTGGTGCATTATGGTGAAACAGAGCGGACAGAAAATTCTGCAGAATGAACACACCCTTGTCGTGGATCGGGCCAGACATGCCGACCTCACGCTCGATATTGAGCAAACCATCTTCTCCCGCAAAGGTATGGGCCGTAATACGACTCGGGATGCCAAAACCGTGATCGCCCATTTCAATCAGACTCAAACCATTGATCTGTCCGATTCTTTCATCATGCACAGTGATCACTACATCCCCGTCGGCAATGGCTTCCTGCGCACACTGATCCGGATAATTGTGCCGCAGTGTTCGTGCCTGCCGGGCCGTTGTAACATCGCTGGCCTCAACAACGAGATTCCCACGCGTTTTGCATTGCCGGGCACTTTCCACAACCAGCATTTCTGTATGGCTGAAGTTTGCACTTAACCGCTTCTGATCTTCAGCAGCCCTGTGACAGGTTCTCAGCACAGAAGCTACCGCTTCCCGCGAAAAATGCGGCAGGTACGATTGCTGGCAGATATGAGCGATAAAAACGGACAGAGCACGATAAGCTTGTATGCTGGCTGTGAATGCAGCCGCAAAATCGACCTTCACCCGGAATCGCCGTGCCAGCTCTGGATTTTCTTCCTGTATCGCATAATACTGCTCGCGTGAGCCGATCAGAACGATCCTGACATCAATTTTTACAGCTTCCGGTTCGATCGGCACGACAGGTGCTGACACATTGACAGCCCAGGGCTCTTCGATCTGCAACAGGTGATTACGCAGCAAGCGACAAAATTTTTCCCACAAGAAAGCATCGACCAGCAGATCATCCAAACGTAACATCAGGAAACCACCATGAGCTCTCAACAAACTGCCTGCACGGATACGAGTAAAATCTGTAACCAGCATACCTTCAACAGACTGGTATCCGATGCTACCAAACAACGATTTGAATGAAGGGTTCTCGTCAATTACGACCGGTGCGCTGACCAAATCCCGGTTATCCACCACCATATTGATCCGGTAGCGCTCAAACAATTGTTTTAAATCTTCCGGATTCTTTTCTTCATTGAGATCAGTCAGCTGGAATAGATCCAGATTTTCGAGAATATCGTATTTGATGCTATCCAGATGATTTTTAAGTCGAACATAATCAGAAAAGGATTGATCCAATCCTTCCAGTACGACATTCAATACCTGATCCAACAGCGGCTCGATCCAGCTCTGACACAATGTGGAAAGCTCCTTATCCCGGCTTTGCTCCAGAACACGGATCTTTTGAAGATAAGATGCAATCTCACTGCGCAGCGCCTGCTCATCCTGATCAAGAGCAGCTCTCCGATCTTTCGGCAGCGCCAGGATTTCTTCTTCAGTCAACGGTTTTCCGGATTCATCCAGAAGTGTAAACACCAGGCGCCCTGACTCACGCCGCAGTGCGAAATACAATGATTCTGCAAAAGTATTGAGTTCTTCAAAATAGCGAGTTTCTTCCAGTTTGAAACGCTTTTCGATATGACTTGTTTCTACCTTGAAATCATCCCCATTCAGGCGCTTCGGTATTTCCTGCAGTAAATGGCTTACGAATTGGGCAAGCTGCTGCCGCAACCAACTGCCCTTACCTGCCGGTAAACGCAATGCCAGAGGCCGTTCCGGAACATCGAAGTTATACATGTAGCATAAATCGTACGGTACTGGCTTGCAGGCAGCCACTTCTGCCATTGCCTGCCGCAGCAGGAAAGATCTGCCACTGCCGGTTTCACCCAGTACAAACAGGTTATAGTCCGGGTGTTCTATTTCCAGACCAAAATAAGTTGCCTGCCTGGCACGTTCCTGGCCTATCCAGTCAAGTGGCTGATCAATCAGAGCAGATGTATCCGAAAACGCCAGAGAATCTGGGTCGATCGTTAAACCGAGCGCACATGGCTCCAGTCTGGTTATAGACATGTTGGATTACCGGTATTGAAAGAAATTTGGAAAATCAGGTAGATCAGGCAGTGAATAGAACTGTTGTGTTGCCGGCAAAACAGCCAGAAAATGAATAGCAGCTGTTGAAAAAGCCAACAAAATAGAAAACAAAAAGCGTGCAGATATCAGAAATGACCCAAAACTGTTAAAAAATACTTGTATGGAAGAACAACATCCACAATTCTTCTAATCAGAATTGGAAAAACTCCCTGTTTCCTGAGTAGCAAATTTCTTCCAAGTCAAAAATGAGGAAACTTGCTGCTCAGGCCAGGTTTGGATACAGGCGAGCTATGCTAAAACAGGGTTAGAAGCATAGTACTGATGAGCAGCAGATGATGCCGTACCTCTATCAACTTTCACCCCCATATCGATCAGCACATGTTCCAGCGCATCCAGGCAAAACACGATGTTTTCGAGTCTGCTGGAATTACCCATCAATCCGAAACGCCAGATTTTTCCTGCAAAATCGCCCAATCCGGCACCAATTTCAAGATTGTAGTTATCCAGGAGCTTGCGGCGTACTTCTTTTTCATCCACACCTGCCGGCACATACACAGAATTCAGTTGCGGCAGGCGGTACGGTTCAGCTACGACATATTCAATTCCCAGTGTTTTCAGCCCGGCTTTCAGCGCTTCGTGATTGCGACGATGTCTTGCCCAAGAGTGTTCCAGCCCTTCTTCGTACAACATCACCAGCGATTCATGCAATCCATATAGAGAGTTGGTGGGGGCCGTATGATGATACGTACGAGAAGCTCCCCAATAACCAAGCAGCAAACTGATATCCATAAACCAGCTGTGTACTTTTTCAGTGCGATTTCTGACGAGATCCACCACCCTTTCCGAGAAACTGACCGGAGACAATCCGGGTGGACAGGATAAACACTTCTGACTGCCGGAATAAATGGCATCAATATCCCATGCATCCATATATACAGGCGTTCCACCCAATGATGTGACCGTATCCATAATCGTGAGACAATCATGTTTTCTTGCAATCTGAGCAATTGTACGTGCATCTGACTGAACACCCGTAGATGTTTCAGCATGTACGAATGCGACAATTTTAGCGTCCGGATTCTTTTTCAGCATATCCTCCACTTTTTGCGGATCGACCGGATCACCCCATTTATCCTCCACCACCAGTGGAATCCCGCCACAACGCTCAACATTTTCAATCATCCTTCCGCCAAAGACGCCATTTCTGCATACGACAACCTTGTCTCCAGGTACGATCATATTGACGAAACACATTTCCATGCCAACTGAACCCGGTCCTGAAACCGGGAAAGTCATTAAATTGGTCGTCTGGAATACATATCGCAACAACCCTTTCAACTCTTCCATCATATCGGTGAAAACTGGATCAAGATGGCCCAGCGTCGGCCGTGCCATGGCAGATAGCACTCGCGGATGGGTATCAGAAGGTCCCGGCCCCATCAAGGTGCGTTGGGGTGGATAGAATGTAGTTATTTTTTTTTCGGGACGAAAGCTCTCTGTGGTCATTATGATTCCTAATAAATGTGAATGAAAAAATATTATCCTTTGGTTCTCTGGAGTCCGGTATCTGTCTTTGTATTTTTATTACCAATTTGTACCAGCAACCAGAATCATCAGGAAAATACGGCATCATTTACCGGTATTCAAAACGAAGGAGTACCGTTTCACTACGACTATCGAGTGAGCCAATCAGTACTTTCTCAAGGATTCTTTAAGGATTGAAGCTGGAATTCTATCAAGTGACAGTGAAATTTACTATCTGGCTTTGAAATATAAAACCTGAACTAGCTGATACCGCTAAAAATAACAGGGTACTTCGAAAAATTCTAAGTACCCTGCGGTTTTTGAACGATCAGTGCTTGATTGAAGGAGTACTCGTCACTCTCTCTTCAGATGCGGATGAAATGACCTGGCCCGGAATATCCGATGGCAGCATTTCAGGCTTGTACTCCAATGCAATCTCCAGTACCTGATCAATCCATTTTACCGGCTTGATATTCAGTTTACTTTTTATGTTTCCAGGAATTTCACCCAAATCTTTCACATTATCTTCAGGAATCAGCACAGTGCTTATTCCGCCACGATGTGCCGCCAAGAGTTTTTCTTTGAGTCCACCGATTGGAAGGATTTCTCCTCTCAGTGTGATTTCTCCAGTCATCGCAACAGATGCACGAACGGGTATACCAGTCAGCGCTGATACCATTGCCAGACAGATACCAATACCGGCACTTGGCCCATCCTTGGGCGTAGCACCTTCAGGCAGGTGAATGTGAATATCATTTTTCAGGTAAAAATCATCTGATATCCCCAGAATTCTTGAACGGCTTCTGACCACAGACAGCGCCGCCTGGATAGATTCCTGCATGACTTCACCCAATTTACCGGTTGTAATCGTTTTCCCTTTCCCAGGTAACACCACCGCCTCGATTCTCAGCAGCTCCCCACCCACTTCTGTCCACGCTAAACCTGTAACCTGACCAACTTGATTCTTTTCATCAGCCATACCGTAGGTGTAACGACGCACACCAAGATATTTACTGAGATTGCGCGAATTAATGATCATCTTTTCCTTGCTCTTCTTAACCAGCAACGTCTTAACGATTTTTCGGCAGATTTTGGATATTTCCCTTTCCATCGAGCGTACTCCCGCTTCCCGGGTATAGTAGCGAACAATATCACGCAGCGCGGATTCAGAAACGGACAGTTCATCTTCATCCAGCCCATGATCCTTCACCTGTTTGGGCAGAAGATAACGTTTTGCGATATTCAGTTTTTCATCTTCGGTATAACCTGAAAGTCGAATGACTTCCATGCGATCCAGCAGCGCAGGAGGGATGTTGAGTGTATTCGCAGTTGCAACGAACATAACATCTGACAGATCGTATTCCACTTCGATGTAATGGTCTACAAACGTGCTGTTTTGCTCGGGGTCAAGCACCTCCAGCAAAGCTGATGAAGGATCACCCCGAAAATCCATTCCCATCTTGTCGACTTCATCCAGCAGAAACAATGGATTTTTGACACCGACTTTCGTCATGCTCTGCAAAATTTTTCCAGGCATGGAGCCAATGTAAGTCCGGCGATGCCCACGAATTTCAGCTTCATCCCGCATTCCCCCCAGAGACATGCGGACAAATTTGCGATTCGTGGCATGGGCAATGGATCGGCCCAATGAGGTTTTACCAACCCCGGGCGGGCCGACAAGACAAAGGATAGGCGCTTTGGATTTGGCAACTCGCTGCTGTACTGCAAGATACTCGACGATCCTTTCTTTGACTCTTTCAAGACCATAATGATCTTCATCGAGGATTGACTCGGCTTGCTTTAATTCTTTACTGATTTTGGTCTTTTGCTTCCAAGGCAAAGCAACCAGTGTATCAATATAATTTCGCACGACGGTTGCTTCCGCTGACATAGGAGACATCAGCCGCAGTTTTTTCAACTCTGACTCAGCCTTGGCAAGTGCTTCTTTGGGAAGAGAAGCTGTTTTTATTTTTCTTTCAATTTCTTCAAGATCAGCGCCATCTTCACCCTCTCCCAACTCTTTCTGAATAGCTTTCACCTGCTCATTCAGATAATAGTCACGCTGACTTTTTTCCATCTGGCGCTTCACTCTGCCACGAATGCGTTTTTCTACCTGAAGAATATCCAGCTCGGCTTCCAGCAGGCCAAGCAATCGTTCCAAGCGTGGCTGAACATCAAAAATTTCCAGAATTTCCTGTTTTTGTTCCAACCTTAATGGAAGATAGGCCGCAATCGTATCAGCCAGACGCCCGGCTTCGTCAATACCAGTTAAAGAAGCGAGAATTTCCGAAGGAATTTTTTTGTTTAATTTGACATACTGGTCAAATTGAGAAAGAAGTGCGCGCCGTAATGCCTCAATCTCCGGAGTATCCATTTCCTCAATCCTGACCTGAATAGTCTTTCCCGAAAAACAGGTTTCAGAATCACTAAATGATTCAATTTTTGCCCGATAATTTCCTTCTACCAGTACTTTGACTGTACCATCAGGTAATTTCAGCATTTGCAGAATGCTTGAAACACAGCAAACCTTGTAAAGATCCTGAGGAGTTGGATCATCTTTGGCTGCTGATTTTTGTGCAACCAGCAGAATATTCGTCCCCGCTTCAGTAGCAACTTCCAAAGCTTTGATAGATTTCGGACGTCCCACAAACAACGGAATCACCATGTGAGGAAAAACGACTACATCACGCAGCGGAAGCAACGGTAGATCCAGCTCGCTTGATTCTCCAGTGTCGATAACATCTGATGTCATGTCATTTATTCCTTACAGGAAATATGGATAGACGAAGGTATAGTGACATTTTGAAAAACCAGGTATTTCCTACGTATTAAAAAATTGAATCTCAACAAGGAATTAGTGCTTATTTTGAACTCCTGGCCAGCTTGGGTTTTTCCGCATAGATTACGATAGGCTGAAGTTCATCATGATTAGATCCACTCTCAATGACTACTTTAGAGACATTCTCAATCGAAGGCAGGTCATACATGATATCCAGCAGTGTTTCCTCGAGTATTGAACGCAATCCTCGCGCTCCGGTTTTACGGGAAAGTGCTTTTCTGGCGATTGCAACAAGCGCCTGTTCGCGGAATTCCAGCTCGACCCCACCTTCCATGCTGAACAGCTTGTTATACTGTTTGATCAGTGCATTCTTCGGTTCGACCAGAATCTGAATCAAAGCAGCTTCGTTCAATTCACTTAATGTTGCCACCACCGGCAAACGCCCCACAAACTCCGGAATCAGGCCATATTTGATCAGATCCTCAGGTTCGATATCTTTCAGGATTTTGTTCAGTTCTTTGCGATCATTCTGATTGACGACATCTGCGCCAAAACCGATACCGCTTTTTTCAGAGCGTCCCCGTATAATTTTATCGATACCGTCAAATGCACCACCACAAATAAAGAGAATATTGGTGGTATCGATCTGGATAAACTCCTGATTGGGATGTTTGCGTCCACCCTGGGGAGGTACCAGAGCAGTCGTTCCTTCGATCAGTTTAAGCAGCGCTTGCTGTACGCCTTCTCCCGAAACATCCCGAGTTATCGACGGGTTATCCGATTTGCGCGAAATTTTGTCTATCTCATCGATATATACGATTCCGCGCTGAGCTTTTTCCACATCGTGGTTACATTTTTGCAGCAGCTTCTGAATAATGTTTTCAACATCTTCACCGACATATCCGGCTTCCGTCAGTGTGGTCGCATCAGCGATGACAAACGGAACATCCAGCAACCTTGCCAGTGTCTGTGCCAGCAAAGTCTTGCCGGAGCCGGTCGGCCCGATCAGCAGTATGTTGCTTTTGGAAAGCTCAACATCGTCACTGTTGTTGACTTTTGACAGATTTTTTAATCGTTTGTAGTGATTGTAGACCGCAACGGAAAGTATTTTTTTTGCAGATTCCTGTCCAATGACATATTGATCCAGTGTTTCGCAAATCTCATGCGGAGTTGGCAGACTGGTTTTAGCCAGCTTGGCAGTTTCATCAACCTGAATTTCCTCACGAATGATATCGTTACAAAGATCGATACACTCATCACAAATGAACACAGAAGGTCCCGCAATCAGTTTCCTGACTTCTCGCTGACTCTTTCCGCAAAAGGAACAATACAAAAGTTTCTCGTCGTTTGTTTTTTCGGACATCATTCCACCCCGCAATCATCGAACGAATATGCCCTGTATTCAGCAAGGGCAACTTGGTTTTACTCCTGTTTCACTTCTCTGCTGGTCAATACTGCATCTACCAAGCCATACTTCACTGCAGCCTCTGCACCGAGAAAATTGTCACGATCAGTATCTCTCTCAATCGCTTTGACTGTTTGACCGGTATGTTTAGCCATAATTTCATTCAAACGGCTTTTCAGTGCCAGAATTTCCTTGGCATGTATTTCTATATCAGATGCCTGTCCCTGAAACCCACCCAGCGGCTGGTGAATCATGACACGCGAGTTAGGCAGGCAATAACGTTTGCCTTTAGCACCCGCAGTCAGCAGAAAAGCACCCATGCTGGCTGCCTGACCTACACAAAGCGTACTGACATCCGGCTTGATGAACTGCATAGTGTCATACACAGCCAGACCTGCCGTGACAAGACCACCGGGAGAGTTGATATACAGAAAAATATCTTTCTCCGAATTTTCAGATTCTAAAAACAGAAGCTGTGCAATTACCAGATTGGCAGAAGTTTCTGTAACCGGCCCCACCAGAAAAATGATTCTTTCCCTGAGCAGTCTTGAATAAATATCATAGGCACGTTCTCCCCGACCACTGGTCTCGATGACCATGGGGATCAAGCCTAGTCCTGTAGTATTCAATTCGTTTCTCTCTCGATCAAGCATTGGTTGCATGTGAATAACCCATCAATTCGTCGAAGGTAACACTTTGATCAATGATTTTGGCTTTATCCAATAACCATGATACGGCATTATCTTCCAGTATAAGAGGTTCAATTTCCTTGAGCCGTTCCGGTGATGCGTAATGCCATTTGATGACCTGTTCAGGATTTTCATAACCCTGAGCATGTTCTTCGATAAAACTTCTGACCTGCTCGGGTTTGACACTTAACTCATGCGTATCGATCAGCTTGGATAAAATGAGGCCCAGCTTGACGCGTCGCTCAGCTTTTTCCAGAAATACATCTCCTGATAAACTCTGATCTTTACGAAAGCCGCGTGCTGCACGTGAATTTTGCATTTCTTCTGCCAGCCGATCGGCTTCCTGCCGGATCAGAACCTTGGGAACCTGTATCAAAACCTTATCCAGCAAAGACTGCATGATCTGCTCTTTGAGTTTTGTACGAATGCGCTGGCTGATTTCACGCTGAAGGTTGGCTTTGATTTCCGATCGCATTTTGTCGATATCACCATCCGCAATACCCAAAGATTTGGCAAATTCACTATCTACTTCCGGTAGTTTTGGAGCTTCAAGCTTATTAAGCTTTATGGTAAAACTTACCTCTTTCCCGGCGACGTCCTTACCTGGATAATCCGCAGGAAAAGTCATATCAAACGTTTTTTCCTGCCCTACAGTCATGCCCAGAATGGAAGATTCGAAATCCTCCAGAAGATGCCCATTTCCAAGAATGACACTATAGTCATCTGCCTGACCGCCAAGGAATTCTTCTCCATCGAGAATCCCCCGATAATCAATCGTGACCCGATCGCCTGTTTGTGCCGGACGATCTGTCAGCTCATACGTTGCTCGCTGTTTACGCAAAATATCCAGTGTTTTCTGGATTTCCGCATCTCCGATTTGCAGAACAGGTTTGTTTACCGTAATCGAGCTTAAATCGCCCAGTTCAATATCAGGGTAGATTTCAAAGGTTGCACGAAACTCATAGCTTGTTGCACCGTTTGCGTCAGAATTTCTCGATTCAAAACCTGGAATACCTGCAACACGGTAATTTTCCTGGTTAACAGCATCGTTAAATTGCTGCTGCAGTAGTTCTCCCAGAACTTCATGCTCAACCTGGTGACCATATTGCTGGGCTACGATTTTCAATGGAACCTTGCCCGGACGGAAACCCTGAACTTTGACTTTGGGAGCCAAACGCTTCAGTCGCACACCTACTTCAGCTTCAACCTTTTCCCGCGAAACAGAAAGTTCAATATTGCGCTCCAGTGGATTGGAGGCTTCCCCTTGTGTCTGCATCTATTTTCCTGAACTGATAAGTAACGTCAATTAAACAAGCGGTATGATCATGCCCACGCCACACGTTTGGCCGGATCATTTTCATGGTGCGAAAGGGGGGACTCGAACCCCCACACCTCATCGGCGCCAGAACCTAAATCTGGTGCGTCTACCAATTCCGCCACTTTCGCGCGCCGAGCCATTCAAAAGACAGCGGATCCACAACCTCAAAACAGGGCCGACTTGTCGCTAACTACTGCTTTTACAACTGTGTATCGTACGGCCAACATACCACAACCCTTTGCGATTATACCCTCTTCGAACGGACATCACAGATTTCCTGCCCGTCATACGCTCTGCTCTTTCTGACAGTCAAACGTTTTACCGCTTATCCCGGCACTGTTCGGCCCCATTAAAAAGAGATATGTTTCCATCAGATCTGCCGGTTTGGGCAATATACGATTATTGCTGCCTGGATGGGTTTTAGTACGCTGTGGTGTATCTACGACACCTGGAATCAGTGCATTAATGCGCAAATTCGGATAAATTTCCCACTCCTCAGCCTGAATTTTAACCAGCGCCTCCACTCCTGCTTTGGCCACTGCAAAAGCCCCCCAGTAAGCTGCCGGAATCTGGCCATGCGTATCTCCTGTCATGATCACACTCGCATCAGGAGAAACATTGAGCAACGGAAAACAAGCGCGCGTCAGCATGGCGGGTATCAGGAGATTGACTTGCATAATGGTCTGCCAATGCGCTGATGTATGAAACGCAAGCGGCATTGGGCCATAAGTCCAGGCAGCGTTGTGCAAAATACCATCCAATCTGCCAAGCTGAGAAGCAATTGCTTCAACCAATTCTGTAACACCGGCTTCGGTAGCCTGTTCGTAATCGAATGGCAGAATAATTGCCGAAGCTCTGCCAAGTGCTTCGATTTCATCATAAACCTGTTCAAGTTTCTCGGTTTTGCGGCCATGTAAAATAACTGTGGCACCCTGTTCCGCATAAGCCAGAGCAGCAGCACGCCCGATGCCCTGCCCGGCACCTGTAACCAGGATAACCCGGTCTGTCAGCAGATTCCGGTCATCCGGACAAGTTTTTAAAATATCCAATATAGTTATTCCAGTACAACCGATAAAAAATCAAAAACCACAACGTTCGGAATTTTGTATACCGATCCGTTGTGGTTCATAACTACAAACAGATAGACCGGCCTGGGTCGATTACATGTCCATGCCGCCCATGCCACCCATACCGCCCATACCTGCGCCCGCTCCAGGTGAATCCTCTTTCGGAAGCTCGGCAACCATTGCATCCGTCGTCAGAATCAATCCGGCAACCGATGCAGCATTCTGCAGAGCGGAACGGGTTACTTTGGTCGGATCCAGAACACCCATGGCAACGAGATCACCATACTCACCCGTAGCTGCATTGTACCCAAAAGTACCTTGACCTTCCTTGACCTTGTTGACGACCACAGAAGCCTCGTCACCGCAGTTGGTCACGATCTGGCGCAGCGGTTCCTCCATTGCACGCAGAACGATTTTGATACCGGAATCCTGGTCATGGTTGTCGCCCTTGATCTTGCTGACAGCATCGATCGTACGCAGCAACGCAACACCGCCTCCCGGAACAATCCCTTCTTCAACCGCTGCACGTGTTGCATGCAAGGCATCTTCAACGCGCGCTTTTTTCTCTTTCATCTCTACTTCAGTAGCAGCGCCCACCTTGATCAGAGCCACACCACCCGCCAGCTTGGCCACACGCTCCTGAAGCTTTTCACGATCATAGTCGCTGCTTGCTTCTTCAATCTGCTTGCGAATCTGTGCAACACGCGCTTCGATGGTTTTGACATCACCTGCGCCATCGATGATGGTGGTATTTTCCTTGCCGACTTCAATACGTTTGGCCTGGCCCAGATCTTCCAGTCTGGTTTTTTCCAGAGACAAACCGACTTCTTCAGCAATGACGGTACCGCCGGTCAGGATCGCGATATCTTCCAGCATGGCCTTGCGACGATCACCAAAACCAGGTGCCTTGACTGCACAGGTTTTGAGAATACCGCGAATGTTGTTGACCACCAGCGTAGCCAGCGCTTCGCCATCGACATCCTCAGCAATGATCAGCAAAGGCTTACCGGCTTTTGCCACTTGCTCCAGTACCGGCAGAAGATCACGGATATTGGAGATTTTTTTGTCATGCAACAGTACAAAAGGACTTTCAAGTGCCGCAATCTGTTTGTCTGCACTACTGACGAAATAAGGAGAAAGATAACCGCGATCGAACTGCATTCCTTCCACCACATCCAGCTCATTTTCCAGGCCGGAGCCATCTTCGACGGTAATGACACCTTCCTTGCCGACTTTGTCCATTGCTTCAGCAATGATTTTGCCGATTTCCGTGTCGGAGTTGGCGGAAATACTGCCAACCTGAGCAATTTCTTTGCTGGTGGAGCAGGGTTTGGATAATTTTTTCAATTCTTCTACTGCGCCGGTCACTGCCTTTTCAATACCGCGCTTCAGATCCATCGGGTTCATTCCCGCTGCAACGTAGCGCATACCTTCTTTGACGATGGATTGTGCCAGTACCGTCGCGGTTGTCGTACCATCACCCGCCGTATCCGAGGTTTTACTGGCGACTTCCTTGACCATTTGCGCACCCATGTTTTCGAACTTGTCTTTCAGTTCGATCTCTTTGGCCACCGATACACCATCCTTGGTAATGGTCGGGGCACCATACGAGCGTTCCAGTACGACATTACGGCCTTTAGGGCCCAGAGTCACTTTAACTGCATCTGCCAGAACATTTACGCCGCTGATTACAGCCTGGCGTGCTGAATCACCAAATCTTACTTCTTTAGCTGCCATGTCTTTTCTCCTGATTTCAGTTGATCATTCAACAATCCATTAACCTTCAATCACACCCATGATGTCTTCTTCACGCATCACCAGGAACTCTTCGCCTTTGATTTTCACGGCCTGGCCGGCATATTTTCCAAAAAGTACCTTGTCGCCAACTTTGACTTCCAGCGCACGGATCTTGCCATCTTCACCCGTTTTTCCTTTGCCAACGGCAATAATCTCACCCTGATCCGGTTTTTCTGCCGCGGTATCAGGAATGACGATGCCGGATGCTGTCTTGCGTTCTTCCTCCAATCGCTTGACAATTACACGATCATGCAAAGGGCGGATATTCATAGTCCTTTTCTCCTACAATGATTAACGAAAACGATAAAAAACTGATTATTTGATTCAGTAAGTTTCAGCGCTTATAGGTGCTATCCAGACAGATTATTAGCACTCAATAGCAGCGAGTGCTAATAATAGAGACTATCATAAGGAATTTCAAGTCTGTGAACGATAAAAAGTCGGTTATGCGCAATCACGGTGCTGTCTGGCACCCCCGCACCCAGACACTACTGGCAGCAAAATGGCTTCCCCGAGAAAACTCAATTCATCAATGTGATTGAAACGAATCGCCACAAAGCCGATTTTCTCAATCGGTGTTTGCAGTCCATCCGGACACATCCGAACGTCAGGCACTTTCGTAACTGCGGTATGATCTGGACGTTTGAAGTAGACAATCCCAGATCAGATTTCACAAACAGGTTTGCGCAAATGGGGCTGGAACGCCAACTCCTGATACGCCCAATGGGAAATTCGGTCTACATCATGCCGCCCTACATCATCAACGAAGAAAAAATGGAGTTCATGGCCCAGGCTATTCTGAACATTCTCAATGAAATATAAATATCCATGCAGATCACTTTTCTAGGCGGTGCAGGAGAAGTCACCGGATCATGCTACCTGGTTGAAACGGCAGAAGTACGTTTTCTGGTGGACTGTGGCATGTTCCAGGGTGGACGGGATGCAGATCACAAAAATCATACTGCGATCAATTTCAATCCGGAGACGATCGATTTCGTTTTGCTGACCCATGCCCATGTGGATCATTCCGGGTTGTTGCCACGCCTCGCCGTTCTGGGTTTCAGGGGCCCTGTCTACATGACCCGGGCTACGGCAGACCTGCTTGCCATCATCCTGAAAGACAGTGCACACATCCAGGAAAAAGAAGCTGAATGGTATACAAAAACGGCTTTGCGTAACAAACGTCCGTCGGGTCATAAAAATACACCACTGTATACGGTTACCCAGGCTGAATCATTTCTCAGGCAAATACGAGGGATCAATTACGATGAAACCTGTCAGCCGCACTCCTCAGTACGCTGCCAGTTTCGTGATGCAGGGCACATCATCGGTTCAGCCATCATCGAAGTCTGGCTGAAATCCGGCTCGCAACGAAAGAAAATTGTGTTTTCGGGCGATCTGGGGCAACCGGGCCATCCGATCGTACGTGATCCGACACTTATCGAGGAAGCCGATTATCTGTTGGTCGAATCCACTTACGGTAATCGCCGCCACCGCAGTATGCAGGATACCCGGGATGAGCTGGTTGAAATCATCTGCCGGACATTTCTGCAAAAACACGGCAATATCATCGTGCCAGCCTTTACTGTCGGTCGTACTCAGGATCTGTTATTTCTACTGACCGATCTACAGCGCCAGGGATGCCTGAATACCATGGATGTCTACGTGGATTCACCCATGGCGCTGGCCGCTACGGAAATCACACTCAATCACAGTGAACTACTCGACAAAGAAACCATCGACACCATCCAATGGCACCGCCAGCATAACGAAAACCTGCGCATCCATTTTGTGCAGGAAGTCGAGGATTCAATCAGGCTTAACCACACCCGATCCGGTGCAATCATCATTTCCGCCAGCGGGATGTGTGATGCCGGACGCATCAAATATCACCTGAAATATAACCTGCCCAGACCCGAATGCAGTATCTTATTCACTGGTTTTCAGGCGGCAGGGACGTTGGGGCGCAGACTGGTGGATGGCAGCAAGAACGTCCGCATTTTCGGAGAACAGATTCCCGTGCGTGCGTCGATCCATACCGTCGGCGGGCTTTCTGCCCACGCCGATCAACAGGATTTGCTGAACTGGCTGAAAGGATTCAGCCAGCCACCCCTAAAAACTTTCGTCGTTCATGGCGAACCCAGTAATGCCGAAGCTTTTGCTGAGGCCGTCCGAGAACAACTGAAGTGGCCAGTAAGTATTCCTCAGCGCGGGACAACTGAACGACTGGACTGATTCCATCCTCAGTGGAAAATGGAATCAGTGATTTCGTTACCAGTTTCTCTTCTGGAAATTATTTGGTTTTGCTGTTTGCCAGAATGAATTCAGCCAAGCGCTGTGCTGGTTCACCGGTAATATTGGGGAAGGAACTCATTGTCATACCCCCTTTATTAACCTTTTCGATGATGGCTTCTTTAGTAGTCATCTTGGAACTGAGAATCATCACCTTACCATCTGTTTCCGGTTTATGGCATTTGGTACAGTTCGCATAAAAAATATCTTCGCCACTGGCATCAGCTGGTGGTGTGTAAGTATCCGTTTTCGCACAGCCCACCAACCCGATTACTGCAGAAGCTGCCAACAATCCTATTATTTTGTTCATTTTTATCTCTCCGCTCTCTCCATTAACAAGGGCCATCATTATAGCTGCTATCTACCCTGACTTAATCATCGCTGCAACATCATGCCGTGCATTCGCAAGAATCGGTGATAGTATTTCCAAGCCGATTACCTGGGTAACAGCCAAAAGATAAACCCTCCTTGCTATCAGAACAGCTCATGAAAATTGCCACGTGGAACGTCAACTCACTCAAGGTTCGATTACAACAGGTGATCGACTGGCTGAATCTCAACCAGCCGGATATATTGTGCCTGCAGGAAACCAAGCTCCAGGACGAATTTTTCCCGGTAGATGCCATTGCACAAGCAGGTTATCGCTCGATCTACATCGGGCAGAAAACGTATAACGGTGTAGCATTGCTGAGTAAAGAAACGGGAGAAGATATTTGTACAGCGTTGCCGGGCCTCGATGATGTGCAGAAAAGGCTGATTGCAGCTACTTACGGGGATTTACGCGTTATTTGTGCTTACGTGCCAAATGGCGAGCATGTGGATTCGGAAAAATACATTTATAAACTGGAGTGGCTGTCGCAATTGGATCAATTTCTGCAGCAGCAACGGGCATGCTACGGAAAAGTGGCACTGTTGGGGGACTTCAATATTGCCCCGGAAGATCGTGATGTCTACGATCCCGAAGCCTGGCGAGGACAGGTGCTGTGCAGTGAGCCGGAGCGGCAGGCTTTTCGTGGATTGCTGGATACCGGATTCATTGACAGTTTCCACCTGTTCAAACAGCCGGAAAAAATCTATACCTGGTGGGATTATCGTATGATGGCTTTCCGCCGCAACCGGGGATTACGCATCGATCATATTTTGCTGAGTCATGAAATAGCGGATCAGTGTACCACCTGGCAGGTGGACAAGGTACCCAGAAAACTGGAACGGCCGTCAGATCATGCACCAGTACTGGTGGAGCTGACATGAGCACCATGGATCGCACGCAGTATTTGCAGTTTTAACAATCAGAATTATGTGAAAGGTTCAGGGCGTAAATGATTATCGGATTACCCAAAGAAACGAAAGCGGATGAATACCGGGTCGGGCTGACTCCGGGCAGTGTGCATACACTGGTCGGACACGGGCACCGGGTTCTGGTCGAAACCGGAGCGGGGGTGGGCAGCGTGATTTCCGATCAGGATTATCGTGCTGCCGGGGCGGAAATCGTTACTCATGCCGGGGATGCCTGGGCAGCAGAACTGGTGGTCAAGGTAAAAGAGCCCACTGAACCGGAATACCAGTACTTGCGGAAAGATCTGCTGCTGTTCACCTATCTGCATCTGGCTTCGAACAGAACTTTGACTGAAAAACTGCTCGCCAATGGTGTCAGTGCGATTGCCTATGAAACTGTACAAACCGCATCAGGCGCACTACCACTGCTGACCCCCATGAGCGAAGTGGCAGGACGCATGGCCGTGCAGATCGGTGCAACCTATCTATTGAAAACACAAGGCGGCCGGGGTGTTCTGATGGGCGGTGTGCCAGGAGTCGCCCCTGCCAACGTAGTCATTCTCGGCGCGGGCGTAGTCGGCGCCAATGCCGCAACTGTCGCTGCCGGCATGGGTGCAATGGTGACGGCACTGGATATCAATCATGATCGCCTGAAAGCGCTGGACGATCGTTTCTCCGGCCGACTGCAAACCCGCTACTGTGATACGATCAATGTACGCCAGGCCGTTTATGAAGCTGATCTTGTCATCGGTGCGATTTTGATTCCCGGCGGACGCTCGCCTTGGCTGGTAACGCGGGAAATGTTGCCACAAATGCGCACAGGTTCAGTGATCGTTGATGTGGCGGTCGATCAGGGAGGGTGCGTGGAAACGACTCGCCCCACCACACACAGCAATCCCGTTTTTGAAGTCGATGGCGTACTGCATTACTGCGTTGCCAACATGCCGGGCGCAGTACCGCGCACCAGCACTTTTGCACTGAACAATCAGACCGCCAGTTATGTTGCCACGCTGGCAGATAATGGACTGGCTGCCTTGCGGAATAATCCGGCACTGATGAACGGCCTCAACATCCATCGCGGGCAGGTAACCCATCCGGCAGTAGCGGAAGCCTTTGGACTGCCTTATGTATCTCCCCTGGAAGCGCTAGTCGCCTGAAGAAACCGGAAATAGGGCATGCAGCTCGTAACAGTTGCGCTGCCGGCCCTGGACAGCTTAGCCGACGTTTAATGCCAGGGCATGACCGGAATCACCGAAATACTGTTTTGTGGCGAACCCTCAATGATGCGGTCACTGTAAGTGAGGTAAATCAAAACGTTACGTTTAGCATCATAGAAACGCACTACCTGCAGGGTTTTAAACAGTAGTGAAGTGCTTTTCTTGAATACCTCATCACCATCCGATTTGCCGTTTTTTATTTTCTCCGAAAGTACGATCGGCCCCGTCTGGCGACAGGCGATAGAAGCATCCGACCTATCTTCAGCCACTCCCACCGTACCGCTTATCCCACCGGTTTTTGCCCGGCTCAGATAACACGTTGCGCCGGCCACTTCCGGATCGTCAAAGGCTTCCACCACGATTTTGTCATTGGCACCCAGAAATTTGAACCGGGTCGATACACTGCCGATGTTCTCTGCCAGCAATGGCAGTGAGTATGAAGTGATGACTGTTGCCATCCCGACCAACAATCCCCGTTTTGCCCAACCTGCAAGATCGATTCGGCCAGTTCTCCTGTTTACCTCGTGTTTCATGGTAGCCCTCCTGTTTTCCAATAGCGATATGATGACAAAGTGATCATCCTGAAATTTTTAGAATCATATAACATCAATTCATGATACAGGTTGAATATGGACTTATACCCAAACTTCGGATTTTATAAATCCGGATACCGGTAGCCAGTTACGTCAGCCCACTACTCCTGTTCAATCAGGCAGATAAGCTGGCCAACAAGACAGAGTATGTCGCTGATCCGCCAGCTGACACTCAACAAAGGAATAATCGATGACGGGCAGCATGCTAATTAATAAGGAAGCAATTATCCACATGATGCAAACTCAAGCGAATATTGTATCGGTACCTATCTGATATGAACCAGGCCACACTTGGAAATCGATTGCGTCGCTTCATCATGAGCCGTTTTGATTTTCCTGCACGATCTATTGTCGTGACACTAAGGCAACGCCTGCGTAAGGACCAACTGGGGTTGACAGCCGGATCCCTCGCCTTCACCACTTTACTGGCACTGGTACCGTTATTTGTTCTGGCGTTATCCGTCTTCACAGCTTTCCCCGCCTTCAGCCATCTCGAAGAAGAACTGCAACAGTGGCTGATTGAAAATCTAATTCCAAACAGTATTGCCGAACAGGTGATGAACTATTTGACACAGTTTGCGGGTAAGGCGCGCCAGCTTGGAATAATCGGCCTGGCCGGTCTGATGGCCGTTGCCATTTTTCTGATGCTGACAATCGACAAGACACTCAACCGGATCTGGCACGCCAGTCAAAAGCGGCTGCTCGGTCAGCGCATTCTGATGTATCTGGCAGCAATCACGTTTGGTCCGCTGGCACTGGGAATCAGCCTGGCTACCACATCGTCTCTCGTGACAGTTTCCCGCGGCTGGTTACCTTCCCTGCCGGGCAGCATTGATTTTGCACTCGCCAGTATTCACTTCCTTATCATGACGAGTGGCATAACCCTACTCTACCGCTTCATACCCAATATGCCGGTATTGTGGAAACATGCGCTCACTGGCGCAGTATTCGCCAGCTTCTTTCTGAGTCTGGCACGGCAAGGGTTGGGGTTGTATCTATCCTTTATGCCGAGCTATTCCATTATTTACGGTACCTTCGCTACCCTACCGATCTTTCTGCTGTGGATCTACATGGCGTGGCTGATTGTACTGCTGGGCGCGGTCATTGCCGCGTATCTGCCCAGCTTGCTATCAAGCGCACTACATCGTGACAACAAACCCGGATGGAAATTTCAACTCGCGATCGACGTACTGCAGATCCTGGCACAAGCACGCATAGCCACAGCGCGTGGTCTAACACGTACTCAGCTAACGCAAGCACTGCAGACAGATGTATCGCAGCTGACGCCTGTATTGAATGTATTGATCAAGCTGGACTGGATCGGCGAACTTATCGCCCGAAATAAAAATGACGAGCCACGCCTGTTGCTGCTGGTAGACCCCAGTCAGATATCACTATCACCATTGATCGAATATCTACTGCTGGCACCCGGCCAAACATTCGAGGCTATCTGGAACAACAAACCATTACGCGATATCACACTGGCCGACGTTACCGGCACTGTAATCAATTCCAACCCGACAGATCGATCTGTAGGCACCCTACCTGAGAAAAGCCAACACACTAAAAAACCGCTTCAGGAATAACAACAATTACCAAGATCACCTGATCAGCATTGATTGTGCGATAAATTCTAAGGATAGTCTGAAATAGCGCTGTATTTTTTGCGGACTTCAGTACTTACTGATTTTTGAGAGCATAATTGATCCACGACACTCATATTCTCCGATTTTTCCATGTTTTTAGGCGTCATGAGCCCCTTGT
>Ga0206106_100216_pt1 | contig 82441 bp, 60 predicted proteins | sample 1B1ome_FD_148677 | JGI IMG/M metagenome (GOLD analysis project Ga0206106, IMG submission 148677) | Enriched microbial communities from leaf-cutter ant dump, University of Wisconsin, Madison, United States - 1B110A | ecosystem: Environmental > Terrestrial > Nest > Insects nest > Nest dump | place...
ACGCGATCCGGCCTTGGCTCATTCGATGGCGCGGTTTCTGCCCCTTCTGTAGAACTTGCTTTCACCAATCTCATTCACCACCAAGGCTTGAAATCACTTAACAATGTAATACTAGCCCGCCCACGGCGTTTTCGGTGGCCCGGCGAGGCGCGGCGGCGTATCTTTCCCGCGTCATGAACGCCGATTTTTCCACCCGTCTCGCCCGCCTCGGCATTGATCCGGCGGAGATCGAGGAGGCGTTCGCCCGTTCCTCCGGTCCCGGGGGGCAGCATGTCAACAAAGTCTCCACCGCCGTGACCCTGAGCCATCCGCCCACGGGCGTTTCGGTGACGGTGCAGGACTCCCGTTCGCAGGCGCGCAACCGCGCCCTGGCGCGCGAACGCCTTGCCGACGCGCTGGAGGAAGCGTTTCGCCGCGAGCGGGCGCAGCGGCGCGACGCCCGGGAAAAAGCGCGCCGCCGCGACCGTCCGCGTCCCGCCGGAGTGCGGCGCCGCATCCTCGACTCCAAGCGCCGCAACGCCACGCGCAAGGCGCTCCGCAAACGGGTTACCGGAGAGTAGGCCGACCTGTTCTTTCACGGGAAATAGGTTTGCCCTCCCCATCGGGTGCGCGTAAAACCGGTTTTTTGCCTTCAATAGATACCCATTTCAAAATGCCCAAGACCCGCTTTGCCGTCATTGGCTGTGGCCTGATGGCCCGGGGAACCCACCTCCCCAATCTTCTCAAGGTGGAGGAAGCCGTTCTGGAAACCTGCTGTGATCTGAGCGAGGAGAATCTGGCCGCCTGCGCCCCGTTTTCCCCCCGCAAGACCAGCACGGATTTCCGGGAAGTCGCCGCCGACCCGGATGTGGACGTCCTGCTGGTGGCCACCACGGAGCGCTTCCGCCTTCCGATCGTTGAAGCCGCCGCCGCCGCCGGGAAGGCGGTCTATGTGGAAAAGCCGATGGCGGACACGCTTGAAAACGCGCTGGCGATCGAGCGGATCGTCACGGAGAGCGGCATTCCGTTCTGCGTCGGCCACAACCGGCGGTGTTCCCCGGCGATGATGGAGGCGCGGGAGCTGTTCGTCTCCCAGATGCGCTCGCCCGAGCCATGCCCCTGGCGTTTCGAACGGGAGGGGAGCGAGGCCCTGGATATCGGCCCGAACCCCGGCGCGCCGGTCATCTCCATCCGCATCAATGACGACTGGAAGAGCTGGAAACCGGTTCATCTGGAGAGCGAACTCAACCGGCGGGTCGGCCTGGTCCTTTCCGAGGGAACCCACTTTGCCGATCTCGCCAACTGGTTTCTCGATTCCGAGCCGCTCACCGTCTACTGTGCCGGGTACGGGGTGCTCAACCATACCTTCATCATCCGGTACGCCAATGGCGGAATGGCCACCATCGCCGTGGCTGCCACCGGCAGCTTCGGTTACCCGAAGGAACTGCTCGAAGCCATGGGAAACGCCGCGATCGTCGCCGTGGATCACATGCTGGAAGTCCGGACCGCGGGCATCGCCGGTGCGCCCGCCGTGAAGCGTTACCCGCTGGCGAGCGATCGGCTGCCGAAGGTCGGCACGGAAGGGGGGCTGCACGGCTGGCTGGCCAAAAAGCGGGCCGCCTGCGAGGAAGCCGCGCGGCTGGGCGACCCGATGCTGCAATTTGGCTGCGAACCCGACAAAGGCCATCTCCGGATGCTCCGGGAGTTCATCGGCGAGATCCGGGGCCAACGCGGCCCCGTAAGCCCGGCCATCAGCGCCGTGCTTGCCACGCGTGTCTGCCTTGCCGCCGCGCGTTCGCTGATGGAAGAACGTGTGGTGGCCGTTTCGGAGATCGGCTGATTTCCTTTCGGAGAAAAAACCGGAGACGCCCCGTTGACTCTCCGGGGGAAATCGCGGAAAAAGCGGGGATGAAATATCTGCCTCATCTCGCCGGAGGCTTGCTTGGCCTCCTCTTCGTCGCATTTTCCCTGATGTTTCTCCTCGGCTTCGTGCCGGAACAATCGCCACCCCCCGAGGCGCCCCCTGAAGGGGCGCCGGGGACGCTCTGGATGGGAGTGTTCGTCTCCACCGGCTATATCACGCTGGTCAAGGTTCTGGAACTCGTCGGCGGCATTCTGGTGGCCATTCCGAAGACCCGGAACTTCGGGCTGCTGATCCTTGGCCCGATCATCATCAATATTCTCGCCTTTCACCAGCTGGTGGCCGGGGACGGAATCTTTCAGCCGGTGCTGATCGTCATCAGCCTCCTGGCGCTTTACCTCCTGTGGGCCGGGCGCAGGGCGTTCCTCGGATTGCTCGGAACCTGAGGGAGACCGGCCCTCTCAGGAACGCTCCGGCCCCGGTTCCACCGGAGGAACGTTTGGCGCGCTGTCCGCGATGCGCACCAGAGGCCGCGCCCAGTGGACCCCGTTGGTGATGACCCGCTGGATCTCCGGATTGTGATAGATGGGGTAGGTTTCGTGTCCCGGGCTGAAATAGAAGACCTTCCCGTGCCCGCGCCGCCAGGTGCAGCCGCTGCGGAAAACTTCCCCGCCGCTGAACCATGAGACGAAGAGCAGCTCTTCGGGATGAGGGATGCCGAAGGGTTCCGCGTACATTTCATGCTGCTCAAGTTCGATAAACCGGCCGATCCCCTGCGTGATCGGGTGCTCCGGGGCGAGATTCCAGAGGCGCTCGCGGTCGTTGGCTTCCCGCCAGCTCAGCGAACAGGTGGTCCCCATCAGGCGCTTGAAGATTTTCGAGTAATGGCCGGAGTGCAGGACGATGAGGCCCATGCCTTCAAGCACCCGCTTCTGAACCCGCTCCACGATGGCGTCCGCGACATCTCCGTGGGCGGTATGGCCCCACCATAGAAGCACATCCGTCTCGTTCACGACCTCCTGCGTGAGCCCGTGCTCCGGTTCGTCGAGCGTGGCGGTGCGGACGCGGATCGCCGGGTCCTTCTCCAGAAAGGAGGCGATCACGGCATGCATTCCCTGCGGGTAAAGGGCTGCGACTTTTTCGTTTTTGAGTTCGTGGCGGTATTCGTTCCAGACCGTCACGCGGATCGGGTTGCTCATGGTGTTTTTTGGAATCGGATGATGGATGAGATTTTCGGAAGCCGATGACGCGCAAACCCAGTCTGAATCCCGGTTTTCGCGGCGGCGGCACGATGATGCTCCGGCCCCGGATCGCTTTCAAACAGAAAATCGCCGGGGTGTCTTCACGAATTTGCCGAAAGCGGCTGAAAGCCGCCTTGTGACCCAAAAACCGGTTTCCCTAGAGAACGGTTCCCTTGAGGATATACACCGCGACGCTGAAGTAGATCACCACGCCGGTCACGTCCACGAGTGTCGCGACGAACGGGGTGGAGGAGGTCGCCGGGTCGAATCCCATCCGCCGCAGCAGGAAGGGCAGCATCGCCCCGCTCACCGCCCCCCAGAGCACCACCCCGATGAGCGAAAAGCCGACCGTGGCGGCGAGCAGCAGCCAATGCGCCCCGTAGACCATCGTGCCATGAAGCCACTGGGAGCCAAAGGACCAGAGAGAGATGCGGATAAACCCGAGCAGCCCGAGCAGCAACCCGAGCAGCAACCCCACGGAGAGTTCCTTGCGCATGACGCGGATCCAGTCCCGCAGCCGGAGTTCGCCCACGGCCATCGCCCGGATGATGAGGGTGGATGCCTGCGAACCGCAGTTGCCGCCGCTGGAGATGATGAGCGGGAGGAAGAGCGCCAGCATGACGGCCCGTTCGATCGCATCCTCGAAGTAGGTCATGGCCGTGGCGGTGAGCAACTGGCCCAGGAAAAGGACCACCAGCCAGGTTCCCCGCTTGCGCACCATGCTCATCGTGGGGGTGGAGAGGTACGGTTCATCGAGCGCTTCGAGACCGCCGATCATCTGGATATCCCGCGTCGCCTCTTCTTCGGCGACGTCGAGCACGTCGTCCGCCGTCACGATGCCGACGAGCACGCCGAGGCTGTCCACCACCGGGAGGGTGCTCCGGTCATATTTCTTGAAAACGTTGACGGCCTCCTCCCGCGGATCGGTAACCTTCAGCGCGACGAAGTTTTCATCCCGGATGTCGGCGATCCGGTCGTCGAGCGGTTTGATGAGGAGTTTCCCGATCCGGAGGTCGTCCACGAGCCGCCCCTGCTCGTCCACCACGTAGACCACGCCGAGCGTTTCGGAATCCTCCCCGTGGATGCGGATGTAGTCGAGCACTTCCCGGATGGTCCATTCATCGCGCACGGCGAGGAAATCCGGCGTCATGAGGCGGCCCACGCTCTCCTCCGGGTAATTGAGCAGCGCCTGCGCGACGGCCCGCTCCTCCGGCGTCAGGAGCTTGAGGAGCTGGGTGACGACGTTGCTCGGGAGTTCCTCCAGAAGGGCCGTCCGGTCGTCGGGAGACATCTCGTTGAGCACGGCGACCACCTCGCCCTGCCCCATGGCGCGCAGAAGGTGTTGCTGGGTGTCGAGGCTCAGATGCTCGAACACCTCCGTGGCCAGCGCGTGCGGCAGGAGCCGGAAGACCACCACTTTCTCCCCCTCGGGAAGATCCGCAATCAGTTCGGCGAGGTCCGCCGCGTCCCATTCGGCAAATACCGTCCGGAGATCGGCGAAGTTTCCCTCGGCGATCATGGCGCGGATTTCCGGTTCGATCAGTGCTCCAAACATAACGAGATTGCCGCCTGCGGCGGTGAAGGGAGGATAGCGCCGCCGGGCCCCGGCTCGCCAGCCCAAAACGGTTACGATTCAATGACGCCCCGGGGATGGGAAAAGGATGCGCCGTTATCCCGCCCTGGCAGGGTTGCCAAAGCGGCCCGGGCGGCTCAGATTGGGGGGAGCGTTATCCGATATTTTTTGGTGCCGATGAATCCGAGTCTCTATCGTTGTCACGATTATAAACATTTGCTGGAGCGGTGGCGCCGGGTGGCCCGGGCCGCCCGGCTTCAATGGATCCCCTTTGCCGAGGCGGACGGGTATGAGCTGGTGATGCTCCGCTCCCGGACCTCTCCGGACGGGGGGATTTACCTCTCCGCCGGGATTCACGGGGATGAACCGGCGGGTACGGAGGGGCTTCTCTCCTGGGCTCAGGAGGGAGGGGCCGGGGGTGTGCCGTGCTGCCTCTTTCCGTGTCTCAACCCGTGGGGGCTGGTGAACAACAGCCGGCTCGACGCCGCCGGGCGCGATCTCAACCGGAATTTTCACGTGGATGACCTTCCGCAGATCGTCGCCCTCCGGGAGATGATCAGCCCGTGGCGGTTCGCCCTCGCCATGATGCTGCACGAGGATTACGACGGGCGGGGGTTTTATCTTTATGAAATCAAGAGGACTTCCCCGACCTGGGGGGATGACCTGCTCTCCCTCGCCGCCAACCACCTCCCCATTGAGGATCGTGCCACGATCGACGGCCGCCGCATTTCGCGTGCGGGGCTGATCCAGCGGCGCTACCGCGCGGGCGCGTTTCCGATGCTGCCGGAGGCGCTCTACCTTCACGAACATCATTCGCGGCGGACCTTCACGCTGGAGACGCCGAGCGAGTTTTCGCTCGAAACGCGGGTCCGGGTGCAGCATCTCCTCGTCAAAACCAGCGTGGAGCGGGCGCTCGAAGAGGCGGCGCACCGCCCCGTCCGCCGGAAGCGCCCCCGCCTTCAGGCCGCGAAATAGACGTGATTGCGCCGGAGCGTCGCGCCCGCGACCGTCTCCGGGCCCGCTTCCCGCCAGCAACCCGGCGGGGTGGCAACGCCGTCGGCGAAGACCCAGAGGACGGCGGGCCGCCCCTCGTCATCGAGCCAGAGCAGATGCGTGCCGCCTTCCTGAAGGCGCAGCCGTTTCATGCGCGGGAGCATCGCGTTGTAGAGATGGTTCGTCCGCGCGTACGCTTCCGCCCGTTCACCGCCAGGGAAGCGTTCGCCGCGCACCTGCCACGGATCGGAACCGAGCCCGGGAACGGCCCGGTGCGCCACAAGCCAGAAATAAAGCTCGGGGCTGAGCCGCTCCCGGGAGAGCAACGCTTTCGCCGGGGAGGAGAAGAAGCCGGGGCTGGTGTCGATCAGCGCAAAGGCGTGGTCTCCCTTCACGCAATCGCTCCAGAGCCGCCGGCGGAAACCCGTGTCGTCAAAGCCGAAGAGCGCCACCCGGCTGATCCCGAAGATGGTGGTCGCCTCCACCCACTGGCTGAATCCCCGGCGCTGAAGCTCCGCCTGCATCCGGAAAATCTCATCCGCCTGCGGCGCCTTGTCCGGCGCGCTCCAGTCAACGGCCACCACGCCGAGATTATGATAGGAATCCCAGAAAATCCCGTCGATCCCGGTCTCTTCCCCCACCGCTTCGATCTGCCGTTGAAACGCCTCGGCATAGCCGCTGCGCATCCGGCCGCTCCAGAGCTTCCGGTAGTTTCCGTCCCACGGATCGCCGTTGGCTTCCTTGAGAACCCAGTCCCGGTGCGTTTTCCAGAGGGGCGCGTGCCGGGAAAGGTGAAAGGAGAACCATTGCATGAGGCGCAAACCGTGTCGCCGGGCGGCCTCCCGGGTTTTCCTCATGCGGGCCGCGCCGCCGAAGCTTTCGGCGAAGCGGAAGGTGTACGGGCAGCAGATGTTTCCGGCTTCCGGCGGGTTCGGGTCGGTGGTGATTCCTTCCCAGACGCCGTGAAAATAGATCTGGCGGTAGCCGAGGCGCGCGTATTGGGCGAAATCGTTTTCCATCGCTTCGGGCCACCGGTCCATCCGGGTCCGCAGATCGTCGTCCCACAAATGGCCGCCGGTGGAGGGCACGGGAATCTCCGGCTCAAACCCGTAGTGAGCCAGAATCCGCCGCCGCACTTCGCCAAAAGCGTCGAGCCAGAGATTGCGCGCCTCGTGTCGGGCCAGCGGCGATTGCGCCCGATGAACCAGAAGCTTTCGCTCCGGCGTGGCCACCTCCGTGCCGAGCGGGAAATAAAACCGGTCGAGGTGGTGGATCACATTCTCATCCGAAAACTTTTCCAGCCGCGCCCGGGTCATGCCCGGCTGCTCCGCGAAAAGGCAGAGCGCCGTGTCGTCCTTGGATTGAAAATCGCAGATCGCCGCCCCCGCCGCCCTCGGCATCATATCCATCGGGAAACTGCCGCCCCATCCTTCGGTGTGGAACTTCTCGATGGTGGAGAACGCCGAATCCGCCCTAGCGGTTGTCTCCGCGTCCATCGCGGACGTGTCCTGCCGGATCAGCGTGCATCCGCCCGCCTCGCCGTCGATCTCCCAGGTGGCGGTTTCCAGCAGCCAGTGGATGGGGGCTTCCCCGCACCGGTATTCGATCCGCATCGCCAGCCCGTCCCATGGCGTCTCGTACACCGTTTCCGTGATGGCCCGGAAACGCCAGATGAAGGTGGCGACGACCGGTGCCAGCCGCGGAGCGCGGATTCTGGCTTCGCCCATGGCGTCCGCCTCCTGAATCCTCGGCATCCAGCGCCCGCGGGAACGGAGCGTGATGGCCGCGCGCTCACCGTCCGCCTCCAGCGATTCCAGCGTGAACGTCTCAAACCGCAGTCCGCGCCCTCCCGTTTCGCTTTCGGTATAAAACGCCCAGGAGTGGGAAGCGGAGCGGAGGGTTTTGCCCCGGAGGCTGACCTCCCCGATCCCGCGGAATTCATTTCCATCCAGGTCCAGGCAAAGCTTCATGCCGTTGGAAAAACCGATGACGGTCTTCCCGTCGGGGCTCCGGGAAAGGGGAGGGGCTTGCGGTTCCCCGTCGGGGCCCGGGAGGGTCGCCGGAGGGAGTGAACGGCCTTCCGGAGCGGAGGCGGGTGGCGCGGTGAGCGAAGGGTTTGAACTCATGGAGAAAGTCTTTCCGGCGGCGTGGCCGGGCGGTTGAATCGTGTTTGTTTCATCGTCCCATCCAGCCGCCATCGACGGTCAGGACACTGCCGGTGACGTAGTCCGACGCGGCGGAAGCCAGAAAAACGACCGCTCCCTGAAGGTCGGAAGGCCGCCCCCAGCGCCCGGCGGGGATGCGGGCAAGGATCGCCCGGGAGCGCTCATCGTCCGCGCGCAGGGCTTCCGTGTTGTCCGTCTCGATGTATCCCGGCGCGATCGCGTTGACACACACCCCGCGTCCGGCCCATTCATTGGAGAGCGCCATCATGAGCTGCACCACGCCCCCCTTGCTGGCGGCGTAGCCGGGCACGTTGATCCCGCCCTGAAAGGAGAGCAGCGAGGCGATGAAGATGATCCTGCCGCTTCCCCGCGCCAGCATCCGGCCCCCGAATTCCCGGCTCAGGAGGAACGGCGCGTCGAGGTTGACGGCCCGCACCCGGTCCCAGCCCTCGTCGGAATGTTCCGCGGCAGGCTGGCGGAAGATGGTTCCCGCGTTGTTGACGAGGATGTCGATCTCCGGATGAGCGGCGGCGATTTCCCCGATCACGGCGAGGAGGGAAGCCCGGTCTGCGAAATCGCACCGGTACGCGTGGAACTCGCGTCCCCACGCGCGCACGGCCCGCTCCGCCTCACTGCCGGAGGGCTCCAGCGCGGCGCTGACGCCGATGATGTCCGCCCCGGCCCGGGCCAGCGCCTCCGCCATCGCGAGGCCGATGCCCCGACGGCATCCGGTGACGAGCGCGGTTTTCCCCTCCAGCCTGAATGGATCGGCGGTGTTCATCGCAGGTCGCCGACGGCGATGCCGTCCATATCGGTGAACCGCCGGTTTTCCCCGCCCATCGCCCAGACAAACGAATACGCGCGCGTGCCGCATCCCGAATGGATCGACCACGGCGGCGAGAGCACGGCCTGCCCGTCGCGGACCACCAGGTGCCGGGTCTCCCGCGCCTCCCCCATCAGGTGAAAGACGGCGGCCTCCTCCGGCAGATCAAAGTAGAGATAAACCTCGGAGCGCCGCAGATGCGTGTGAGGCGGGAACGTGTTCCAGACACTCCCCGGTTCCAGACGGGTGTAACCGAGCACCAGTTGACAGCCCGGCGCGCCCTCTTCGTGAATGAATTGGCGGATCGTTCGCGCGTTGGCCTCTTCGGGCGTGCCGAGCCGCACCTCCCTTGCCTGGGCCTGCGGGATCAGGAGCGTCGGCAACGAAGCGTGGGCCGGGTAGCTTACCAGATAGAACCGCGCCGGAGCCGCCGCGTCTTCACTGGTGAAAACCACCTCGCGGCTTCCCCGCCCGAGATAAAGCGCGTCCAGCCGGGCGAGGCGATGCTCCGTGCCATCCACGGCGACGCGGCCCGGCCCGCCGAGGTTGAGCACCCCGGCCTCCCGCCGTTCGCAGAAAAACGTCGAGGCAAGCCCGGGAAAGGCTTCGAGCTGGAGGGGAGCTTCCTGCGGGACGATGGAGCCGACCACCGTCCGGTCGGTTTCCCAGTAGGTCATCCGGATTTCTCCCGGGGAAAAAAGGGTGTCGATCAGGAAAGCCTCGCGCAATGCCGTCGTGGACATCGCCCGGTATTCCTGAATGCCGGTGGCGTGGCGGGTAGCGTAACGGGTTGTCATCATGATTCTCAGAGCGTGCCTGCGAAACGGGTGAGGTATCCGGCCCATTGTTCCGGGGTGGTGATCTCCCCCGCCTTGTCCCAGCCGTAACCCGCGTAGTGAACCGTGCGGCCTTCCGCGTCGGTCCGGCAGGTGAGGATGACGTGGCTTTCATCCCTGGTGGCGGAGCGGATTTCTTCCATGCCGGTGATGCGTTCCGGCTTCATGACCACGCCGGTTCCCATCTTTCCGTTGTTCTTGAAATCCTGCCAGACCATCATCCAGCCCGCCTCGCGGTTCATCGTGGCCCCGCCCCGCTGTTCGTGGGTGGTGACGCCGACGGCGATTTCCAGGTCCGCCGGTTTTCCCCCTTCGGTAAAGAGGGATTCGGATTTGAAAAGGCGTTTGCCGAGTTCAATGGTGATCGTCTTTTCCTCACGGATTTTTCGCCCCTCCAGTTCATACTCATAGGTCAGGGTGAAAACCGTACGGGCCGGTTCCTGGCTGACGATCTTCCAGTCCCGGTAAACATTGGAGAGCACCATCTTCCCCCCATGCCAGAGGGCGGTGCCGCCGCACCCGCGGGAGCGGCCCACATGGTAGAAATCCGCCCCTTCGCCATGGTCCTTGTGGTAGCTCTGCTTCTTCTCCCGATCGAGGCGATACCATTTGTCCATGACCGGATACGGCACCCGCTTTCCCCAGCAGTCGATGCCGCTGTCCTCCGCTCCTTTGCGCAGGGCGGGGCCGTAGACGCGAAAGGCGACCAGATCGTTTTCCCAGGCGAAGTCGTCCGAACGCTCCGGCACGAACCGGCAGAAGGTGGCGGGGGCGGCGTCCGTTTCATCCGATGGCTTCGCCACGGAAAGAAGCAGCAGGGAACAAAGGCCGAAAACGGCGGTGAAGGGAATGCGCATGGTTAGGTTGTGTTTAGAGGGTTTTTTGGGGTTGGAGGTTGACCGGCCCGAACGACGGGGCGAGCAGGTGGTTGAGCCCGAAGGCGATGAGATAAGCGAGCCCGCAGCCGACAAAAAGGATCGCGTAGGCGACGGAGGGGTAGAGATCCAGGATCAGCCCGCATGCCAGTGGGAAGAGCATCCCGCCGATCGCCCCCGCCATGCCTCCGATGCCGACCACGGAGGCCACCGCCTCATCGGGAAAGATGTCGGAGACGGTCGTGAAGAGGTTGGCGGACCAGGCCTGATGCGCCGCGCCCGCCAGCCCGATCAGAAGCACCGCCAGCCAGTCGCCCGCCAGCGAGACGAAGCAGATCGGAAGCACCAGCAGCGCAAAGATCAGCATCCCCGTCTTGCGCGCCCGGGTGACGCTCCACCCCTTGCCGATCAGGTAGCCGGTGATCCAGCCGCCCACCACGCTGAGCGCGGTGATGATCGCGTAGATTCCCACCAGATAGACCCAACTCTCCCTCAACGGGAGGCCGCGCGTCCGGTTGAAATAATCAGGCAGCCAGATCAGGAGGAACCACCAGACTGGGTCGGTGAGAAACTTCGCGGCGATGAAGGCCCAGGTCTGGCGTACCCGTAGCAGCGTACCCCATGAAATTTTTTTCGCGGTTTTTTCCCCGGTTCCGGATGGGGCGGCGGGCCGGTACCAGCCAAGCCAGACCGCAGCCAGAACGAGACCGGCCACGCCGGGTATCACAAAGCTCGCCTGCCAGCCCCACCGCAGCGCGATCCACGGAATGAGCGCCGGGGCCAGCACCGAGGCGACGTTTGCTCCCGAGTTGAAAACACTGGTCGCCAGCGAGCGCTCCCGCGGCGGGAACCATTCTCCGGTGGCCTTGATCGCCCCGGGAAAGCAGCCGCCTTCGCCAAGGCCAAGGAGCAGGCGCATCACCACAAACCCCGCCACCGTCGCCACGAGCGTGTGCCCCATCGCCGCCAGACTCCAGACCGCCACCGCCACGGCAAACAGGGTCCGGAGCGCGCGCCGGTCCATCAGCCAGCCCCAGAAGAGGAGAGAGACGGCGTAGGCCCCCTGAAAGACCGAATTGATCAGGCCAAACTGCCAGTTGCTCCACTGAAACTCCTCATCCAGCAGCGGCTTGAGCAGGGAGAGAATCTGCCGGTCCAGGTAGTTGAGCAGCAGCGCCGCGAAAAGCAGCGCGCAGACCGCCCAGCGCCGCGGCTCCGGCAGGCCGGAAGCCGGGATGGTCGGGTGCGTCGTGGAGAAACCGGAGGCAGGGGACATTGCTGGCGTCACACTGCCTGCCGCGGTGGCGGTGCGCCAGCCGTTCAGTATCCGTTCACGCGGATCACCCCGAGGCTCAGAAATTCAGGACGCCGATGATCCGTTCGGCGGGCGCGTTGAGCGGGTGTTCCCGGTAGGAGAGCCGATAACGGGTGGACGCTTCCGGGTTCCCCGCCACTTCGAGGCACAGCTCGAAATGATCCGCGTCCGCATGCGGGAGCTGCCACCGGAGCGTCGGCCCGGGGAGGTTGGTCATCGGTGCCGCGCCTTCGTGGGTCCATGAAAGAACGGAGTGCCGCTCCCCGGCAAAAACGATCACCGCCCCGACCCGGCCGGGAGGCAGCGGCCCGGGAGAATCGTGCAGGAGCCAGAGTTCCGCGGAAAACGCCTCTCCCGCCGACCACTGGAAGCGGGGAATGCGGGCGGAAGCGAGCGTGGGGCGGCACGCTTCCCTCACGGCATGCAGGGCCGCCTTCGGCTCCGCGGGCCATGCCAGCAGGCTGTTGTTGGCGGCGCACGGCCACGGCTCGTTCAGGCACCAGTTGAGCGCCATGGCCGCGACCGGCTTCTGTCGGCGCGCTTCCTCGAAGAGCCCCCGCAACCCTTCCGCCTGAAGCCATTGGCCCCGGGCGACCAGCGTCGGCAGATCCGGCACGGGGCCGAAGTAACGTTCGATCACCGGAAGCAGAAGATGACTTTCCGGCAGCCAGACATTGAAGGCGTGATGCGTCTCCCAGACGGTCCCCGGCTTTGGCGGGAAAAGGTCCCCTTGCGGGAGGAAAGAGCGCAACACCGCTTCAGGAGAAGGCCCGGGAATGCCGAACTCCGTGTAAGCCGTGCAGCCGGAGCGCTGGAACACGCGCCACGCCTCCTCGTCCGCCTCGCTGTCGTAAAAGGTGTAGTGCCCGTGCCCCATGCCGAAGACGGGGGCCGTCGGCAGGAAAGGGCGCTCCGGGTCGAGGTCGAAACAGTTGCGGTCGAGCAGCCGGATGGCGTGGGATTGCGGCGTCATCCCGGACCAGCCGTTGAAGAGTTCGTTGCCGCCGCACCAGAGCGCCACGCAGGCATGGGAACGGAGCCGGGTGATGATCGCGCGCGATTCCGCATCAAGCACGCCCAGGTACGCCGCATCATCCGGGTACTGATTGCAGGCGAGGGGGAATTCCACCCAGACCAGCAGGCCAAGCTCGTCGCATAATTCGAAGAACTCCGCACCGGGGACGGGGCCGCCACCCCAGAGGCGCAGGAGATTGAAATGGCACCCGTGCGCGAGATCGAGCAGCGTTTTCCAGCGTTCCCGCGTGACCGCCCCCGGAAAAATATCGGGCGGCACGAGGTTGCTCCCCTTGGCGAAGATCGGTATTCCGTTGATCTCCAGCGTAACGGGCGGCGTGCTCGGGCCCTTGGGGAAACGGCTTGGTTCCTCCCAGGTGGCGGGGTGGGGGACGAGCCGGACCCGCCGGAAGCCGATCTTTTCGCTGAGCGTATCGACCGGCCGGCCCGCGGGATCGAGGAGCGTGCAGGTGCTTGTGTAAAGCGCCGGTGAACCGTAGCCGTTGGGCCACCACCGCTGCGGCTGGCGGATTTCGATCGCGGGCATCGGCTCGCCCGCCCCGGCGGTTGCTTCACCGACCGCTTCCCCCTGCGGATCGCGCAGTTCCCACCGCAGCAGGTGCCCCGTCGCTTCCGCGCTGCATTCGCAGGCAAGCCGGACCACCGCCGCTCCGTCATCCCCATCGAGCCGGTAGGTCGCCTGCGAATGAAGCAGGCGCGCCGCCGGGCGGATCTCCAGCCTCACCGGACGCCAGATGCCCAGCGGAATCAGGCGCGGATGAAAGTCCCAGCCATAGCTTACGGCCGGTTTGCAGGAATGATCCGCCTGGCTCCGGTTGACGGGAGCGGGCCGCGACTTCGGGGCGGGGGCGATCACGATGCGCACCTCGACCCCTTTTGCGCATGCGGCGGCGGGCAGTTCGACGCTCCGGCCCCGGAACATCCCTTCCTGCTCGTGGAGCTTCTCTCCGTCGATCCAGAGCGACCAGGCGTAGTCCACCCCCTCGACCTCCAGAACCGCCCGTTCATCCTCCCGAAGCTCCAGCGCCGGAAGGGTCGTCCGGTAGGTCCACCAGGCATCCTCCATCCATCCGTAGCGCCGGAACTCGTTGCCGACCCAGTGCGGCGGCCACCCTTCCGCTCTGGCCCAGTCAAGCTGAACCGCGCCGGGGACGGTGGCCGCGATCCACCGTTCCGGTGTTGCCTGAGGCTCCGGATGAGAGCCGACCTGCCATTCAAGCGGCGGGATTGCGGAAGAAATCGGGGATTTCGTCATAAAAAATCGGGAACGGGTTCGGGAATGGAGCGGTAAGGAGCCAAAATCGGCTTCCGGGTGCAAGCCGAATGTATGGCTAAGATACATTTGGCAAAATAGCGATCTTTTTGGCGCAATCCCTCCATTGAAGTACGATTTCCGGCACTTCCGCGTTTTTCGATCGGATTCGTGCCGTGCCGCTCATTGGCGGGTTCACGGGGGAATTTTCCAAAAAGAATTGACATTTGTTCTAAAAAGATACATTTATGCCTTCTCAAAGGTCGAGCTTTAACCCACTCTCCATCAAAGCCATGAAATTCAATCGCTCCCCCCTCGCCATTTCCCTTCTGGCCCTCGTTCCGGCTCTCTCGGCACTGAATGCCGCCACGCCGGTCTGGGACAGCAACGCCAACCCGGGTATTCAGGCCGGAAGCGGCACGTGGGATTTCGACAGTACAGAGAACTGGACGCTCGATGGCGGAGCGACACGGGTGAACTGGACAAGAAACTCCGATCCCGCCGCTTTTCAACTCCAGGGAAACACCGGCACCGTCACCGTGAGCGATGCGAACGGTCCGGTCGGTGCGGCGGGCCTGCACTTTTCCGGGCTGACCGGCAGCGGCAGCGGCGTCTGGACGGTGACGGGAAGCTCCATTCGGGTGGGCGCGGGCGGTCTCACCAACCGGATCAGCGACGGGCTGCTCCTGATCAGCGCGCCGCTGGAACTGGCTGATTCCCAGACATGGAGTTCCACAAGGCTGACCGCCAGCAACAGCACGGCGGGAGTGCGGATTGACGGAGCCGTCTCCTCGGTTTCGGGCCTCACTCACCTCACTTTCGACGGGCGCAGCCTGGCCAATCCTGCCATATCCGGGGGAGACTGGGTGACGTTCTCCCTTGGCGGCGCCAATTCGTTCACCGGGACGACGACCGTGACCGGAGGCGCCCAACTGCGGCTGGCTTATACCTCCAGCACCGCACCGAAGCTGGATGAAAACAGTGCGCTCATTCTTGCGGGCGGGGCGCTGACGCTCAATGGAGGCACGGGGGTGGAGGAAACGGTCGCCTCCACAGTGATTGCCACCGGCTCGAACCTCATCTTCGCCGGACCCAACGGCGGCGGGGGAAGCGCCAACCGGATCAACCTCGGCACCCTCGTTCACCGCACCGGCGGAACGCTTGAAGTGACCAACGCCGTTTCCGGGATTGCGGTGACGGATACGGCGTTGACCAACGGCATCATCGGGGGCTGGGCAACCATTGGCGGGACACGCTGGGCCAGCGTCAACGAGTCCAACCAGACGATAGTGAGCACCACCGGCACGACTCCCGCCTCCTCCGCCGCATGGGAGGCGACTTATAATGTCGTCGTCAATTTCGCAAGATCGGAAAGCGGCATCACCAGCAAGACGATCAATTCCCTGAGGCTCTCCGACGCCAATACAAGCCTCGGCTTTGATTCCGGGGCAACGCTCACCGTGACCAGCGGCGGCATCATGAGCAATGCGAACGGGCAAAGCATCAACGGCGGCTCCGTCACCACCGGCCAGAGTTCCGGAGAGCTTTTCATCCACACGCCCGCTTCGCTGACGGTCTCCTCCGCCATCGTGGACAACGGCTCCACGCCCACGGTGCTGGTCAAGGCGGGTGTCAGCTCGCTCACCCTCACCGGGGTCAACACCTATACCGGCGGAACGTATGTGAACGCGGGCAGCCTGATCATCGGGAGCGGCGGCTCCGTCTCCGGTTCCGTGGTGGTCCATGGCGGGGCGACCTTCGATGTGACGGCCAACGGGTTCACGGTCGCCTCCGGCAAATCCCTTTCCGGTGGTGGGACGGTGCTCGGGAATGTGACGCTCGCGGGTGGCGGATCGCTGGCTCCGGCCTACTCGTTTCTCGATGACCAGTCCGCCCTGCACACGGTGACGGCGACGCTCAACCTCGCCAACGACCTCTCCCTCCTCGATGGTTCGACGATCAGCCTGGGCCTCGGCATCAATCAGGACCTGATCCGGCTCACGGGCGCGGCGGCAACGCTCACCGGGTCCGCAAGCGCGGGCGGCATCACGCTCAACCTTTGGGACGCGGGCGGCGCCGATCTCCAGACCTACACGCTCCTGCAATGGCAGGACGGGACGACGCTGAGCGGCCTCGATCTTTCCGACTTCAACGTGGTCACGCAGAACGGAATCGCCGGGACGCTTCAGTTTGGCACCAACAGCCTGGAATACGTGGTGACCACCATTCCCGAACCCTCCACCGTGGCTCTGGCCGTGACGGCCCTCGGGGCGCTCGTGATCATCGCCGGCCGCCGCCGCCGCCTCGGCAGCGCGAAGTAAAAGCGGCGCTACCCGGCCCGAAGGTAGGTCCGCACCCCGCCCAGAAACATTTCAACGGCGATGGCGGTGAGGATCAGCCCCATGAGGCGCTCCGCCGCGGTCATCACCCGTGGACCGGCGAACTGGGCGATCCGCTCGGCACCGAGCAGGATCAGCGTGGAGACGGTCATCACCGCCGTGAGCGCGGCCAGACACTCGCCCAGTGGGTTGGTGGAGACGAGCAACAGCACCGTGGCAAGGGCGGACGGCCCGGCCACGGTCGGCACCGCCAGCGGGAAGAGGAGCGGCTCGCCTTCCCCGCCCGACACCATCCCCAGAAGCCCGTCCGGGCCCGGGAAGATCATCTTCAGGGCGATGAGAAAGAGGATGATTCCCCCGGCAATGCCGATGGAGGGCTCCGAGAGGTGCAGGAGTTGCAGGAAGGGGCGACCGATCAGGATGAAGAGCAGCAGCACGCCGAAGGCGATGGCGCATTCCCGCAGGACCACCCGGCGGCGACGTTCGGGGGGCACCTGCCGCAGCGCGCCCAGAAAGATCGGGATGTTCCCGATCGGGTCGAGCACGAAGAAGAGCAGAAACGCCATGGAGATGATTGTCATTGCTTTTCAGGAAAAGGAATCGCGCCGGAAACCGTATCCGGCACGGATATGGAGTTGAGAAAATCACTCGCCCTTCCTTTTGGCCATCCCTTTTTCCCGTTTCCGGCGCTGAAAACGACAACGGGTGGATGGGATGAAATCAATCACCCCATCCACCCGTCGGGAAAACGTTCCGGCTTTACGGCCGCACCACGCTGATCTCCCGAATCCACGGGCCCGGCTGGTCGGACTTCGCGATCTTCTTCATCGCGACGCCGTTCCACTCGTGATCAAGCTCGATCGGGATTTCCACCGAAACGATCGAATCCTTTTGGGCATCCGCCGGAATCTCCAGCTTCTTGATGAGCGGTTCGCCCCCCTCCCGCTTGATATAGAAGGCGAATGGGGCGGTTTCGTTTCCGTCGAAATAGACGTCCACCTTCAGGATGGTGTTTCCTTCCGGGGCGGGAATTCCGAACCAGTAGTTCACAAACCCCCACACCGGGGCCGAGCCGACGACGCGGGCGACTTTCCCGATATCGGGGATTTCCCTGGTTTCAATCAGGTTTTCCTTCTCGGCGGAACCACCGGAGGGAGCGAAGGCGGCTTCCCCCTTGAGGGTCTGGTGAACACTCTGGGCCGGGAGATTCCCGGCGAACAGGAGACCGAACGTCATGGCGGCGACAAGCGCGTGTGTTTTTTTCATGATGGATGATGGATTGGGTTTATGGGTTTGAGGTCATCCCGACCAGCGGGGCGACCGGGACCACGGCGACATCGACGATGCCGCGAACCGTCGTGGTATAGATGATATAGCGATCGTCCCCGGAGAAGCGCGGGTGCGGGTGGACGTGGTATTTGCTTTTGTAGAGCCGGAGATCGGGGGCGGGGTAGGGAAGGTGCGAGACGATGTCGATCGAACGCCCGCTTTCGCGATTGAAAAAGGCCACGCGGCTTTCCGGGTGATCGTTGGGAATGGCGTCGGCGACGAGATAGCGGTCCGTCGTGTCGGCATGGGCGTGCGAGGCAAATTCAAGCGGCCAGACCATCTCCACTTTCCGGTCCGCCAGACGACACGAGGCGACGCCCCGGCCATAGTGGACGTACCAGACATGGCGGCCATCACTTCCCCACCATTCGTGCCCCCGCGCGTTGGAGGGAGAGTCCGGAAAGAGGGATTCCACACGCCCATCCCTTCGCGCCAGCCAGATCCGGTCCACGGCTTCGCCCTTTTCTCCCGTCACCGGATCGTACCAGCCATCCTGCGCGATGAGAATCAGGTCGGGATCGACCGGGCTGAACTGGGCATGGTTGTAGCCGCGCTCAAACCGCTTCCAGAGCCGGAACGGGCTGCCATCGAGCGGCATATCGCCCAGGAACCAGTCGCGGCCGATCTGCGCATCAATGGCAAAGCTCTTCCCGTCCGCACACCGGAAGAGATGCGTGGCGATCCGCAGCGGACGGCGGTTGTGGGCCAGCGATTCCGGGAAGGTGTTGACGGGGATCACCGGTTGATCGGCGCCGGGAGCGCGTTTCCAGAGGCCGAGCAGGGTGGTCCAGTAGATATCCCCGGTGGCCGGGTCCATGTAGGGGGAGGCATCCGCGAATTGCGTCTCGGGGTAGTGGCTCACCTGCCCCTCCTTCAGGTCGGCCACCGCCAGTTGCCTGCCGTAATAGGCATCGCCCCCCGGGGGGAAGGCGCAGTAGAACCAGAGATACCGGCCATCCCGGGAGAGGCACTCGCTGGTAAAATAAAAGCTTTGCTGAAGCGGGGCGACGCGCCGGTCCAGAAGGTAGCTGACGACGCCCGAGTGCGGGTCTTTCCACGGGATGAAAAGCGGTGAGGTTTCGATCATGGGATGAGGTGCTTGATGAGAAAGAGGATTTGCCGATGCTTCCGGCCATTACCGGTTACGGGCGGTAGAGGAGGGACTGGCCGGTCCATGGGTCGATCTGGACCAGCGAAAAATCGGGCGGCAGGGTGGTCCGCCCATCGCCGTGATTGCCGGAATGAAGCGTGAGGAACCACGAAGTGCCGGTCGGCAGATCGGTGGTGCCGTCGGGCCGCAGGCGGATACGCCATGCCTGGTAAGCCGTCTCCACCCGGGGAATCGGCACCTGCGTGTCGTCCGGGGTCCACTGCTTGGCCCTCCCGGGGGCAAACAGGGGGGAGAGGGTCGTGCCGGAATCGCAGATCACCCCACCGGGCAGCCAGTTGACTTTGCCGAGCGGGGCCGCCGTGCCGTCATCCTGAAGCTCGAAACTCTGCAACGCGCTGAAGGTCGGCCCGGAGAGGCCGGTATCCGGATTCTCCAGACGATAGAAGCGGACTTCCACCACCCGGTTCTTCGACGTGGCGATCTGCCGGGCCATGCTGAGCTGGTCGAGAACCATCTGCGTTGCCTGCGTGAGCCGGACAGAGCGGAACGAGGAAAAAAGCGCCGGGGCCACAAACGCCATCAGGACCGCGATGATCGCCAGAACGGAGAGCATCTCGACCAGGGTAAAGGCGGAGCGTTGCGAAGTCATGGGTTGAAGACCGTGGAGCGGATGGTGCGGAAGCGGTAGAACTCCTCCGCGCTCGGGGTGGAATCCGCGGCGAAATCGGGAAGGTCGGGATCGGCGATGTCGATATAGCGTTCGATCGTCACGGAGCCGCGCGCCTCGGCGCTCACGTTGTCGCGCCCTTCCACCCACTGCGCTGCCGGGGTGGCGTTGGATTTCTTGAGGGACTGCACCTTGTAATGAACCGTGTAGATATTCGATTTCGTCGTCAGCCGCGCATAGAGATCGCTATAGGGGGATTCGCGCGTGTTGTCCCCCGTGAGCCGGAAATTGTCCCACCAGTCGGCGGTGGCCTGATAGGAGGCGGGAGCCGTGGAGCCGGGCGGGTATTTCATGCCCGTGCTCAAGGGGGCCGCCGGTTTGGGAACAAGAAAGAGAGTGGCGATTTCGGATGCCGATCGGAAAAGATCACCGTCCGAAAAGCGTTCCTCGAAGCCCGCCAGCGTGCCGTCGGTCTCCTCCGCGTTGACATCGTAGCGGAACTCGAACGGCGAACGGAGGCCGTCCTTGTAGCTGTTGCCCGCGGAAGTCACCGTCGAAACGCTTTGCGGAATCGCCATGAGCCGGGTCGCCTTCAGCACCGCGCGCACACCGGTGCTCCTCCGGATATAGGAAAAGGGGAGGATCTGGTAATTCATGTTGATCCTGCCCGCCGTGGAGAACGGTTCGCTGATGGCGTAGGGCTCAACGATCGGCATCGTAAAGAGGTCCAGAAAAAGGTGATCCGGCGGAGACGCCGCTCCGGGATGCGCGCTTTTGCCGGGCGGGTTCGGGCTGAAGAGGAGCGTCTTCCACGGGGAGATCTTCGTGGCGTCGGCCGGGTCGATTCCCGTGGGCAGCGAGCCGAAGGCGACCGCCGAGGCAATCTGGCGGTTGGGGGAAAAGGTTTCGCCGCTCTCCGTCTGGTATTCCCGGGTCAGGGAGACACCGGTGGAAAAATAACCTCCCCCGATATCCTTGCCGCCGAGGTAGACATCAATATTGGTGCGGCTGGTCGTGTCGCTGACGGTTTCGCTGTTTCCTTCATCGGGTTTGTTGATGAAAGGGCCGTCCCCGAGAAGCCCCGTGAGGTTGTCCCAATCTCCCGGAACTGTTTTCGCGGTATCGAGAAAGGCTCCCTGGAGCCCGGAGGGAACCGCGGGCCGCGCCGATCCCCGGTATTCACGGTCTCCCGTGTTGCTTCCCCTCCCGGAAACCCCGCCGTAGGCGGCAAGCTGGTTGCGTTCGATGAGGACGCCGGTGGAGAAGGAGGTGGTGAGCTGCCCCCCCCGCTCGTTGCTGGAGCCGCCCTGGTTCATCGGAAAATGCGGGTAGTAACCCCCCGGCACGCTGGCGTCGTAACCGAAGCCGCCGGTGCCGCCGCCGTCCATCCCGGCGTCCCAGAGGGATTGCACGTTGGTGTAGCGCTGGCGGCCGGATTCCAGTTCATCGTAGCCCGCGCATGGCGCGAAGAACGTGGCCGGAACGTGATTGAGAGCCGCGTAGGCGCGATAATCGCCCTGCGCCGCGCCGGAAGCCGTGGCCTCCACCCCACGGGCCACATCGCGCACCCAGTAAACCACCGGGTTTCCGTCGGGATCGTTTCCCAGCTCTTCATAGGCGTTTGCGTAGGGCGGCTTCGTGCTCGGGATCGGGTAAAACTGGATCATCCGCTGACGCCACGGCTTGTTGAGCGTCTGCGTCGGGTTGGTTCCCTCGCCGAAGCGGTCGAAATAGCGGGAGACCGGAATGGTCGTCGGCAGGCTCTCCGCCTCGGTCGGGTGAAGGGTTGGCACCGGCAGCTTCTGCGCGGGAGGAAACGTCATGTCGATTGACTGGATCGGGTTCGCCAGCGCGGTGTCGCTTCCCGAATAGATCGTGATGGTGATCGTATGCCCCTGCGCGGAATCGGTGTTGAAATCAAAGCTCGTGGCGTGATCGGCGAGCGTCACCCCCGCCTGCGGGGCAATGGTAAAGGGGTATTGCGTTACCGGGTCCGCGGTTCCCGCCGTTTTGTTGATGTCTCCCGCCGCACCTCCGTTGTAGCGGAAGTTGGCGAGGATTCCGAAGAACGGCCCCGTGTTGGCCTGGCCGGAGTATTCGATGCGCGAGTTCACCGTGTTTTTGAGGACCGCGGGAAACCCGAGGTTCTCCCCGTTGATCGTAAACCGGTCGAGCCCCGTGATGACGTACTGCACATGCGGGCTCCATGGCGGGAAGCCGGGCGATGCCGTGAACGGGTTGAGGATCAGCGTTGCGCCAACACGGGCCGCCGGTTGGATCACGATGCCGTTCGGGTTTTCCGGAGTGATCAGGTCGGGATCGACGACGACGTTTTCCGCGGAGTCCTTGCTGAAATAAGCCGCGTTGTTGCGGTGAAAGACGATCGCCGCGCCCACCACCGTCACGAATCTTCCATACCCGTGGGTGTTCGCACCCGGGGTTCCGGCGGGAGGACGCAACGGGACCACCTGCCCCGCCCCGCTTTCCAGATAGGGAGGCGCGTAGCTGTAGGCCGGGGCGAGGGCGGTACTGTAGGCGTTCACGCCGCTGCGGATCTGGTCAAACATTCCGGTCAGGATCTGATCCCGTGTGTCCGGGTATTTCGTGGCGAAGCTCCCGCCGAAGCCGGGCACCTTTTCCCCGGTCAACCGGCGGAGATAGGAGTAAAGCTCCTGATTTCGGGGCACGCCGGTCCAGTCCAGCGTGGCGGACTGGCTGCTGGCGGCTGCCGGATTCGCCGCGCTGTACGTGTTGTAGCGTTGGAAATAGTACGGCTTGGCGCCGATTTCCGAGCAGAACGCGATCAGCCGGTCTTTCGCGTTTCTCATCTGCGGATCGTTCTGGAGCGGCCAGAGCGTCATCCGGGGCCGTCCGAAGAGATTGATCTCCGGAGCCCGGCTGTGCGCCGTCAGGAAGAAGCGGGTCTTTTCCAGAAAGGCGTTGTCGATCCCGGCATGGTTTGGTTCGCGGATCGTTTCATTGCCGGGCGCTGTCGCGTAGGCGGGGGAAAAAAGAAACTCGTCCACGGACGCATAAAGGCGGTCGCCAACCGCGGGGATCGGCTTGAAGGCGGAGTTCGTCGCGCCGGACTGGTTCTTCTGGGTGACGGTTCCGCCGCGCGTGCCGCCATCGCCGATTCTCGGGGCGAGTTCGTAATAAGCGGCGAGGCGGTCCTGGTTTGCCTCCATCTGCGCGCTCGTGATGCCTGCGTACCAGACCGGGGAAGGGGAGGGGAGGATGCCGCCAAAAACGCCGCTCAGGCTGGTCTTTGCGGGGTGCCCCGGGAAACGCTGGAACTCATTCCGGGCCGGAATGGCGGTGGCGAAGTTCTGCTCGGTCGTGTTATTGGCCCAGGGGCGATCCCAGAAGGTTCCTTCGGAGGCGGTGTTGACATTGATCTTCGAGCTTTCGTCATCGGTCCAGAAAGCGATCCGCCCGACGATCGGGTTTTCCCGCGAGGGAACGTTTTCCGGCACGCTGTCATCAAAACTGACCACGCCGCCGCTGCTGGATACCGGCGTCGCCAGTTTCCCGTTCTGGAGGACGTAGAGCCAGCGCACCGGCATCGGAAGCCGCTGCTCGTCCGCCGTGCCCGAAGGGGTGACAACGCCGTTCACCTGATCCGCGCGATAGCTGAACCCTTCCACCCCCTGGGCCGGAGGGGCGGCGCTCGCCCTCGGGTCGATGATCGGGAAATGCACCCGGTTGTCGCGAATGATCGGGCGGTTGAGATCGACGAAAAGCCCGCGCATCGTATCCCATTCCTTCGGGGGAAGCTCATCGGCGGGGTCGAACTCCCCGGCGTCGGCGTCCTTGAGGATGAGGGTATCCGATGAATAGAGCTTGAAATACTTGAAGGGATCGCCCTCCTGATCGTAGGTGCGGATCATCCCCGGCTGGGATGCCCACGCGAGCAGGTCGCCGTCTTCGGTTTTCCCCTGCGTGGCATCGCCGATCTGGGCAATGACAAGCTGCGTGGCGGAATCGGCAAGCTGCCGCACGCTTGTCCCGCTCGCGTAGCTCTGGGACGACTTCAACTCCGCGGAGGTGGTCAGGAAAAACCCGACGATGAGAACGCTCACCAGCAGCAGAACGGAAAGGACCATCAAAAGCGCCATGCCGTCCGCGGCACGCGAGCGCAGGGGTGGTCTTGAAAACGGGGACGGGGAGAACATGATCTATTGCTTGCTCCATTTCGCCTCTTTGAGGGCGACGGTGGCCGTAAAGATGCGGTAGCTCAGGTGTTGATCGCGAAGGTTCCCTTCGAGCGACGCGATGTCGTCTTCGAGACTCGCGGCGTTGCCAAAGAGCGTATCGAGCCCGAAGTCCGGCATCGTCGAGCCGTTCTCCAGCCGTGCGGCGGAAGCGTCGTCGAGAACCACCATGGTGATCTGGACAAGCGGCGGGAGCTGGTTGCGGGGGTTGATCCCCGGGGAGGGTCTGGAAACCGTCGTATCATAGAGATAGTCCGGGGCGAGCGCTCTCCCCGTCGGGTCTTCCTGCCCGGAGAGCTTTGGGAGGATCACCAGCGCGATGATGTTGCTGCCCAGAAGATGAACGGGCCGCGAAGCATCCGCCTTGGCCAGCCCCGTCCGGAACCACTCCGTGCCGTTGTAGAGCGCCGCCCGCGGTTTGCCCGTGGCGTCCTGCCCGGATGTCTCCTTGTAGAGCAGCATCTGGTCCGCCGGTTCGATGAACTGGAAAAGGCGGAAACGGAAACGCGGCTCCACCCGCCCGTCGAGAATGGCGGGGCGGAACGCCGCGTCGCTGCCGAACTCAATGAAATACCCCCAGGTATTGAGAAGGCTGTTGAGCCCGCTCAGATCGGTCTGGCCCGGCTGGGCCGCCCCCAGCGGGGCCTGGAAAAAGATGCCGTGGGTGGGCCATCGCGCCCCGCCCGGCGGGTTCCCCGCGATCACGCTCATCGGTCCCGAGATGAAACGCAGTTCCGACTGCCGCACGTAATTGGTGGGGGCGAGCGGGTCGTCGTAATCCCAATAGGTGTTCAGGGTGGCCTGGCTGATGCGGCGCACAATCCCGTCAAACGCTTCCCGGGCCTGGCGGAACTGTTCCGTGCGGCCATTGGCGTATCGCCACATCGTGTTGATCTGCGTCGTCACCGAGGCGAGGATCAAGAGGAGAATCATGACGATCACCGTGGAAACGAGAATTTCCAGCAGGGTGAAGGCAGACTGGCTTTTCCGCGGGGGCATCAGGGCTGATCCTTGTTCGCAATCAGGACGGCAAACCGGGCGATCGAGATTTCCGGCGTCTCAACGAGCTTGAGGGTGGCGGGGCTCCGGTCCAGCGCTCCGCCCTTCGGGTTTTTGGCGATCTCGATCAAAACCGTCGCGAGGTTTGACGATTCCCCGCCGGGAAGCCGGGTGGAGGGGATCACGACCGTATTGACATGATACAACGGTTGTCCGCCGGAGGTCTCCTGCCGGAACCCTTCGTCGTCGAAATACCGGAAGGGCTGCTGGGCCGGGAGCGTCGCGCTCTGCTGCAAATCCGTCACCACCTGCTGCACGATCCGCGAACTGGTCGAGGTGTCGAGCGCCTGTGAAAAAGCCGTAAGCCCCAGCGGGATCAGGCCCATCATGCTGACCAGGGCGAACGCAACGATGCCGATCGCGATCACGCACTCAACGAGGCTGAAACCATGGGAAGACGCCGCCATCCGGCGCGGGGATGACCCGGACGGGGAGAAAACGGTCTCTTCACGACGGGGGGATGCAGTCATTGGGCTTAAATGTATCAAAGAAATACAAAGTGTCAAGCAACGGAATGCAACCTCCCCCGCAAAAGGGTTTGCCGGCGGGCGCCGCAACCCCGGAAAACCGGGAGAGGCCCCCGCCTTCTGGAGGTGCGGGCCCTTCGCCCCGGAACACTCGCACCCTCGGTAATGCCTGGCAAATGGATTGAGGGAGAAACGGTGCGTGGGGCCGTGCCGGAAGGGACGCGGGGAGGGATGCCGGAGGCCAGATCGCCTCTCCGCGCAAACGGTTCCTTTTCGGGTGGTTTCGATAAATCGCTTGACGAATGTCTCTAAATAAGACAATTTGTTCCCAACGTTCCGCCGGGATCAACCCGATCCGCCGGACAACCCTCGCTCCGCAGCACCCTTCCAAATGACTTTCCGCCCTCCTATCATGCAGAACTGCGATGAATCGAGCCGCTTTCAGGCCGCAACCGCGCTTTTGCGGCGCAAGGTGCTCAGCGGGGAGATCGGGCACGGGGAGCAGCTCAAGCCGGAGATGGAGCTTTGCCGCGAACTCAACATCTCGCGCACCACCGTGCGCAAGGCGATCGCTTCGCTCGTGAAGGAGGGGCTGCTGATCCGCCAGCGCGGGCGCGGGAGTTTCGTTGATTTCAAGAGAGACTCCGCCCAGCAGCGTCTTCTCGGTTTCCTGATGTATGAGAGCAACGTGGTCGGCTCCACCTATCTTCTGGTGCAGGGGGCGGAGCAGCGGGCGGCGGAACTCGGCTACCAGTTGCTGCTGGCGAACTCGCAGAACAGCGAAGGAGCCGCTCTGGAACAGGTGATGCGGCTTAATCAGGCGAGGGTGGCGGGGACGATCGTCACGCCGCTGCAAACCCTCAGCCCCGAGAAGGCGACCGCCGATGTGCTGCGGGCCCTGCGGCAGAGCGACCAGCGGGTGGTCCTTCTGGATGAATTTTCCGCCGACGATGCGATCCCGAGCATTTGCAGCCAGAACCGGGAGGCGATGCATCAGTTGACGAGCTACCTCATCGGGCGCGGCTTTCGCCGGATCGCCTTCCTGAGCAGTGTGCGGATCGAAGGCGTGATCGAGCGGGAGGAAGGCTTCCGCATGGCGATGGAGGAGCACGGCCTGGAAGTGCCGCCGGAGTATTTCCTGGAAGTCGCCAGCCGCGACGCCGCCGTTCAGGGGATTCAGGAAGTGGACGTCTTTCTGGCCATGCGCCGTCCGCCGGAAGCGATCGTCTGCCTTCACGACCTGATCGCCTTCAACGTCTTGCGGCGCTGCGCGGAGAGGGGATGGAAAGTCCCGCAGGATGTCGTGGTCGTCGGGTTCGACAATCTGCCGCAGGCCGCCTTCTGCCATCCTCCCTTGACGACGATGCACCAGCCGCTGCGGGAGATGGGCCGCCACGCCGTGGACCTGCTCGCGCGGCAGTTGGCGGGCGAAACCCTCGTCAACCATCACGAGCGGCTTCCCTGCCAGTTTATCGTCCGGCAATCCTGCGGCGCCGATGCCCCGGCGTCGCGCAAATCGCGGGCCGGTACAAGGAACGCCCTTGTGGCGGGTCCCCGGTGATCCGCTTCAATGCTCCTTCCCCAAGCTCCCTTTCCTTCATGCGTGGAAGCGGAAACGGCGCTTGCGATCCCCACCGCTGCTTCCCGCAAGCCATCCGCTTTCTTCCCTCTATGATCATGAATCTGAGAACCGTGGCCGCCCTCGGCCTTTTCGCCGCGATGACTCTGGGCGCCCATGCGCAATCTTCCATCCCCGCCCTGACCATCCAGGGGGAACACTTCGTGAACCCCGCGGGCGATCCGGTGCGGTTCTGGGGCGTGAACCTTGTCGCGCTCTATCCCGACCACCCGCGCGCCGATGCGCTGGCGGAAAACCTTGCCTCTCTGGGCATCAACCTCGTTCGTCCCCATCACAACCTGCGGCCAAGCCTCGACTGGAACCCCGGGATGCCCGGCGGCTCCCTGCTCACCTATCGGGAAACCTCCCGGGAGTTTGACGCGGAAGCCCTCGACCGCTTCGATTACCTCAACGCCGCGCTCCGCCGCCACGGAATCTATCTGGCCCTCTCCGTGAACTGGACCCGCCGCTATCTGCCGGGAGACGCCGACATCCTTCCCGGCGCGCAGGAGGATCAGAAGGCGTGGCAGGAAGCCATGAAGGAACTGGCCTCCTGGCACTGGAAAAAGGCGTTCGATCTTTACAAGATGCTGCCCTGCATCGACGAACGGGCGGCCCTCCTCAACGAAGAATTCATCCGGCGCTTCCTCACCCACGTCAATCCGCACACCGGCATCGCCTACGCGCACGATCCGCAGATGATCACGATGGAGATTCTCAACGAAGCCTCCTCGGAATACACGATCATCTGCGGAAACCGGTTCCCGGATTACTGGCAGGAAAAGCTGGTCGCCCGGTGGGAAGCTTACGCGCGGGAGAACGGGATCGAGCCCGGGGATCTCTACCGCCCGGCGGATGCCAGGGCCAAAACGGTGCGCGGGCAGTTTCTCCGCCAGCTCGATGAAGATTACCTGGCGAGAATCACGAAGGTGATCCGCTCCACCGGCTCCCGGGTTCCCGTCACCTTTTCCAACCTCTGGCGCGGAGACAACATCGCCGCGATGAACGCCCGCACCGCCGGATTCATCGAGGATCACATGTACATGGACCCCTCGGTCACCAAAAGCCGGGAGGACGGCTTCTACGGCCTGAGCCGGAGCGCGCTGGCGGGAAAACCGTTCTTCGTGGGCGAGGAGAATCAGGCGGAGGGCGAGGCGAACCTCAAGGCGCAATCCCCCTTCCGGACCATGCTGCCGGTGGCGACGGCGACTTATGCCTCGCTTCAGGACTGGAGCGGGATCGTCTGGTTCGCCTGGCAACATGGCGGCGGATTGGTGGGAGAGGATGGCTGGGCCACCACGGAAGGCCGTCAATCCGCCCTCGGCGGGATGATCAGCGACGGGATGATGATCGACCACCTCCGCACCACCGGGCTCATTTTCCGCCGGGGCCTCGTGGAGCCAAGCCGCGCGCCGATCACCCTCTGGGTGGATGAGCCGTATATCGTGGGAGATTATCACGGGCTCATGCGCGGCAAATATCCGTACAAGGCCGGATGGCAGAACATTCACGGCATCCGCAAAGCCTTCGGACCCGTTCCCGAAGGGCAGGCGAAAGCGCCGTGGATGACGCAGTCCCCTCCCGATCCGCTCGTTTCCGATACCCGGCAGATCACCAAAAACATCGCCCGGCGGCAACTGACCATCGCCGCGCCGCAGGCGGAGGCGTTCAGCGGTTATCCGGACGAGGCGGCCCCCGCCGGGCTGGAGCATCTCGCCCTGGAGAGCGACGGCTTCGCGACGGTGGTGCTGGTGGCCGGGGATGGAAAACCGTTGCGGGAAAGCGCCCGCCTGATCCTCAGCCGCACGGAGATGGCTGATGAAAACAAGGAAACCCGGGGGCCGAAGCTCCGCCTGCGCGGGTTGCGGGCTCCCGCCAACGGCAAGCAATGGTATCTGGTGCCGACGCGGCCCCGCGCGCTGCGGACGACGATGCCCGAACACCGGATCGAGCCCTCCGCCGATGGCGCTCTGGAGCTACCGCCGGGGGAGTGGCGCGAATGCGAACTCCATTTCCGCGCGGCCCCCCCGAACCCGGAATCCCGGGAATGACGGCGCACCCCGCCGCCGACCCTCAACCATTCTTTTCTATGTCTCACGCAGCCCATTTCACTCCCAAACGCAACTGGACCGTTTACCTCATTCATCACAGCCATACCGATATCGGCTACACGCAGATGCAGAGCCGCATCGCGCGGTTTCATGCCGATTTTCTCGATCAGGCGATCGGCATTTCGCGGCGCATCCGCGAGGGCGATCCCTGCCTGGGCGGCTTCAAATGGACCAATGAATGTTTCTGGTCGATCGAGGAATGGCTCAAGGCCAACGGTCGCGGTCGCGTCGGCGAACTGGTGGAATGCATCCGGGAAGGAAGCATCGGGCTCACCGCCACCTATCTTCACTTCAATGAACTCATTGATGAAGCGCTGCTGCGGGCCGCCGTCGGCCGCGCCGCCTCCTTCGCGCGGGAGCATGAACTGGAGCTGGATACCGCCATCGCCGCCGACATCAACGGCTTTAGCTGGGGCTACGCGGATGTGTTGCGCGAGGCCGGGATCGACAACCTCCTCACCAGCGTCCACTCGCACCACGGCCTCGCCCCGTTCGGGAAACGGCAGTACCCGTTTTTCTGGGAAACCCCCGGCGGTGGCGAGATTTTTGTCTGGAGCGGCGAACACTATAACCTCGGCAACGCCCTCGGGCTCGCGCCGGGCGCGGGGTTGACCTACGGCTTCCGGGACGACTGGAACCCTCCCATGCGGCTGATGGACAACTACCCGGTGGCCGCCGCGCGCCTGCCGCGTTACCTCTGCCAGCTTGAGTGCGACGGCTACCCTTACGATTTCACGCTCCTGCAGGTCTCCGGTGCGATGACCGACAACGCCCCCCCCTCCGCGGAGATCATCCGCTTTGTTCATCAATGGAACGAACGGCACGGGGAATCGATCCGGATCGTCATGGCCACCCCTTCGGAATTCTGCCGGCTGGCGAGGGAAAAGGCGGGGCCGCTTCCCCGGCACCGGGGCGACTGGCCGGACTGGTGGTCCGACGGATTCGCGGGAAACCCGAACGAAGTCCGTCTGGCGCGGGAGGGGATGCGGCTCGGGCGGTGGGTGAAGGCGCTGGCTGACTCCCGGAAACTCGAACTCCCGCGCGAAGACATGGCGCGCCTGGAGCAGAAGCTCCTGCTTTTCACCGAACACACCTTCAATCATTCGGATTCGATGGAATCCCCCTGGAGCCTGATCGCCAAGGGGATCAGCGGTTGCAAGAACGCGATGGCCTCCGCCGCCTATGAAGCGGCCATGAACGCGTGCGATACCCTTTTCGCCACTCTGGGAGAGCAGCCCAACGAGGGCCCGACCCCGGGGGAACGGCTGGTTTACAAAGCGATCAACGCGCTGGAGCGCCCGGTCACCGACATCGCTTCGTTCTATCTCGAAAAGCGGGATTTCGGCCTCTGGCAGATCGAACCGGTCATCCGGAACCTGCGGAGCGGAGAAGCCGTCGCCTACGAACAGCAGGATGCCCCTCGGGGATGCGTCTTCAACGTGGAACTGACGCTGGATGCCGGAGAGGAAGCGACCTTCGAGCTTCTTTCCGGCACCGGAGCCATCCGCAGCATGCGGCGAAACTATACGGAGGAATCCGCGCAGGACGACGTGGAGGAAACCTCCGGGTCTTCGGCTCCGGAGGAAATATCCGCCGGGTCTTCAAGGATCGAAACGCCGTTTTTGCTCATGGAATTTGGTGAAACGGGTGAAATCGTTTCGCTGATCGACAAACGCAGCGGCCTTTCCCTCCTCGATCCCGATCGCATTCACGCCCCGTTCACGCCGGTCTATGAAGTCACCCCGGTGAGCGCGCCGTGCGGCAAGGAAATGAGCGCGGTGCGGCGTGCGTTCGGGCGCAACCGCAAGGGACCCGACGTCCGCCGCTTCGCCGGAGAGATCGTCGAAGCCCGGGTTTCCGATCCGGGGCCCCTTCAGATTCCCGTGGAGATTCTCTACCGGGTGGAAGGCACGGAATGGGTGCGCCTGCATCTGCGGGTCTGGCGTCGCCTTCCGCGGATCGACGTCTCCGTGCGGCTGCACAAAAAGTCGGTCTGGGAACCGGAAAGCCTCTATCTGGCGCTTCCCTTCACCCTTCCCGGCGGGCAACTCTGGGTGGATAAACCGGGCGGCCCGCTCCGGCCATGGCACGATCAGTTGCCCGAAACCCTGACCGACTGGTACACCCTTCAGGACGGCTACGGCGTCTGCACCCCCGGCTTCGGGCTGGCGGTGGCCACGCCGGATTCCCCGCTATTGCAACTCGGCCCGCTCGAATATGGGAAACGGCGGGTGATGGGGCACCCCGATCTCCGGATCGAAACGGCCCGCCCCTACGCCTGGCTGATGACCAACTACTGGGAGACCAACTTCGAGGCGAACCTGGGCGGCTTCCACGAGTTCAACTACCGCCTGGAGTTCGGCCCGCATCTGGCCGACCCGCAAGCCATCGTCGCCTCCTGCCGGGCGCTGAACATGGGATTGAAGGCGTTCCGCATCCGCCCGGAGACCGCCGGGGAGTGATCGGAGGGCCTGGCGCCGGTTACGCGGCGGCGGCCGGTCGCTCCAGGCGATCGCGCACCTTGCGGACGCGGAATGCCCAGCCGATCATCATTCCCCCGAAGAGGATGGCGTAAATGCCGACCAGCCAGATGATCGTCATCAGCCCGACGAGCGGGTTGGCCAGAAAGATCACCCCGAGCAGGATCGAGAAAACGCCGCTGATGATCAGCAGCCATTCGTGGCGGGTCTCATGGCGCAGGCGGATGGCCGCCGCGATTTCAAACACCCCGCGGATGATCGCCCAGATCGCGATGATGTAATAGAGCACCAGCAGGGTGATCCCGGGGTAGACCAGCGCACAAAGCCCGGCCAGCACCCCGAGGATTCCGGCGAACATGAGCCCCCATTCCTTGGAGCCGCCGCCGATCCAGAGCGTCACGATCCCGTCCACCAGGGCGAAGATGCCGTAGAGAATCACCAGCGTGGCCAGCGTCAGCCCGGGCAGGGTGAGCGCCACGATGCCAAAGAGGATGCCGATGATCCCGCGCAGGAGGAGCACCCACCAGTGTCTGGAAACGGCGTGAAGAAGAGGGAATGGTGTCATGGATTAAGCAAGGTTCCCCCAGAAAACGCCGCAACTCCCCCAAAAGGTCTTAAAAAAATGCCTGAAAGGGTTGTCGGCTCTACCCCTTGCGGAAAAGGAGCCGCAAACTGTTCAGGCAGACGAGCAGCGTGCTTCCTTCATGGACAATCACGCCGAAGGTGAGCGGCACCACGCCGAAGAGGCTCGCCGCCGCCATCACCACCACCGTGCCGACGGAGAGGACAAGATTCTGCCGGATCACCCGCCGCGCCGCCACGCTTGCCTTGAGCGCGGTGAGGAGCCGCTCGATCCGGTCGTGCATCAGCACCACATCGCTCTGTTCGAGCGCGGCGTCGCTTCCCCGCCCGCCCATCGCCACGGAGACATGGGCCGCCGCGAGGCTTGGCGCGTCGTTGACGCCGTCGCCCACCATCGCCACGCGATGGCCCTCGCGGGTCAGTTCGTGGACGATCGCCACCTTTTCCTCCGGGTGCAGCCCGGCGCGAACCTCCGCGATCCCGATCTCCCGCGCCACCTTCTCCGCGGCGGCGCGGCGGTCGCCCGTGAGCATGATCGTGCGGATGCCCCGCGCGGCCAGTTCGGCAAGCACCGCCCGGCTCTCCTTGCGCACCACATCCTGAAGGAGAATGCGCCCGAGCAACCCTTCGTGAAGCACCCAGACCTCCGTCTGCGCCAGGTCCGGCTCCGGAATGGGGGCCAGAACCCCCTCCAGTTCGCCCACGGCCATCAGTTCCCGGCGTCCCAGGAAGGTGACCCGCTCGTCCACCTCCGCACGCAGCCCCTTTCCGGTGAGCGACTGGAAGCGGCGGACCTCGCGCGGGCGGAGTTCCAGCCGCCTGCCGTGGGCCGTAATGGCGCGGGCGATCGGATGATGGGAGTTGGATTCCAGCGCGTACGCGATTTCGAGCACCTCCCGCTCCCGCCCGGCGGGGAACGATTCGACGCCGGCGACCGCGAGTTCCCCCGTGGTGAGCGTCCCCGTTTTATCGAGCGCCACCACGTCGATCTCCCCGAGCTTCTCGATCGCCGCGCCGCCGCGGAAGAGAATCCCCTTGCGCGCTCCCCAGGCGATGGCGGAGAGAATCGCCGAAGGGATGGAGATCACCAGCGCGCACGGGCTGGCCACCACGAGCAGCGTCATCGCCCGGTAAAAGGCGGAGGTGGTTTCCGCCGTGTTGAAAAAGACCGGCAGGCCGAACCCGAGCCACCAGACCAGAAACATCGCGCTCACCAGCCCGAGGATCGCGAACGTATACGGCTTGCCGAAGCGATCCGTAAAGCGCTGGCTGGGCGCGCGGAGCCGTTCGGCGTTGCGGATCAGGTCGATGATCTTCTGGAGCGCGCTCTCCTGCACGGGCCGCAGCACTTCCACCGTCACCACGCCCCAGAGATTGAGCGTCCCCGCCCAGGCGGTGTCGCCCGTCGTTTTCGGGACCGGGGTGGCCTCGCCGCTCAGGGTCGATTCGTCGGCAGCCGTCTCCCCGGAGCGGATTTCCACATCCACGGGGAAAACCTCGTCCGGGCGGACCAGCAACCGGTCGCCGGGGCGCAGCCGGGTGATCTCGCATTCCCGCGTCTCCCCATCGGGAAGGAGCTGGTGCGCCATCCGGGGCGCGGTGGCCTGAAGGGCGCGAATCTCCCGGTACGTCCGGTGCAGGGCGAAGTGTTCGATCGCCCCGGATGCGGAGAACAGGAAAAGCAGCAGCGCCCCTTCCGCCCATGCGCCGATGGAAATCGCCCCGGCGGCCACGGCCAGCATCAGGAAATGAATGTCGAGATCGCCCTTCGGGAGCTTGCCCCAGGCGTCCCTGGCGGCATCCCATCCTCCCAATACGAGCGCGACGAGGTAGAAGGCGATGCTTACCGGCTCCGGAATCGCCGTCACCCGGGAGGAGACAAACGCCGCCACCAGCGCCACCCCGCATCCGCCCGCCAGCCACGAGAGCGCTTTCCATTCCTCCCCCTCCTCGGGAGGCGCTTCCGGGGCGGGCCAGTCAAACGCGCGCCATTGCCAGAAAAGGGGGGCCGTCGGGCACGAGACTTTTTCCAGCAGCGTCTGCCCCGGCAGATGACGGACAAGCACCCCCTCGGGCACCGGCGTCGCCTCGTACCCGCGTTCCAGAATGCGGAGGGTCGCCTGCAACCGGCGCTGCAACTCCTGCGGATCGACCTCGCCCAGCGTGGCAAGGGCGAGCGATTTCCGCTCGTGATCGAAAAGGATCGCTTCCACCCCGGCCTGGGACCGGAGGAACTCGGAAAGCGGGCCGACCACCGAGCCATCCCGCCGCGGGAAAGAGGAATCCTCTTGCTGCTGCATCGGGATGAGATCGCACAAAGAGCGGGGGAGAGGCAACCTGTTTCTTTGGAATGATTCTAATTCTTATTTATGGAATGCCCCGACGCCTCCCCCGGATCGGGCGCCTGCCCGAGGATGCGCCGGTAGAGGTTCAGGTAATCGTCCACCATCCGCTCCACACTGAAGCGGTGCCGGGCGGAAGCCCGTACGGCCCGCCGGTCGAGCCGGGCGGCTTGGGCGAGGAGGGCGACGAGTTTCGGCGTCGCCGCCCCCTCTTCCACGAGGAAGCCGCTCTCGCCTTCCCGGATGAGTTCCGGCATGGAGCCCCGCCGATGGGCGATCACGGGAGTGCCGCACCAGAGCGCCTCCGCCACGCTCAGGCCGAACGGTTCGTCGAAATGGATCAGGTGAAGCAGGGCGATCGCCCCCCCGAGCAGCCCGGCGCGCTGGTCCGGCCCCACCGGGCCGAGATAATCGACCCGGCCCGGCTCAAGCAGCGGGGCGACTTCGCGTTCGAAGTAGGCTTCATCCTGAATGATCCCCGCGATGCGAAGCGGCAGCCCGGCGGCGCGGGCGAGCGCGATGGCGTCGGCGGTGCCCTTGTCCGGGTGGATGCGGCCGAAGAAAAGCAGATAGCCGCGATGCTCCGGGGAGAAGGGGAGCGGCGGGATGCCGTGATGGATCGTGGCGGCGTATCGCAGCGAGGGGTGGCGGTCGGCCTGCGAGATCGCCACGTAGTGATGCCCCGGGCAGCCGGAGTACCTCTGATAGACGGGCAGGATCGCCTCCGAGGAAAAGCCGTGAATGGTGGTCACGACCGGGAGCCCCGGCACCAGCGCGGAATAGGAAAGGGGGAGAAAATCGAAATGGTTGTGAAGCAGGTCGAACTCCCCCGCCGCGCCGTGCTCGAACGCCCTGGCGATATGAAGGCATTCCCAGACCTTCGGGTCGAGCGACGGGTCTTCGGAGAAGGGACGCGGCGCGGTGGCCACGAGGCGGCCCGCCGTCCGGGAATCGGCGGTGGCAAAGAGCGTTACATCCACCCCGCGTTTCACCAGCCCTTCGGCCAGGGACGAGGCGACCGCCTCCCACGGGCCGTAATGGCGTGGGGGCGTGCGCCACGAGATCGGGGCGAGGATGGCAATGCGCAAGGGTGGAGTCATCGGGTGTGGTCACCCATCAATACGCAGGCATGGGGGAAAGCGGACCCCTGCATTTCCCCCGCCCGTCGACGACCGATTTTGATTCACGCCTCCCCCGGGCGCGGGGTAGGTTACGCTTCCTATGCAGACTCAGCAGATCGGTTCTTCCCCGTTGATCGCCACCCGCCTCGCCTACGGTTGCATGCGGCTGGCATGGCAGCCGCCCCGGATTGATGAGGAGGCGATCGCGCATTCCATCCGGACGCTCGAAACGGCGGTGGAAGCCGGTTACACCCTTTTTGATCACGCGGACATCTATGGCCGCAACGCCTGCGAGATGATCTTTGGCCGCGCCCTCAAAAAGCACCCGCAATGGCGGGAGCGGCTGATGATCGTCACCAAATGCGGCATCCGCGTCCCGGGTGATCCGGAGCCGGATTCCCCCCATCGCTACGATTTCTCCCGCGAACACATCGTGCGGGCGGCGGAGGGATCGCTGGAGCGGCTCGGCGTCGGGACGATTGACCTGCTTCTCCTCCACCGGCCCGATTACCTGGCGGACCCGGAGGAGATCGCCGCCGCGTTCATCGCGTTGCGGCAGCAGGGGAAGGTCCGGGAGTTTGGCGTGAGCAATTTCCGCCCTTCACTGGTGGCGGCGGTGCAGAGCGGCCTCCCCTTTGCCTTGCAGGCCAATCAGGTGGAGATTCACCCCGCGCGGCTCGATTGCCTCACCGACGGGACGCTCGACCAGTGTCTGGAACGGCGGATCACCCCGATGGCCTGGAGCCCCCTCGATCGCGGGCGCGTGGCCGCCGGGTACACGCCGGAAGCGGACGCGACCGATTTCGAGCACCGCAGCGGGCTGCTCCGGGCGCTGGACGAAGCCGCCGCCCGGTACGAAACCGACCGCACGAACATCGTCCTCGCCTGGCTTCTGCGCCACCCTTCCCGGATGATCCCGGTGATCGGAACGATCAACCCGGAGCGAATCCGGAGCGCCGCCCGGGCCACGGAGATCGCCATGGACCGGGAAACCTGGTATCGCATCCTCCGCGCCGCGCAGGGGGAGCCGCTCCCGTAGGGAATCGTTACGCGAGCGCCGGATAATCGGTATACCCCTCCGGCCCGGAACTGTAGAACGTCTCCGGGTCCGGCAGATTGAGCGGGGCCTTTTCCCGGAACCGGCGGGGAAGGTCCGGGTTGGCGATGAAAAGGTTGCCGAAGGCGACCGCGTCGGCTTCCCCGGCGGCGAGCACGCCGTTGCCGCTTTCCAGCGTGAATTCTTCATTCGCGATGAGGGGAATGCCCGAGGCGGCCCGGATTTTCGGCCCCAGCCGGTTGGCCCCCAGCGATTCGCGGGCGCAGATGAAGGCGATTTTCCGTCTGCCGAGTTCCCGGGCGACATACAGGAACGTCGCCTCCGGGTCGGAATCGCCCATATCGTGGGCGTCCCCGCGCGGGGCCAGGTGAACGGCGACGCGGTCCGCCCCCCAGACGGAAATGGCGGCATCGGTGGCTTCCATCAGGAACCGGGCGCGATTTTCCACGGGACCGCCGTAGGCGTCGTCGCGGCGGTTGGTCTTGTCCTGGAGAAACTGGTCGGGCAGGTAGCCGTTGGCCCCGTGGATTTCCACGCCGTCAAACCCGGCGGCAAGCGCGTTCTCCGCCCCCTGCCGGTAGGTTTCGATCACCCCCGGGATTTCATCGCTCCGGAGTGCGCGCGGGGTGACATACGGCTTCTTCGGCCGGATCAGGCTCACATGACCGGCGGGGGCAATGGCGCTCGGGGCCACGGGAAGCTCCCCCCGGAGGTAAACCGGATCGGAGATTCGCCCCACATGCCAGAGCTGGAGAAGAATCCGCCCGCCCTGTTCATGCACGGCGCGGGTGATCCGCCGCCATCCTTCCACCTGCGGGGCCGACCAGATGCCGGGCGTGTCGGGATAGCCGACGCCCATCGGCGAAACGGAGGTCGCCTCCGCGAGAATCAGCCCCGCCGAAGCCCGCTGGGTGTAATATTCGGCCATGAGGGCGTTGGGGACGCGCTCCTCCACGGCGCGGCAGCGCGTCAGGGGAGCCATCAGGACGCGGTTGGGAAGCTCCCACGCTCCGATGCGGAGAGGATCAAGCAGGGTCGGTGTCATGGGGAATCATTCTGAAAAGGAATCGTGCGGGGTCAAACAAAAGAGCGTTCCTGCCGGATCGCTTTGCCGAGCTGGCGCAGGTAATCGCCGCGGGGAACCTCCTCCGCGCCGAAGCGGGTCAGGTGCGGCGTGGTCCACTGAATATCGAGGAGGGTGAAGCCGCAGGAGCGGAGGCGCTCCACCAGGGCGTGCAGGGCGACCTTGGAGGCCCCGGTTTCCCGGTGAAACATCGATTCCCCGAAGAACGCCCCTCCGATGGCGACACCGTAGAGCCCGCCGACGAGGCACCCTTCCCGCCACGTTTCCACGCTGTGGGCGAAACCGATCTCGTGAAGGCGGAGGTAGGAACGGCTGATGGTGGAGTCGATCCAGGTCTCCTCCCGCGAGGCGCACCCCTCCATCACTTCGGCAAAGGCCGTGTTGACGCGGATTTCAAAGGGATTGCGCCGCAACAGCCGCATGAGGCCGTGGGGAACGTGAAATTTTTCCAGCGGGATCACCCCGCGCGGGTCCGGGGAAAACCAGCCGATTTCCCCGTCCTCCAAGGCCATCGGAAAGGCCCCCTGGGCATAGGCGCTCAGCAAGAGTTCCGGCGAGATCACGGGGGAGAGTCTGCCGGTTTCATCCCGCGCCGACAAGGGGGCAGTCGCGTTTTCTTTATCCGCCCCCGACGAGATCAGGGGCCACGCGCAAGGAGGGCGAAACCATCGGCAACCCCCGGGAGTAGCGCCCCGGCCTTCAGGCCCGCCGCAGGTGCGCCACCACCTCGATCTCCGCCGTCTGGGGGAACATGTCGAGAGGTGTCACCTCTGCGAGCCGGTAGGCGGGGCAGAGCGTGCCGAGATCGCGCCCCAGGGTGGCGGGATTGCACGAAACGTAAAGGATTTCGCGCGGAAGCGCCGCCAGAAGGGCATCGAGCACCGGCGCGGCGACCCCGGCGGCGGGCGGATCGAGGATCACGGAGGTGGTATCGCCGCCCCCGGCCAGCGCCGCCGGAAGGTGTTCGGCCACGTCGCCGGTCAGGTACGTTTCATGCGGCAGGGCGAGCGACCGGGCATGGGCGATGGCGAAATCGTTTTCCTCGATCCCGATCACCCTCTCGTATCGCTCCCGCAGGTGCCGGGAGAAAAAACCGGCCCCGCAGTAGGCATCGACAAGGCGGCCGCCCGGCGTGATCAGCCCGCCCACCCGTTCCAGAAGGGCCGCCGCCACGGCGTCATTGGTTTGCTCAAAAAAGGCGGGAGCTTCCCGGGCCACGGTATAATCGCCCTCCATGAGCGGGCGCGAACGCAGTTCCGAGAGCCGGGCGTTCACCTCCGGCGCGGCGATCGGGCAGGCTTCGATATCGAGAAGCGTGTTGGCCTCGTGCGCGTAAAAGCCGACCACCCCTCCCGCGGCGTGCACCCGGATGCGGTTGCGGTAACCGTAGGGGGAAGGGGAGGGGATCACCGGTTGCATCGGCACCGGTTCGCTCAGGCGCCCGAGGCGGCGGAGCGTCTGCTCCACCTGCGCTCCCTTGATCGCGAGCTGGGCCTCGTAGCCGATATGCTGGTAGGCGCATCCGCCGCACCGCCCGAAATACGGGCAGGGCGGCTCCACCCGGTCCGGGGAAGGCGTTTCCACCGAAAGAAGCCGCGCCTCGGCGAATTTCTTCTTCCGCCGCGTCACGGCGACTTCCACCTTTTCACCGGGAATGGTGAAGGGGACGAAAACCACCAGCCCGTCGATGCGGCCCACGCCTTTGCCACCGAAGGCGATATCGTGGATTTCGACGTTCATGCGGGAGCGGGACGGTTTATCCGAGGATCAGCCGCCGGGCCTCGGCCAGCGCCTGCGGGATTTTCTCCGGGTCGCGCCCGGCCCCGCGGGCCATATCGGGGCGTCCGCCCCCCTTGCCGCCGAGGATCGGGGCGATCTGCCCGATCAGTTTCCCGGCCTGAAGCTGTTTGGTCCATTCCGTGCCGACCAGCGCGGCCAGCGCCACGCCGCCGCCCGTCCGGCTCACGAGGAAGGCCACGCCGCTGAATTCGCCCTTGAGGGTGTCGAGCACCCCCTGGAGCAGATCGCCGGGGAGTTCCCCCAGTTCCGCAAGGATGAGCGGCAGCCCGTTGTGAATTTCCGCGCGGCTCAGGAGGCTGTGAGCCGTCTCCGCAGCCTGCCGCTGCCGGGCGCTCTTGAGTTCGCGCTGAAGCTCCCTTTGCTCAGTCAGGATCGCCTCCAGCTTCTTTTCCAGTTCGCCCAGCGGAGCCGTGAGCCGTTGGGCCACCGCGGCCAGCCGGTCGTTCGCCTGCCGTGCCTGCCGGTACGCCTCCAGCCCGGCGATCGCCTCGATCCGGCGAACCCCGGCGGCGATCGCAGCCTCCCCGACAATGTGGAAGTGGCCGATCTCCCCCGTGGCCCGCGTATGCGTGCCGCCGCAGAGTTCCATGGAGTAACCGTCGAAAGCGCCACGTTCGCCGCCGATCTGGACGACCCGGACGGTGTCCCCGTATTTGTCACCGAAGAACTGCATGATCTCGGGCCGGTTGCGGATTTCCGCATACGGAGCCTCCACCCACGAGACCGGCGCGTTTTCCAGAATCCGTTCGTTGACGAGCCGCTCCACATCCCGCACCTGCCCGGGCGAAAGCGCGGCGCTGCTGAAATCGAACGTCAGCTTGTCCGGGCCGACATAAGACCCCTTCTGCACCGCCTCGCGGCTCACCACCTCGTGCAGCGCCCAGTGGAGGAGATGCGTGACCGTATGGTGGCGCTCCAGCGCGCGGCGGCGGGCGGCGCCCACTTCCGCATGAAGGCGGCTACCGACGGCGGGAGGCGCATCCGTCCCTTCCAGGAAATGAAGCCAGACTTCGCCCACCTTCCGCGTGTCCGCCACGTTCCAGAGCAACCCTCCCTCGCCCGACAGGATGCCGGTGTCGCCAACCTGCCCGCCCATCTCCGCATAAAAGGGGGAAGCGTCGAGGATCACCGCCGTCCTGCCCTTGATCTCCACGACATCAAGCACTTCGGCGGTCGTTTCGCTTTCGTCAAAACCGATGAAACGGGTCGGCGCGGCGTCGATGGTGGAGACGGAGATCACCTCGCGCTTCTGCGCCTTGCGGGCGCGTTCCCGCTGGGCTTCCATGAGCGTTTCAAACCCGGCTTCATCGACCCGCAGGCCCCGTTCGCGGGCCATGAGTTCGGTGAGATCGAGCGGGAACCCCTGTTCGTCGTAGAGCCGGAAGGCAAACGCGCCGGGGATCACGTCGCCGGGGGCGAGCCCCGCCGCCTCCGCTTCGAAGAGGGCGATCCCCTTGTCGAGCGTCCGGTTGAAGGTCTCTTCCTCCCGGCGGATCGTCTCCTTGATCTGCGTCTTCTGCTTTTCGAGTTCCGGAAAGACGCCACCCATTTTGGACGCCAGCGTATCGACGAGTTCGTGGAAAAACGGCTTGCGGAAACCGAGCGTGCGCCCGTAGCGGACCGCCCGGCGCAGGATGCGGCGCAGCACGTAGTTGCGATCCGTGTTGCCGGGGGCGATGCCGTCGGCGATGGCGAAGCTCAGGGTGCGGATATGATCCGCGATCACGCGAAAGGCGACGTCGATCTGCTCCTGCCCATCCGCGCCGGTGCTGCCGGGCGCGGGGAGGGTGGAGGTGTAGCGCTTGCCGCTCATTTTCTCCAGAGCATCGAAGAGCGGGCGGAAAATATCGGTCTCGTAGTTGGAGATCACCCGGTCAAACCGGGTGAACCCTTCCGTGCACTCAAGGATGGAGGCAACCCGCTCAAACCCCATGCCGGTATCGACATGCCGGGCGGGGAGGGGGGAGAAACTCCCGTCGGGATTCGCGTTGAACTGGATGAAAACAAGGTTCCAGATCTCGATGCACTCGGGCACGCCCACGTTCACCAGCCTGCCGCCGGTGTCGCCCGCCGGGGTGAGATCGACATGAAGCTCCGAGCACGGACCGCACGGGCCGGTGTCGCCCATCATCCAGAAGTTGTCCTTCTTGTTCCCGTTGACGATGTGCACCTTCGGGTCCAGCCCCGCTTTTTCAAAGAGCGCGGCCCAGAGATCGTACGCTTCCCGATCAAACTCCGCCGGATCACCGAGGGAAGGGTCGGGCTGGTAGACCGTGGCATAAAGCCGGGTGGCCGGGAATTTCCAGCGTTCCACCACCAGTTCCCACGCCCATTCGATCGCCTCGCGCTTGAAATAATCGCCAAAGGACCAGTTCCCGAGCATCTCGAAAAAGGTGTGGTGGTAGGTGTCGAGCCCCACATCGTCGAGATCGTTGTGCTTGCCCCCGGCGCGGATGCACTTCTGGGTATCCGCCGCGCGGGTCGGGCTGCCGGGGACGGCCCCCGGCCACTGGTCCACATCCGGCCGGCTCTGGGCCAGAAAGATCGGCACGAACTGGTTCATCCCCGCGTTGGTGAAGAGAAGGTTCGGCGAAGAGGGCATCAGGCTGGCCGATGGGACGAGGGTGTGCCCCTTCTCCCGGAAGAAATCGAGGAATGACTGGCGAAGCTCGGAACTGGTCATAAACGGAAAAAGGAGAGGAGAGTACGGAGGGCCGGGAGACTTTGCAAGACTGCACCCGGTTTTGCTTGGGGAATGCGGAGCGCGACCCGCAGAAGGCGCAACCCCCGGGGAGCCAGAAGGTTGCGCCATTTTCCAGCAGAAAACGGTTCCCGGCCTACCGCAGGAACGCCTCGTGCAGACCGCCATCCACGGTAATCACCTGCCCGGTCGTCTTGCTGAGGCGATCGCCCAGGAGCAGGAAGAACGCCTCGGCCTGATCCGCCGGGGTGATCGGCGATTTCGTCAGCGTGCGATCCGCGTAGAACTGCGCGAGCTTCGTGGTGAGCGATTCCGTCGGCTCATCCTCCGTGTACGCAATCGAATATTTGGCGAGGCTGGCGATGACCCGATCCCGCGGGAACATGGCGCTCCCCTGCACGACGGTGGCCGGGGCGACCCCGTTCACACGCACCAGCGGGGAGAGTTCCATCGCCAGTTCGCGCACGAGATGATTGGCCGCCGCCTTGGAAACATCGTAGGCGACGCTCCCTTTCTTTGCCACGACGGCATTGGCGCTGGTGGTCAGCACCAGTTTCCCCTTGAGCCCCTGCTCCTTCCAGATCGGCGCGGCTTCGGAGGCGACCAGATAGCTCCCCGTCACGTTGATGGCGAAGGTGAGCGCCCATTTCTCGTCGGGAATGTTCCCCTTCACATCCGGCGGGACAAAAATCCCCGCCGTGACGGCGATGGAATCAAACCCGCCGTAGGCGAGCGCCACCTCGGCAAAAAGGCTCCGGAGGCTTTCGCGATCGGTGATGTTCGCGCTCAGGCCGATGGCCGGGCCGCAACCGGAGATGCCGCTGCCCGCCACCCCGATTCCCTGCCCGTGGCGGTCGGTGATCTCGCGGGCGGTCGCCTCCGCCGCTTCGCGGTTGAGGTCCACGCAGACGATGTGCGCCCCTTCGCGCACCAGCCGGTGAGCTACTTCGCGCCCGATGCCGCTCCCGGCCCCGATCACGACGACCACCTGCCGTGCGAGTTCCTTCTCCGCGGGCATCCGCTGGAGCTTCGCCTCTTCCAGCAGCCAGTATTCGATATCGAAGGCTTCCTGCTGGGGCAGCGCGATGTATTCGTCGATCGCCTCCGCCCCGCGCATCACTTCGATCGCGCAGTTGTAGAACTCCGCCGTCACGCGCGATTCGGATTTGTCCTTGCCCCAGGCGATCATCCCGAGCCCGGGGATGAGGACCACCGTCGGGTTCGGGTCGCGCATGGCGGGGGAGTTCGCGTGCCTGCACCGCTCGTAATAGGCGGCGTAATCCTTCCGGTAGGCGGTGAGCCCCGCCGCCAGTTTTTCGCGCAGCGCGGCCACATCCTCCGCCTGCGGGTTCCAGTCCACATAGAGCGGCTTGATCTTCGTGCGCAGGAAGTGATCCGGGCAGCTCGTGCCGAGTTCCGCCAGCCGGGCGGCATCCCGGGAATTGACGAAACGGAGCACCTTTTCGTCGTCCTGGATCGTCCCGACAAAGCGTTTCCCGGCGGAGACCTGCCCACGCAGCCACGGGAGGATCGCCGCGAACGCCGCGCGCCGCTGCGCCTCCTCCAGCGCCTGGTATTTCGCCCCGCCGAAGGCCGCCGCGTCGCCCCCCTTTTCCGCATAGCGCGCTTCGATCGCCGCCGAGGCTTTTTCGATGAAATCAAGCGTGCGCCGGTAGCAGACCTTGTCGTCATCGTCCCAGGAGATGAACCCGTGCTGGCCCATCATGATCGCCTTCACCTCCGGGTTGCACCGCTGGACTTCCTGCATCGCCAGCCCGAGTTCGAACCCGGGGCGCATCCACGGCACGTAGGCCATTTCGCCCCCGAAAATCCCGGCGGTGAGTTCCTCGCACCGCTTGCTGGCGGCGATCGCGATGATCGCGTTCGGGTGCATGTGATCGACATGTTTTCCGGTCAGGAAACTGTGGAGCGGCGTGTCGATGGAGGAGGGGCGCGGGTTCAGGTTGAAGGTGGCGTGGCTGTAGTAGCCGACCATCGCGTCCTCCGCGGGGGATTTGAGCCCGCGATCGCTCCGGCCCGCGTAGAGCTTCTGGAGGTCGAGCAGCTTCTGCTGGTAAAGGGAGGAGAAATTCTCCCGCTTGCTGGTGCGCAGGTCGCCGCCCGAGCCCTTCACCCAGAGCACTTCCACCGGCTCGCCGGTGAGCGGATCGCATTCGGAGATTTTGGAGGAGGTGTTTCCCCCGCCGGTGTTGGTGATGCGCTGATCGCTGCCGAGCAGGTTTGAGCGGTAGACGAGACGGGCGACGGGATCGAGCGTGGAAGCCACGGCATCGTCCCAACGGTAATGGACGTATTGGTAATCAGGCATGGGTTTTGAAAGTCAGAAAACGGTCGTAGGCGGTCTGCCAGAGGGCGGCGTCCGCCGGGGTCACGGTTTCGGTGGAGAAGGAGTCGCGGACGGTGTGGCGCAGATCGGCGAGCGAATCGAGGTGCCCGAGCGCCAGCGCCTGGATGAGCAGGTTGCCGATCGCGGTCGCCTCCACCGGTCCGGTCACGACGGTCAGCCCGGTGGCATTGGCGGCGAACTGGTTGAGCAGGCGGCTGCGGGAACCGCCCCCGACGATGTGAAGCCGGGCGATCCGCCGCCCGGTGAGCGTGGTGAGCGCCCCGATATTCTCGCGGTAGAGCAGCGCGAGGCTTTCGAGGATCGTCCGGACATAGGCCCCCGGCGTTTCGGGCACCGGCTGGCACGTCTCCCGGCAGAAGGCGTCGATGCGTCCGGGCATCCCTCCCGGTTTGAGGAAACGTTCGTCGCCCGGGTCGATCAGCGTCCGCAGCGGTTCGGCGCTTTCCGCCAGGCGGTTGAGTTCCGCGTAATCAAACGCCTGCCCCTGCGCTTCCCATTCCCGGCGGCATTCCTGAAGAATCCAGAGCCCCGCGGTGTTCTTGAGAAAACGGGTGGTGCCGCCGATCCCGGCTTCATTCGTGAAATTGGCGGCGCGCACCTGGGCGTTGATGAGCGGCTCGGGCAGTTCCACCCCGAGGAGCGACCAGGTGCCCGAGCTAAGGTAGGCCCACTCCTCCCCCTCCGCCGGGACGGCGGCCACGGCGCACCCGGTATCGTGCGAGCAGGTGGCGATCACCTTCGCCCCGGAAAGCCCGGGGGCGATCTCCTCGCGCACCGGCCCGAGAACCGTCCCGGAAGGGACGATCTCCGGGAAGAGCGCCTCCGGCAGCGAAAAGAGGCGGATGAGTTTTTCCGACCAGCTCCGCGTGCGCGGATTGTAAATCTGCGTGGTGCTCGCGAGGCTCTCTTCCGCCCGGGGCACACCGCTCAGGAGGTAGTTCACGTAATCGCCGATATTGAGGAAACGCTCCGCCACGGAAAGCAGCTCCGGGTTCGCCTCCGCTTCGGCGATCAACTGGTAGAGCGTGTTGATGCTCATGAACTGGATGCCGCTTTCCTCGAAAATGGTTTCCCCGTGGCCTTCGCCGATCACCCGTTCGTACGGGGCGTCCACCCGGGCGTCGCGGTAATGATGGGGCGGGGCCAGCAGCGGCGCTCCTTCCCGGAAGAGCGCGTAATCGACCCCCCAGGAATCGACGCTCACCCCCTCCACCTTCACCCCCTTGGCCACCGCTTTTGCGATGCCCGCCCTGAGTTCGTCGAAAATGCCGAGCAGGTTCCAGCGCAGCGATCCGAAAAGGGGGACGGGGCCGGTGGCGAACCGGTGGATTTCCTCCAGTTCGAGCCGCCGCCCGCGCAAGGTTCCGAGGATGACGCGCCCGCTTTCGGCGCCGAGGTCACAGGCCAGATAATGGTGTTCGTTCATGATGAGAGGAATCGGGTTTTCAGGATGGGAAAGAAGGGATCGACGCCGCGGCGAGCCGTTCCCACGGGGCGTCCGTGAGGAGAGCGCCGCACCGTTTCCAGGGAAGCAGGAAGATCGGGGCGCGGCAGCCGAGTTTGCTGGAGTCGAGGCAGAAAAAGGAACGACCGCTGCGGCGGATCACCTCACGCTGGAACGCGGCGACATCTTCCTGGGAATTCCAGAGGCCCCGGGCATCCATCCCTTCCGCGCCCAGGAAGGCGAGATCGGGCCGGTAAAGCCGGAATGCCGCGCGGGCCGCAGGCCCCACCAGCACCGACTGGCGAAAGAGAAGCTCGCCGCCCAGCAGGTGCAGGCGCACCGCGGGAACCGCCGCCAGCAGGTTTGCCACCGGCAGGCTGTTGGTCACCACTTCCAGCGGGGTCACCGGCTGCCGGGCCAGCGCTTCGGCCACGGCGTAAACCGTCGTCCCGGCATCGAGGAAGAGCGTGCTCCCCGGGCGCACATGGGCGAGCGCCTGCCGGGCGATGGCCGCCTTCGCCTCTGCGTGGCGTTCCTGCCGTTCGCGGAAGGAGGCGAAGCGGTGGTTGTACTCCGAGAGCGCCCCGCCATAGGTGCGGATGATCTGCCGCTCCTGCTCCAGCGCGGCCAGATCGCGCCGGGCCGTCGCTTCGGAAACGGAGAACCGCGCGCAGATCTCCTGAAGCGAAGCGTGCCCGTGCTGCTGCATCCAGGCGGCAAGCTGTTGCCGCCGGGCGCGAACGAGATGCAGAGGGACTTTCATGAGGCGCTTGGGCATTGAGGTCGATTTTATGATCGGAGTCAATCATAAAAACCCGGGAAAGTCTCTCCACGGAGCCGAAGAGCCGGAAGGAGCGGAGGGAAACTACGATCGCGCAATCTCGCTCATCACGCGAAAGCCGATGTCGTTGGCAAAGGTGCCCGGCGTCTGAAACGCCCGGGCGGAAGCACGCAGGCTGCCGGGGCGGGATTTCCAGCTTCCCCCGCGGGTGATCCGCTTGAGCCCGTCGGTGGGGCCGCGCGGGTTCGTCCGCACCTTTCCGGGATAGAGCGTCATGCAGTCCAGACACCATTCCCAGACGTTCCCCGCCATCTCTTCCACCCCGAACGGGCTGGCCCCGGCGGGATGCGAACCGACCGGGCAGGTCTCGGCGAAACCGTCGTTGACGGTCGGCTCCGACCACGGGAAACGGCTGTTGGCGTCGGCAAAATTTGCGCAATGGCCCGCAAGCCCTTCGCCCCACGGGTAGGTGCGCCCGTCGAAGCCGCGGGCGGCGTATTCCCACTCCGCCTCCGTCGGCAACCGGTAGCGACGGTTCTCCCGGCGGCTGAGCCATTCGCAGAAGCGGGCCGCCTCGATCGCCGTCACGTAGATCACCGGGTGATGATCGTTGGCCCACGGGGCGCGCTTGGAACGGTGCGCCGGGTCGAAAAGCTCGTATTGCGCGTTGGTGACCGGCCAGCGGGCGAGGTAGAAGGCGCTCAGGTTGGTGGGGGAGACGGGTTGTTCGTTCGCCGCCGCCGCCGCGCGGTCGCTCCCCATGCGGAAGGTGCCCGAAGGGATGAGGAGCATCGGCGTGCCAAGGGTGTTGGTGTAGGGCGGGTATTTCCGTTTTTCCTCGGCCCGGTGAAGCGGCGAATCGACAAAGGCCGGCGCGCGGGGGATCGCTCTCCGTTCCGGGGCGGGAGCGGGCGCGGCGGCGGTGGGAGTCGAGGGGGTCGCCGGGGTGGCGAGCCGGGTGGCGGGGGTCGGCCCGGTTTCCCCGCGCATCCGGGCCTCCAGGTATTCGTCGATCACATCCTCCGCATCGCCGCCGGAGAGGCCGAGCGCCTCGCCCATGTTGCAGAAGGCGTCCCGCTGGTCGTCCGTCAGTTCGTCGATGCCCGAGAGCCAGAGCATCCGCATGAATTCCCCGGCGGGCGTGCTTTGCGCACCCGGGGCCGGGGCCGAAGCGGGTGTCGGCGTTTCGGCAGCCGGAGCGGGGGCCGTTCCGGTGGAAGCGACCGCGGTAAAGGGAAGATGCCGGGGCACCCGCTTGATCTTCTTTTCCGTCAGGGTCGCGTCGATGATTTGCTCCATCTCCTGGCGGGAAAGGCCCAGTTTTTCACCCGTGAGGTAGAGGCTGTCCTCTTCCTCCGCGTGAAGGGAACCGCTGGTCACCGAAAACTCCAGGAACTTCCCGAACTCGTCGAGCGCCTGTTCCCGCGCCTTGTTGAGCACGCCGGAGTCGATCTCCGCGCGTTTGGCCGGGTCGAGCAGGAGGGTGCGCGCTTCGGTCAGTTTGGCCGGGGCTTCGTCGAGGCCAAGCCGCAGAAGCTGGGCCATCGGGTTGCTCGGCTGGTTCTTGAGCGGAAGCTTCTTCTGCCACCAGACGAGAAGCTGCCGCCAGTTTTCCTCGATCTGTTCGGCGCTCGGGTTGCTCTCGAAATCGAGGCAGAGCCGCTCATACGGATTATTGGAAGTGTAATTTTTCCAGCCGTTCCATTTCAGGGGGTTGTCGGGTACCGGGTTGGGCAATGCCATGCAGTCTCCGGCCTCCTTATTCCACGCTGATCCGCATCAGGTCCGCCGTCGCCGTCTCCATTTCGGCGTCCGTCAGGCCGATATCCCGGGCGATCTTGACCTTGTTCTGGTTTCCGTAGGCATCCACGGTCACCTCCAGCACCTGGTTCTGGTCATACCGGTAGGTCAACTGCACCGGCGACCCCTTCGGCAGGAAGGGCGGCAGTTCCACGTCGCAGATGCCCAGCGGAATGCACTCGGAGGGGACGGTGCTCTCTCCCTCCACCACCCGGACGATCACGTTTTTCATGTTCGCCTTGGCCGTCCCGAAGGAGTTCTGAATCTCCGCCGGGATGGTGGTCGATTTCTTGATCATCGGGAAAACGTACTCTTCCATCTGCTCATCGTCCCAGAGGACGACGCCGAGCGTGTGGGTGGTGATGTTGGTGACGCGGACGAGCGCCCCGTCCGCGCTGGAAAATTTCTCCCGCGTCTCATCGGAAAGCAGCCGCTCGCCCCCCTTGTCCTCCTCGCCCAGCAGCACCAGCGTGGCCTGAAGGGCCGCCCCCATGGCCACCGCTTCGTCCGGGCTCACGTCTTCGGCGATCGGGCGGCCGCTCATCGTGCGGATCATCTCGCGCACGGAGGGCATCCGCGTCATCCCGCCGGTGAGCAGGATGCGGTCGATCTGGTTCCACTGAAGGCCCGATTCGCTCATGGCGATCTCGCAGATCGCCCGGGTGCGCTCGACGAGATGGCGGCAGCGCTTCTCGAACTCGTCGCGGGTCAGCTCGATCTTCAGGCTGTAGCCGGCGTAGCTGTGGACCAGTGTGGTGGAGTTGCGGCTTGAGAGCTGGATCTTGGCCGTCAGCGCCCGGTTGTAGAGATCCTGGTAGCTGTGGAGATCGAGCAGCGGGTTCTCGCCGAACTGGCGGTCGAACTCCTCGCTCACCCAGTTGACGATCACGTCGTCCCAGTCCTTCCCGCCCAGTTTGTGATCCCCGCTGCTCCCGAGCATCTGGATGTGATGCTCGGAGATGCGCATGATCGTCACGTCAAAGGTGCCTCCGCCGAGGTCGAAGACGAAGACGGTTTCGTTCCCCCCGTGCCGGTTGATCCCGTAGGCGAGGGCCGCTGCGGTCGGTTCGTTGAGGATTTGCAGGACGTTGAACCCGGCCAGTTGCCCGGCGTGCATCGTGGCCGTCCGCTCCACGTCGCTGAAATAGGCGGGGACGGTGATCACCGCGTCCGTGATCGCGCAGCCGAGGAATTTCTCCCCGTCCTGCTTGAGCTTGCGCAGCACCAGGGCGGAAAGCTCCTCCGCCGACCAGCTTTTCCCGGCGAACTCCCGGTGAAACTCGCTCTTGCTCTTGCCGATCTCCCGCTTGATGAAATCGACGATCTTCTCCGGCTCCGCCACGGCGTTCTGCTTGGCGGCGCTGCCGACGATGGCGGTGTTGCCGTCGAAGAGGATGACCACGGGGGTGATCCGCTCGCTTTCGGCATTCGGGATGATCTGTCCCTTGCCGTTTTCGTCAATGTGAGCAATGCCGCAAAAGGTGGTTCCGAGGTCGATCCCCACGGCCTTGCGCTTGCGGGCCTGGCCTTTGGCGGGTTCTGTAACGGTGGAATCGGGGAGGTTCATCACAGGAGAGGAGGAAGGTTCACGATAGCGTAACGGGCCAACCGGGTAAACCGAATTCCGGTTCCCCTATCCGTAAAACGCCCGAATTGCCTCCGTGAGCCCCTCAATATCATGCTTTTGGGCCTCAATATCGACCGAAAGACCGTGATCCCGCATCGCCTGCGAAGTGATCGGGCCGATACTGGCCGTTTTGAGGTGAGGCGGAAGAGGGAGGCGGAGCGCCATGAAATTCTCCACCGTGGAGGCGCTGGTAAAGGTGATGAGATCCGCCCCTTCCTCCCGGAAGCGGGCCACGCCGGTTCCGTCGGTTTCCGGAACGGTGCGGTAAGCGATCGCCTCGTCCACGATGGCCCCCATCCGGGTCAGTTCCGTGGCGAGGACGTTGCGGGCCGCCTCCGGCCGGATGATCAGTATTTTTTCGTTTTCCACGCTGCATTCCTCCTTGAAAGCTTCCACCACCGCCTCCGCCACCGCCTTTTCGGGCTGGAGATCGACCTGAAGGTGAAACTGCCGGATACGCTCCGCCGTGGCGGGGCCGATCGCGGCGATCCGGACGCCGCCGATCTCCCGGGCGTCCTTGTAGATTTTATAAAAGAGATCGAAAAAGGCATCGACACCGTTGGGGCTCGTGAAGATGAGCCAGGAATAGGTGTGGGCGTCCTGAACCATCTGGCCGAATTCCAGCAGGTTCTGCGGCGGCTCGATCCGGATGGTGGGAAGCTCCCGCACGTCCGCCCCCAGCTCCCGAAGCCGGGCGGAGAGCGCCCCGGCCTGCCGGCGCGTGCGGGTGACGACGATCCGTTTGCCGAAAAGCGGCCTCGTTTCAAACCAGTTCAACTGGTCGCGCAGGTTCACGACTTCGCCGAGCACCGCCACCGCCGGGGCCTTGAACCCGGTCTCCGCCACCTGTGCGGCGATGGTGGCGAGCGTCCCCCGGAGCGTCCGTTGCCGCCCGGTGGTCCCCCAGCGCACCAGCGCGATCGGCGTCTGCGGATGAGCCCCCTCTTCCAGCAACCGGGCGGTGATCTCCGCGATCCGCTTGACTCCCATGAGGATCACTTTCGTGCCGGTCTGCCCGGCGAGGGCGGCGTAGTCGAGGGAGGAATCCTCCTTGGAAGGGTCTTCGTGACCGGTGAAAAGGGTAAGCTGGGAGTTGTGCCCCCGATGGGTTACGGGAATCCCGGCATAGGCCGGGGCGGCGATCGCGGAGGAAACCCCCGGGATGATCTCGAACGGGAGCCCCGCTTCCGCCAGCGCGGCGGCTTCCTCCCCCCCGCGCCCGAAGAGGAACGGGTCCCCTCCCTTGAGGCGGACCACCCGCTTTCCGGCGGCGGTTTTTTCCACCAGCAGGGCGTTGATCTCGTCCTGCAAAAGGGTGTGATCCCCCGCCTTTTTCCCTGCGTAGACCCGTTCCGCCCCGGCGGGCGCCCAGGCGAGGAGTTCGGCGTTGCAGAGGTAGTCGTAGACTACGACGTCCGCCGTTTCGATCAGGGAACGCGCCCGGAGAGTCACCAGCCCGGGGTCACCCGGCCCCGCGCCGGTGAGATAACAAATGCCTTGGGGTTTCGTCATAAATCAGAGATGCCGGAAAAGGTCGAGCGCCACCGCCTCGGGCGTTTCCCCGCGGGCGATCGCGTGGCGGGGCGGTTCTCCCGGGGCTCCGAAAAGAATCGCTTCGAGCACCAGTTGCGTCCCTTCCTCCCGGGAGGCGACGCCGACGGGCAGGTTGCAATCCCCGGCGAGCAGCCGCATCAGTTCGCGTTCCGCGCGGATCGCCCGCCACGTCGGCTCATGGTTGGCCGGGGCGAACCGGGGCGCGTCGGCCCGGCGGGTCTGGAGGGCGATCGCCCCCTGCCCGATGGCAGGGAGGATTTCCAGCAGGGAGGTGTAAAAGCGACCGTGCTCGGATTCGATCACCCCCGTTTCCGGCCGGACCCCGAGGCGATCGAGCCCCGCCTGCGCGAGCACCGTTCCGGCGAGGCTCGCCGATTCGCGCAGTTTGCGGAGGCGGGTCTGCACGTTGCCGCGGATTTCCTCGATGCGCAGGTCGGGCCGCTTCCAGAGGATCTGCCGGGCCCGGCGCACGCTGCTGGTGCCGATCACCGCGCCACGGGGCAGGTCCGCGAGCGTCGCGGGGGCGCGGGTGATGAGCACATCCCCCGTGGCCGCCCGCGGGAGCACGGCGGCGATCGTCAGTTCTTCGGGCATTTCCCCCGGCATGTCCTTGCAGCTATGGACCGCCACGTCGATCGTTCCGGAAAGAAGCGCCTCCTCCAGTTCCTTGGTAAAAAGCCCCTTCGCGCCGGAGGGGGTGCTGCGGATCAGGCTCAGGTCGTGCTTCCGGTCACCGGAGGTGGTGATGATGCGGGTTTCCGGTTCGATGCCCGGAAAATGAGGGCGAAGGGCGGCGGCGGCCAGCCGGGACTGCGCGAGGGCGAGGGCGCTCCCGCGCGTGCCGAGGACGAGACGTTGGTTCATGCTTCCTTGGAGATTACCGGGAAATGGATGGAATGCCGCTGCGCCGGGTCCGCCGTCAGCCATTCATGAAATTCGCGGACATGGCGGGCGATCAGGTCTTCGCACCGGGCGATCTCCCGGTGCCGGACGGCCAGCCCCTGATTGGCGATGGCCCGCAGGGAATCAATATCGTAGAGGTAGACCCCCTCCAGATGGTTCACGGCGGCGTCCACGTCGCGCGGCACCGCCAGATCAATCACGAAAAGCGGGCGGTTCGGGCGGCGGTGCATCACGGGAGCGAGCTTTTCCGGGGTGACAATGGCGTGCGGAGCCGCGGTGGAGGAGATCAGGATGTCGATTTTTGAGAAATGGCGGTCCCATTCGTCGAAATGAATCGCGCTTCCGCCCATCTCGCCCGCGAGCCGGGCGGCGCGGTCGTAGGAACGGTTGGAGACAAAGAGACTCTTCACCCCCCGGCTCTGGAGCGCCCGGGCGGTCAGTTCACTCGTTTCCCCCGCCCCGAGGATCATCACCCGGCACGGAGCCAGGCTGCCGAAAATCTTTTCCGCCAGATCCACCGCGACCGATCCGACGGAGACGGCGCCCCGGGTGATCGAGGTTTTCGTACGGACCTCCTTCGCCACGTTGAAGGCGCGCTGGAAGAGTTTGTTGAGGTGGCGCGCCGTGGTCCCCGCGCCGGAGGCGGTGGCGTAGGCCTTCTTGATCTGGCCGAGGATTTCCGTCTCCCCGATCACCATCGATTCCAGCCCGGAGGCGACGCGGAAAAGGTGGTCGATGGAGGCCGGGCCGTTGAGGATGTAAAAGGGCTCCCGTTCCGCCGGGAGTTCGGAGGCGGCGAGGCCGTTGCCGTTGCCGTTGGCGTGAACGGGCGAGCGTTCCTCCAGATACGCCCGCAGGGAGGCAAGCGCCTCCGGGGCATTCGGGGAAGCGGCGTAAAACTCCACCCGGTTGCAGGTGGAGACGATCACCGACTCCGCGATCCCGGGCAACGCCCCGATCTCCCGGGAGATGCGGGAGAGCTGGCTCTCCGAAACCGCGAACCGTTCGCGGACTTCCACACTGGCGGTCTGATGGCTTACGCCCAGGCAGAGAACATTCATATCCGTGTCCGTTCCACGAGGTAATTGAGCCCCCAGAGGGCCGTGATGGAAAGGGAAAAGGCGACGATGGAAAGGAGGGCGATCCGTCGCGGCCCCGCCCGCCGCGCGAGCAGGATGGCCAGGTAGATCGCCCACATCACCCCGCCCCAGGCGAGCTTCACCGGGTTGAGGCTGGCGTGCACCATAAACCCGGAGAGCAGCCCCACCGTCAGCAGCAGCACCCCGGCGAGAAGCAGCCGGTGGTTGGCCGTGGCGAGATGGGTGATCGGCGGCATCTCAAAGAAGAATGAGGAATGGAAGTGATGGGTTTTCAACTGGCGTTCCTGAATGAGATACATCCCTCCGGCCACGCTTGCCATGGCAAATGCGCCGTAGGCGATAATGGAAAGCGCCGCGTGGGTTTCCAGCCACGGGTCGGAGCCCATGGAGGGGCGCGGGACGTCCCGGATCGGCGCGAGCAGCGCCACCGTCTGGATGAGCACCACCAGCGGCGAGGTGAACGCCCCGAGGAGCGAAAGCCGGTAGGCCGGGCCGACCAGCAGGTAGAGCAGGACGATCGACCAGCTCAGGAAAATGAGGATTTCAAAAAAATTCGTCAACGGACACCGCCCGATCGCCTGGCCCCGGATATGGAGAAACCAGGTCTGGAGGAGGAACCCGAGCGCCATCGTCACGAGATTGAAGCGCGACAAACGATGCCCGCCTGTCTTGAGCATGTACGCCGTGTACAGGAAGCTGAGCAGGAAGCAGAAGGTCGCGAGGATGAGTGGCAGCCGGTCCATTTCGGATGGGAAGGCGGGAATTTACCACTATTAACGTTGGTAATGCAAGGCGCGGAAAAGGGGGCTGCCGGGCTGCGGGGAGAGAGGGGGGCTTCGTTGGCCGAAATCCAATCCTTTCAGGACTGAGCCGGTTATGAGAACTGGCTCCCCATGTGTGACTTTCAACGACTTTCCGGCAGAGAGTCGGATTTTCATAAGTGACTGATTATGAACATCTAATCGAACTCGGGAAAAACAGGGTAGGCTTCTCCATGTTGATGAAATTTCAAATTGTCCCTTAATGTGAGCGACGGCACCACGATTTACTGGAAAAGGCGGAAATCAACCTTTGAGTTGAGATTTCAATTCTATCAATTTGAGAAACAGGCCGGGTTTTCTGATCGGGCAAGTTCGATTTGAGATGCAAATCGTTTTTGAGTTTTGCGGTTCCCCCGAGGAATATGTTGCTACCGCAGCGCATAAAAAGGTTCTACCGCCTTCCAAATGTCCAGCTTGTGGCAGCCCGGAGTCGTTCGAACCGTTGGGCTACTACACGCGTGGCCTCAGCAAAAGAGGATCGCCGGGGGTGATGTCCATACCGATTCGGCGATTCCGGTGCATCAAATGCCCGATATCCGTCAGCCTGCTCCCAAACTTCGCCCAGCCCTACCGGCTGGTCAGAAACGAAACCATTCAAAAGTTCTTTGACGGCGACCACCATTCCAATGATGTGCGTCGATGGGATTACCTGTTGCGGCGCTACAAGCGCCGGTTTTGTAACTGGTTTCCTAAACTGCTTCTCCGTGTGGCGACTTGCTTGGGCCGCCCTCCGCCCATGAATGCCGCAGATGGGTTCTGGACAATGTTCAAAAAATGGTGGGGGCCTCTGGCCATTGCCACGGAACGGCTAGTCAGCGGATTTTGGGTGACGGCGTTCGGGGTATACAGATGCCATGAAGTCCCCTCAAACTGAATGATGGGAAATACAGCCACGACTTCCGGGTTCATCCCCACACAACTGGTTTGTTTTCAGGAACGTCGATCGAACGTAAGTCCATCTCCGTGAATGAACAGCGCATCTTGGAACCAGACGTTTGAGGCACGATTCGTCATCAATTTATCAAAATGTGGCGAAAACACTGAACCGACAGACAACAGCTCTCTGCGTTTTACCGGAGCATTGAGGGCTTCAGGCGAGGTATACCCGCAAGACCGAAAGATCCGCTGCAAAATCCCACGGGTTCGACTTAAATCCGGTGGCGCCGGTTTTGCTCTTTCCAGCCATGGGAGGCCAGGTCCGCGGGACGGAACAATGCCACCGTATTGCTCATCCATGTCACAATATTTCCTCGCAACCCCCATTTTTCCCCGAAATTTCCATGAGTGATCCGGCTGAGAACCCTCACCTGACTTGCGCCGCGGCCTACGTGCGAATGTCCACGGAGCACCAACGATACTCCACCAGCAACCAGATGGACACCATCCGGGAATACGCTGCCTGCCGTGGAATGAAGATCGTCAGGATCTATTCCGACGAGGGCAAGAGCGGCCTCAGCATAAAGGGGCGGGATTCGCTAGGGTTGATGATCTCGGATGTAGAGAGCAATGCAGCCGGTTTCTCCTGTATTCTGGTTTACGACGTAAGCCGTTGGGGGCGGTTTCAGGATGCGGACGAGAGCGCCTACTACGAATACATTTGCCGGAGGGCCGGAATCTCGGTCCACTACTGTGCCGAAGAGTTCGAAAACGACGGCAGTCCGGCGTCTACTATTGTCAAAACGGTGAAGCGGGCGATGGCCGGTGAATACAGCCGTGAATTGTCCTCAAAAGTGTTCCAAGGAGCCTGTCGTTTGATCCAGATGGGCTACAAGCAGGGTGGCACCGCCGGATTTGGTTTACGCCGAATGCTCATTGATCAGAGCGGTCAGCACAAAGGCGTCCTAAAGATCGGGGAACACAAGAGCCTGCAAACCGACCGGGTAATTCTGGTGCATGGCCCCGAAGAGGAAGTCACCACGGTGCGGTGGATGTATGATGCTTTCGTCCACCAGGAGCTTCCGGAATCCGAGATTGCGGCGATCCTCAACACTAAAGGGGTGCGCACGGATTTCGACCGCGAATGGACCCGGGGAACCGTGCACCAGGTTCTGACCAACGAAAAATATATCGGAAACAACGTCTATCACCGAACTTCTTTTAAGTTAAAGAAAAAGCACATCTCAAACCCTCCCGACCGATGGATTCGTGCCGAAGGCGTATTCGAAGGAATCGTAACGCCTGCACTCTTTTTATCGGCACAAGAGATCATCATCGAAAGAAGCCGGAAATTTACCAACGATGAAATGCTTGAAAAGCTAAGGGGTGTCCAGCAACAGCATGGCCGAATCTCTGGCATCCTTATCGACGAATGTGAAAATATGCCGTCAAGCGCGGCTTTCCGTCACCGCTTCGGGAGTCTCATCGCAGCCTACGCACTCATCGGGTACTCACCGCAGATTGATTATCGTTTTATTGAGGTAAACCGCACGCTGCGCCGACGGCATCCCGAACTCGTCGCCGATGTCATTGCCCAGATCGAGGCCATGGGCGGAAATGTCGCCCAACATGAGCAGACCGATTTGCTGGTCGTAAATCATGAATTTCGAGCCTCCATCGTGCTTTGCCGACATCAGACGACCATGCGCGGCGCGTCCCGATGGGTCATCCGCCTGGATGAATCGTTGCGGCCCGACATCACCGTCGCCGTCCGCATGAATTCAACCAACGAGGGCATCCTGGATTACTATCTCCTCCCGGCCATTGATATAACGTGGGAGAACCTCCGAGTTGCGGAAGATAACGGCATCTATCTGGACGCCTATCGGTTCCAGACGCTCGATTTCCTTTTCCACATGGCAGCGAGAACAACCATCCAACAAGCAGCATGAACGAAACAGTTACACTGATACCCATCGACCGGATTCGGATTCTGAACCCTCGAGCGCGCGACCGGAAGAAATTCGAAAAAATCGTTCAAAACATTCAGAACCTCGGTCTGAAGAAGCCAATCAAGGTAAGCCGTCGCATCGTCAAAAATGGGGAAGAACCGGGTTACGACCTGGTTTGCGGACAAGGGAGAATCGAGGCCTTTCAGGCGTTGGGTCAGACCGAGATACCTGCCGTGGTTGTGGAGGTTTCCAAGGAAGATCGCTTGCTGATGAGTCTGATCGAAAACATGGCGCGGCGTTTTCCGGCTCCGATGGACCTGATCGATGAAATTGAACGGCTGTCCGCAGCCGGATACAGCAACGTTGCCATCGGCAAAAAGCTGGACATCACCGACAGCCTCGTCGGCGGGCTCATCTCGCTGAAAAGCACTGGAGAGGAGCGGCTCCTTGATGCGGCCCTGAAAGGTAAAATCCCTCTTGGAGTGGCCATCGACATTGCTAAAGCAGATTCGATCGAGGCGCAGCGAGAACTTCTCAAGGCGTATGAAAATAAGCAACTTAACCATGCCGCCATCAGGACGGTGCGCCGTGTGATCGAGCAAAGGCGCTTCCTTGGGAAGCACTTGCACAGCACCCGTAAAGAGGGAAAGGGCCCGCACACCACCGCGGACGGGTTAGTCAATACGTTCCGGAAAGAAACCCAGCGACAGAAGGTTATGATTAAAAAGGCAAAAATCTGTGAGGCGACTCTGATGTTCCTCGTGACCGGCTTCAAACGGTTGCTTGAAGACGAGAATTTTATCAATCTTCTCCGCGCCGAGAATCTCAGGACCATGCCGAAATACCTGGCCGGGCGGATAAAGTCTGATACGGGGAGGGCAGCATGAGTAAAACAAAGGTCGGATTCGAGTTCGAGCGAATCAAGCTGCCAGTTTCGCAACTCCTGCCGGTGCGCCACCTTGTCCAGCCGGAAAAGAAAGTCATTCGATACCGGTCTATTCTCTCTTCGATCAGAGAAGTCGGAATCATCGAACCTTTGATGGTCTATCCTCAAAAGGGGAATGATAAATATTTCCTCATCATGGACGGCCACCTCCGATTCTATGCCCTGAATGAACTTGGGATCAACGAAGTCGAGTGTCTGATTTCCACCGAAGACGAGAGCTTCACTTATAACGCACGGATCAGCCGGTTGTCGCCTATCCAGGAACATGCCATGATCACCAAGGCTGTAAAAAATGGGGTGGCCGTCGAGCGGATTGCTGCCGCCTTGGACATGGATGTTAAGAAAATCAAATCCCGCCTCAACATGCTGCGAGGTATTCACGAGGAAGCCGTCGATTTACTGAAAGACAAGCAGATCAGTGCGCTGGTTTTCCGGATTCTCAAACGCGTGACACCAGTTCGGCAAATCGAGATCGCCGAACTCATGGTCAGCGCTAATAATTTTACGAAGGGGTATGCAGAGGGGCTTTTCATGGGAACAGCAAAAGATCAGTTGGTCGATCCTCAAAAGCCGAAAACCAAAGCCCTCCCTCCTGAGGAGATTGCCAAGATGGAGTCAGAAATGGAGTCGCTCGAACGAGACTTCAAATCCGTCGAAAACGAATATGCGGAAAACATGCTCAATCTCACGGTGATCCGTGGTTATCTAAAGTGTCTCCTTGAAAATGCGAAGGTTGTGCGGTTTCTTTCCTCAAAGCACCAGGATATCTTCCCGGAATTTCAACGGATTGCGGCGGCCGACAGTATTTGATTGCGGAATCGACGCTGTATTTGGGCCGACCAGATAGGCAAATTTCTGTAATTTGTGGAGTGGAGATAGGGGAAATGATTAAGGGGCTTTGGACAAAAGCCCGTCGCTTTCAGGCTTGCCTGATGCGGTGACGCGAACGGTGCGCGCGCCAGAGCAGGCCCGCCCCGAGCAGCCCCAGAAGGCCGAACCGGGGCTCAGGGATGGGGGCGACGGTGATCGCCCCGCTTCCGTTGACAAAGAAGGAGCCGAGCCCGAGCGTGGAGAAAGCGCTGTAGTCATAAACCCCCGGAGCGATGAGGGCCTCGTCGATCTGGAGGGAACGGACGGTAAGGTCATGGCTCAGGTTAACCTTCCCGCCGGATTCCACGATCAGGTGCTGGAGCAACTGGTCGGAGGCGAAGTTGTAGGTGAACTCAACGATCCCATAGGCCACCGTCATCGCTCCGGAGTAGGTGTTCGCCGCGTTGGTGAAGATCACCGAATTGGTCAACGTTGCCGTACTGTCTCCGATCGTGAGCGGGCCGGCGCCCCAGAGGAGGGAATCCACCTGAAGGTTTCGGACAAAACCTCCGCCCCCCGGAGTGATGGTGGAACCGGTCCCGGTGATCTGAAGTCCGCCGGAGACAATGTGCAGCGCGTTGTTGGCGCCGCCGGGGCCGCCATTGCGAAGGGTTCCGCCATTGAGAATGAGATGACCAATGGCCACCGTTGCCCCGCTGGTGTTCATTTTGGTCTGTAACATGCCTCCGCTTTCAATCGTCAGGGAATCCCCCCCGAAAGTATAGTTTAGATCGTTCCCGCCCGGGGTTCGCAAATTCATCGTCGTCGGCGTAACGTAATCGTTCCCTGCCGATGGGGTATGCGTACCGGATATCCAGGTGTTGCCGGTTGACCAGTCCTGGCCAAAGGCGTTCGTCGCCTGTTGCGTGATGACGGCAGCCTGTGCCGGGAAAGCGGCGATCAGCCCCAGAGACAGGGCGAGCAAACCAATATCGTGTCGATTTATCCAGCGGGGAAATGATTTCATTGTGCCACGATAAAACGGTTTTGTGATTGCCCTCAAACAGAGAGAACGTTACCGTAACGTAACCCAATGCCTCCCCTGCGCGTCAATCTTGATGCCATCGCCCGCCGTGTCGGGGTCTCCCGCATGAGCGTTTCCCGCGCGATCAACGGGCAGAAAGGAATCTCGGAGTCCACCCGGCTGCGGATTCTCAAAGTCTGTCAGGAGATGAACTATTCCCTTCTGCCACAAATTTCCGCGGCGATGCGCTACGTCCGCTCCCCGGGGGATGTATCGTGGCGGGGTTCCATCGGCCTGATCAACACGTTTGATCCCGCCCGCATCGTCTGCGGGGTTCACGGCACCTACGGGCGGATCATTGAAGGCGCGAAGGCGGAAGCCTTCCGGCTCGGTTACGGGCTGGAGATTTTCCACGCGCAGGAGCCGTGGCAACAGGGGCGCCGCCTTACCCAGAAGCTGCTCGATTGCGGGGTGCGTGGCATTATCCTTGGCCCTCACCCCACGCCGAAAGCCCGGCTGGAGCTGGACTGGAGCCATTTTACGACGATCGCCATCGGCTACTCGCTGCCCGAGCCGGAACATCATCGGATCATGTCCGATCTGGTCGGCGGGATCGTGCAGGTCTGCGACGGGCTTCGCGCTTTGGGTTACCGAAGGATCGCGCTGGTGATTCCCGAGGGCTACGACCAGCGCACCTGCCATCTTTTCACCTCCGGCTACCTCGGCTGGCAGCGGCGTTGCCAGCCCGGGAGCGATCCGCTTCTTCATCTTTGGGCCGATTTTCCCGCGGGCGAGCGGTCGCTCCGTTACTGGTTGCGCAGGACCCGGCCCGACGCGCTGGTGAGCTATTTCCCTCCGATGACGCTTTTTGAACGCTGGGGCCTGCACATTCCCGAAGAGGTCGGGATGGCCCACCTCGATCTGGAATCGACAGGAGGGGATTTCAGCGGTCTGTATCAGAACCAGGGAAGCATGGGGGCCATAGCGGTTCATCGGCTCACGGCTCAACTGGCGGCGGCCGATTTCGGCATCCCCCGGGAGCCGACGATCACCCTCGTCCGCGGTCATTGGGTCGCGGGAGCAACGACGCGAGCCCTCCTCCCGGTGGCCGGAGAAAAAGGAAGGCGATCAAAATGAGATCCATCGGTAAAACCGGTGGCATCGGATTCGGACTCAGGCTCCCCATGATCGGGAAAAGCCGGTTAAGCCCTACCGTTACGAGGTCCTCCCGACCTTCTCGAACGTCAGCACTTCATTCGGCGCGTCCACGCGGATGGTATCCCCATCGCTGAACCGCCCTTCGAGCAGTTCCAGGCTCAGCGGATCAAGCAGCGAACGCTGGATCGCCCGCTTGAGCGGACGCGCGCCGTAAACCGGGTCGTACCCCTCGGTGGCGAGGAATTTTTCCGCTTCGGGAGTCACCTGCAAATGGATATTGCGCTCTTCCAGGCGCCGGGCGACGCGCTGAAGCTGGATGCCGACGATCCGGGAAAGCTCGCTCTCGCTGAGCCGGTCAAAGGTGATGATCTCATCCACCCGGTTGAGGAACTCCGGCCGGAAATGTCCGCGCAGCGCGTCCATCACCTTCGCCTCCCGCTGCTCCGGGTTTCCTTCCTCCAGCAGGTACTGGCTGCCGATGTTTGAGGTCATGATGATGACGGTGTTCTTGAAATCGACCGTGCGCCCCTGTCCGTCGGTGATCCGCCCGTCATCGAGCACCTGCAGGAGCACGTTGAAAACGTCGTGGTGCGCTTTCTCGATCTCATCGAAGAGGACGACGGAGTACGGCTTGCGCCGGACCGCCTCCGAAAGCTGCCCTCCTTCCTCGTACCCGACATAGCCGGGAGGTGCGCCGATGAGCCGGGCCACGGTGTGTTTCTCCATGTACTCGCTCATGTCGATGCGCACGAGGTTGTTTTCGTCATCGAAAAGAAACTCCGCCAGCGCCCGGGCCAGTTCCGTCTTGCCGACGCCGGTCGGTCCCAGAAAGATGAAAGAGCCGATCGGGCGATTCGGGTCGCCCAGCCCGCTGCGGGAACGGCGGACGGCGTTGGAGACGGCGACGATCGCCTTGCGCTGGCCGATCACCCGCTGGCCGAGGCGCTCCTCCATCTGCACGAGCTTCTCGCGTTCCCCTTCCTGAAGCCGGGAGACGGGGATGCCCGTCCAGCTTGAGACGACTTCGGCGATATCCTCCTCCGTCACCTCTTCCTTGAGCATCTGCCGCCCGCCTTCCTGCACTTCGCCCAGCCGGGCGTTGTGCGCCTCCAGCTTTGCGACCACTTCCGGGATGCGTCCGTACTGCAACTCGCTCGCCTTGCCGAGGTCCCCCCGCCGCTGGGCCTGTTCGAGTTCCAGCCGCAACCCTTCCAGCTCCTCCTGAAGCTTGCGCGACTGGTCGATCTCCCCCTTCTCGCTCTGCCACTGGGCCTTCATCCGGGCGCTCTCTTCGCGCAGGTCCGCGAGTTCCCTTTCGATCCGCGCCAGCCGTTCGCGGCTCGCCTCGTCCTTCTCCTTCTTGAGCGCCTGCCGCTCCATCTCCAGTTGCATGATCTGGCGCTCCACCTGGTCGATCTCCGTCGGCATGGAATCCAGCTCGATCTTGAGGCGCGAGGCGGCTTCGTCCACGAGATCGACCGCTTTGTCCGGCAGGAAACGATCCGAGATATAACGGTGGGAAAGGACCGCCGCGGCGACCAGCGCGGCGTCCTGAATGCGCACGCCGTGGTGCACCTCGTAGCGTTCCTTCAGCCCGCGCAGGATGGCGATGGTATCCTCCAGACCCGGCTCGTCCACCATCACCGGCTGGAAGCGCCGCTCCAGCGCCGCGTCTTTCTCGATGTATTTGCGGAATTCGTCGAGCGTCGTCGCCCCGATCGTCCGGAGTTCCCCCCGGGCAAGCTGCGGCTTGAGCATGTTGGAGGCGTCCACGGCTCCCTCCGCCGCCCCGGCTCCCACGATGGTGTGGAGTTCATCAATGAAAAGGATCACCTCGCCCTCGGAATCGGTCACTTCCTTGAGGAACGCCTTGAGCCGATCCTCAAACTCGCCGCGAAACTTCGCCCCCGCGAGCATGGAGCCGATATCCATGGCGATGATCCGCTTGTTCTTGAGCGATTCGGGCACGTCCCCGCTCACGATCCGGCGGGCCAGCCCTTCGACGATGGCTGTCTTCCCCGTTCCCGGTTCGCCGATCAGCACCGGGTTGTTCTTCGTGCGCCGGGAGAGCACCTGCATGACGCGGCGGATCTCGTTGTCCCGGCCGATCACCGGGTCGATCTTCCCGCGCCGGGCCGCTTCCGTGAGGTCGCGCCCGTATTTTTCGAGGCTCTGGTATTTGCCTTCCGGGTTCTGGTCGGTCACCCGCTGGGAACCGCGCACCTGCACGAGCGCCCCCATCAGCTTGTCCCGGGTGATCCCGGCCTCCTTGAGCAGCCGGGCCGCCGCGGTGTTGCCCTCGCTCACGGCCAGCAGGAAATGCTCCGCGCTCAGGTATTCGTCCTTCATGCGGGTCATCTCCCGCTCGGCGTTCTCCAGTGTCGTCTTGAGTTCCGCGCCGATGAAAATCTGGCTGGAGCCGTGGACCTTCGGGCGGCGTTCCAGCTCGGCCCGGAGTTTTTCAGTGAGCGGGGCCACCGAGACGCCGAGCTTTTCCATCAGCGGGCGGGTCACCCCTTCTCCCTGGTCGAGAAGGGCTAGGAGCACCCCTTCGTTGCCGAGTTCCTGCTGCCCGTTTCGGGAGGCTTCATCCTGTGCGACGTGAAGCGCCTCCTGCATCTTGGCCGTCAATTTGTCCAGTCTCATAGATCCGGTGAAATAAGGTGGAAAAGGTGTGGTTTTTTCTATTTTAAGGGCACTTGGGAAAGCTGCAACTCCCCTTTGTATCGCTTTGCACCCATAATTCGTTCGACGAACCCGGAAAACCTTGCATAACCTTCAATTTTTTCCACAAATCGAACGTTCCAATCCGATTTATAACCGATCGCCATGACTATCCCGACCTTCCTTTTCACCCTTGCCCAGGCCGTCACCGAGGCTCCGGGCGGTTCGCCCGCCGGTACGCCACCCGCCATGCCGGCCCCCAGCGCCGTGGGAGCGATCCTCCCCTTCATCCTCATCGCAATCATCTTCTACTTCCTCATCATCCGCCCGCAGCAGAAGCGGATGAAGGAACATCAGACGCTGGTCGCCTCCGTGAAAACCGGGGATGAGATCGTCACCAACAGCGGGATTCACGGGATCGTCACCAACGTCAAGGACGCCACGCTCATGGTGAAAGTGGCCGACAACGTGAAGATCGAGTTCGACAAATCCGCCGTGGCCAAGGTGGAAAAGGCCGCGAACTGACCGCTGCGGTTGTGCCGCCGCAGGGGGGGCCGGACCTCATATGAAAACGACGCTCTTGCAGGTCGGGCTGGTAGCCGCCGGGGGAGCTGTCGGTTCCGTCGCCCGTTTTCTGGTCGCGACGTGGGGCGGTGGTATCTGGGGCACCCGTTTCCCATGGGGAACGCTGCTGGTCAACCTCGCCGGCTGTTTTGCCATCGGGGTCTTCGCGGCCCTGAGTGTGAAGCTCCGGTGGATGTCCGCCCCGCTCTGGTGCCTGCTCGTCCCGGGGTTCGCGGGCGGGTTCACGACCTTTTCCTCCTTCGGGCTGGAGACCTTCCAGCTTCTGCGCCAGCAGGCGTGGATTCCGGCCGGGAGCTACGTTTCCGCCAGCCTGATCGGCGGGCTCCTCTTCCTCTGGCTCGGGTACGCGCTGGTGCCTCCGTTTCGGGGTTGACGTTCGCGGGCGCGGTTTTATTTATTCAACCTCCCTTCCCGGGAGTCCCGGGGAGCCCATCCTTTTTCCCAAAATCTTATGAGCACGATCGAAAAGCATTCATTCCAGGCGGAAATCGCCCAGTTACTCGACATCGTCATCCACTCGCTTTACACCGACAAGGAGATCTTTGTCCGCGAGCTGATCTCCAACGCGGCGGATGCCACCGAAAAGCTCAAGTTCGAGCAGACCTCCGGCAAGGAAGTCTTCGAGCCGGACGCTCCGCTCTCCATCCGGATCACCACGGACGAGGAGGCCAAAACGATCACCTTCACCGACGCCGGGATCGGCCTCACCCACGGCGAACTGATCGAAAACCTCGGCACCATCGCGCATTCCGGCTCCCGCGCCTTTCTCGAACAGATCCGCAACCAGCAGGCGGACGCCAGCCTGATCGGGCAGTTCGGCGTCGGTTTTTACTCCGCCTTCATGGTGGCGGACAAGGTGACGGTCACCACCCGTTCCGCCCGGCCCGATGAACAGGGCTACCGGTGGGAATCCGACGGGAAAACCGGCTACGAGATCGAATCGGTGGCCGACCTCCCCCGGGGAACGAAGATCGTCCTCCATCTCAAGGACGAAACGTACGCGAAGGGGCCGGAGATCGAGTCGATCATCAAGCGGTACTCGAACTTCGTCCCGTACCCGATCGAGCTCAACGGCCAGGTGGTCAACACCGTGCAGGCGATCTGGACCCGGAGCAAAAACGAGATCACCGAAGAGGAATACACCCAGTTTTACGAATACATCGGCCACGACAGCGAAGCGCCGCTCTACCGGCTGCACTTCAACGCGGACGCGCCGCTCTCCATCCGTTCGCTCCTCTTTGTCCCCTCGCGCAATATCGAGAAATTCGGGATGAGCCGGGCGGAATCCGAGGTGCATCTCTACTGCCGCAAAGTGCTCATCGAGGCGAAGGCGAAGCAACTCTTCCCCGAATGGCTCCGGTTCCTCAAGGGGGTGGTCGATAGCGAAGACCTGCCGCTGAACATCTCGCGGGAGACGATGCAGGATTCCGCCCTCATGCAGAAGCTCAACCGGGTGCTCACCGGCCGCTTCCTCAAGTTTCTCGACGAGGAAGCCAAGAGCGACCCCGCGAAATACGCCACCTTCTTCGAGGAACACGGCGGGTTTCTCAAGGAGGGGGCCGTTACGGATTACGAACACCGCGAGGCGCTCTCGAAGCTCCTCCGCTTTGAGTCGTCCTTCACCGGCAAGGGAGAGGTGACTTCGCTGGCCGATTACGTCGGGCGGATGCTCGAAGACCAGAAGGAGATTTACTTCATCCTCGCCCCGAACCGGGACGCCGCCGAGGCAAGCCCGTACTACGAAGTGCTGCGGGAGAAGAAGTTCGAAGCGCTCTTCCTCTACGATCCGCGGGATGAATTCGTGATGGATCACCTGCGGGAATTTGATGGCAAACCGCTCCGCGCCGCGGAGAAGGCCGATCTCTCGCTGGAGCGGGAGGCGACCGCGCTTACCGAAGAGGAGGCCAAGGCGCTCGCCGCCTTCATCAAGGAGACGCTGGGGGAAAACGTCAACGAGGTGCGCCCCTCCAAGCGGCTCGTCGGCAGCCCGGCCATCGCGGTGGAGAGCGACAAGTTCATGACCTCGAGCATGCGCCGGATGATGAAGGCGATGAACCGTGAAGGGGGCGGCTTCGACCCGAAGCCGGATCTGGAGATCAACCCGGATCACCCGATGGTGGCGCAGCTTGAGCGCATCCGCCACGCGGACGCCGCGCTCGCCGGGCAGGTGGCCGAGCAGATTTTCGACAACGCGCGGGTGGCAGCCGGGATGCTCGAAGACCCGCGGCAGATGCTCGAGCGGATGAACGAACTCCTGGAGAAGCTGCTCGCTTCCAAGGGCGAAGCGAAGTAAACGCCGCTCGCCAGCCGGGCGCTTTCGGGGTAGAATGGCGGGATGATCCAAATCCGGCTCCAGGCGCTCCGGCGGCGGTGGATGGCGCAGGCATTCTGCCGGGCGCTGGCCTGGGCGGTGCTCGGGGGGCTGGCGATCGCGCCGGGGCTCCTGTGGGCGCTTCCCACCGGGCGGGCCGTGGCGGTGATCCCCTGGCTGGGTGTCGCGGTGCTGGCCGGGGCGGCCCTCTGGACCTTCCGGCAACGCCCCACGCTGGCGGCGGTGGCGGCGGAGGTGGATCGTCGCGCGGGAACCCGCGACCGGCTCGGGGCGGCGCTGGCGTTTGCCGGGTCGGACGATCCGTTGCGCCGGGCGGCGGTGGCGGAATGCGAACGGGCGCTGGCCGGTTTTGATCTCGGCGGGAGCCTGCCGTGGCGCGTGCCCCGGGCGGTGCCGTGGATGGCGATTCCGCTTGCCTGCATCGCATGGCTCGCCTTCTTTGGCGCAGGCGGGGGGCCTGTCGGCGGCGGCGCGGCGGACGCGGCCACCCTGGCCGTGGCGGACCGGCTCGAATCACTGGCCGCCCGGGTCTCGCGGGAAGAGACCTCGGAGGCGCTTGCTGAAGCGTTGCGCAAGAGCGCCCACCATCTCCGCACCGAGGCCGTCGGGCCGGACGCCCGGCGCGAGATGCTGCGGGAGCTTTCCACGCTGGAAGAACTGGCGCGGGCCGCTCAGGGGGAATCCCCGATGGACGCCATGAGCGAAGCGTTTTCCGGGGAGGAAGGGGAACTCGGGGAGGCCGTGCGCCGGAACGATCCGCAGGCCGCCGCGCGCGCTCTGGAAAACCGGGGGACGGCTTCCGGGGCGATGGATGATGAAGCGCTCCGGCAGGCGCTCGAACGCCTCGCCCGCAAACAGAGCGGCGGAGCGTCGTCTCCGCTCGGGGAAGCCGCTTCCCGGGCGCTGGAGGCGATGAAACAGGGCAACCCTTCGGCAGCCACCGAAGCCATGCGGCAAATGGCCCAGGCATTGCGGGAGGGGGCGGGGCAGAAACAGGGGAAGAACGTGATGCAGGCGCTCGAAGAGATGAAAAACGGCGGGGTTCCGGCCATGGGCGAACCGCAGCCCGGCGAGGAGGGGGGCGATTCCCGGCAGGGGAGCGGCATCGCCATGGTGGAAGCGACGGGCGGCAACCCGGAACCCCGGGGGGCCACCGGCGCTTCCGCAAGCGAGGGAAGCACCCCCGGCGGCAACCCCGGCACCGAGCACGACGAAGGAAGCAAAGCCTCCCCCTTTGGGGACGCCACCCAGCCGGCGGGGCATGAACCGATGCAAACCCGCCTGCACGGATTGCTGGGCGAGGGGGAGACCCTGCAATCGCTCATCCCGACCCGCACGGAGGACCCGAAAGCGACCGCCGCCTATCAGGCGATCTACCGGGCGGCGGCCCCGGCGGCGGAAGAGGCGCTGGAGAGCGAGGCGATCCCGCTCGGTTCCCGGTTCCTGATCCGGCGCTATTTCGAGGCGATCCGCCCGTGATCGTCTTTCCCCGGAAAACGGCCGCGATGCAGATTTGAGTCGTTGGAAAAAGAGACCATCCCTTATACTCCGCGCCACCCATGAATCCTCCCGAAGCCGACACCGCCCAGTTCCGCGAACTTTTCCGCCGGATCGAATCCGAACTCCGCAAACGGATCGTCGGGCAGGAGCCGATCGTGGAAGGGGTGCTCGTCGCCCTTTTCGTTGGCGGCCATGTGTTGCTCGAAGGGGTGCCGGGGCTGGGCAAGACGATGCTGGTCCGCTCGCTGGCCGAGGTGACGAACCTTCATTTTTCCCGCATCCAGTTTACGCCGGACCTGATGCCTTCGGATATTGTCGGCACGAACCTGATCGCCGGAGAGGAAAACCGCGCCTTCCGTTTCCAGCCGGGACCGGTCTTTGCGAACCTCGTGCTGGCGGACGAAATCAACCGCGCCACGCCGAAGACCCAGAGCGCCCTGCTCGAAGCGATGCAGGAGCATCACGTCACCGTGGGCGGGGTGCAGCATCCGCTCCGGGAGCCGTTCCTCGTCCTCGCCACGCAGAACCCGCTGGAGATGGAGGGCACCTATCCGCTGCCGGAGGCGCAGCTCGACCGCTTCCTCTTCAAGCTGAAGGTCGCCTACCCGAGCGCGGAGGAGCTTCACGCCATTCTGGACCGGACCACCTCGGACACGGACGAAACGCTCTCCGGCGTCGCGGGCAGCGTGGACGACCTGCTCCGGTGGCGCGCCTTTGTCCGCAGCGTGCCGCTCACGCGCGAGGTGCAGGATTACGCCGTCCGCCTCGTTCTGGCGACGCACCCCGACCAGCCCGGGGCGGGGGAGGAGACCCGCCGCTTCGTCCGTTACGGGGCGAGTCCGCGGGGAGCGCAGGCGCTCATTCTGGCGGGAAAAATCTTCGCCCTCCTCGATGAACGCTTCCATGTCTCCCGGGCGGACATCGAAAAAGCCGCGCTCCCGGCCCTGCGCCACCGGGTCATGCTCAATTTCGAGGGCGAAGCCGAGGGAATCACCACGGACGCGCTCCTTGCCGGAATCATCACCGCACTCGCGCAGGGATGAAACCGGAACAAAAAAGAGATGGAAGCCGGGCGTTTTCCCGGTAACCTTCCTTTCCTTTCCCGCGCGGAAAACGCCATGCCCCTCCTCGAAGTCAAATCGCTCAAAACCTGGTTTCCGGTGTACGCCGGGCTGCTCCGGCGGCATGTGGACGACATCAAGGCGGTCGATGATGTCAGCTTTGTTGTAGAGCAGGGGACTACCGTCGGTCTGGTGGGCGAGAGCGGCTCGGGCAAGACCACCATCGGGCGTACCATCCTGCGGCTCGCCCCGGCGACCTCCGGGGAGGTGCTCTTTGAAGGGCGCTCCATCCTGCCGCTGAGCGAGCGGGAGTTCCGCCCCCTGCGCCGGGAGATGCAGATGATCTTTCAGGACCCGTTCGGCTCGCTCAACCCCCGGATGTCGATCCTCTCCATCATCAGCGAAGCGCTCGAAATCCACTTTCCCGAACTGACGCGGGCGGACCGGCGCGAACGCGTCGCCTCGCTGCTGCGGCAGGTCGGGCTGGAGCCGGAGATGATGCGGCGCTACCCGCACGAGTTCAGCGGCGGCCAGCGGCAGCGGATCGGCATCGCCCGGGCGCTGGCGGTGGAGCCGAAGTTCATCGTCTGCGACGAACCGGTGAGCGCCCTCGACGTCAGCGTGCAGGCGCAGATCGTCAACCTGCTTCAGGATTTGCAGGAGGAACTCGGGCTCACCTATCTTTTCATTGCGCACGACCTCGCCGTGGTCGAGCATATCAGCGATCATGTGCTCGTCATGCACCGGGGCAGGATCGTCGAATCCGCCTCCGCCGGGGCGATCTATGAGAATCCGCAACACGAATACACCCGCAAGCTTCTGGCCGCGGTCCCTAACCTGCCTGATTCATGAGCACCCTACTGCAATCGCCCCAAAGACCAGACCTGCGGCGTTGGGCCTGGTTTGAAAGGGATCGGGCATTGACAAATCATGCCGGTTCGAAGCTCGCCTGATTTCACGGCATGACTCCGCTCCTGCGAAAACTCCTGGGGATGAACTGGGTGCTGGTGCTCGTCATGCTGGCGCTCGCCATCTTCGGCGTCGTCGCCATCTATAGCTGCACCTACATGCGGGATGACCCCGCCTTCCATACCATGTGGAAGAAACAATCGGTCTGGGTGGTCATCAGCACAGTGGCGTTTTTCGTGGTCAGCCTGGTCGATTACCGGTGGGTGCGCTGGGGGGCGCTGCCGATGTATCTGCTTTCGCTCGTTTTCCTGATTCTGACGCTTCTGCGAGGGGTCACGCTGGAGAACGCCAAGAGCTGGCTTGCCATCGGGCCGATCCAGTTTCAGCCCGCGCAGATGGCGGTCCTCTCCGGCGTATTAATGCTCGCGCTCCTGTTGAGCCAGTTCCGGATGCTGCACCCCGCGCTCAAGATTCTCGCGGCGGGGACGCTCGTGGGCGCACCGGCGCTGCTGATCCTCAAACAGCCCGATTTCGGCTCCACGATGATCTGGATTCCCGTCCTCTTTGCGATGCTTTTTGTGGCACGCATTCCCAAGCGCTACCTCATCGTGATGACGCTGCTGGGCCTCACCGCCCTGCCGATCGGCTACCATTTCAAGATGAAGAGCTACCAGCAGCGGCGCATCATCTCCTTCATTGATCTGGAGATCGACCCGCAGGGGGCGAGCTGGGCCGTGAACCGGACGCTCATCGCCATCGGCTCCGGCGGCTGGGCGGGCAAGGGGTTCAAGGCCCCGAACTCGGAGGTGGCCCTGGGCTACGTGCCGCGCACCACCGTCCCCAACGACTATATTTTCGCCGCCATCGGCGAACAGTGGGGGTTCCTCGGCGGCGTGCTCCTGCTCGGGGCATTTGGCCTGCTCCTCTCTACCGGTCTCTTTGTGGCGTTCAATTCCGGGGACGAACTTGGTGTGTTGCTGGTGACGGGAATCTGCGCCCTCATCTTCACGCACACCGTGCAGAATATCGGCATGACCGTCTCGCTCATGCCGGTGACCGGGGTGCCGCTGCCGCTCATCAGCTACAGCGGCTCATTCGTCGCCGTCATCATGTTCGGTCTCGGGCTGGTCAACAGCGTCTGGATTCACCGCAAGACGCTGCCCAATCAGGCGTTTTAGAGATGCTTTCTGAATTCTTCCGGTGTCAGTCCGCCGCTCCATCTTCGTGATGAAGATTGTCCCGGATAGCCAGATACTCACCAATGGCTTCACCGATATTGGAAAGCGCGGTGTCCCTGCTATCCCCTTGGGAACAGCATCCCGGTAGATCGGTGCACCAGACAGCCCATCCCTCTTCGCTCTGAATGAGAGTGATGCTGTTGCTGTACTCTGCGGCTTGATTGCTTCCCATAAAGCTCTGCGTTGAAGGCGGCATTCAATCGCGCTTCGCGGCAGCCGCCGACCCGCGATTGCCTGCTGCCGCCTACTGCGCCGGGGCCTCCCCTTCCGGCGGCTGCCCGCTGGAGAGCTTTGAGAGGTGTGCCTGGAGATCGTCGATCTCTTCCTGCGTCGCCTCCCGGTTTTCGGTGATTTCCACGTCGAAAACGAGGTCTTCCCCGGCGAGCGGATGGTTTCCGTCCATCACGACATGATCCTCGTGCACCTGCTTGATCACAAACGGGGTGGGGGAGACGTTGGACTGGAAGACATCGCCGACTTTCACGTCCGGCTTTTGCAGCGCTTCGCGCGGCACCTTCACGTATTTGTTGAAATCAATCAGCCCGTAGCCCTCTTCCGCCGCCACTTCCACCCGATGCTTTTCCCCTTCGGCGAAGTTGACGATTTCTTTTTCCAGGCCGGGGACGATCATGCCGATGCCGCTCATGAAGGTGATCGGCTCCCCGTTGCGGGAGGTTTCAAGCGTTTCGCCGTCGGAATCGGTCAGGGTATAATGGAAGGAGATGACTTTCTGGGACATGATGGACTGTTTGCTCAAAATGACGCAAAAGCCGCGGGCCGGAAAGCCTTTTTACGATCCGATTGCTTCCCGCTCCACGGCGTCCGGCAGCGGGACGATCCCCGCCCGGCACCATTCCCGCAGGGCGGTGATCCTCCGCCTCCGTTCCGCCGCCCCGAGGTAGCCGGTGCGGATCGCCCACCAGAGCCGCTTGAGACCGACAGGCTGGTTGAGCCGCGTGGCGAGCCGCTCCAGCAACGGTTCGGAGATCCGGTAGCCCTCCAGAAACCATTCCACCCGCTCGCGCCAGAGCCCGAAATCCGCGCGTCCCATCAGGTCCTGAATCGTCACCAGCAGGTCGTCCGTGTGGCGGTCGCTCTCCGACATGCCGGGCCGGTGGTAGACCTCGAAGTCGATGAGCCGGGCGCGGTCGCCCGCCGCGTCGTAAATGAAATTGCCCAGATGCGGATCGCCGTGCGACCACCTTCCGCCGATCAGCGCCGATTTCAGCGTGTGCGCCCGGCGCAGCTCCCGCCCGGCGGCGCGCAGCATCGCTTCGGTGAGGGTTCCGGCGAACGCGTGGTCATGGAGCGCCTCCCCCGGCAGCAGATCGGCGCAGACCCCGGAATCCCCCCACGCCTCCGCCCGGTATCCTTCCGGCCCATGCAGCAGATTGAAGCAGGAGACCTCCCATTGCTGCCATTCCCCCGGGCTGGAACAGACGATCACCGGGTTCTGCACCGCCCGGAAAAACCGGTTCGCGCACCGGACGACGATCCGGCTGAACCCGCGCCGCCGCTTGACCCAGAATAAGGAACCGTTGTGTTCTTCCCGGGCGATCCGATTGATCTTGATCGTATCAATCAGGGTGCCGGTGAACTGAAACAACGTGTGCATGGAAGGCAGGTATCTACTTCGAGCAACGCAGTTGTCCAGCTTTCCGGATGTTTTAACCTTTGTTCGCCGGGGAAATCCGTTCCCGCCCGGTTGATCGGAGAATGCGGGAGCGCCGGTGCCACGCGGTCAGCCGGGCAGGCGCGTCGTCTCCGGCCCCGCTACCCGGGGCGAGCGGAGAAAGCGGCCTCCGAATACCAACCCGAGCCCCAGCCCGAGAAGAAGCCAGAGGGACGGCTCGGGAACCGCTTCGGCATGGAGCGTCCCTTCCTCATGGGAGAAGGACCAGAGAATCCCCCCGGCCACGCCGCTCCAGACCTCCCCCTGCTGCGTGAGGGAGAGGGTGTAAGCGCCTTCGAGTTCGATGGCGGTGAAGCTTCCGTCCGATGGCGTCCCGGTTTCGAAAAAAGTCCACGCCAGATTTTCCCCTCCGGTGAGCAAGCCGTTGAGCGTGATCCGCAGTTCGCCGCCGTAGATCAGCGAATCGGCGAAGATGGAGGGATGGCCGACGCCCCCGGGGGGCGCACCCGGGTCGATCATCATGCGGGTGACCGCGCCCGATTGCAGGTCGAGCTGATGCGCGAAGGTCAACCGGCCTGAAGCCGTGCCCCCGGGCGCAAGCGTGCCGTGGATGGAGGTCAACGTCCCGGAAACACTCCCTTCCCCGGCGAGGGTGCCGTTCACGAGCGTAAGGCCCGCCGTCAGGTTGCCGGAGTGGCCCTCTTCGGTGGTCAGCGTCAGGGTGCTGCCGGAGGCGATCGTCGCCTGGGTCGCCCCGAACTGGCGGGAGAGGATGAGTTCCCCCGCGTTGACCTCCAGAAAATCGAAGGATGCCGTGTCGGTGAGGTTCCACGATCCGCTTCCCTGCTTGGTCAGCCTGACGAATCCGGCGAAGCGGGCCGGGTCAAGGCTGCCCGTGCCGGAACCCTCAAGCGTGAGCGTGTCCCCACCGGTTCCGGCCACCTGGCCATTGATCACGGAGGTATCAAAAAGCGTCAGCGTGTTGAGCCCTCCCGTAAAGGTGATGGCGTTGGCCTGCACGGCTCCATCGCCGCTCTGGCCGCCGGTGATGGTTCCCTTGTTGATGATCGTGGCGTTGGCCGCGGAGATGCCGCCGCCGCCCGCTCCGGCTGTGCCGCGCGTGTTCCCCGTCAGTTGCGCCTTGCCTCCCAGGCCGCCCTTGCCGCCGGTGATCGTGCCTTCATTGGTAAAGGCGCCCGCGCTGATGACCACGGCGCTTGCGCCCGCGCCGCCGGCGATGCCGGGCTGGAGGGCGGTGGTAAGCGTGTCGCCGCCCGCTCCTCCCTTGCCGCCGGTGATGATGCCGTAATTGACCCCGGAGGCGCCTTCAAGATAGATGCCGCGCCCTCCCTTTCCCGCGTCTCCCGCCCTGCCGGAGGTAATGCCGATTATCGGTGAGTACAAGGTTCCTCCGGCCCCGCCGCCCCCTCCCTCAAGCAGACCATGGTTGATCACGACCGCCCCCGTCCCGACGTAGGCACCGTCGCCGCCGCCGCCCGCGCCGCCCGCGTACCACCAGCCGTACCCGCCGTCTCCCCCGTTGCCTCCCCTGGCGCTGGCGGAGGCTTCGATCGTCAGGATCACCTCGCCATACAGGCCGACGCCATGGGCTCCCGCCCCGCCGCCCCCGCCGGACCGGGGGTCGCCGTCGCTTTGCCCCCCGAGCCCTCCACGGCCTCCGTTGCCACCCTGAAGGGTGCCCTCCGTCAAAAGAAAACTCTGGACCCCGCCCGCCCCGGGATCGCGCAGAAGCAGCATGCCCATTCCTCCGCCGCCCCCGCCGCCAGCGGCTCCGGCAGAGCCGTAGCCGGCGGCCCCGTTGCCGCCGTTGCCCCCAAGCCCGGCGGAGATGGTCTGGCTGAGGGTGGCTGAACCGCCGGTGGCGCCTCCGCCTCCCCCTCCGCTCCCCCCGGTTCCGCCGAAGGCGTCGAGACCGGCGCCGCCGCCCCCGCCGCTTCCGATGCCCCCGCCCGCTCCGGTTCCCGGCAGCTTCCCTCCACCGGCCGGGTTCGCCCATGGCGCGGCTCCATTCCCGGCGTTTTCTCCTCCCTGCGAGGGGAAGCCGGGAGGCAACTGTCCACCGGCTCCTCCATAGGAGCCGGCCCCGGGGAAGCCGTCGTCTCCATCAAAAAAACCGCCCTCGCGTCCGTCGCCGCCCTTGCCGCCGGTAAAGACGCCGTTGACTCCCCCCGCGCCGCCGGCACCGGGCGTGGAGCCATCGGCGGCCCCGCCATCCTTTCCGTCACGGTCCGCGGCGATGAGGGAGCCGCCCGCCGTCAGACACATCATGAGAAACAACTGAAAAAAACGACGTCCGCAGGGGCGAGCGAACGATAAAGTGGTGAGCGATACAGACATACGGGTCGATGGTAAGGATCGGGCCGGAAAGCCAACAAGAAAAATGGGACTTTCCGACAGAAAGAAGCGCACGCGCTCCCTCCTGGTCCCGCGCTTCCTTTCGACGCTTTTATAGTGAGGATTCTCCCGGGGGCGGGAGGAGTTCCACGTAGCAGATTTGATTGTAGCGGTCCCTCTCCGCATCGAAGGCGGGATAGCGCTCCCTTTCATCATCGGAAAAAAGCGGGGGAGAGGTGCGGGTGTCGCCGGGGCTGGCGAATACGGGTGGAAATTCGTAATAAGTGCGCAGATTCCTGCGCAGAAACCGGGCATCGAAGGAATTCGGAGCCACAAAATCGCGTGAATACTGGGGGATCACGGTATCCTGGCTTTGGTTGAAACGGAGCAAGCGCCCCTTGAGAAAACGAATGAGCCGACGCTTGAAGCTGGTGTATTCCCGGGCCTTGTCTTCAGCGAGATGGGAGCCGAAGCCGACGCCTTCAAACGCATGTCGCAGGGTGTAGAAGTCGCCCCGGCCACCGGGGTTGTTGTCCTCAAAGATCACATGGGAAAAGCCGAACCAGCAGCAGAGGATCAGTCGCGAATAGGCATTTTGATGATCATCAAAAAAGACGAGCGCCCTGGAGAGGTCGAACGGGCTCCAGTCGATCTCGGAAAAATCAATGGAATAATAAGTGGCTTTTGGCGAGGTGTAGATCCGTTTGGCGGGATTGGGATCGATGGAGATGAGTTTGCTTTCCGGGCTCGCCCGCTCCAGAAACCAGGTGCCCATCCCTTTCCAGACGCCGCTTTCCACAATGATCTCCGGTTTAAGATGGCGAACCATGAACCAGGTCGCAAAAAGATGCGGCGCCCCCATCCCCTCCCGATTGTTTTCAAAAGGGCGCTTTTCATAAACCGTGAGGAACTCCTCAATGGAGGCTGCGATTTCCTGAGCGGTCCAGGGAGGAACGCCGATGGACGGTACGGAGGGATTGGGCATCGGGGGAAGGGCTGTCAACCGGATCGCAAGGGCGGTGGAACGGTGGTGCCACTTTTCACGACCCGGGTAACCATACCACAGCGGCTACCTGGGCGCGTTCACGAATTTGCCGGTGTGCCATCCGCCCTTTTCATTTTCCCGGCGTAATCGTGATCCGGTTGCGAAGCAGCGTCGTGCCGGTGCGGCGGTCGAACTGGGTGACGGCGTTGCGGTAGTCCGCCTCCGCGCGGATGAGGGAGGCTTCCGCCTCGGTCAGCTTGCGCTGGAGTTCCAGCACCTCGAACGCCGTCGCGGACCCGGCGCGCAGCCGTTCATTTCCCGCGTCGAGGCTCTCCTGAGCCAGCTCCAGCGCCTCGCGCGTGGTGTCGATCCGTTTGCGCGCCGTCTCGATATTCCCGGCGGCGTTGGCGACTTCCACGATGATCGCCTGTTCGAGCCGGTGCAGCTCCACCAGCGCCTGCGCCTGAAGGAGCCGGGCGGCGTCGTGACGCCCCCGGGCGCTCCGGTTGGGCACCGGCATGCTGAAGACCAGCCCGGCGCTCCAGTCCTGCGGCGAACGGGCTCCGCCCCCGCCGAAGTCGAGGGTGGAGGCGGCGTCCCGGCGGGTCACCCCGAGCAGGGCGAGGCTGGCGTTGAGATCGAGCCGGGGAAGCGTCGCGTTGCGGGTGGTCACGACGTTGATTTTGCGGATGGTCAGGTCCAGCTTCGCCTGCCGGTAGTCCGGCCGGTAGGTGAACGCGTCGCGCAGCCCCGCTTCCACATCCACGCGGCCGAGGGCGGGCGTGGGCGGCGGGGTGATGTTCACTTCCGTGGCCAGCAGCGCCTCCACCTGCCGGGTGATGAGCTGCTTGAGGTAGCGCTCGTTATCCTCGATCCGTTGCCGGGTGAGGAGCACCGCCTCCTCCCGCGCGGCCGCCTCCGCCCGGGCACTGGTCACATCCAGGCCGATCCGCACGCCGATGGAGGCGCGCGCGCGTTCGTCCGCCTCCAGTTGCCGGGCGGCGTCCCGGGAGCGGCGGGCGGCGTCGTGCTGGCGGATGGCGGCGTAAAGCTCGTTGTAGATCACGTGCGTCTGGCTCACCACGTCGATCACCTGCTGGCGAAAGCCCCACTGGCTGCTCTCCTCGTTCACCCGCGCGATCCGCAGCCCCGCGAGGTTCACGTCCGTGCCGAAGCCGCGCAGCAGCGGCTGGTTGATCGCGAAGGCCGCCCCGGAACGGTAGCCGCGGTAGTCAAAGGAAGTCGTGTGGAGCCGCACGTCGTAATCGGTCCCCAGCGGGGTGAGCCCGCCGATGCCGAAACTGGCGCTCCCCGTCCGGTCTTCCGACCCGTCTCCGAGACGGGTCGTCCGCTGGGTGAGGTCTCCGCGCAGTTCGGGATCGAAAACCCCGGCGGCCTCCTGTGTCCGCGCCCGGGCGATGTCGGGCCCGAAGGCGTCCACATGAATGGCGAGGTTCTGCTCGATCGCCATTTTAATGGCGTCGCGCAGCGTCAGGTTCAGACTGGCGATCTTCGCTTCCCGGGGCGGCGTCTGATCCTGCGCCACCCCCCGGAGGGGAAGGAAAATCAGGGAAAGGATGAGCAAGCAGTAGGGGAAGAACGGCATCGCTGGCACGTTAAACGACGATCCCGGAGCCAGCCAGAAAAAGAAGCCGCCTTTTGTCCCTTTCCCGGAATCAAAGCCAAAGCGGGAGCGCCGCCCGAAACCTTGCCTGGATGGGAGGGGAGAAATACAGGGAGTGGAGAGGGTGGCGAAGCCTTCTCCGTATGGCGTTCGCTCTGGGGGGAGCGGCCCTTCTGGCGGGTGGGATCGTCCTCTGGCATTTTCATGAGATGGCGCGGCTCTATGATCTGGGCCGCGCGGGCGAGATTCCCGAACGCTCCACGGTTTACGACAGCCGCGGGAACATCATCGCCTATCTCCACGGGCAGAACCGGTTCCTCGTGCCGCTGGAAAAGATTCCCGGCGATTTTCTGCTCGCCCTGCTGGCGCGGGAGGATGCGCGTTTCTGGGAGCACCACGGGCTGGACCCGGTGGGCATCCTGCGGGCCATCCGGGCCAACCTGCGCGAAGGGGCGATCCGGCAGGGCGGAAGCACGATCACCCAGCAACTCGTCCGCAACACCTACGACCTGCGGGAGCGGACGCTTTCGCGCAAACTGCTTGAAGCAATGCTGGCCCGACGCTTTGAGAAGGAGTTCTCCAAGAGCACGATCCTCCAATGGTATATCAACCGGGTTTACTACGGGGCGGGAGCCTACGGGGTGGAGCGGGCGGCCCAGGTTTATTTCGGTAAACCGGCGGAGAAACTGACGCTGGCCGAGAGCGCCACGCTCGTCGGCCTGATCCGCAGCCCGCACCGTTACTGCCCGTTGGATCACCCGAAGGAAGCGCTCGAACAGCGCAACCAGGTGCTCGACCGGATGATCGAACTGCGATTGGTTCCCGGGAAACGGGGCCGTGAGGCGCGCCGCGAACCGCTCCGGCTCCATCCCGGAAAGCCGCTCCCCAATCCGCAGGGATACGTGATGGAAGCGGTGCGGCGGGAGGTGGCCCGGCACGTCACGCCGCGGCAACTCGCGCTCGGGGGGCTGCGGATCAGCATCACAATCGACCCGGAGCTTCAGAAGATCGCCCTTGAATGCGTCGAAGCGCAGACCCGCGCCATCGAAAACCGCCGGGGGTGGCCGCACCCGAAGCTGCCGGAGGGCGAGGCGACGCGCGAACGGAGCACCACGCCGTGGCTTCAGGGGGCGCTCATCGCGATCGAGAACCGTACCGGGGCGATCCGGGCCTTTGTGGGCGGGCGCGATTTCAGCCGCAACCGGTTCGACCGCTCCCTGCTGGCGCGCCGGCAGGTCGGCTCCACCTTCAAGCCGTTTCTCTATGCCGCCGCCTTCGAAGAGGGGATGCGGCCCGCTTCGCTGGTGGACGATTCGCCGATCACCTCCGGGGAGTTCCCCGGTTTTCCCAGGGGGTGGACTCCGGGCAACGCGGACGGGCGCAGCGAAGGGTTTCAACCGGCGGCGTCCGGGTTGATCCGCTCCCGCAACACGATGAGCGTCCGCGTCGGCGCGCGGGTGGGCGTGCGCAAGGTTCTGGAGAAGGCGGAGGCGCTCGGGCTCGGCGGCCTGCCCCCTTATCCGGCGATTTTCCTGGGTGGCTTTGAGGCGACGCTCTGCGACATGACGACGGCCTACACCGTCTTCCCCAATCTCGGCGAGCGGGTGCGGAGCCACCTCATCCGCCGGATCGGGGATCGCGACGGGAACGTGCTCTACGAGGCTCCCCGGGAGCGCGTCGCCGTTTACCACGACGCCGCGGCGTGGATGACCTCGCAGCTTCTGGAGGAAGTGCTCGTACGCGGGACCGGCGCGCGCGCGGCGAAGCTCGGGCTGCGGCGACCGGCGGCAGGCAAGACCGGCACCACCAATGAACACCGCGATGTCTGGTTTATCGGCTACACCAGTTCGCTGACCTGCGGGGTCTGGATCGGCTTTGATCGTCCGCAGACCATCGCCCCGGGCGCTTACGGTGCCACGCTGGCCCTGCCTCTCTGGGTCCGCTTCATCCAGTCCGTGCCGGAAAACCGGTATCCCGCCCTGCCCCTGGCCGCGCCGGGCCGGGCGGTGAGTCTGGATATCTGCCGGGAGAGCCGGTTGCGGGCGACGCCGGGCTGCAAGCAGGCAGGCACGGCGGAGCAGGTCCGGCTCCTGCCGGAGATGCTGCCGGAAAAGGAGTGCCCACTACATGAAACCGCTCCCGTGTATGCCGGTTCGCAAGCATCGCAAGCACCGGAAGCGGTGGGCGAAGCTCCCGTGGCGGCAAGACCGGCGTTCATCCCCAAACCGCCGCCACGCCGTAACCGGGCGAGGGTTCCCCGCCGGGATGAACGTTACGCCCCGCCGCCCGAAACCGATGAATGGATCGAGAACGGCGTACGGGTGCGCCGGGCGATTCCCGTGCGTCGCGGCGCGCGGGAGCCGTGATCGGGAACCGACCCCGGGCTGGGGGGCATGGTGCTCAGGACGGCTTGAGGTCCGCTGAACGCCCGCGTCGCCGTTGCCACCACGCCAGCCCGGCCGCAGGCATGAGCAACCAGAGGACGTCCGGTTCCGGCACGGCGGTGAGGACGAGGCTTTGCGAACCGCCGGGGCCATTCTCCACACTGGCCCTCCAGTGGTAGGGCACGATCAGGCTGCCGAGGCTCAGGCCGTTGGCGGCGCTCAGAAGGGTAAAGCGGTCCCCCGCTTCGGGCTGGTAGCCGCCCATGAGGGTCAGGAAAATGGTCCCGTCCAGTTCCAGCGTTCCGGCGATGTTCAGGCTGTCAGCCAGACCGTTTTCAAAGAGCCGGAAGGCGAGCGCGCCTCCTTCGCCAATTTCCACGGAGCCGCCGATCTCCAGCGTCAGCGGTTCTTCCAGGGTGGTGAGAAAGGAGAGAACGCCTTGGCCGGAGACGGCGAGATCTCCCGACCCGAGCGCGTCGGCATCGCCAACGACGAGCCTGCCATCGGTGACCGTCGTGCCGCCCTGATAGGTGTTGGCGGTGCCGAGGACGGTGATGCCCGCGCCGACCTGTGCCAGAGCCAGATTCCCTTCCAGCAGCGGGGCAAAGGTGATTTCCGAGAGTTGGTTGAACTGCACCAAGCCCGCGCCCTCATCAGCGGTGCGGATGGTGGCGACATCCAGCGGGTCGGGGACGTTGATGCTCAGGGTGCCGAAGCCGCCCGCTCCCTGCCCCAGAATGAATTCACTCACGGCGAAGGTGCCGCCGTCATAGACCAGCGTGGCGTTTCCTCCCGCCCCCACGATGAGGATGTCCCCCTCACCGTGATTGCCGATCCCCCCGCCGGAAAGCCCCGCCACGCCGCTTTCGAGAATGACTTCCCCGCGAATGCTGGCGTTGGAGAGGAAAAGGGTGCCGCTTTCCAGCGTGAGGCCATTCTCAACCGTCACGTCCTCAATGGTCGAGGTACCGGAAACGCTCACGGCTCCCTCTGCCACGATGGTCCCGGACCCGGAGATGCTGCCGTTGTTGAGGCTCATCTGGCCTGTCCCGGCCTGAATGCCGTTCTCCAGCTCCAGAGCGCCCCCGTCGATCTCGAAGTCAGAGGTGCTCTCCTGTGTAACGGCCAGCAACAGCGTGCCGTCGAGGACCTGGGTGGACCCGGTGTAAGCGGCGTTGATCTGGTAGCGGACGGCGTTCTCCGTATCAATGACGGCAGAGAGATTCCCCTCCAGCGCCGTCTCCATTTCAAAGACGGGGTCGGAGGTTTCAAACCGGACAGCGCCGCCGCCCGCGCCACCGAGGATGGAGGGGACGCCGATGAAGCTGGCGTCCCCCGAGTAGATGAAGGTGCCCCCCGCCCCGCTGGTTGCGCCGAGAACGATGGAGGTGCTCATGCTGATGACGGCGTTGGAGACCATCAGCGTGGCGTCGTCCCCGTCTTCCGCGCCGACGGTAAGGTGAGAGGTGTTCCAGATCGAGCCGCCGTCGAGCCAGAGGGTGCCTTCGTGGAGAAGGGTGGCCCCGGGATAGACATTGGTTGCGGTGAGGCGAAGGGTGCCGAAGCCGGTCTTGATCAGGGAGCCTTCCGCATACGGATTGTCCGCGCCGCCCAGGGCGGAATCAAGGGTGATGGTGTTGCCCACAGAGGTGTAGTAGGTGACATCGGCTCCCAGAAAGAGGGCTCCGCCAAAGGAGAGCCCCGGCTGGCCGGGGTTGCCGTCACTGTTGCCACCGGCCCCGCCGACGACCTGATTGCCGCTCCAGCCACCATCAATGATCGAGAGCGAGGCTCCTGAACTGACAAAAACCGCGCCGCCCGCTCCCATGCCCCCGCCGCCGCCGCCGCCGATCCCGTCATCAAAGGTGCTGCCATCCGTTCCCGCGCCGCCGCCGCCGCCGCCAAAGATGGAACCACCCCCGGCTCCGCCGCTTCCGGCAAGGATTTCCGTGGTTCCCTTGCCGCCCTTGCCGCCGC